>Ga0207706_10007601_pt1 | contig 10028 bp, 12 predicted proteins | sample KBSC53metaG_FD_184318 | JGI IMG/M metagenome (GOLD analysis project Ga0207706, IMG submission 184318) | Corn rhizosphere microbial communities from Kellogg Biological Station, Michigan, USA - KBS C5-3 metaG (SPAdes) (version 2) | ecosystem: Host-associated > Plants > Roots > Rhizosphere > Soil ... | reverse complement strand
GGTCGCTGGTGCGGCCCTGGCGGTTGCCGCTTGCAGCAGCAACGACAATGCCAACAACACCATGAATGCCGACATGAACGCCACGACGGACATGAACGCAACGACGGACATGAACGCCCCGGCCGACATGAACGCGACGGACATGAACGCTGCGAACGCTGCCGACACGGCCAATGCCGCTGCCGACACCGCGAACAGCGCGGCGAACACCGCCAACGCTGCCGCGAACAACGCGCAGTAATTTTAACGCCTCCGCTTGACGGGGGCGTTGGTGTTTTGAAGAGGCTGCCGGTAATCGCCGGCAGCCTCTTTTTTTGGAGCTCTCGAATGCGCGCATTGATCCTGGTCGCCTGTTCCGCGCTCGCCCTCGCCGCGTGCCGCAACAGCGATCAGTCGGGCAACGTCACAAACGCCGACCAGGGCCTAACCGCCGAGAGCATCGTTTCGAACGACGTCACCGCGATCGACGCGGTCACCGGCGCAGACGCCAACATGGCCGCCGACGTCAATTATCTGCCCGAGCCCACCACCGGAAGCGGCGGCAATTCCGCGACCGCTTCGCCGACCACCACGACCAGACCTGGCCGTCCGGCGACTGGAAGCACCGCGCCGACCGGAAATGCGGCAGCGCCGCAGACCGCGCCCGCGACTCAGAATTCGGCCGCTCCGACGACAACGACGACGAATTCGACTCTCTAGGGCAGCCCGACGACCTTGTGGGCCTGCAGCGTCAGGCGCCATTTCGGCCGCTCCATCGCAAGCGCGATCGCAGCCTCCAGCGCGGCCTCACGCTCGGTGCAGTCCATCGGCTGGACGAGGAAATGGCCGAAGTCCCAGCCTTCGAGCTCGGCCGGATCGATCCCCGCCTGCGGCCACACCAGCTTGAGCTCATCACCCGAGCGCTGAACGACGTCGGTGCCGGCCTTCGGGCTGACGCACAGCCAGTCGAGACCGGCCACAGCGGGCAGCGTGCCGTTGCTCTCCGCGGCGATCCTGAACCCGCGACCGTGGAGCGCGTCGACTAGCGCCTCGTCGAGCTGGAGCATGGGCTCCCCGCCAGTGACCACGACCAGCCGACCCTCCCGCCCGTCGCCCCACAAGGCTTCGACCTCCGCTGCGAGCGCGTCCGCCGAGTCGAACTTGCCCCCTCCGGCGCCGTCCGTGCCGACGAAGTCGGTGTCGCAAAAGCGGCACTGCGCGGTCGCGCGATCGGCCTCGCGGCCCGACCACAGATTGCATCCGGCAAAACGCAGGAACACCGCGCGGCTGCCCGCCTGCATCCCCTCCCCCTGCAGGGTCAGGAACGCCTCCTTCACCGCATAGGTCATGCGTAGCTCGTCGGATCCGCGACCCCGGCTTCGGCGAAACCCTTGGCGCGCAGCCGGCATGCGTCGCACTGGCCGCAGTGGGTGCCGTCCGGCAGCGGGTCGTAGCAGCTGTGGCTCAGCGCCGCGTCGAGCCCGAGCCGCTGCGCCTCCCGCGCGATGTCCGCCTTCGTCAGGTGGAGCAGCGGCGCGTGGACCGTGAACGGATCGCCTTCGACCCCGGCCTTGGTCGCGAGGTTCGCAAGCCGCTGGAATTCCTCGATGAACTCGGGCCGGCAGTCGGGATAGCCCGAATAATCGAGCGCATTGACGCCGATGTAGATGTCGCGTGCGCCGCTCGCTTCGCCCAATCCAAGCGCGAGGCTGAGGAAGATCGTGTTGCGGGCCGGGACATAGGTCACCGGAATGCCCTCCCCTACGCCGTCCTTCGGCACTGCGAGGTCGCTGGTCAGCGCCGATCCGCCGAACGCGCGAAGATCGAGCGGAAGCACGATGTGGCGGTCCGCCATGCGCTCGGCGATCGTCCGCGCCGACTCGAGCTCGACCCGGTGGCGCTGGCCATAATCCACGGTCAGCGCGACGACCGAAAAGCCCGCCTCTCGCGCAAGGCCGGCGCAGACCATCGAATCGAGCCCGCCCGAGAGGAGAACGATCGCGGAGCGGCTCACAGCTTCAGCCCGAGCCGAGGCGCCGCCCAGAACATCAGCGCATAGAGCGCAAGCGTCCCGACGACGACGAGCGCCATCGCGACCCAGAAAGCGAGCCCCGAACGAAGCAGAAGCGGAAGCACGATGAACAGCGGGATCGAGGGCAGGAAGAACCACATCGTGCTGACCGACAGCTCAGCGATGCGCATCGAATCGCGCGTGTCGCGCCACAGCCAGAGCATGGCGAGCAGCGAGGTCAGCGGAAGCGACGCGACGAGCCCGCCCCAGCCCGGGTAGCGCCGGGCGATTTCCGAAACCGCGGCCACGATGGCGCCCGAAACGGCGGCCTTGATGAACAGGTAAAGCACGGCGCGCCACTTAGGCGGTCAGCCGCGACAAAAGAAGGGCCGCCCGTCCGAGGAGGGGCGGCCCAGGTATCGGGCCGACAAAGCCCGATTGGGAGGAAAGCGTGCCAAAATCCGGCACTTCATGGACTTAGCGCAGGTTGGTTAAACGAGGCCTTAATGAGCTTTGGCGGTCGAGGCCGTGCATTCGCCGATGCGCCGTGCCTGGAGGACATAGTTGAACGGCAGGTCGCCGGAGATCCCCTGCGTCTCGATGCGGATCGAGCGCGGCGTGATGACCGTCATCTTGCTCCGCCCGAACCCGCCGGCCGCGCAGGTGTAATGGATCACCGCCGACGGCGGCGAGTCGCTGATCACCAGCCGCGTGCACAGCCTGCCCCGATGCTCGAACTGGGCGAGCATCGCCGGGTCAGCGACGCACATCCGCGGCGCGAACTTCGCGCCCGGCACTCCGCTGATTTCCCACAGGCCGCCGGCCGACGGCGCGAGGGCGGCGGGACGCGGCGCTGCGGCGCCGAGCGCAAGCAATGCGGTCGATCCCGCAGCAGCCACCCACAAGGCGTTGATCCGTTTCATCAACCGTTGTTTAGCATAGAGCCGTTAACTGTTGGATACCTCAGGCGCTCAGCCGACTTCCTTGGGCTCGATCGAAAAGCTCGTCGAACAGAAGGCGCAATCGACTTTGATCAGCCCGTCGTCGCCGACCATCTCGGCCCGCTCCTCCTCGGGGAAGCGGCGGATCACGGAGCGCACATAATCAGGATCGCAGCGGCACCCCTTCGCGAGCGAAGTCGCAGGCAGGGTCCGCACTTCGTCCTCCTCGTGGAACAGCCGCCACACGAGGTCGTCGAGCGGGAGGTTCGAATCGGTCAGCTCCTCGGGCTTCACCGACCCGGCGAGGATCGCGACGTGCGGCCAGTCGGGGTGGTCGAGCCGGGTATGGAGGCGGTCGCGTCCCTCCTCGCCCTCCGGCAGGTGCTGGAACAGCAGGCCGCCGGCGACCCAGTGCCCGTCCCGCTTCTCGGCTGCGAGCCGGACGATGCTCGGGATCTGCTCGGACTGGGCGAAATAGCTCTGCGCCGCGTCGCCGAGGTCCTTGCCTTCGAGCGGCACGATGCCCTGGTAGCGCTCCTTCGCCTGCGGCTGGTCGAAGGTGATCGCGAGATAGCCGTCGCCGAACAGCTCCTTCAGCGCGGGGTTGCGCGACGCATCGGCGAGCTTCTCGCGGTCGAAGCGCACGTAGCCCCGCAGATTGCCGCCGAGGTAATCGCACACCATCAGGTCGACGATCCCGCCCCGGGTCTGCGCCTGCATGGTCAGCTGGCCCTCGCGCTCCTTGAGCAGCGAGCCGAGCAGCGCGGTGATCGTCAGCGCCTCGGCCAGCAGCTTCTCGATCAGCGGCGGGTAGCCGTGATTGGCGAGCACGGCGTCGATCACCGGCCCGAGGCGGGCGATTCGACCGCGCGCGCCGCGCGACGGTACGGTGACGCCGAGCGCGACGTCGGTGGTGAGCTCAGTTGTCGGCATGAGTTGAAGATAGGAATGCTTGCCGCCGCCGACAACGACTGCAATGCTTCGGAACCATGGCGGATTCCGATCCGAGAACGGCAGCCAATGCCCTCGAGTGCGGCGATCCGGCGCCGTGGTTCAAGGCACCGGCAGTCGGCGGTCGCCCCGATTACGCGTTCGACACCGTCGCCGGCCGCCACGCCTTGCTGCTGTTCTTCGACAGCGCTGCCCGCCCGGAAGTCGCGCAGGCGCTCGCCGTCGTCGCCCGCCACCGCGCGCTGTTCGACGACCTCGACGCATCCTTCTTCGGAGTGACCGGGGACGTCGGCGACGCAACCGCCGGGCGCATCGGCCAGATGCTGCCCGGGATCCGCTTCTTCCTCGACCCCCAGCGCAAGATCAGCGCCGCCTATCGCGCGGCCGCCGAGCCGGTGTGGGTGCTGCTCGATCCGACTCTGCGCGTGCTCGCCATCTTCCCGCTCGACCAGGGCGAGCAGGCGATCGAATCGCTCCGCACCGAGATTGCCGCGCGGCCGCTCGACTCATGGGCACCGGTGCTGATGGTGCCCAACGTGCTTCCGCTCGATCTCTGCGAGCAGCTGATTGCCGGCTACGAGGAGAATGGCGGCGAGGCATCCGGCTTCATGCGCGAAGTCGACGGGAAGACCGTCCTCGTCGTCGACGACCAGCACAAGCAGCGCCGCGACTGGGACATCGAAGACGAGCCTTTGCGCCATCGGCTCGCCGGCCAGGTCCGCCGCCACCTCACCGTCCCGATCCAGCGCTTTTTCCAGTTCCGTGTGACCCGCATGGAGCGCTACGTCGTCGCCTGCTACGAGGCCGGCGCAGGCCACTTCCGACCGCATCGCGACAACACGACCAAGGGTACCGCCCACCGCCGCTTCGCGGTCACCATCAACCTCAACGCCGGGGATTACGACGGCGGAGACCTGCGCTTCCCGGAATTCGGCCAGCGCACCTATCGCGCGCCGACGGGCGGAGCGATCGTCTTTTCCTGCTCAATGCTGCACGAGGCGACGCCGGTCACCCGCGGCAAGCGCTACGCCTTCCTGCCGTTCCTCTACGACGAAGCCGCGGCGAAGCAGCGCGAGGCCAACAACGCATTCCTCGGCGACGGCCTCGGCGAGTACAGCAGCAAGCGCTAGGCGGCCGCCGGCACCTCATAATCCGCTGCTGCGGCGGACAGCCCGTCGACGAATTCGCGGATGTGGCTCTCATCGATGGTCAGCGGCGGCAGCACGCGAACGACATTGTCGCCGGCGGCAACGGTCAGGATCCCGCGCGTGCGCAGGTAGGTGACGAACGCCCGGCTGTCGGTCTTCATCTTGATGCCGAGCATCAGGCCGACGCCGCGGACGCTGTCGAACAGATTGTCATGGTTGGGGATCATCTGCTCGAGTGCCGAGCGCAGCCGCTCTCCCTTCTGGCGCACCTCGCCCAGGAACTCCTCGTTGGCGACGATGTCGAACACCGCCTGCCCCGCGGCCATCGCCAGCGGGTTGCCGCCGTAGGTCGACCCGTGCGTGCCGATGACCATCCCCGCGGCGGCCCTTTCGGTCGCGAGGCACGCGCCCATCGGAAAGCCGCCGCCGATACCCTTGGCCGAAGCCATGATGTCGGGCTCGATCCCGTAATGCTGATAGGCGTAGAGCTGCCCCGTCCGCGCGACCCCGCACTGTACCTCGTCGAACACGAGCATCAGGTCGTGCTCGTCGCAGGCGGCGCGCAATCCGGCGAGGAATTCGTGGCTGCCGGGTCGGATCCCGCCCTCGCCCTGGATCGGCTCGACCAGGAAGCCGGCGGTGTTCTCGTCGATGGCCGCAAGCGCTGCGTCGAGGTCATTGAACTCGACCACCTTGAACCCGGGCAGGAGCGGCGCGAAGCCGTCGATCATCTTCGCCTGGTCGGTCGCGCTGATCGTGGCCATCGTCCGTCCGTGGAACGCGTTGGAGAAGCTGATCAGCACATGCTTGTGCGGATTGCCCTTGGCATAATGATAGCGGCGCGCGGTCTTGATCGCGCACTCGACCGCCTCGACGCCCGAATTGGTGAAGAAGACCGTGTCGGCGAACGTATTCTCGCACAGGCGCTTGGCGAACGCCTCGCCCTGCGGCGACCCGTAGAGGTTCGACACGTGCATCAGGGTCGCAGTCTGGTCCTGGATCGCCTTGGTCAGGTGCGGGTGACCGTGACCGAGCAAATTGACCGCGATGCCCGCAGCGAAGTCCAGATACTTCTCGCCATTCTCGCCATAGAGATAGACGCCTTCGCCGCGGACCGGGCGGACCGGCGAACGCGGATAGACGGGCATGAGCGGCGTGATGGCCAAGGCTTGGGCTCCCTTGTTTACAGCGATGATGTGGTTGGCGCGGGCCTATAGCCAGCGTCCCTGAAAAGGGCAAAGCGCGACCGTAACGAAAAGGGCGCCCGGTTGCCCGAGCGCCCTTCCCTTCGATCGATTCGTCCGCGGCTTAGCGGTCGCGCTGGTAGCCGCGATCGTCTTCGTAGCGGTCGTCGCGGCCGTCGCGGTCGCGATCATAGCCGCTGTTGTAGTTGCCGTAGCCGTAGCCGCGGCGGCCATCATAGTCCGAATAGCGGCGCAGCTCGTAGCGGATCTGCTGGACCTTCTGGTTCAGCTGCCACGGATTGCCGCCACGGTAGAGCGAACGCTCGGCCGACGCGATGTCGCGATAGAGGTCGCGCGATTCCGACCGGGTCAGGCGGCCCTGGCGGGCGAGATTGTTCGCCTGGTAGCGGATCTGCTGCAACTCGTTCTGCAGCTGAGCGCGGTTGTTGGCACCGTAGCCATACTGACCCTGGTATCCGTACTGGCCCTGGTAGCCATACTGACCCTGATAGCCGTAGCCGGGGGCATATTGGGCGGCGGCGGGCGCCGCGATCGCGAGCGCCGCACCGGCGCCTGCAAGAGCAATCAAAACCTTACGCATCACGGCTCTCCTTCTTTGAGCACTAACGTTGATGCGACGGTTCTGCTCCCACCCGCTTGATGCAGGCCTGAACGCTGCTGTTATCGGTCGTTCAACAAGCTTAACGACCTAAGCCTATGAAAAGACTAGTTCTTGATCTTCCAGCCGCTCTTCAGGAGCGCGTAGCAGGCGGCCCACAGCGCGACGTTCAACAGCAAAAGGCCGATCGCACCCACCAGCAACGGCGAATCGCTCGTCCCCAGGAACCCCGCACGGAAGCCCGAGATCACGTAGAAGAACGGGTTCGCGTGGCTGATCGCGCGAAAATGGGGGGCGAGCTGCTCGACCGAATAGAAGGTGCCGCTGAGAAGCGACAGCGGCGTCACGACGAAGTTCGTCACCGCTGCCGCATGATCGAACTTGTCGGCCCACAGCGAGGTCAGCAGGCCAAGGAATGCAAGCAGCAGCGATCCCATGAGGCCGAACCACAGCACCAGCTCGGGCCGGCGCACCGCGACCGACACGCCGGGCCACAGTAGCATCGCCAGCCACACCGCGGCCCCGACCAGGAAGGCGCGGGTCACCGCCGCCCCGACCAGCGCCGCGATCAGCTCGCCAGTCGACAGCGGCGGCATCAGATAGTCGACGATATTGCCCTGGATCTTGCCGACGAGCAGCGAGAAGCTGGCGTTGGCGAAGGCGTTCTGGAGCATCGCCATGACGATCAGGCCGGGGCCAATGAAGTCGGCGAAGGGCACGCCCATCACCGAGCGGCCGCCGCGGCCCAATGCGACGGTGAAGATCGCCAGATACAGCAGCGTCGTGATCGCCGGCGCCCACACGGTCTGCATCTGGACCTTGAAGAACCGCCGCACCTCCTTGATATAGAGGGTCTTGAGGCCTCCCCAATTGACGCCCTTCAGCACCGGGTCCCCGGGCGCGCTCTGAAGCCAGTGCTGCGGTTGGTCGTTCACGGATGAGGCGCCTATCGGCTGGGGACCGGCCGGGCAAGTTTGGAGCAGAGACAAAGAATGTCGTGGACCGAGGAGCGCATCGAGCGCCTGAAGAAGATGTGGCACGAGGGCGCCACCGCCAGCCAGATCGCCGACGAGCTCGGCGGAGTCAGCCGCAACGCGGTGATCGGCAAGGCCCACCGCCTCGGCCTTGAGCAGCGCCCGTCGCCGGTCAAGCCGGGCGAGGAAAAGGAAGCCAGGAAGCCGGCTGCAGCCGCAGCCCCACCGAAAGCCGCGGCTGCGCGGCACGAGGCACCGAAGGCTACGCCGCCCGCGGCAGCGGCTCCGCACGCTGCGCACCCTGCCCCGCATCAGCCCCGCCCCTCGGGAGGCGAGATCCAGTATCGGTCGATTGGTCCCGGCGGCTTCATCCGCCAGGGCCCCGGCGAGCAGCAGGCGCCGATCCCGCCCGCGCCGCCGCGCCGGCTGGTGCCGGCCAAGCCGAGCCCCGAGGTCGCCGACAAGACCAGCCTGCTCGACCTCAATGACCGCATCTGCAAGTGGCCGATGGGCCACCCCGGCGAGCCCGACTTCCATTTCTGTGGTGAGCCGGCCAACCCCGGCTTCCCTTATTGCGTCGCCCATTGCGGGGTCGCCTACCAGGCTCAGCTGCCGCGTCGCGACCGCCGACCCCCGCCGCCGCTGCCGTTCGGCGGCCCGAGGGTGCGCTAAACGCCGGTATTGTCCTTGAGTGAGCGTACGCTCCTTCGCTGGTGGCGTGCACCGCTCTGGCTCGTACAGCTCGCGACCGGGGCCAAAAGCTTCGCCGACAATCCCATCCTCGGCTCGGAGACCCTGAACCGGCGCGGATTGCACGTCGCTCGGTTGAAGCTTGCCCATTCCCTCGCCTGGGCCCGCCGCCGCCGCCTTGCCCCGCGTGTTCCGTCGGAGTGGCGCGAGCAGTTCGACCGCGACGGGTTCGTCGAGGTTCGCGATTTCCTTCCACAGGACGTGTTCGCCCGGCTGCAGGAGACGCTTCTCACCACCGAGTTCGACAGCCGTCAGCAGCAGCAGGGCGACGCGATCACCCGCCGCGTCCCTATCGGCCCGGCGCTCGTCGCTGCAGTTCCCGAGCTAAGGGAGCTGCTCAGGAGCAAGCCCTGGCGATCCTTGCTGGCCTATGTCGCCAGCACTCGCGCCGAGCCGCTCTATTATCTGCAGACGATCCTTGCCGGCCAGGCGGCGGGCGGTCCCGATCCGCAGCTCGAGCTTCATGCCGACACTTTCCATCCCTCGCTCAAGGCGTGGCTGTTCCTCACCGACGTCACCGACGACCAGGCGCCGCTGACCTACGTCCCCGGCTCCCACCGCCTGACGCCGGAGCGGATCGCGTGGGAACGGGCGCGGAGCGTGGCCATCGCCGGCAGCGACCGGCTATCGCAGCGCGGCTCGCTTCGTATTGCCCGCGAGGAGCTGGCCAACCTCAAGCTCCCGGAGCCGAAGCGGTTCGCCGTGCCCGCCAATACCCTGGTCGTGATCGACACGTACGGCTTCCATGCCCGGGGCAGCGCCGACGGCCCACACCTCAGGGCAGAGATTTGGGCCTATGCCCGTCGCACTCCGTTCGTGCCGTGGACCGGCTTCGACCTCCTGTCGATCCCGCCGATCGCGGTCCGCCGCGCGCAGTGGCTGCCGCACCTCGTCGACCGGCTCGACCGCCTCGGGGTCCGGAAGCAGCATTGGCAGCCGGCTGGCCGCAAGCGCCCGATCGATCCCTAGTCCGCCGCGATGAACGCGCGGATCTTCGCCCGCACGACCTGCCAGGCCGGCTCATTCGCAAGGACCAAATGGTTAACGCTGTCGAGTTCGATCAGCCGCGCGATCGCGGACGAGCGGGTCTGGTGAACAAAAGCCCCGGAGGCTCATGACCTCCGGGGCTTGATTATCTCAGTCCAAGATGACGCGTCAGGCGTGCTCCGCCTCCGCGTTGACCGTCTGGGTCGAAGCCGGCTGATTGCCGCCTTCGATCTGGTCGTGCTGAGGCTGCGATCCACCGATGTTGATCTTCTTCGGCTTCATCGCCTCGGGGATCTCGCGCTTGAGCTCGATCGCGAGCAGGCCGTCCTTCATGTCCGCGCCGCGGACCTGGATATGGTCGGCAAGCGCGAAGCGACGCTCGAACGAGCGGGTCGCGATCCCGCGATAGACGTAGTTCGTGCCCTTATCGTCCGCCTCTTCCTTCTTGCGGCCGGTGACCAGCAGCACGTTCTGCTGGGCGGTG
>Ga0207706_10007597_pt1 | contig 10028 bp, 10 predicted proteins | sample KBSC53metaG_FD_184318 | JGI IMG/M metagenome (GOLD analysis project Ga0207706, IMG submission 184318) | Corn rhizosphere microbial communities from Kellogg Biological Station, Michigan, USA - KBS C5-3 metaG (SPAdes) (version 2) | ecosystem: Host-associated > Plants > Roots > Rhizosphere > Soil ... | reverse complement strand
CGCTCGCCGAGCGCTGCGAGCGCGGCCGCCGCGCCATCGCGACCGGTGACGTCGCGGCCGCGCTCTGGTCCGGTCTGGTCGCCGAGGAGCGGGCACTGCGCGCCCGCGCGGCGCGAATCGCATGCGCGAGGCCGGCAACGCGCGACGCCCTCTTCAGGCGCCTCCTCCTGAGCGCCGACTACATCCAGGGCCACTTCGCCGAGCCGCTCAAGGTCGAGCAGCTCGCGAGCGTCTCGAACCTCTCGCCGTTCCACTTCGCGCGTCTGTTCGCGCTCGTCATGGACGAGACGCCGCACGCGTTCCTCGTCAGGAAACGCGTCGCCGTCGCCAGGCGGCTGCTCGCCGGCGGCGTCGGCCGCGGCGAAGCCGCCGAGCGCAGCGGCTTCGGCTCGCGATCGACGCTCTTTCGCCACCTTCGCCAAGCGGCCGCAGCGCCGCGCTGACCGCCATGCTTCCGCTCGTCCTCGTCATCGCTTCCGATCGCGACCTCTGCGAGCCGTTCCGCCATGAGCTGAGCGCGGCCGGCTTCAAGGCGTACTACGTCGAGTCGCTGCCGTCGGCGCTCGCAGTGCTCGCGCAGTGGCGATTCGACGCCGCCCTTCTCCTCGGCCGCGGCTTCGACACCGGCCTGCTGCACATGCTGCACAGCCTTCGCGATGCCGCCGACGTGCCGACGCTCGCCGTCCTCGAGGCCGCCGGCGAGGAGCGCCAGCTGCAAGCGCTCGACGCCGGCGCAGCCCAAGTGCTCGTCGAGCCGACATCGCTCAGGATCGTCGCCGCACAGCTGCGCTGCCTCGTCGGCATCGCGCAGCAACGACCGAGGAACGAGCACGCCGACGTCCGCTTCGGCCCGCTGCGGCTCGACCCGCGCCGCGCGGCGGCGAGCATCGGCGACGTCGAGCTCGCGCTCACGAGCGGCGAGTTCGAGCTGCTCCTCCTGCTCGCGTCGCGCCCCGGCGAGCTCGTCCACCGCGAGACGATCGCGCGCACGCTCGGCCGCAGCGCCAACGCCGAAACGCGGCGCAGCGCCGACATGCACGTCTGCCGCATCCGCAGGAAGCTGCGCGAAGTTGTCGGCCACACGCTGCACGTCGAGACCGTGTACGGCCGCGGCTACCTGCTGCGCGACGGCCCGGGCGAAGCCGAGGCCGACGAGCTTCGCGCCGTCGCGTGGTCGGTATGACCGTCGCGCGCACGACCCCCGCGCGCGCGCCATCGCCGCGAATGGCCGCACCTATACTGCCGGCGATGGATGTCGTCGACCAGCTCAGCCGGCGCGGGCTCGAGTGCCTCTGCGGCAATCTGCGCATGGCAGCGCGCGCGGTGTCGAGCGTCTACGACCGCCATCTCGCCGGCGCCGGCATCCAGGCGAGCCAGATGGCGGTGCTGTGGGCGGTCTCGAGCGCCGACGGCGTCACCGTCAAGGAGCTCGCCGCGCGGCTCGCGATGCACGAGACGACGCTGATCCGGACCTTGCGCATCCTCGAGCGCGAAGGCCTGGTCGCGCTCGACGTCGGCGACGATCGCCGCCAGCGCATTCCGCGCCTGACGAAGAGCGGCCGCACCGTCTTCGGCAAGGCGCTCGTCGGCTGGAAGAAGGCGCAGTCCGAAGTCGCCGATCTGCTCGACGACGGCCTCGCCGACACCAACAAGAAGCTCGTCCGGCTCGCGCGCGCCGCCTGGCGCTCCTGACGGCAGCGCCGGCGACGCGCCGCCGGCCGCCGACCCCCGTGTCCACGGCACCAAAGGTGTCAATCGTGACGAGATGTGTTGCACGGCTCGCCGATCGGCACCATGATCGGCGCACTTGAACGAGAGACAACGACGGCGCAACGGCCGGCGCGGGCCGCTGTGTCGCTGGACGCGAAAGGTTCTGCTGCCGATGGACAACCCCGATTCCGCGACCTGGCGCAGCCGCTGCGCGATGCGCATTGCCGAGCTCGACCACGAGATCTCCCGCATCGAGGCCGAGCGCCTCGCCAAAGACATCTACGCGTTCGAGCGAACGCGCGCGATGGGCCCCGAGGCCGCCGCCGAATTCGTCTCGATCGAGATGGCGCGGCCCGACCGCGCGCCGTTCGAGCGGCGCGCGCAACCGCGCGAGCAACCGCGCGAAATCGCTGGCGGCGCTGGCTAGCGCCCGCCGCGCTGCCGCGGCGGCGCGCTTCTTCTTCGTCGGCTGGCTCGCGCTCGCCGCGGGCGCCGTCGCCGCTGCGTGTCCGCCAGCGGCAACCGACCGCGCAGCGCTCGACGCCCTCGCCCGCGCCGAATGGAACCTCGACGACGACCAGCGCCGGCAGGCGCTCGCGATCGAACTGCTCGACTGCCTCTCGAGCCCCGACCCCCAGCTGCGCGACGAGCTCGCGTTCGCCGCGATCCAGCGCTGGTCGCGCGCGCGCCAGCTCGCACCGGCGACGCTGCAGAAGATCCGCACGACGCTCCTCGCTCGCCTCACCGCCGACGATCCCGCGGGCTTCGCGCGACCGTTCGCTGCGCTTGCGCTCGCCGAGGTCGTTCGCGCCGATCGCGTCGCGCCGTTTCTCTCCGCCGACGAGCGTGCGGCGCTGGTGCTCGGGGGCACCGCGTACCTCGCGGGCGTGCGCGACTACCGCGGCTTCGACGAGCGCGAGGGCTGGCGCCACGGCGTGGCGCATGGCGCCGACCTGATGCTGCAGCTCGCGGTCCATCCTGCGCTCGACCGTGCGCAGTTCGATGCACTGCTGGCCGCCGTCGCCGCGCAGGTGATGCCCGCCGGCCACTTCTATCTCTACGGCGAAGGCGATCGCCTGATGGCGCCGGTCTTCTACATCGGTCGCCGCGACATGCTGAGCGCCGACGAGTGGAGCGCATGGTTCGCCGCGCTGGCCGCCCGCTTGCCACGCGGCGCGCCGACGACGCAGGCGGCGCTCGCCGCTCGCCACGACCTCGCAGCGTTCCTGTTGCCGCTCTACGTGTCGCTGCGCGAGCAGGCGACGCCCGAGATGCAGGCACGCATGCTGCCGGGCGTGACGGCGGCGCTGCGAACGCTCGACTGAGCGCGCCGGCGCGGCGCCAGCGTCAGGGCAGGCGCGCCGCGCTCTGCAGCATCCGCATCATCAGGTAGAGGCGCGGCACGATCGAGTCGATCTCGATGTATTCGTCGCGTGCGTGGTAGCCCGCGCCGGCGAGGCCGAAGCTCTCGACCACGATCGCCTTGCCTGACTGCGCCGCGAAGCCGGCGTCGGTCGCGCCTCCGGTCATCGGGTGCAGCGTCAACTCGCGGCCGTCGAGCTCGGCGTAGATCGCCTGCCCCTCTCTGGCGAGCGCGCGCGCGCGGTCGTCCGCGACGAAGGGCGGCCTGCCGATCTGCAGCGCCACCGTCGTGCGGGTGTCGGGAACGAGGTGGCCGGCATTCACCTTCTCCTGCACTGCCGCGATCAGCTTCTCGGCCGCGCCGGGCTGGATCATGCGGACGTCGGCGCGTGCCGTCGCCTTCTCGGGGATCTGGTTCGAGACGACCCCCGCCTGCGCCATCGTCCAGTTGAGCTGCGCACCCGGAATCGACTTGGCGATGTCGCGCGTCTGTTGCAGCTGGTACGCGAGCTCGATCAACGCGTTGCGGCCGGCGTCTGGCGCAGCGCCGGCGTGCGACGAGCGGCCCGCGACTTCCATCGTCACGACCGCGGTTCCGGCGGCGCCGAGCAGCAGCCCTTCGGTGCGCGCGACCGCCTTGGCGCTCGTCGGCTCGCACGAGAAGACGACGTCGTGCTCGCCGGCGAGCCGTGCGATCGTCTCGCCCGATCCGGTCGAGCCGACCTCCTCGTCCTGGTTGAACAGGACGGTGATCTGCGCATAGTCGCGCCAGCCGGCGTCCTTCAGGATCGCGAGCGAATGGAGGATGACCGCGATCCCGCCCTTGTCGTCGGCGATCCCCGGCCCGTAGAGCTTGTTGCCGTCGCGGCGGTACGGCTGCGACGCGAGAGTCCCGGCCGGATAGACCGTGTCCATGTGGGCGATCAGCATCAGCTTCTTCGCCCCCGTTCCGGTCAGGGTGCCGCGCACCATCGTGCCGTGCCCGCCGGCGCCGGCGATCCGCTCGGTGCGCGCGCCGACGTCGCGCAGGCGCCGCTCGACGTAGTCGGCCATCTGCGCCAGGCCCGCGGCATTCGCGCTCCCCGATTCGATCGCGACCATGTCCTTGAGGCTCGCGATCACCGCCGGCTCGGCCGCTTGCGCGGCGGCGAACCATCGCGGCTCGCTCGGCGCAGCGGTAGCCGCGGCGGCGACCGCGAGCGCGGCCGCAGCGGTGATCGTCGAGACGAAGCGAGCAGTCGTGGCGGGCATCGAAGACTCCGGTGATGGAATCGATCGTATCGCCTGCCACGCAGCGCTTTTCGGGCACATCCATTGCCGCTCGGCCGTCCCGGGTCGCTGCCGCGACCGCAGGACAGGAGTTGCCATGGCCAGACCCGACGATCCGTTCGAGTCGCCCGACGACCTCGGCGACGGACCCGAAGACGACGAGCTCGTCGACCAGGACGCGGTGTCGCTGCTCGCGGGCGATCACGCCGAAGCCAGGCAGATGTTCGAGGAGTACCGGCGGCTGGTCGAGAACAGCGCCGGCGAGGACCGTCGCGGCGAGCTCGCCGGCCGGATCTGCAGCGCGCTCACGGTGCACGCCGAGATCGAGGAGGACATCTTCTATCCGGCGCTGCGCGAGCGCCTCGCGGACGATCTGGCGCTCGACCGGGCCGAGGTCGAGCACGCGATCGCGCGCGACCTGATCGAGCAGATCGAGTCGATGGAGCCCGACGACGCGCTCTTCGATGCCCGGGTGCTCGTCCTTGCCGAGTACGTCGAGCACCACGCGCAGGAAGAGGAGAGCGAGATTTTTCCGCAGGCCGAGCAATCGGGGATCGACCTCGACGAGCTCGGTGCCGAGCTCGCCGAGCGCAAGCACGAGCTGATGGCCGAGCTCGAGGACGACTGAGCGGCCGCTACGCCGCAGGCTCGGGCGCGAGGTCGGCGGGCCCGAGTCCGGCGATGCGGCGCGCGTGCATCCGCGCGTAGAGATGCTCGAGCTCACGCGCGAAGCGCGCCGCGTCGAAGAGCGGCGTTGTCGGCAGCGCCGCCGCGAGCGCTTCGCGCAGCGCCGCGAGCCGGGCACGATCTTCGGCGAGCGCGACCGCGAGCTCCTCGTATTCGGCCACCGTCGCGACGACGAGCGCATCGAGGCCGACGCAGTGGTCGAGGCTCGCGGCGACGCGCGAGGCGAACGTGCCGCCGCGCAGCGTCAGTACCGGCAGCCCGGCGCGCAGGGCGTCGCTCGCGGTCGTGTGCGCACCGTAGTGGAAGGTGTCGACGAAGAGATCGGCGAGCGCGTGGCGGCGCAGGTGCTCGTCGCGACCCGTGCGCGGCGCAAAGACGAGGCGCTCGCCGGCGACGCCGCGCTGCTCGGCGGCGCGCCGGAGGTTCGCGACGGCCGGCGCGCTCGCCTCGATCAGCCAGAGGACGCTTCCCGGCACGCGCTCGAGGAGCCTCATCCAGACCGCGAACGCGTCGGGCGTGATCTTGAAGCTGTTGTTGAACGAGCAGAAGACGAAGCCGTCCTCGGGCAGACCGGAGGCGGCGCGATCGAGCGGCGGCGGCGCGAGCGGCTGCCACGAAGCGTTGGCCTGGTAGGAGTGCGGCAGCCAGGCGATCGCCTCGCCGAAGTCGCCGCGCGCTGCGGCTGGAACGACGGTCGTGTCGGCGACGAGATAGTCGATGAACGGCGCAGCAAGCGTTCCCGGGTAGCCGAGGTAGCTCGCCTGGACCGGCGCCGCGCGCGCGGCGAAGATCCCCGGCCGCGCGCTCTGCGTGTAGCCGCCGAGGTCGATCGCGATGTCGATGCCGACGTCGCGTGCGAGCGCGGCGGCCTCGCCGTCGCCGAGCGTGCTCGCCTCGTGGAAGATGTCGAACGACGCCATCGCGCGCGCGCGCGCCGGATCGGCTTCGTTCGGCCCGAACGAGAACGCGTGGACTTCGAAGCGCTCGCGGTCGTGACGCTCGAACAGCTCGGCCGCGAGGTCCATCGTCGCGTGCTGGCGAAAGTCGGCCGAGAAGTAGCCGATGCGGATGCGGCTGCCGTCCGCGCGGCGCGGCGTCGCCCGGGCGACGTCGCTGTGCGCAGCCGCGGGCCAGTGCGCGGCGACGTAGCGCTCGGCGCAGCGCTTCTGCAGCGCCGCCGGCAACGGCGTCGCGAGCAGCGTGAACGGATGAACGACTGCGGTACCTTCGGTGATCGCCTTGCCGAGCGCCGCGACCTCGTCGTCGAAGCCGCGCCAGTCGCACACCATCATCGCCGTGTGCAGGCGATCGCCGCGTGCTTCGCCGAGCGCGGGGTCGAGCGCGAGCGCGCGGTCGTAGGCGGCGAGCGCTTCGTCGTGGCGCTTGGCGGCGTTGAGCGCGGCGCCGAGATTGGCCCACGCGTTGGCGAGCCGCGGCGCGAGCGCGGTCGCCTTCGCGAGCGCAGCGATCGCGTCGGCCGGCCGGTGCAGGTCGTGCAGCGCGAGGCCGCGGTTCGACCACGCTTCGGCATCGCCGGGGTCGATCGCGATCGCGCCGTCGGCGCTCGCCAGCGCGTCGACGAAGCGCCCGAGCCGATGCAATGCGACGCCGCGGTTGCACCACGCCGCGCCGAACCCTTCGGCGAGCGCGATCGCGGCGTCGAAGCTCTCGATCGCGTCGAGCGGCCGCTGCGCGCGGTCGAGCGCCAGCCCGTGGTTGTTGTGGAGCTCGGGATTGGTCGGATCCAGCGCGACCGCGCGGGCATGGCTCGCGAGCGCTTCGTCGTGCACCCCGGACTCGCTCGCGATGACGCCGAGCGCGCTGTGGGCCGCGGCGAGCTCGGGTGCGAGCGCGAGCGCGCGCCGGTACGACGCCGCCGCGCCGGCCGCATCGCCGGCGTGGTAGAGGATGACGCCGCGGTTGAAATGCGCCTCGAAGTCGTCGGGCCGAACCGCGATGCTGCGCTCGTAGCACGCCAGCGCGCGGGCGACGTCACCGGTGCGCGCTGCGGCATCGCCGAGGCGCAGGCACGTCTCGCCGAGCAGCGCCGCGACGCGCCGGTCGAGGGTGGCGCCCGCCGCGAACGGCTCGAGCAGCGCCCTCGCCTCGGCGAAGCGTCCCTGGCGACAGAGCGCGCGCGCGTGCTCGACCGTTGCGGCGACTCCCGCCACGCTCCCAGCCTACGGTCCGCGCGCGGCGAGCAGATCGGCGTCGATCTTGGCCGCGCGAACGAACGACGGACGCGACGTGACGCGGGCGACGTAATCGGCGATGAGCGGCGTCTCGGGGACGAGCTTGAACCGCGTCGTCCAGCGCAGCGCCCCGCCCCAGAGCACGTCGGCGGCGCTGAAGCGATCGCCAAGCAGGTAGGCGCCGCGCGCGAGCTGGTCGGTGAGCGTCTTCAGCATCGTCTCGTAGTCGCCGTACGGGCACGTCGACGGCGGCGCCGGCTCGCGCTTGAGCGAGCGGTCGACGATCGCCGGCTCGAACGACGAGCCATAGAAGAAGAGCCAGCGCAGGTACGGCCCGCGAAGCGGGTCGCCGATCGCGGGTGCGATTCCGGTTTCGGGGTAGAGGTCGGCGAGGTACGCGTAGACCGCGCCCTGCTCGGTCACGAGCGCGCCGTCGTGGACGATCGCCGGCACCTTGCCCATCGGGTTGACGGCGAGATAACCGTCCTTGCGCTGCTCGCCGTGGCGCAGGTCGAGGACGCTCAGCTCGTAGTCGGCGCCGATCTCCTCGAGCAACGCGAGCACGCCGCCGGAGCGCGACTGCGCCGCATGGAAGAGCGTGACGTGGCGCGGACTCGTTGCGGTCATGACCGAATCTCCGTGGTTGACCGCGAGCGGCGACGCATGCGGATGTTGAGCGCCTCGACCGCCACCGAGAACGCCATCGCGAAGTAGATGTAGCCCTTCGGCACGTGCTGGTCGAAGCCTTCCGCGATGAGGACGACGGCGACGACGACGAGAAACGCGAGCGCGAGCATCTTGATCGTCGGATGGTCGGAGACGAAGCGGCCGATCGGCGCCGCGAACAGCATCATCAGTCCCACCGACGCGACCACCGCGGCGATCATGATCTCGATCCGGTCGACCATGCCGACGGCAGTGATGATCGAATCGAGCGAGAAGACGATATCGATGACCATGATCTGGCCGATCGCCGCCATGAACGAGATCGACGCCGCCGCTCGGGCGTTGTCGCCGAGCTCGCCGCTGATCGACTGATGGATCTCGACGGTCGCGGTCCAGAGCAGGAAGCAGCCGCCGCCGATCAGGATCAGGTCGCGGCCCGAGAGCTCCTGGTCGAGGATGGTGAAGAGCGGTGCCGTCAGCCCGACCAGCCACGACAGCACGAGCAGGAGCGCGATGCGCATGAACATCGCCATGAAGAGCCCGATGCGGCGCGCGCGCGACTGCTGGGCCTTCGGCAGCTTGTCGACCAGGATCGAGATGAAGACGATGTTGTCGATGCCGAGAACGAGCTCGAGCCCGATCAGCGTCGCGAGCGCGAGCCACGCCCGCGGGTCGGTGAGCAGCTCGATCATGCGCCGAAGCGCGCGAACGCGGCGTCGAGCCGATCGACCATCGCGCGCTTTGTGCTCGCATCGACGAAGCTCGCCTCGAAGCTGTTCTTCGCCAGCGCATGCGCGTCGGCGGCGCCGAGCTGCGGCAGCGCATCGAAGGTGGCGATGAAGTTGTCGTTGACGTAGCCGCCGAAGTACGCCGGGTCGTCGGAGTTGACCGTCGCGCGGATGCCGGCGGCGAGCAGCGCGGCGAGGTTGTGGTCGGCGAGCGTGTCGAACACGCGCAGCTTCAGGTTCGAGAGCGGGCAGACGGTGAGCGCGACGCGCTCGCGCGCGAGCCGCTCGACCAGCGCGGGTTTCTCGACGCAGCGCACGCCGTGGTCGATCCGCTCGGCGTGCAGGACGTCGAGCGCGCCCTCGATGTAGCTCGGCGGGCCCTCCTCGCCGGCGTGCGCGACGCGGTGCAGGCCGAGCTCGCCGGCACGCGCGAAGACGCGGGCGAACTTTTCCGGCGGATGGCCGCGCTCGCTGCTGTCGAGGCCGACGCCGATGAGCTGCGCGCGGTGCGGCAGCGCTGCCTCGAGTGTCGCGATCGCATCGTCTTCGCTCAGGTGGCGCAGGAAACAGAGGATCAGCGCGCTCGTGACGCCGAGCTCCTTCGCCGCGCGGTCGCGGGCACGCGCCAGCCCCTCGATCACGTTCGCGATCGGAACGCCGCGCGCGGTGTGCGTCTGCGGGTCGAAGAAGAGCTCGGCGTGGACGACGTTGTCGGCGGCGGCGCGCGCGTAGTACGCCATCGCCATCGCCTCGAAGTCGCTCGCGTGCAGCAGCACGCTCGCGCCGGCGTAGTAGATGTCGAGGAAGCTCTGCAGGTCGGAGAAGCTGTACGCGGCGCGCAGCGCTTCCACGCTGGGGTAGGCGAGTGCGACGCCGTTCTTCTTCGCCAGCTCGAACATCAGCTCGGGCTCGAGCGTCCCCTCGATGTGCAGGTGCAGCTCGGCCTTGGGCATCGCGCGCAGCAGCTCGGGGAGCCGCTGGCGCGGGATGCGGTCGAACGCGAGGGCCACGGCGACGGCGCGAGACGCGAGAGATCCTTCGCTTTGCTCAGGATGAGTCGCGCGCTCGCGCGCAAGTCACTTCTTGTCGGCTCCGGGGACCTTGCCCTCGACGCCCTTGACGAAGAAGTTGATGCCGCCGAGGAACTTGTCGTCGGCGTTCGTGCCGGCGGCGAGCACCTCCTTGCCGTCGTTGCTCGTGATCGGGCCCTTCCAGATCACGAAGCTGCCGTCCTTGAGGCCGGCCTTCGCGGCCTCGACCTTCGCCTTGACGTCGGCCGGCACCTTGTCGGAGATCGAGACGATGTCGATCGCGCCTTCCTTGACGCCCCACCAGGTGTGGCCGCCGCCCTTCCACGTGCCGTCGAGCGCTTCCTGCGTCGCCTTCTTGTAGTACGGCGCCCAGTTGATGACTG
>Ga0207706_10007591_pt1 | contig 10032 bp, 11 predicted proteins | sample KBSC53metaG_FD_184318 | JGI IMG/M metagenome (GOLD analysis project Ga0207706, IMG submission 184318) | Corn rhizosphere microbial communities from Kellogg Biological Station, Michigan, USA - KBS C5-3 metaG (SPAdes) (version 2) | ecosystem: Host-associated > Plants > Roots > Rhizosphere > Soil ... | reverse complement strand
AATGATCGCTTCTGCTGAATAGAAAATAAAAGTACAAGAGTGCGACGCAATGGAAGCTGAAAACCGATTAATAGCTGGGCTCATAATAAATTTCAAATCGTTTTGTGAAGCTAATTTTAAATTAAATTTTCTTCTGGTTGAAGATTGCAAGCCCTACATATATCGTTCATGTTATTGCAGTTCTTTGTTTTGCCATTACGCAACATGCAGCGTTTGCACAGCAAAAAGAAACTGAAGAAGATACTACTGAAAAAAAGAATCGTAATATCTTCCAATTTGCTATAAAGGCTATAAGCCGCACTCCTGCTGATTCTGCAAGGCAAGCTTCCGTACTGAATACAAAAAGTGAAACTCCTTTTTTAGCCTACAATAATAAAATCGTTCGTCACATTATAATAAAGGAATATGGTTTTGAAAGAAACTTTAGTGATACATCGCAAGAGACACATTACTTCGGTACAACATTATTGAATAAGCTTCACAGGAATACAAGAGAATGGGTGATCCGTGATAATTTGTTTATTAAAGAGAACGAACCTTTGAATCCCTATATCGTTGCGGATAACGAACGCTATCTTCGCTCACTTGATTTTATACAGGATGCGCGAATTCTTGTAAAGCCTCTTCCCAATAAGCCCGATTCTGTTGATGTTTTCATCATAACAAAAGATTTGTTCAGCATTACAGGACAGCTTTATGACCTTAGCCCCGGTCGCTTTAAAGCAAAAGTGGGCGACGTGAATATTCGGGGCATGGGGCAAGAACTTTTTTTCACAACTCTCGTTCATAAACCACGTGATCCAAATTTCGGATACGAAATTTATTACAACAAGAATAGCATTGCAAACACTTTTATTAATGCATCGTTCGGCTATTCAACCATTCATCCTGATCTTAGCTACGCTTACGAAGATGAAAAAGCATGGTACGTACAATTCAACAGACCATTGGTTTCGCCTTACACACACATTGCAGGCGCCTTACTGCTTGGCAACAATCAATCGTATAATAATTATCAGCTCCCCGACAGTTTATTTTATAAGTATCATTACAACACATTTGATGCATGGATAGGCAATAATCTTGGTGTACAAAAACTGCTTGAGAATACGAACTTAAAAAGCCGGAAATTTATAAGCATAAGGTATTTCAGGAATCACTTTTTACAAGCGCCTTATCAATCAGAAGGTCATTACGATTTCAGGTATGATGACCGGCAGGCAGTTCTTGGAGGCATTACATTTTTCAAGCAAAAATTTTATAAGACAAATTACATTTTTGGGTTTGGAACAACAGAAGATGTGCCTTATGGATACAATGTTGCGCTTACTACGGGTTGGTATAAACAAGCAGACCTCGCAAGACCTTACTTTGGCATCGATGCAAATAAATATGTGTACACCAACAGTGCATTCTTCATCCAATATTTTTTACGAACGGGAACATTTTTCAATAATGGTTTGGAGGATGTAAATTTTCTTATCGGCTCCAGCATGTACAGCAAGTTGTTTTTGTATCGCAATTTAAAAATTCGGCAGTATATAAATCTTAGTATCGCAAAACAATTTAACCGCGTTGGTCTTGATCCGTTATACATCAGCAATCGTTTTGGTGTTCGTTATTTCAACACAGATTCCGTTTATGGAGATCAGCGTATCAGTTTATATTCCGAAACGTTTTTGTTTTTAAAAGGAAAAATATTTGGTTTCAAATTTTCACCATTCGCTTTTGGAAATATCGCGTTACTAAAGCCGGAAGAGCAACCCTTTTCAAAGTCAGGTGCCTATTATGGTTTAGGCGGCGGTCTTCGTACACGCAATGAGAACCTTGTGTTTGGAACAATAGAATTGCGCTTTGCATATTTTCCGCGAAAGATAGATCAGCAGTCTTTTAAAATTACTTTGCAGGGAAATATTCGTTTCAAGTTTAACGCGAGTTATGTAAAAGCACCGGACATTGCGCAACTGAACAACGATGTTAATAATGATGTTTATTAGAAATTTTTTTTGTACCCAACTGTTGAATAAGCATTGAGCTTCTGTTGCGTCGCACCCTTGTACTGTAATAATTTTATTCAGCAGTAAGCCCACAGAGAACCGCAGAGAAAAAGAGGTGCACAGAGATTATTCTTTATGGTTCCCGAAAACTCTGTGTACCTCTGTGACCAAAGTTTATTTTTCTCTGAAAGAAGTTGTCAATCTGAGATCAAAAATTTTATTCATGAATTACTTTACAACATTAAATGAATCGGAACCAAAAGAAATCATTCCCGGTTTCTTTGCAAGATTTCTACACACGGAAAACATTTCCATTGTTTTTTGGGAAGCAAAGGCCGGCAGCACTTTTCCTGAACATTCTCACATACATGAACAAATCGCAACAATACAAGAAGGAAAATTTCAATTAACAATAAACGGTGAGACAAAAATTTTAGAAGAAGGTGTTGTTGCAGTTATTCCTTCAAATGCAAAACATTCAGGCATTGCACTTACTGATTGCAAATTGATGGATGTATTTTATCCTGTGAGAGAAGATTACAGGCATGAATAAAGTATCAAGCCGCTGAAGTGAGTGACACAACAAAAGCACCATAGTAGCAATAGCGTTAAGTAAATAAATAAAAAACCCGCTCTGTAAAGAACGGGTTCGTTATTTCTAAACTATAGGGAATTATTTTCCGTTGTCATCACTGTTATTATCATTGTTATCACCACCATTATCTAAGTTTAACGGATAGCCGTAAGTTCCTTCATAACCGGGATAAATACCTTCAAGTCTTACTGTGCCTTGTGCATTACTTAATACATTTTTCAGATCATCTACATTCTTTACTTCCTGTCCATCCACACTTGTAATTACAAAGCCTTCCTGCATACGAGTGTTTTTCAATAAACCTGCTCCGAGTTTCTTTACAACCACACCGCCTGCAATATCATTTTTTTTCGCAACTGAAGGATCTACATTCGTCAGTTCACCACCAAGCTTGTCAAGTACGCTCTCCTGCTTAACGGCTGCATAAGTACCTGATTTATTTTTCAGCGTTAAATTCGCTGTGCTTTCTTTTCCGCCTCTTACATAAGTAACAGTGATCTTGTCGCCGGGTTTGTAACGTGCGATTTGCTCCTGCAATTCAGGACCACTGCTCACATCCACACCATTGATCTTTGTAATGAAATCACCCTTTTCTAATCCGGCCTCTTTTGCAGCACCATCATCAGCAACGCCATTTACAAATACACCAGGTCCGTCTTTAATTCCTAATTCTTTTTTCTTATCCTCAGGAAGATCATCCGGTGCATAAGAAATACCCATGTATGCTCTTTGCACTGCACCGTATTTCATCAGGTCATTTATAATTTTCTTTACAATATTCACCGGTATTGCGTAAGAATAACCCGCATAAGAACCGGTAGGAGAAGCAATTGCAGAGTTAATTCCGATCAATTCACCTGCAGTGTTTATCAAAGCGCCACCACTGTTTCCCGGATTAACCGCAGCATCTGTTTGAATAAATGATTCCAAAGGATGATCGCCTTTGTTGATACCAATTGAACGTGCCTTTGCACTAATGATACCTGCTGTTACGGTAACATCAAGATTTAAAGGATAACCAATTGCAAGAACCCACTGACCAAGTTTTACGTCATCGCTGTTGCCATACACAAGATAAGGAAAACTATTTCCGTCAATTTTTATTACAGCGAGGTCTGTGTTTTTATCAGTAGCTACAACGGTTCCTTTGTATGTTTTTCTGTTGGCAGTAGTTACGGTAATCTCATCTGCATCTTCTACAACGTGGTTGTTGGTAACAATATAACCATCCGTGCTGATCAATACTCCGCTGCCACTTGCACGTTGTTCAGGAATAATGTTCATGCGGGGACCACCGAAGAAATCCGAAAAAGGATCATCATCACCAAACAAATCTGAAAAAGGATTTTTACGTTTAGGAAGATTGTTAGACACCTGTTTTTCTTTGGTACGGGTTTTTATATGTACAACCGCAGGTGTTGCTGCCATAGAGGCCGCAGTAAAATCAACAGGACCGCCCGGTACATTTCCTTTGTCAAAAAAGCCTGCGTAATTTACAGGCAGCTTTCCATCCTGTTGTATGCCTCTTGAGCTATGGTTGTTCATCCATGTGCTATAACCCCAAACACTCAAAATAGCAGTAGCGGCACTGATTGCAACTACAAGTAAAATGTTTTTGAGTTTCATCTTAATTTAAATTTTTGTTTTCTTGTTCAATAATATTTTCAAATTTCGTTCCTTTTGATAACAAAGAAACAAAGCTGTTTAATCGGCAGTTCATAAAATTTTCCTTTTAACATAAAATTGACGAAGCGTCTCGTAGTTCTGACATTCTTGCTTACTTCTTATTTTAAAAAGCGACAATTATGATACCAGCTACATCAATTATGGCATCGCCTGTTGCTACGCTCAGTTCAAGGTTCCACTTCTATGGGAACTGAGCGTGGCAGTTTATCCTGAGCTTGCTGAAGGATCACTCACTTCTACATTCAGAACATTATTCAGCGAAACTCTATTTTGCAGCAGGAAGAAAAATTAAACAGTATAAAAAAAATAACAGCAATTCTTAAACCATTACTTCAATGCACAACTAAAGTTCACTTAAAAATTTCATCGTATCAATTCCGTCGGCATAGTCATTTAATTGGGGCGATTGTGACATTCCAAAGTTAAGGAAGTTATGACCAACTATGCATTGTATGTCATCATCCGATTTTAACCGTTCATCCAATGAATCAATGTTGGAGTAATACTCATAATTCATCTGGCTTACGGGAGAAAAAGAAGACAAATTTTCGGTTAGTAGTATTGAACCATTGTTCATGTAAAACTTGCTGTTCATGATCAGCAATGCAAGTTGATAATCGTAGTTGTGTTTGTATTTATGAAAGTCTAAAAAGTAATCGTATTTCTTTAACGCATTCAAAAGGGGAATAAAATCATATTCAGAAGGAACATAGAGTTTGGTAACATTTCTGCATCCCAAACCAAAATATGTTTGAATATCATCTGCAAGTTTTTCCAATTCACTTTTTGTTTCTGTATTATCAATCACAGCAAGGGAAGTTCTGTTTCTTCGAATGATTGAAGGATACTTGTTGAAATAATATTCAAAATATCTTGCCGAGTTGTTACTGCCCGTCGCAATGTAAGCATCACAACCTTTTAACTGAAACGCAAAAAAAAATTTTTGCGTAACTCTTTCATCCCATTCGATCATTTTTTGCACAAGATGTTTTATCAGCACTTCATCTTTTGATGAAGGTTTTATTGCTGCATTGTGACCGCTTATAAAAACAGAAAGTAAATCATGAAATCCAACAAGCGGAATATTTCCTGACATTACAATTCCAATATTTTTTGCAGCAACATCTTTTACATTATATTTTTTTGCCCACGTTTCCAGTTTATCTTTTTGTAAAAAATTGTTCGTGATATTATCAACAGCAAGATCGATAAATTCTTGTGTGAACCACGGATTTTCGAATTGCGCTTTTTGTTTTATTGATTTAAAAATTTCGTTATCATTTTGCATATATTCGCCAAGGCGAACCATAATATCAATACGATGGTGCAGATCCATGAAGAAAATTTAAAAACGTAAACTATATTTGGAACTAATATTTATTTCAACTAAATAAAAATCTCAAAATTAATCATCTTATGGCTATCAAAATAACAGAAGAGTGCATCAACTGCGGAGCTTGTGAACCTGAATGCCCTAACAATGCAATATATGAAGGTGGCGTGGAATGGGCGATTGCAGATGGCACAACTGTAAAAGGTTCTTATACTTTGCTTGATGGAACTGTAGTTGATGCTGACCAAAGATTTGCACCAATCAGTGTAGATACTTATTATATTGTTCCTAACAAATGCACCGAATGCCAGGGTTTTCATGAAGAGCCGCAATGTGCATCTGTATGTCCGGTTGATTGTTGTGTGCCTGATGAAATGTACGTAGAAACTGTAGAAGAGTTATTAGCAAAAAAAGATAAGTTACACATTTAATTTGAATTGTTAACGGACTAAAATTTTAAGGTAGTTTTCTTGATTTTATTGGATGAATGGACTACCTTTCGCATTCAATAATTGTTGCTCCGTAAAGCAACATTAAATCGGCGGGTGATATGTTCCGCAACAAAAAGGTGAAGATCCGTAAGTCTTCACCTTTTTATTTTACAAAATCAATTTTGCATCGGGTTCAACACAATCTTATACATTCCTGTAACCTTAATCTTCGTTTTATTCTACATCCCTGAATAAACGCTTTCAAAAATTGAATACAATTTTTATCAAAGAGAAGAAAGAGATGTTTCTTCAAAATAATATATTGCATGTTTGAATAACGAATAAGTAAATTTGTGCCCTCCGAAAGGAATCCTTGGACCATTTCGTAATCAGAAATCTTAATCTAAAATCTAAATCTATGGCATTCACACTTCCGGCTCTTCCTTACGCACCAGATGCACTCGAGCCTTATATCGATTCAATGACAATGCAAATTCACCACGGGAAACATCACCAGGCTTACGTTGATAATTTAAACAAAGCAATTGCGGGAACAGAAAATGAAAATAAAAGCTTGGACGATTTGGTAAAACGTGCTGGCTCTATTTCTCCGGCTGTGCGCAACAATGGTGGCGGCCACTGGAATCATACTTTCTTTTGGGAAATATTAGCGCCGCATGCAGGTGGTGAACCTTCTGGTGAAATAGCCAATGCAATTAATTCCGCATTCAATTCATTTGATGAATTTAAAACAAAGTTTGCTGCAGCAGGTGCTGGCAGGTTTGGAAGCGGATGGGCGTGGCTGATAATTAAAGATGGTAAACTCGATGTTACTTCTACACCAAACCAGGATAATCCTTTGATGGACGTTGCTGAAGTAAAAGGCATGCCGATATTTGGCGTTGATGTTTGGGAACATGCATATTACTTAAAGTATCAAAACCGCAGACCGGAATATTTAACACAAATATGGAATGTGGTTAACTGGCCCAAAGTGGAAGAACTGTATGTAAAAGTCAGATAATTTAAAAGTTTTTACCTTCAAAGCTCTGTGAATTTTGCAGGGCTTTTTTAATTAAATCATTTTACCATGAAAAATTTCAGGTTACTTCTTATGTTCAGCGTTTTGTTTGCCGCATGCAGCGGTCATACAAAAAAAGTGATTGTTTATGCAAACACCGATGCGGATATAAATGATCAAACAAAAACTATAACGCAAAAGGATAATGAAGGGCATCTTGATAAGGAAATACAATTTAACACAGGAGATAAAGTAACAATAAAAATTATTCAGAAAGACGGAAGCACTGCAAATATTGATATTCCGGAAGATGGTTATTATATTTTGAATGCAAAAGCAAAAGATACAATTGTTGGCGGTTATCAAAAATATTCAACACCCGAAGAGGCAAACCGTGTAATAAGCCAGGAAGAGCTAAAGCACAATATTGATTCATTGCAACAATTGATTACAGGACAAAACACCAACGTTACAAATCATACATTTTTTATTCCTCCGAACACTGCTGCAAAAATTACGGCAAATACTGACGCAACAATTGTTGGGCCTTATCATGGTATGACATCAATAGAACAAAAGGGAAACAAAGAACCTGAAGTGTACAGGTTTTACAGTGTAAAAGAGGTAAGAGAAACAATTGACAAATTACAAAAGCTAACAGGAAGTGATTCTACGACAAATAATGAAAAACCGGAAAAGGAAAAATAAAAAAAATTGCTTCAGTAACATTTACGGAACAGGGTCATAACCGCTTCCGCCGCCGGGCCTGCATCTGGAAATTCTTTTTATTGTAAACCATCCACCTTTCAATAAACCATGTTTCTTCAATGCCTCAATTGCATATTGTGAACATGTCGGTGTGAACCTGCATTTAGGGCCAAGCACAGGCGATACTACATACTGGTAAAACTTTATCAGCAGTATAAAAGGATAACTAAGTATTTTCAACACTTGCTTCATTCAATTGTTTCATCAGTTTATGCAACGCCAAATGCATTTTTGTTTTTAGTTCCGGATATTCCGGCATTGATTTATCAACATACAAAAAAAATATCACCACCTGCTTGCCTGAAGATTTTAAATATTCATGCAACGGAAGTTTTTCTATTCTGTAAATTTCACGCAATAAACGTTTGACGCGATTGCGGTCAACTGCCTTTTTAAAATGCCTTGTGCTCGTCCCCACTCCTGTTTTAACCTGATTATCCATCAATACAGCCGGTTGCATATAAAAAACTTTCACAGGATAAACTGTAAACATTTTGCCTTTGCTGAAAAGTTCCTGTATCAGTTTGCGGCTTTTCAGCTTTTCTTTTTTTCCGTATGAAAAAATTTTTGTCATAAAATACAAAAAGCCCCATCACAAAGATGAGGCTTAATATTTTGCCACGGACTTGTTGTTATTTTAATTTACGTTCGTCAGAAATACTTAATTTCTTCCGTCCTTTCCTGCGGCGGCTGGCCAAAACTTTGCGGCCGTTTGCTGTTCGCATGCGTTTGCGAAAACCATGTACAGATTTGCGACGACGTCTGTGTGGTTGAAATGTACGTTTCATAAATCAATTTTTTGCTAACCAGAATAAATTTCAACTAACAGGCAACAGTCACCATCACTGCCACCCGGTGAAAGGAGCGCAAAAGTAGGGGTTTATTCCGAATTTTTATTACAGTTTTTTAATTTTATTGAATCCAACTGTTAAAACATAATTAAGCTGTTGTTGCGTCGCACTCTTGTACGTTCGGTAATTCTTTTCAGCATGATCGTTTCCAAAAAGTTTACATTCAAAACGAGATGTTTTTTCTTTATCAATCATCTTCATATATTGCTATCTCAACATAAACTAAGATTACCATGAAAAAACATTTTCACAAAATTTTTCTGCTTTGCCTTTCGCTTTCGATGATTCAAAGTGAAACATTTTCACAAAACAAATTAGACAGCTTATTGCCGGTTCGCGGCTTTTGTATCGGCGCGCCTGCAACCGACAGAGTGGATGAATTCGTAAAATTTATAAATGAAGAACTTGCTCCCCGAAAAGTAAACACTTTAATTGTTCGCGTTGACTACCATTATCAATTTGAAAGCCATCCTGAGTTAAGAGAAGATCAATCCCTTTCAAAAACGGATATAAAGAAAATGGTTGAGGCGTGCAAGAAAAATAATATAAAAATTATTCCGCAGATCAATATGCTTGGTCATCAGTCATGGGCAAGCACGACAAATAAATTTCTGAGCGTTTACCCGCAATTTGATGAAACGCCATACGTGAAGATGCCTGAAAAATATGTATGGCCCAATGCGGATAATTTGTATTGCAAGAGCTATTGTCCTTTACACCCGGATGTTCACAAAGTGCTTTTTGATGTGATTGATGAAATATGTGATGTGTTTGAAACAAATGCCTTTCATGCAGGGATGGATGAAGTTTTTTATTTGGGCGATGATAAATGTCCGCGTTGCGGCGGCAGAGATAAGGCAGAGTTGTTTGCAGGCGAAGTTCGCACACTTCGTAATCATCTTGCACAAAAGAACAGAGAGCTATGGATCTGGGGCGACAGACTTATCGACGGAAAAACAACAGGACTTGGCATGTGGGAAGCAAGTTACAATAATACTTACCGCGCAATTGATATGATTCCAAAAGATGTGATCATTTGTGACTGGCATTATGAACGTGCGGATAAAACGCCTGTTTATTTCGCAATGAAAGGATTGAATGTAATTACTTGCCCGTGGCAAAATACTTCGCTTGCAGTTATACAAACAGAAGACATGGTGAACTTTATCCGTCCAATTCGTGAGAAGGTGAATTTAATTCTCGCCGACGAACCCTACTTGCAGAAAGTAATGCTAAAAGGAGCTGAGAAGGCGAGGGCAAGCGCGCGGGAAACTATGAAACTGGTGAGAACAGCAATAGGTTTCACCTACTAGCCTAAATTTTTTAAACGAAGGTAGTATCCCTGAATAA
>Ga0207706_10007589_pt1 | contig 10033 bp, 6 predicted proteins | sample KBSC53metaG_FD_184318 | JGI IMG/M metagenome (GOLD analysis project Ga0207706, IMG submission 184318) | Corn rhizosphere microbial communities from Kellogg Biological Station, Michigan, USA - KBS C5-3 metaG (SPAdes) (version 2) | ecosystem: Host-associated > Plants > Roots > Rhizosphere > Soil ... | reverse complement strand
TTGACGGAGTCAGAGTCCGTAGTCTTACCATTAGACGACGGGGCAGCCTGGGAAGGCGGCGAGATAGAAAGGGGGCCGAGAGCTGTCAACGGCGGCCCCGGAGACCTCTGGACTTGCCCAAAGCTATCAAATTGTGATTAAAACGGCCCCAAGTCAGCCGCTCGAGTTGGGCGGTGCAGGACAGAAACGGGCGTGTGATGGCGCAGGGTGTCGCCAGTGCGCCGGCTCTGCAACAGGGGTATCGCGAGCAGAGCGGGCCGTCGAAACCAGGGTTCTCCCCACGGCGGGAGCACCACCGCCACACATATGGCGCAATCGACCTCGGGACCAACAATTGCCGGCTGCTCGTCGCGCGTCCGGGCGAGGGCGGGTTCACCGTGATCGACGCATTTTCGCGAATCGTCCGCCTGGGCGAGGGGCTGTCACGCACCGGCGAGTTGTCGAAGGAGGCTATGGACCGGGCCGTGGCCGCGCTCTCGGTCTGCGCCGACAAGCTTCGCCGACGCAATGTGTCGCTAACGCGGTCGGTCGCGACCGAAGCCTGCCGCCGCGCCAGGAACGGCCGTGAGTTCACGGAGCGGGTCCGGACTGAGACCGGCATTGCGCTCGACATCATCGAGCCCGCGGAAGAGGCGCGCCTGGCGGTCCTCGGCTGCCACAAATTGCTCGAGCCCGGCGACGGGCCGGCGCTGATCTTCGACATCGGCGGCGGCTCGACCGAGCTGGTGCTGATCGACCAAGACCAGGGGACCCCGCGTATCCGCGCCTGGTGGAGCGCGCCCTGGGGCGTGGTGTCGCTGACCGAAAGCGAGGGCAAGGAGGCGCTCGAGGGCCCGGACCGGGTCAAGGCGTATGAGCGGATGCGCGAGCGGGCGCGACGCGCCTTCGCCAATTTCGCTACGATGCTCCCCGAGAATCGCGAAGGTATCAGGCTGCTGGGCACGAGCGGCACCGTGACGACGCTCGCCAGCGTCCATCTCGCCTTGCCCTCCTACGATCGGCGCGCGGTCGATGGCCTCCACGTGCCGATCGGGGCGATGCAGAAAATCAGCGGGATGATCGCGAGCATGGACTTTGAGGAGCGGTCGTCGCTGCCGTGCATCGGCAGTGAGCGAGCCGACCTGGTCGTGGCCGGCTGCGCGATCCTGGAAGCGATCATCGAGATTTGGCCGGCCAAGAATCTCGGAGTCGCCGACCGCGGCATCCGCGAGGGCATCCTGCGCTCGCTGATGGCGCGCGACGGCTGGCATTTGTGAAGCGCGTCAAGACCGCCAAGGGCCGCAAAGTCTCCTCCACCCGCTGGCTCGAACGGCAGCTCAACGACCCTTATGTGAAGCGCGCGAAGGCGGAGAATTATCGCAGCCGGGCGGCCTACAAGCTGCTGGAGCTCGACGAACGGTTTGGCCTCCTCAAGGGCGTCAAGGCGGTGGTCGATCTCGGCATCGCCCCCGGCGGCTGGAGCCAGGTGGTGCGCCGCAAGGCGCCGAATGCCGCGATCGTGGGGATCGACCTCCTGCCGACGGACGCGATCGACGGAGTCACCATCCTGCAGATGGATTTCATGGCCGACGACGCGCCTGATCGGCTGAGGGACGCGCTCGGCGGCCCGGCGGACCTCGTCCTGTCCGACATGGCGGCCAACACGGTCGGGCACCAGCAGACCGATCATTTGCGCACCATGGCGCTGGTCGAAACCGGGCTCGATTTCGCCAAGGGCATGCTCCGGCCGGGCGGGGCCTATGTGGCCAAGGTCCTCGCCGGCGGCGCCGACAACGCGCTCGTCGCCGAACTCAAGCGCAGCTTCGCCTCCGTCAAGCACGCAAAGCCCCCGGCCAGCCGCAAGGACTCAAGCGAATGGTATGTCGTCGCGCAGGGCTTCAAAGGGACGGGCGAACAGGGTAGCTAAACAGCGTTGGCCGGGAAGGGGGTTCCGCTGAGCAGCACGAAGCGCCGCCGGCTCCTGTCCAGGCTCGGCCCGGGGCTCGTCACCGGCGCGGCCGACGACGATCCGAGCGGAATCGGCACGCACAGCCAGATCGGCGCGCAGTTCGGCTATGCCTTGGGCTGGACGTTCGTGCTGAGTTTCCCGTTGCTCGCGGTGATCCAGCTGGTCGCCGCCGAGATCGGGCGAGTCACGGGCCGGGGAATCGCCGCGAACCTCAGGCGCCATTATCCGCGACCTCTTCTGTGGCTCGCGGTCACGCTTCTGCTGATCGCCAACGTCATCAATCTCGGCGCAGATCTCAGCGCAATGGGCGCGTCCCTGCAGTTGCTAATCGGCGGCAGCATCGGCTTGTACACGTTGCTGTTCGGCCTGTTTTGCGCCGGACTGGAGACATTTCTCAGCTACCGCCGTTACGCCTCGGTGCTCAAATGGACGACGCTGTCGCTGTTTGCCTATCTGGGAGTGGTTGCCGTGGCCGGGGTCGATTGGCCGGTCGCGCTGAGGTCCTTCGTGGTCCCGGAAATTCACTGGACGTCGGTCTATTTGACCGCGCTCGTCGCGATCCTGGGGACGACGATCAGCCCCTATCTCTTCTTCTGGCAGGCGGCGCAGGAGATCGAGGAGGAAAAGCGGACCCACGCCAAGCCGCTGTACGTCGCGCCCGAGAAGGCCGGGCAGGTCCTCAAGGACATTCGCGACGACACGCTCGTTGGAATGGGCTTCAGCACGATTATCTCTATCGCAATCGTCTTTGCGACGGCAGCCACGCTGCACAAGAGCGGCATCACGACGATCAACAGCGCCGCCGAGGCGGCCGAAGCGCTCCGGCCAGTCGCGGGCAGCCTTGCGTCGTTCCTGTTCGCGGCCGGGATTATCGGCACGGGCCTGCTCGCCGTACCGGTGCTGGCCGGGTCTGCGGCCTATGCGACGACGGAAATGGTCGGCCTCGCCGGAAGCCTCGACGCCAAGCCGTGGCGGGCGCGCTTCTTCTACGGCGTCATCGTGGTGACGACGCTGGTCGGCGCCTTGTTCCAGAAGCTCGGGTTCAACCCCATTCAGGCGCTTTACTGGACGGCGGTGATCAACGGCATTCTCGCCGTGCCGCTGATGGTCCTGATGATGATGATCGTGCGCAACCCGCTCGCCATGGGTACGCTGATCCTTCCGCCGCGCCTGGCCGCGATCGGCTGGGCCGCGACGGCGGTCATGGCCGCCGCGACCCTGCTGTTCTTCGTTTCGCTCTTCTGAGCCTTACTTCGGCTCGGAAGCGTCCATCAGCTTGCGGGTGAGATAGGTCATTTCGAGCGCGTTCGTGCGCGCCGTCTGCCGCAGGTTCGCGCCCGCCGCATGGCCGCCTTCGGTGTTCTCGTAATAATAGAAGGGCAGGCCCATCTCCTCCATCCGCGCCGCGAACTTGCGCGCGTGGCTCGGCCCGACGCGGTCGTCCTTGGTGGTCGTGAAGATGAACGGCACCGGATAGGCCACGCTCGCCTTGAGATTCTGGTACGGCGAGATGTTCTCCCAGAATGTCCGCACCGCGGGATCCTCGACACTGCCATATTCGCCTTCCCAGGACGCGCCCGCGGCAATCTTCGAGATGCGGATCATGTCGAGCAGGGGGACGTCGATGATGACTGCGTTCCACAGCTCCGGATGCTGCGTGAACTCGACGCCCATCAGAAGTCCGCCGTTGGACCCGCCGCGGATACCGAGGCGGCGAGGGCTGGTCACCTTGCTGGCGATCAGGTCCTTCGCCACCGCGGCGAAATCGTCGTAGATGATCTGGCGCTTGGTCCCGAGCCCGGCTTCATGCCAGGCGGGCCCGAACTCGCCGCCGCCGCGGATGTTGGCGACCGCGTAGACGCCGCCGTTTTCCAGCCACAGCTTGCCCGTCGTCGCCGAATAGCTCGGCGTCTGACTGACTTCGAATCCGCCATAGGCATAGAGCAGGGTCGGGTTGCTGCCGTCGAGCTTGATGTCGCGGCGGTGGACCAGGAAGTAGGGGATCTTCGTTCCGTCGCTGGACACGGCTTCACGCTGCTCGGCCACCAGCTTCGACGCATCGAACTTGGCGGGCTGGCGCATGATCTCGCTCGCCGCGCCCTTGCCCGCATCGGCAAGCCACAGCGACGGCGGTGTCAGGAAGCCGGTGACGGTCAGCAAAGCGCGGTCGTCGGTGCGGCTCGTATCGGCGATGCCGACCGACGAATTGTCGGGAAGATCGAGCGCCGAACGGGTCCAGGAGCCGTTGGGGCCGGGGCGGAACAGCAGGGTCCTGCCGCGGACGTTGTCGAGCGTCGAGACGAGCAGCACGTCCTTTGCCGCGGCGGCGCCTTGCAGCGCTTCACGGGGTCCCGCCTGATAGATCAAGGTCGGCTTTAGGCGCGCCGGATTGGCGCGGAGTTGGGCGAGATCGACCGACAGTAGCGAGCCGGCGGGGAATTTCTGGTTGCTGCCCGCGGGCGACCATTCCTCCTGCGACTGGATGATCGCACGCCCGCCGATCAGGTCGACGAACTGCGCCTTATCGGGAATCGCGACGCGGCGCACGCCTTTGGGGCCGATCAAGAACTTCTTGCTGTGCCAGAAATCGGTTCCCTCGACGATCACCGGAAGCGTTCGGTTCTGCGAATCGCGCAGCACTGCGGTCGAGGCCGAGACATCGTCCTTCGTGCCCCTGAACAGCTCGACCGCGGACGAGAGCGCCTGCCCGCGCTTCAGGCGCTTGATCACATATGCGTAGCCCGACTTGGTGAGCTGGCCCTTCTTCCACTCGCGCGAGACGAGCAGGCTGTTCTCATTCTCCCACGAGACGTCCTGCTTGCCCTTGGGAAGCACGAAGCCGCCTTTGACGAATGAGTTGGTCTTGAGGTCGAACTCGCGGACCGTCACCGCGTCCTCGCCGCCGTCGGACAGGTTGATGAGGCATCGCCGCTCGAGCGGCCGGGCGCATTGCGCGCCCTTCCACACCCAATTGGCCTTTTCTGCCGACGCCAGCGCATCGAGGTCGAGGACCGTCTCCCACGAAGGATTGCCGCTGGCATAGCTTTCCGGCGTCGCCCGCCGCCAGATGCCGCGAACGTGATCCTCGTCCTGCCAGAAATTGTAGACCTGCCCACCGATGAAGCTGCCGACCGGGATACGGTCCTTGGCCTGGGCGATCGCAAGGGCCTGGTCGTAAAAACCCTTGTAGCGGGCGTCGCCCTCAAGCACCGCGGTCGACTTGGCGTTATGCGCCTCGACCCACTGTAGCGCCTTGGGCGAGTACACGTCTTCGAGCCAGATATAAGGATCGTCGCTGGTCGCGGCCTTCACTCCACCAAGTCCGGCGGCCGCGGCCGCAATCATCAAACAAGCCAGTGTCTTACGCAAGGCAAACCCCTCCCCTAATGCGCGCCACCTCAGCGGCGAAGCCGAGGAGAGTCAATGGCGGGAAATGAATGCTTTGCGGAGCGCTTGTTCGACGAACAGAGGGACCTGTTCGGCGCGTCAGCTCCTGGCGCGAGCCTTGGCGATGGCGTCCTTGAGCGTGTCGTAGCCGACCGCGCCGTTCATCACCCGGTCGCCGACGATGAAGAGAGGCGTGCCCGTCGCACCGAGCTGGCCGGCGAGCTTCATGTTGCTGTTGAGCTCGGCTTCGATTGCCGCATTCTGGGTCGGCGCATCGGCGATTCCGGCGCTCTGCGACGCCGCCGCGACCGTGTCCGGCCCAGGCCGGCCCGCTGCCCACAAGGTGTCATGGAACTGGGCGAAGCGCCCGCGCTGCGAGGCTTCGAGCGACAGGCGCGCCGCGATCACGCTATCCGGGCCGAGGATCGGAAGCTCGCGATAGACGACCCGAAGGCCTTTCTCTTCCCGCAACAGCCGGTCGACGATGGGGTTGCTCACCTTGCAGTAAGGGCAGGCGTAATCGAAGAATTCGACCAGCGTCACGTCGGGCTTGGCGGCGCCCTTCCACGAGCTGGCGAACGGTGTCTCGATTGCGGCCCGATTGGCCGACAGGACTGGGGCGTATTGCGCGTCGCGCAGCGCATCCACCGCATCGGTCAGGATCTTCGGGTCGGAAAGCAAGCCCTGGCGGACGATCTTGCTGCTCAGCATCGCCGGCGCGGCGAAGAAGAGCAAAGCGGCCGTGAGGATGGACCCGATCACGCCGCCGGTGACCGCGGCGCCCAGGCCTGCCTGCCGCGCCGGTGCTGCATCGCTGTGGTTCACTGGCTGAGCTCTTTCTTGTCGCGGTATCTCTTGTCTTTCTTAGCGAGCTCGGCGCGGGACACCATCGCGATATCCTGCGCGCGCAGATAGTCCGGGGTCCCGAGCGGAATCCCCTTCATCGCCGTCTGCGCGCTGGCGAGCGCAAGCTTGGGGTTGTTCTGCAGGTTGCTCCGCTCGGCAGTGGCAAGCGCGGCGCGGGCCGTGTCGCCTTCATGATCGTAGATGATGCCGAGCTGATACCAGGCGAAGGGGTCCTGGTTGTCCTTGTTGACGGCGACCTTGAGGATCTGCTTGGCCTCGGCGAAATTCTTCGCGTCCTCGGTCGCGACTAGTGCGTGGCCGAGCATTGCGGCGATCAACGGCGCGTCGCCCGAGCGCTGGGTTGCTTCCCTGAGCGGAGCAAGCGCCTCAGTGGGTTTGCCGTCTTCGAGCAGGATCTGGCCCTTGAGCTCGAGGAAGAAGGGATCGTGGGGGTCCTTGGCGAGCAGCGCATTGGCCTCCGCTTCAGCCTTATCCGGGTAGCCGCCGAGGTGATAGGCATAGGCCCGGGCATAATGGGCAGGCACGCTCTGGTCGCGCTCGGGATATTTGATCACGGCCTGCTTGGGGTCGACGAAGCCCATGAGCTTCGCCTTGACCCGCTGGAACCTCGCCTCGAGCTCAGGATCGGACGGCTTGCCCCAGGCGGGGTCCGATTTCATCGTCTGCTCAAGTGCCATGATGCGTTCGGACGACAAAGGGTGATCGCGGTCGAAGCTGTCCTTCGAATAGATGGCGAGACGATATTCCTGGTTCTGCAGCTTGTTGAAGAAATCCAGGAGGCCCTTGCCGCTGATCCCGGCCTTCGACAGGAACCGTGCGGCCGACGCATCCGCGGTCGCTTCCTGGCCGCGCGTGAAGGCGAGGAATTCGCCGAGAGCGGCGCGTTGGCCCGCCATCAGAATGCCCATGGCCGCATCCCCGGCGCCCATCGCGATCGCCGCGGCGCCGAGGACAAGCGACAGCAGGCTGATGCCGGTCGCCTGTTTCTGGCCCTCGCCACTGCGAATTGCGTCGCCGGCGACGACGTGCCCGAGCTCGTGGGCGACAACGCCCTGCAGCTGGTCCACGTTGTCGGCGGCCTCGAGCAGGCCCGACTGCACATAGACCGTCTGCCCGGTGGCGACGAAGGCGTTGATCTCCGGATCGTTCAGCAGCGTGACGTTGGCGCTGCGCGGGTCTAGGCCAGCCGCCTCGATCAGCGGCTTCGACATCTGCCGGAACAACAGCTCGGTCTCGGTGTCGCGCAGTACCGACGGGCCGGCATCCTGCTGTCCGTAGGCGGGGCAGATGCCAACCATGCCGAGCATGACGACAAGCATCAGCAGGCGCGCGAAGCGGGCGACCGGCGAGTTCATCACACGCCGATTACCATTGTTGGGCCTGAACCGCGGATGAAATTGTCATTCGGGTGCGTTGGAACGACGCTTTCCGCCCTAACCGAAGGTTCGCTGCCACCATCCGCGGCGCGGCTCGCCATCGGCCTCTTCCGCGACGTCGTTGTTGGCAACCAGGAGCGGGGCCGCCTCCGCGGCGGCCTCGGGCTCGCCCTCCGCGGGCGCAGCTTTCGCCTTTTTCGCCCTGCTCTTGCGCGCCGGTTTCGCCGCGGGAGCAGCCTGGTCGGCCGTCTCCGCCGGGGGAGCTTCGGCCGGGGCCGGTTCGGGCACCGCGACGTCCGCTGCAGCAGCGGCGTCCTTCTTCGTGCGGCGCCGCTTTGGCTTCGCCTCATTGGCTGGCTCGATCTTGGCGATCGGCGGTTCCTCGTTGATCGGGCGCTCGACCATCGGCGAGCTGTCCACTTCTACCGGGACCCCAGCGCCGGACTCGTTATGCGCGGCGACGCCTTCGGGCTGGCTCGCGCCGGACCTGCGCCCGCGGCGGCGACGCTTGCGGCCTTCGCCTGGGGGACCTTCGGCCGTTTGGTCCGAAGAAACCTCCTGAGTCTCCCCGGCTTCGGGCTCAGCAGCAGCTTCAGCGGGTTCGCCCGCTTCGCGGGCTTCTCCGCCCTCGCGGCGACTGCGTCCGCGGCCGCCGCGGCGGCGCCGGCGCCGGCGCCGGCCCTGGCGATCGCCCTCCGCTTCGTCTTCGCGCGGCTCGCGAGCCTCGACTTCTTCCTCCTCGTCCTCGGCCTCGAACGATTCCTCCTCGACGTCGTCCTCTTCCTCGACGATCGGCGCCTGCACGCGCGGCGCGGCGACGGGGCGCGAGCCCGAGCTCTCGACGGTCATGCGCGCGCCTTCGAACGTCTCGTCGATCACGACTTCGATCGAAACGCCGTAGCGCTCCTCGATGTCGGCGAGCTCGGCGCGTTTCTTGTTGAGCACGTAGACCGCTGCTTCGCGGCCCGCCCTCAGGCAAATACGCTCGCCGCGGCCGCGCGCGGCCTCGTCCTCGAGAATGCGCAGCGCCGACAGGCCCGCCGAGGCCGCCGTCCGCATGAGGCCGGTGCCCTCGCAGTGTGGGCAGGGCTTGGTCGAGGCCTCGAGCACGCCGGTGCGCAAGCGCTGGCGGCTCATTTCCATCAGGCCAAAGCTCGAGATGCGTCCCACCTGGATGCGCGCTCGGTCGTTCTTGAGCGCTTCCTTCATCGCCTTCTCGACCTTCCGGACATGGCTGTTTTGTTCCATGTCGATGAAGTCGATGACGATCAGGCCCGCCATGTCGCGCAGGCGGAGCTGGCGCGCAATCTCGGCCGCGGCCTCGAGATTGGTGGCGTAGGCCGTCTGCTCAATATTGTGCTCGCGTGTCGAGCGGCCCGAGTTGATGTCGATCGAGACCAAAGCCTCGGTCGGGTTGATGACGAGGTAGCCGCCCGACTTCAGCTGGACGACCGGCTGGTACATCGCCGACAGCTGGTCCTCGACCCCGTGGCGCTGGAACAGAGGCGTGGTCTCAGTGTGGACCTTCACCCGCCGGACATGGCTCGGCATCAGCAGCTTCATGAAGCCGCGAGCGGCCTTGTAACCCTCTTCGCCCTCGACGATCACTTCCTCGATCTCGCGGTGATAGAGGTCGCGGATCGCGCGCTTGATGAGATCGCTGTCGCGATAGATCAGCGCCGGCGCCGTGCTCGAAAGCGTTCGCTCGCGGATTTCGTCCCACAGGCGAGCAAGATAGTCGAAGTCGCGCTTGATCTCGGTCTTGTTGCGCGACAGGCCCGCGGTGCGGACGATCAGGCCCATCGTCGAGGGGAGCTTGAGGTCCGTCATGATCGATTTCAGGCGCTTACGGTCGGCACCGTTCGAGATCTTGCGCGAGATGCCGCCACCGTGGGTGGTGTTGGGCATCAGCACGCAATAGCGGCCGGCGAGCGAAAGGTAGGTCGTCAGCGCCGCGCCCTTGTTGCCGCGCTCCTCCTTGACGACCTGCACCAGCAGCACCTGGCGGCGCTGGATAACGTCCTGGATCTTGTAGCGGCGGCGCAGATTCTGGCGCTTCTGACGCAGCTCGTCGGCCGCCGACTCATCGACGGGCGAGCGGTTCGAGCCGGTTCCGGCTTCCTCGGTTGAGGGGTCGCCTTCCTCGCTCTCGCCTTCTTCCGCGGCGGGCTCGTCGGCAAAGTCGTCGTCATGGCGGTCGTCGCCATTGTCGTACTCCGCAGCGCGCAGCCGTTCCTCTTCGGCTGCGTGCTCGGCTTCTTCGCGGAGCAGCGCTTCGCGGTCAGCCTTTGGGATCTGATAATAATCGGGGTGGATTTCGCTGAAGGCCAGGAACCCATGGCGATTGCCGCCATAATCGATGAACGCCGCCTGGAGCGACGGTTCTACCCTGGTGACCTTGGCGAGATAGATATTGCCTTTGAGCTGCTTGTGCTCGGCGGATTCGAAGTCAAAC
>Ga0207706_10007588_pt1 | contig 10034 bp, 10 predicted proteins | sample KBSC53metaG_FD_184318 | JGI IMG/M metagenome (GOLD analysis project Ga0207706, IMG submission 184318) | Corn rhizosphere microbial communities from Kellogg Biological Station, Michigan, USA - KBS C5-3 metaG (SPAdes) (version 2) | ecosystem: Host-associated > Plants > Roots > Rhizosphere > Soil ... | reverse complement strand
GCGCCAAGGGCGCCGGTGAGGCCGGTACCGCCGGCGCGCCGGGCGCGGTCATGAACGCCATCAACGATGCGCTACGACCGCTCGGTGCCAAGCCGCTCACCGACATGCCGTTCACGCCGGGGCGCATCTTGCAGGCGCTTGATCGCGTCTAGCCCTTTTTCCCGCGAAGATTGCGGGTCGGGGACCGGCTTGCTAGGCAGATCGTGCAAGAGCATGGGAAGGAACGCGCGGATGAACATCAAGGTGGGCAGACAGGCGATCTCCGAAGCGACGGAGAAGCTCAAGAACTGGGGGCGGTGGGGCAACGACGACCAGATCGGCACGCTCAATCACGTGCGGCCCGAGGATATCGTCAAGGCCGCCGGCCTGATCCGCAGGGGCAAGGCGTTCGCGCTCGGCATCCCGCTCGATGCCAACGGCCCGCAGACCGGCCTGTTCGGCGGGCGCTTCAATCCCATCCACCAGATGCTCGCGACCGGCACCGACGCCATCGCCGGCCGGCAGGACTGGAACAAGATTCGCTACGCCGACGATACGCTCAATTTGTGTGTGCAAGGCGCTACCCACTGGGATGCGCTCGGGCACGTGTTCTACGAGGACAAGGCCTATAACGGCCATGACGCCAAGCTCATCGACGCACGGGGACTGAGCGTGCTCGGGATCGAGCATTCCAGGAACAAGATGATCGGACGCGGCGTGCTGCTGGACATCGCTCGCTTCCGCGGCGTCGACTGGCTCGCCGATGGCGAAGGCATCTCGAACGACGAGCTCGACCAATGCGCCAAGAAACAGAAGGTCGAGATCGGGCGTGGCGACTTCGTCATCATCCGCACCGGACAGATGGAGCGCTGCCTCGAGGAAAAGAAGTGGGGCGGCTACGCCGGCGGCGATGCGCCGGGCGTCAAATTCGAGAACTGCTACTGGTGCCAGGACAAGGAGATCGCCGCGATTTGCACGGACACCTGGGGCGTCGAGGTGCGGCCGAACGAGACCACGGAGGCCAACCAGCCCTGGCATTGGGTGGTGATCCCGGCCATGGGCCTATGCATGGGCGAAATCTTCTACCTCAAGGAGCTGGCGGAGGATTGCGCGGCCGACAAGGTCTACGAATTCTTCTTCTGCGGCCCGCCGTTGATCATCACCGGCGGCACCGGCTCGCCGATCAATCCGCAGGCGATCAAGTAAGCTAAACTGAGCTCTACGGTCTCCCCGTCACCCTGAGGTGCGACCCCGGCCTCTTGAGCCGGGGGAGCCTCGAAGGGCGACGACCGGAGTGGTATGCCCGTCATCCTTCGAGGGCCGCCGGCGGCGGCCACCTCAGGACGACGGCGACAGAATGGAGGTGCCCCATGGCCCGCTATCTCAAGCGCGGAATGGACGCGAGCGCGATCAAGGCCGCCGATGCCAAGGTGCGCGCGACAGTCGAGCAGATCCTCGAGCAGATCGAGACCGGCGGCGACGATGCCGTGCGCGAGCTGTCACAGCAATTCGACAACTGGTCGCCACCCTCGTTCAAGCTCGCCGCCTCCGAGGTCGAACGCGCGATTTCGCAAGTGGCCAAGCGCGACCTCGACGACATCAAGTTCGCGCAGACGCAGGTGCGCAATTTCGCGCACAAGCAGAAAGAGACGCTGCGCGACCTGGAGGTCGAGACGCTGCCCGGCGTGGTGCTCGGACACAGCCACATCCCGGTGAATTCGATCGGTTGCTACGTGCCGGGCGGACGCTATCCCATGGTCGCCTCGGCCCACATGTCGATCGTGACCGCGCGCGTCGCGGGGGTGAAGCGCATCGCCGCCTGCGCACCGCCGTTCAAGGGCGGCCCGCATCCCGCCATCGTTGCCGCCATGCATTTCGGCGGCGCCGACGACATCTACGTGCTCGGCGGCGTGCAGGCAGTCGCCGCCATGGCACTGGGCACCGCGACGATCCCTGCCGTCGACATGATCGTCGGACCCGGCAACGCCTATGTGGCGGAAGCCAAGCGCCAGCTTTTCGGCCGCGTCGGCATCGATCTGCTCGCGGGCCCCACCGAAACGCTGGTCATCGCCGATGACAGCGTGGACGGCGAGCTTTGCGCCACCGATCTCCTCGGTCAGGCCGAGCACGGCCCGACCTCGCCGGCGATCCTCATCACCAATTCGGAGAAGCTGGCGCGTGACACCATGCGCGAGATCGAACGGCTGCTCGCGATCCTTCCCACCGCCGAGGCCGCGGGGAAGGCCTGGGCCGACTTCGGCGAGGTGATCGTGTGCGAGGACGAAGCGGAGATGGTGCGCGAGGCCGATCGCATCGCTTCCGAGCACGTGCAGGTGATGACGCGCGATCCCGATTATTTCCTCGCCAATATGAGGAATTACGGCTCGCTGTTTCTGGGGGCGCGCACCAACGTCGCCTATGGCGACAAGGTGATCGGAACCAACCATACGCTGCCGACCAAGAAGGCCGCGCGTTACACCGGCGGCCTGTGGGTGGGGAAATTCCTCAAGACCTGCACCTACCAGAAGGTGCTCACCGACGAAGCGTCGGCGCTGATCGGCGAATACTGCTCGCGGCTATGCATTCTCGAGGGCTTCTCCGCCCATGCCGAACAGGCCAATGTGCGCGTGCGCCGCTACGGCGGCCGCAACGTGCCCTACGCCCAGGCAGCGGAGTGAGCGCTCGGTGACCCCAGTGCCTTCCATAGACCTGACCAAGACACCCTCCTTTCGTCTTGACGGTAAACGCGCGCTGGTCACCGGTGGCGGACGCGGCATCGGGTTGGCGGCGGCGTCCGCGCTCGCGCAAGCCGGCGCCGAGGTGACGCTCGCCGCACGCACGCGGGACGAGATCGAGGCCGCGGCGCAGGCGCTCGCCGCGCGCGGCGACAAGGCGGTCGCGCTGCCGCTCGATGTCACCGATCTCGATGCCGTCCGCCGCACTATCGCAGCGGCGGAACCGTTCGACGTGCTGGTCAACAATGCCGGCACCAACCGGCCGGCGGTCCTGATGGAGGTCAAGGTCGAGGACTTCGACGCGATCTTTGCGCTCAACGTGCGCGCCGCATTCTTCATGTCACAGGCGGTCGCGCGGCGCCTGATCGAGGCCAAACGCCCGGGCTCCATCATCAACATCTCGTCGCAGATGGGCCATGTCGGCGCCGCACGCCGCAGCGTCTATTGCGCCAGCAAGCACGCGATGGAAGGCTTCACCAAGGCGATGGCGATCGAGCTTGCGCCCCACAACATCCGCGTCAACAGCCTGGGGCCGACCTTTGTGATAACGTCGATGAATCGCCAGTCCTTCGAGAACAAGGCATTCCGCGACGAGGTGCTCTCCAAGATCAAGCTCGGGCGCCTCGGGCAGCTCGAAGAGTTGACCGGCGCGATCGTCTTCCTCGCCTCCGACGCCTCGTCGCTGATGACCGGCTCGGCGCTTGTCCTTGACGGCGGCTGGACCGCAGACTGAACGGTGCGAGAGATGCAACCGGCTCATAGGCGCGCACCATGATGAACCTTCGATCCCTCGTGCTCGGCGTCGCCACCGCCCTCATCGCCGCGTTGCCGGCGGCCGCGGAGAGCCAGGTGCCGGAGCGGCTGCAGATGATCCTCGACCGCGGCGTGCTGCGGGTCGGCACGACGATGGACACGCCGGTGTTCAGCATGCGCGATCCCGCGAGCGGAAATCTCCGTGGCCTCGACATGGATGTGCTGGAAACGCTGAGCTCTTCGCTCGGCGTCAAGCTCGAATACGTGAAGATGACGTTCGGCTCGATGCTCGCTGATCTCGCCGCCGACAAGTTCGACATCGCAATGTCCGGGATGGGCCGGACGCTCGACCGTGCGCGGGTCGCCACGTTTTCAAAGCCGTACATGCGCTACGGGAAGCTGCTGTTGATCCGCAGCGCCGACCAGGGGCGCTTCAAGACGCTTGCGGACCTCGACCGCCCCGGCCTCAAGATCGGCTACAACAGGGGCGGGTTGAACGACCGTTTCGCCCACAACATGTTCACCCAGGCGACACCGGTCGGCTTCGACAGCAACGAGCTTGCCACCGCCGATCTCCTCGCCGGTAAGGTCGATGCGCAGGTCTCCGACTCCACCGCGGCGATTTATATGGGACGCCAGAACCCGCGGCTCGCGGCGATGAGCCCGGACAAGGTGTTCCATCCGATCTACGTGGCGATTCTGCTGCGGCGGGACGACCAGACGCTGCTCAACTACATCAACATCTGGCTCGACCAGATCGAGTTGGACGGCACGCTGGGAAAGATCCGCACCAAGTGGCTGGGCGACACCAGATAATGAGCGAGCGGTTCGACGCCGCACGAGCACGAACGGGCCGGAAACGCCGACGGCCTACGCAACGAACCACCGCCGGGAGGAGATACGATGCGAGTCCTGCTGCTCTGCCTGTTGGCGCTCGTCGCCACTGCCGCCCACGCCGACGACGCGGCGCTCAAGCAAAAGATCGTCGGCAACTGGAAGCTTGTTTCGGTCGTCTACGAGGACCAGGAGAGCAAGGGGCGAACGCCCGTCTACGGCGAGCATCCCCGGGGCCGCCAGATCGCGACCGCTGACGGGATCTGGCTCGCGCTCGTCACCGCCGAGGGCCGGATCGTTCCGAAGACCGATGAAGAGCGCGCACAGGCGCTGCGCACCATGATCGCCTATACCGGCCGCTACCGGGTTGAGGACGGCAAGGTGATCACCAAGGTCGATGCCGCCTGGAACGAAGGCTGGGTCGGCGGCGAGCAGACCCGCTTCATCCGGTTCGAGGGCGACCGGCTCTTCATCGAGAGCCCGCCTATGCCGCATCCCAACCAGAACAACAGGGTGGTGCGTGTGATCGTGATCTGGGATCGCGAAAAGTAACGGACGATCCGCTCCCGGGTCGCCAGCCGACCCGCGCCGCGAAGCGTCCGTCCGCGCCACCTATTGCAGATTGAGCTTGAGCCTCGGGTCGGCAACGATCCCACGATAGAGCGCGAACTGATCGCGGTTGAACGTGTCGAGCTCTTGCGGCGTCGAGCCGACGGCTTCCGTTCCCGCCTCCTTCAGCCGCGCCACCACGCCCGGGTCCTTCATCGCCTTGGCAATGTCCGCCGCAAGTCGGTCCAGAATCGGTTTCGGCGTCGCGGCGGGGGCGTAGATCGCCGTCCAATACGGGACCTCGTAGTCGACCCCCTGCTCGATCATGGTCGGCACCTCAGGCAAGGCCGGCGACCGCGTCCTGGTGGTCACTGCCAGCGCTCGTACGAGGCCGGATTCGATATTCTTGGCCTGCGCCGGAACGCCATCGATCAGCATGGCGATGCGCCCGGCCAGGAGGTCCGGCATGACCCCTGCATTGCCGCGATAGGGAACGTGGACGATGTCAACGCCGGCCGCCGCCTTGAACAGCTCGCTGGCGAGATGAATGGCCGTTCCTGCTCCGGACGAGCCGTAGCTGAATTTTCCCGGATTGGCCTTGGCCAGCGCGATGAATTCCTTCAGGTCGCGCGCCGGCAGAGCCGGATTGATGATCAGCACGGGTGCGAAGCGGGTGACCAGCGACACCGGCGCAAGATCGCGCAGCCAGTCATACGGCAAATCCTTGCCCACCACCGAGCTCACCACGCCCGACACCGAATGATAGAGCAGGGTGTAGCCGTCGGGAGCCGCGCGCGCGACCGCGTTCACGCCGAGCACACCTCCGGCTCCGCCCTGATTTTCGACCACCACCTGCTGACCGAGCACGTCGGAGAGCTTCTGCGCGGTGGTGCGCGCGGTGAAGTCGATCCCGCCGCCGGCCGCCAGGGGCACCATGAGCTTGATCGGTTTAGCCGGAAAGCTGTCCTGCGCCGCCGCGCCGGAAGCCGCCAGCCCAAACACGGCGCAGGCGAACGCTGCCAGAATGGACCGCGCGATCGGTCGTACCATCATGACGCCCTCCCGAGGCTTGCGATCGCCGCGAGGCGCTCCTGGAAGAAGGGCGCGGGAACGAGAATGCGCGTTTCCTGCGTCGTCAGCAGCGGCCGCGCCTTGTTCAAATAGGCGTTCCAGTCAGCATTCTGAAACAGCGCCCGCCGCCGCTCCACGCGCTCGTCGAGGCTGCCATACGCCCACAGCGTGGTGACCTGGTTCAGCGTGCCGATCTCGCTGATGTAGTATCCGACCGGTTGTCCCAGATGCTGCATCTGCGGCGCGCGCCCTTCCCGCTCGTAGACTCGCAGGAATTCCCCGGTCTGCCCCGGTGCGCAGGTGTAGAGGCGTTGCTCTACGAACATTCAGTCCTCCCTCGCTTGCCGCGACGCTTGGCTCCGTTGCCGGAGGCGCGTTGCAATTTTTACCGCCGCCATTAGTTCATGACGGCGGGGCGAGCACAACAAACCGCCGAGCGCGCGCTCGACCGGATACAAGGAAAAGTCAGGCCGCCTTGACCGGGTAGACCGGCTTTTCGCCGCTCAGCACCCGCGCGACGTCGGCGGCGCATTTGGTCTGCAGCTCCTCGAGCGCCTCGACGGAATAGAATGCGGTGTGGGGCGTGAGAATGACATTGTCGCGCCCAATCAATTTGGCGTCCTTGGGCAGCGGCTCGACCGTGACCACGTCGAGCGCGGCGCCGCCGAGTTGGCCGGAATCGAGCGCCGCGACCAGCGCGTCTTCATCCACCAGCGGTCCACGCGCGGTGTTGATGAGGGCGGCACCCTTCTTCATCTTGCGGAAGGCGTCGGCGTTGAACAGGCCACGCGTCGCCGGCATCAACGGGGCGTGAATCGAGACGAAGTCGGAGATCTCGAGCAATCGGTCGAAGCTCACGCCCTCGACGCCGGCGGCGGCAAACGCCTCCTGCGACATGTAAGGATCGTGGGCGACGACCCGCAGCCCGAATGCCTTTGCCTTCGGCGCCAGCGCGCGCGGAATGTTGCCGAAGCCGACCAGGCCGAGCACGCGTCCGGTCAGACGATGGATCGGCACCACCGCCGGCATTTCCCAGCGTCCGGCCTGTACCAGCGTGTTGGACAACGGAACCTTGCGAGCCAACGCAAGCAGCAGCGCCATGGCGTGGTCGGAGACCTCGTGCATGCAATAGTCCGGCACGTAGGTCACCGTGATGCCCAGCTCCGCCGCCGCCTTGATGTCGATGTTGTCGACGCCCAGGCCGAAGCGGCCGATCGCCATACACCGCGTCAGTTGCCGCAGCAGCTCACCCGGCAATTTGGCATAGGTGACAAGGATGGCGTCGGCATCGCGCGCCACCGCCAGGATGTCGTCGGCCGACGGGCTCTTAGCCATCCGCAGCTCCGGATCAATGCGCTTGAGCGCGGCCTTCGCCGGATCAAGTGAGGGAAACGGGCTGTCGGTGACGGCGATCAGCGTACGGGACATGGCGACACTCCGAATTCAGGTCGTCATGCCCGGGGCTTGGCCCGGGCATTCATGCTCTCGGCAACCAGGTGCGTCGCATTCTTCCGGCGTCGTCATTTGGCCGCAAGAACCTCCGGGTTGACGCAGTTCGGCGGTGTCTTGCCGGCGAGAAACGCCAGGATGTTGTCGACGACGATATTCGCCATCTCTTCGCGGACCTCGACCGTCGCGCTGCCGAGATGCGGGGCCAGCACGACGTTCGGCATCCTGCGCAGCGCCAGGTCGACCTTGGGCTCATGCTCGAATACGTCGAGGCCGGCGCCGGCGATCCGGCGCGCCCGCAAGGCGCGCACGAGCGCGGCCTCGTCGACGATCGCACCGCGCGCGGTGTTGATGAGGAAGGCGGTCTTCTTCATCAGCTTGAACTCGCGCGCCCCGATCTGGTGACGCGTCTCCGGCCGCAGCGGCTGATGCAGCGAGACGAAGTCGGATTCGGCCAGCAACTGGTCGAATGGAACGAAGGTCAGGCCGGCCTCGCGTTCCACGCTCTCGGGCTTGCGCCGCGGTGTCGAGTACAGCACGCGCATGGAGAAGCCGTGGGCGCGCCGCGCCACCGCTTGGCCGATCAACCCGCCGCCACCCACCAGGCCGATCGTCTTCCCCCAGACGAAGGAGCCGAGCAGATGGCTCGACTGGCCGCCGGGAAATTTTCCCGCCCGCACCAGGCGGTCGCCTTCCATGATCCGCCGGGCGACCGCGAGCATCAGCCCGAAGGTGAGATCGGCGGTCGCCTCGGTGGTGACCGGCGGAACCACGGTCACGGGAAGCCGCTGCGCCGTTGCCGCGGCCACGTCGATGTTCGAGGGTGAGATGGATTGTGCCGCGACCAGCCGCAGCTTCGGATTGGCCGCGATCACGTCGCGATCGATGCGGTCATGCAACAGGCAGAACAGGATGTCGCACGTCCTCACGGCGGCGACGAGCGCCTTCTTGGCGATGATTCGGCTGGAATCCGGATTGACCTTGACGGTTCCGACCTTGCGCAGGCGCTCGATCGCGCTTTTGGCGATCGGCTGGGTCACGTAGATTCTCGGTCGAGCAGGACTCGGACGCATCAGGCGATCCATCGCACGACGCCGGCGACGCCGTCGACTGCGACCTGCGAGCCGTCGGGGATGCGGCTGGTGGCGTCCAGCACGCCCAGCACCATCGGGATGCCGCGCTCGCGCGCGAGCGAGGCGAGATGGGAGGTCGAGCCGCCGAGCTCGGCGACTACGCCGGCGACGCGCGGCAGCACATGGCTGAGCGCCGGTCCGGCGACGCGGGTGACGAGGACGTCGCCGGGCGCCACCCTGGAAAGCTCGCATTCGCAGTTCACCACGACGGCGCGGCCGGCGCCCCAGCCGATGCCCGCGGGGTGTCCGTTGAGCCCGGGATGCTTGAGCCAGATATCGTCGGGCACGGTGATCGGCTCGACCGTGAGCGGCCGCGCCTGGAGCAGCTTGATCCCGACGTCATCGAGCGCCCATTCGATCTCGACCGGGCCGCCGATCACGGCTTCCGCCTTGCGCATCATGCGCCCGAGCGTGACCGCCTGCGCGGCGTCGAGGCAGGGCGCAGCGACGAGCTCGCTCGGCACCGCTTCCTGCCGGGCGCCGGCGCCATGGCCGCAGGTCTCGCGGTGGTCCTTGCGACCCGCATCGATCTTGCGCAGGAAACCCTGGCGCGAGAGCACGATGCGGTCAGGCACGACCTCACCCTGGGCAATGGCGGAGCCGAGCCCCCAGGTCGCGCTGATGAGCATCTGTCCCTCGGCGGTTTCGCTCAGGCCGCCGCCCGACGCGCGGGCCTGCACCAGCGGCTGGATGAGCACGGCCATGGCCGTGTCCGCGGGCGAAAGGGCGTGGTTCTCCATGTAGCGGCGCGCATTCGTGGTCCACAGCGCGGCCCAGCACGCGCGCACGGCGGTAAGGAACGCCGCTTCCTCGTCGATGCCGAGAAAGCTCTCGAACTGGCCGGCGAAATTGGCGCCCTTGCGATCCTCGATCAGCGCGGAGGAACGCACCGCGCTCGGACCCGGGTGCGCGTGGCGCTGCGCACGCCAGGCCGCGCGCAACGGCGCGAGGATCTCCGGCGCGATCGGCTGCTCGTAGAGGCCGAGCCTGATCTCGACCGACAGACGGCGTTGCTCGCCCGGATGAGCGGCGGCAAAATCGCGGACCATGGGGTCGAGCCCCAGCGCCGCGATCTGCGTCCGATAGGCGTCGGCGCTCAGGCAGAAACCGCCTGGCGTCGGCAGGCCGGCATGCAGGAGCGCCGCGAGGTTCGCCGCCTTCGGGCCGACGCGCTCGGCGTCGACGGCGGTCGCGGCGGTCAGCGGAATGATGAGCCGATCCGATAGCGCGGATGTTGTCGCGGTCGATGTCGCCATAACAGCAGACCTGCTGGCAGTTCTCTCGTACCGTCACCCTGAGGTGCGAGCGAAGCGAGCCTCGAAGGGGACGGCCCCCTATTGGGTGCGACATGCAGGCCGTCGCCCTTCGAGGCTCGTCCAAGAGGACGAGCACCTCAGGGTGACGGGGATGGACGTCACTTCACGTGATCGCCGTAGCCCGGGATCGGATCCACCACGGTGATCTGCTTGACCGGAAAGTTGGAGATGATCTCGATCTCCTTCTCGTGCACGATCAGCATTTCCTCGATGCG
>Ga0207706_10007583_pt1 | contig 10036 bp, 6 predicted proteins | sample KBSC53metaG_FD_184318 | JGI IMG/M metagenome (GOLD analysis project Ga0207706, IMG submission 184318) | Corn rhizosphere microbial communities from Kellogg Biological Station, Michigan, USA - KBS C5-3 metaG (SPAdes) (version 2) | ecosystem: Host-associated > Plants > Roots > Rhizosphere > Soil ... | reverse complement strand
TCAGCGCCTGCGCGGTTCCCGCGACCGGCTCTTCCTTGCCGTAGTAGTCGCCGTTGTTCCAGCGCGGATCGAGCCGAATCGGGAGCGCCCAGACGTCGAGCATTTCGATCACGTAGGGCGAAATGTCGAACCCGGGGCCGATCACGTGGACCCCGAGCACGTGGCCGTCGTCGCGCTCGGCCACCACCTTGACCAGCCCCTCGACCCCGCCGAAGGTCTGGGCCCGGCCCAGGGCCGAGAAGGGGAAGCGGCCGACGGCGACGTCGTGGCCCGCCTCCCTGGCCGCCGCCTCGGTCAGCCCCACGCTGGCCACCTCGGGATGGGTGAAGGTGGCCGCCGGGACGGCCCGGTAGTCAATCCGCTCGTCGTGGCCGGCCATCACCCCGGCCGCCACCAGCCCCTGGTGGCTGGCCACGTGGGCCAGGAGCACCCGGCCGGTCACGTCCCCGACGGCGTGGACGCCGGGCACGCCGGTGCGCAGCCGGTCGTCGACCTCGACCCAGCCCCGCAGGTCGGTGGCCACCCCGGCCCGCTCGAGGCCCAGCTCGGCGGTGTTGGGCCGGCGGCCCACCCCGACCAGGACCACGTCGGCCTCGACCTCCCGTGGGTTGCCGCCGTCGGGATCGGCGACCGTGACAACCAGCGGCGGAGCCTGGTCGCCGGCGGGGGCGATCCCGGTGACGGTCCGGCCGGTCTCGACCTTGATCCCCCGGCGGGCGAACGAGCGGGCCAGGGCCTTGCCGATGTCCTCGTCCTCGGCCGGGAGCAGCCTGTCCAGCAGCTCCACCATGGTCACCTCGGACCCGAAGGCCTGGAACATCGTCGCCCACTCGGCCCCGACCGCGCTGGCCCCGATGATCACGATCCGCCGCGGGACCTCCTCGAGCAGGAAGGCGCCGTCGGAGGTGACCACGCCGGGCAGGTCGATCCCCGGGATGGGCAGCACCGCCGGGGTCGAGCCGGTGGCCAGCAGCAGGTTGCGGCCCTCGAGGGTGGCCGCCGGCGCCCCGTCCGGGGCCGGCGGGGCGTTGTAGCGCGGCCCGCCCTGGCCGAGGGGCGCGTCCCCGACCCCGACGACCTCGACGGTCCTGGGGCCGGTGAGCCGGGCGTGCCCGATGGTCACCGTGACCCCGCTGGCCGCCAGCAGCCCGGCGACGCCGTCGGTGAGGGACTTGACGACCCGGTCCTTGCGGGCCAGCACGGCCGCGTAGTCCAGGCGGACGTTGTCGGCCAGGACCCCGTACTCGGCCCCGTGGCGGGTCGTCTCCAGCACCTCGGCCGAGCGCAGCATGGCCTTGGTGGGGATGCAGCCCCAGTTGAGGCAGACCCCGCCCGGGCGCTCCTTCTCGACCAGCGCCGTCTTCAGGCCGAGCTGGGCCGCCCGGATCGCGGCCGGGTAGCCGCCGGGGCCGCCACCGACGACCACCAGGTCGAACACCTGCGCTTGCGGCTGCTGCGGCATGCCACCACCACCTCGCCAGGACGGTACGGACAGTCCCGTGGGCCCGTCCAATCCGAAAAAGCAATGGGCCGATTCGCTAGGCCCCGTCCTGGCCCTGGGCCTGGTGGCGTTCGGTGGCGATGGCATCGGCCCGTTCGGCGCTGAGGGGATGGCCGCCGATGGCCTCCAGGAACGGGAGCCGCTCAAGGGCGTACAGCTGGGCGTCGGTGGTGGCGACCACGGTGGCGGTCCGGGGGACGTCGCGGAGCAGGGCGATCTCGCCGAAGTAGTCCCCAGGGCCAAGGACGGTCATCCGGTGTCCGTCGATGGAGACCTGCACCCGTCCCACGGCCAGAACGTAGAAGCGATCGCCCTCCTCGCCCTGGCGGATGACCGTTGTGCCCGTCGGGGCCAGGACTGGGACCATGGCGGCGGCGACCCGCTCGGCCACCTCGGCGGCCAGGGGGGCGAACATTGGGACTGCCCGGAGCAGGGCCAGCTCGGCTTGGTGGGTCGACGCGGCCGCCTCCGCCCCGGCGAGGCGGCGCCAGACGAGCACGCCGAGGACCAGCATCAGCCCGCCGGCAGCGACCAGGGTGCCGCGCAGGCTGAGCAGGTCGATCAACGCCGGCGCAGTTGCCGAGCCGAGCGCAATCGCGGCCATGCTCACGCCCTCGAGCACGCCGAAGACCCGGCTGAGGGCCTGGTTGGGCGCGCTGCGCTGGAGCAGCAGGCGCCCGGCGATCCCGGTCAGGGCGCCGCCGACTCCGGCGAGCCCGACCAGGGCCGGCAGCACCAGCGGGGTCGGGATCAGGCCGATCGCGCTCATGGCCAGGCCCCAGCAGGCGAACCCGGTCACGATCGGCACGACCAGCCGCTTCCCGACCAGCAGGGCGGTCAGGGCCGAGCCGAGGATCGCTCCGGCGCCGAGGGCGCTGTTGAGCAGCCCGACCCCCGAGCTGCCGATGTCGAGGACCTCAAAGGCCAGCACTACCAGCAGCACGTCCAGTGCCCCGAGCATCACGTACCGGGCGCTGAGCAGCCCGACCGAGAGTCGGGGCAGCCGCTCGCCGGCCAGGGTCCTGAACCCTTCCAGTGCGGAGCGGACCAGCTCGTCGGGTCGCCTGGCTCGTCCGACCAGGACCAGCGCCATCGCGGCCGGCTGGTCGGGCTTGGCGCCGGCCCGGACCCGGACGACCAGCACAGCCGAGCAGCCGAGGAGTCCGGCCATCGCGGCGAAGACGGCCCCGGGGCCGCTCACCCCGAGCAGCACGGCGGCCAGGGCCGGGCCGCCGAGGATGCTGACGCTCTCGGTCCAGCTCGAGGCGACGTTGGCCGCGGTCAGCTCATCTGGGGTCCGGGCCAGCGACGGCAGCAGGGCGCTCTGGGCCGGACGGGTGATGGTGATCGAGGTCGCGGCCAGCGCGGCCAGCCCATAGACCAGCGCGACCGGGGCCCCGGCGATCAGGGCGGCCGCGGTCGCGGCCATCGACAGGGCCTGGGCCAGATAGCCGGCGAGCAGCACCCGCTCGCGACGGAACCTGTCGCCGGCGATCGCGGCCAGGGGCGCGACCAGCGCCGCCGGCACCAGCTGGACCACCGCGACCAGCCCGGTCGCGGCCGCCCCCCCGACCCCGTAGGCGAAGGCCAGGACCGACACCCAGGTGGCCCACTCGGCCACGTTGAAGCCGACGAACGCCAGCTCGACCCGGAGCAGCCCCGGGTTGCCGGACACGGTCCGGACGACCCCGACCAGGCGGGAGAGGTAGGAGAGCACGCCCGTCAATCCTGCACGGTCGCCGGGGCGCGATCCAGCCGCCGGCTAGCCGCCGCCGCTGCCGGCTGGCAGCAGGACCCGGAACGACGCCCCGCCCCCGGCCCGGTCCTCGACCCAGGCCTGGCCGTCGTGAAGGCTGGCGATCTGGGCGACCAGGGCCAGCCCGACCCCGGAGCCGGGCGCGTAGGTGGCACCGGCCGGGCCGCGCTGGAACGGCCGGAAGATCGACTCCCGCTGCTCGGCCGGGATGCCAGGGCCGGCGTCGTCGACACACAGCAGCGCCCCCCGGTCCAGCGGCTCGACCCGCACCCAGATGGGCGTCCCCGGGTCGGTGTGGCGGGCGGCGTTGGCGAGCAGGTTCTCGACCACCCGCTCGACCTTGGGCGCGTCGGCCAGCACCTGGGTGGGCAGCAGGTCCAGGCTGACCGGGTGGGCGTCCAGCTCGTCGGCGGCCTCGGAGACCACCCCGGCGACCAGGCTGGCCAGGTCGACCAGCTCGCGCCGGAGCTCGACGATGCCCCGGTCGAGCTTGTCGAGGTCGAGCAGGCCGGTGAGGATGCGGTCCAGCCGGCGGGCGTTGGCGGCGAGCCGGCCCAGGAGGTCGTCGGTGTCGGCCGGGCTGATCAGGTCGCGGCCCCGCTGCAGGGTCAGGGAGATGCCCAGCACCGAGGCCAGCGGGGTGCGCAGGTCGTGGGAGACGGCCTGGAGGAAGCCGCTCTTGAGCTCGTCGAGGGTGCGCAGGTGCTCGGCCGCGGCCCGCTCCCGGTCCAGGGCCACCGCCAGGCGGTTGGTGGCCACCAGCTCGGCGTTGAGGGCGGCGCACAGCTTCTCCTCGACCTCGCGCCGGTCGGTGACGTCCCTGGCCACCACCAGGTGCCCGCCGGGCTGGCGCTGGCGCTCGGGCAGGGCCGAGATGGCCAGGTCGTAGATGCGGCCGTCCCGGGTGACCTCCTCGGTCGCCTGCTCGGCCCCGGCGGCCATGGCCGAGGCCAGGTTCGGGCTCCAGGTCGGGAGCAGCTGGCCGACCGGCTGGCCGACGACCTCGGCCAGGGGCCGCCCGGCCAGGCGGCCGGCGGCCGGGTTGGCGTCCAGCACCCGCCCGTCGGGGTCGAGCACCAGCACCGGGTCGCTGATCGTCCGGAAGATCTGGCTGCGGGCCACCGGCCGCAGGTCGAGCAGGCTGAGCTGGTAGACGCCCCAGACGAGCACGGCCGTGGTCAGCACGAAGGCGAACGGGGTCAGGTCGACCTGCCGGAACGGCTCCACTCTCAAGTTGAACAAGAGGTTGAGCATGATCGGCAGGAGGATGGCCCCGACCAGCAGCAGGCTCTGGCCACGGTAGAGCCTCGACATCCGGCTGAGGGTGACCACCAGCAGGACCGTCCCGGTCCAGATGAGGGCGTTGTTGTAGAGCAGGTGGGGCCAGAACAGGGGCCCGGCCTCGGCCGCCTGGGTGGTGGCCAGGGTGGCGCCGGCCGGGTAGTAGCGGACCAGGTCGTGGGTGGCCGCCCCGGCCAGCAGGAGGAGCACGGCCAGGGGCTCGACGGCCAGGGCCGGCCCCAGCCAGCGGGGCCAGCGGGTATGGCCGCTGCACTGGAGCACGAAGGCCAGGTAGGCCGGTGGCAGCAGCACCACGCCGACGTACTTGAGGTCGCCCCAGTACTCCCGGCCGGCCAGGTCGCCGGCGCTCAGCTCCAGCGCCGAGCAGACGCTCCACCAGACCGCCCCGGTCAGCACGGCCAGCAGGCTGGCGATGGTGGCGGCCGAGGGGCGGCGCCAGACGAAGACGATGGCCGCCATGACCAGGGCCGCGCCGGCGACCAGCGGTCCACTGACAGGCGTCATCAGCACGTCCGTGCGATAAGAGACAGTCCGGCGGGGATTCTAACGGGCGCGGAGCTGGTCGTTGAGATCGGCCAGCTCGCCGAGCACCGCCTGGATGTCGCCGATCGCCCTGGCCAGCAGCAGGCGGGCGTCGGCGATGGCCTCGTGCGCCTCCGGGTCGTCGGCGTCGGCCTGGTCGAGAGCGACCAGCAGTTGGCGCATGGCCGTGCTCAGCTGGACCTGGGCCTCCACCCCAAGCCCCCACAGCCGCCGGGAGCGGCGACGATCGGCGACTCCGGGTGGCGGTGACACAGGTGGGGGCACGGCGACGGGCCTCAGACGGCGCTGCATTGGCGAAACCTAGCCCTACCTGGGCTGTTCGACCAGGCCATGACGCGGAAATTGCGCCGGTCGGCTCGCTTTGTCTCCAGAACTGCCGACCCGCTTGCCGGGCGGATGGGGGACGCCCTCAGGCCCGCATGCGCAGGACGACCAGAGTCAGCAGGCCGCCAAGGACGGCGTCAAGGGCCAGGGCGGCCAGCGCGACCGGCGCCGGCGGCAGGTCGAGGGCGAAGAATACCCGAAGGAAGGGGACACCGAGGACGACGGCGAAGGCGCCGGCCATGGCCAGCACCAGGAGCCGGCGCGGCCGGTTGAGCGGGCGGGCGGCCAGGGCCAGGACGACCAGGCCGAGGCCGGCCAGGGCCAGGGTGGCGGTGGTCCTGGCCTGGTCCTGGGGGACGTTGGCCACGTCCGCGACCTGGTAGGCGACCAGGGTGCCGAGGGCGGCGGTGAGGCCGGCCGGGATGGCGAAGGCCAGGGTCCGGCGGACGAAGCCCGGATGCGAGCGCTGGGTGGAGGGCTCGAGGGCCAGGAAGAAGCCGGGGATGCCGATGGTCAGGCTGGAGATGAGGGTGAGATGCCTGGGCAGGAACGGGAAGGCCAGCCCGGCCAGGCCGACCGCCAGGGCGAGGACGGTGGCGTAGACCGTCTTGGTGACGAACACTTTGGCCACCCGTTCGATGTTGGCGATCACCCGGCGGCCCTCGGCCATCACCGCCGGGAGGGTGGCGAAGCGGCCGTCCATCAGGACCAGCTCGGCCACGGCCCGCGAGGCCGCGCTGCCGCTGCCCATGGCGATGCCGAGGTCGGCGTCCTTGAGGGCGAGCACGTCGTTGACCCCGTCCCCGGTCATGGCGACGACGTGGCCGCCAGCCTCCAGGGCGTTGACCATGGCCTGCTTCTGGCGGGGCACGACCCGGCCGAAGACCGAGCTGGCCTCCAGGAGGCCGGCCAGCTCGGCCCGTTCCTCGGGCAGGGCCCGGGCGTCCACCGGGTGGTCGGCGCCGGCGATGCCGACCTGGCCGGCGATCGCGCCGACGGTCCGGGGGTGGTCGCCGGAGACGACCTTGACCTGGACGCCCTCGGCGGCGAACCAGGCGACGGTGCCGGCGGCGTCGCCGCGGACCTGGTCGCCGATCACCACCATGGCCCGCGGGACAAGCGCCGATGGGGCCCGCTCGCCGTCCAGCGGCCCGTCCGAGGCGGCCAGTAGCAGGACCCGCCGGCCCTCGACAGCGATCTGCTCGGCCCGGCGCAGGAGGGCGCCGCTCCCGCCGGGCGACCCGGCCCCGTCCGCGGCCAGCAGCACCTCGGGTGCCCCGAGGAGGAAGGCGCCGCGGCCGGCGAAGCTGGCCCCGCTCCACTTGCGGGCCGAGGAGAACGGCACGGCCGCCTCGGCACGCCAGCCCTGGGGAGCCGGGAACGCCTGGCCGATGGCCCGTAGGGTGGCGTTGGGGTTGGGGTCGGCGGCGGCCAGGGCGCCAAGGGCGGCGGCGGCCGCCTCCCTCCCGGCCTCGTCCTGGGGCAGCAGCTCCCGCACGGCCAGGTCGCCGGCGGTGATCGTGCCCGTCTTGTCGAAGCAGATCACGTCCACCCTGGCCAGGGTCTCGACCGCCGGCAGCTCGCGGACCAGCACCTGGCGCCGTCCAAGGCGGACCACCCCGAGGGCGAAGGCGACGCTGGTCAGCAGCACCAGCCCCTCGGGGACCATGGCCACGGTCCCGGCGACAGCCCCGCTGAGCCCGGCCCGGACGCCGTGCTCCAGGCGCAGCTGGCTGACGAACAGCAGGACCGCCGTCGGGACCAGGGCCCAGGTCACGTACTTGAGGATCTGGTCGACCCCGGCCCGCAGCTCCGAGCGGGCCAGGGTGAACCGCCGCGCCTCCTCGGTGAGCTGGACCGCGTAGGCCTCCCGGCCGACCTTCGTCGCCCGGTAGCGGCCGCTCCCGGCGGCCACGAAGCTGCCCGAGAGCAGCCGGTCGCCGGCCTTGCGGGTGACCGTCTCGGACTCGCCGGTGAGCAGCGACTCGTCGACCTCCAGCCCGGCCGCCTCCAGCACCTCGCCGTCGACCACCACCTGGTCCCCGGAGGCCGCTTCGAGCACGTCGTCGAGCACCACCTGGCCGACGGCCAGCTCCCCCACCTGGCCGTCGCGGACCACCCGGGCCCGGGGGGCGTTGACCACCTCGAGGCGGTCGAGGGTCCGCTTGGCCCGGACCTCCTGGACGATCCCGACCAACGTGTTGGCCACGATCACGAGCCCGAACAGGGCGTCCTGGAGCGGCCCGACGAACAGGATGACGACCAGCAGCGACCCCAGCAGCAGGTTGAAGCGGGTGAGCAGGTTGCTCCGGACGATCTGGCCGATCGTCCGGGTCGGGGCGCTGGGCACGTCGTTGACCTGGCCCTTTGCCACCCGCTGGTCGACTTCGGCCGCGCTCAGGCCCTGCTCGGCCACTCAGGATCTCCTGTGAAGTAGGCGGAGTACCGCGGTCGCATGATGGCGCTACCTCATGTCATCCTTACCATCTCCAGCAAGCTGGTAGACAAGACCAACTTCGTCGACAACTGCCGGAGGGACGATGCGCAAGCTGGTGCTGTTCGGGATGGTGGGGGTGCTGGCCCAGCTGATCGACGGCGCCCTGGGCATGGCCTACGGCCTGACCTCGACCACACTGCTGGTCGCGGTCGGCACCGCCCCGGCGGCCGCTTCGGCCACCGTCCACCTGGCCGAGCTGGGCACCACCGCGGTGTCGGGCGTCTCCCACTGGCGCTTCGGCAACGTCGACTGGCGGACCGTGCGGATGATGACCTTCCCCGGCTTCGTCGGCGCGTTCCTCGGCGCGGTGGTGCTGTCCTCCATCAGCGGCGACACGGCCAAGCCGTGGGTGGCCGTCATCCTCAGCGTCCTCGGCGTCTACGTGCTGTTCCGGTTCCTCGGCAAGCCCCGCGGCCCCCGGCCCCGGGCTGGCCGCCCGCTCCCCCTGGCGCTGCTGGCCCCGCTCGGGCTCGGGGCGGGCTTCCTGGACGCGGTCGGCGGTGGCGGCTGGGGCCCGGTCGGGACCCCGACCCTGCTCGCCTCCGGCCGGATGGAGCCCCGCAAGGTCATCGGCTCGGTCGACACCGGCGAGTTCCTGGTCGCCCTTGGGGCCAGTCTCGGCTTCCTGGTCTCGCTCAGCTGGAGCCAGGTCCCGCTCAGCCTGGTCCTGCTGCTGCTGGCCGGGGGCCTGTTCGCCGCCCCCCTGGCCGCCTGGCTGGTCAAGCACCTGGCCCCGCGCAAGCTCGGCGTGATCGTCGGGGCGGCCATCCTGCTCACCAACGCCCGCACCCTGGCCTCGACCTTCGGCGTCAACGGGGCCTGGCGGACCGCCATGTACCTGGCCATTGTGGCCGTGGTCGGCGCCGTGGCCGCCTGGCGCCTCACCCAGTCCCGCCAGCGCCGCCGGGCCAAGGCCATCGCCGCCACCGCCCAGCCGGTTCCCGAGCCGGTCGGCGCCTGACGGTCCAGGTCAGGCCGACCGGGCGGCTGACCCCGGTGCCCAGCGGTGAGCCGTCGCGCCGGCGCGCCTACCCCCGGAAGGCGGGATGGATGACGGCGGCGTCGGCCAGGTCGAACGCCTTCAGGTAGTCACGGTCGTCGAAGTTGCCCTGCTCGACTGTCGAGGGGTCGAAGCGGAGCCGCACCACGGTGACCGGGTCGGCCGACCCGCCCAGCTGGTAGCGGCCGACGAGGCGGACCGTCGGGGCGCCGCCGGCCACGAGCTGGCTCTCCTGAATGGCCCGCATGATCCGCATGACCCCGAAGCGGGCGTTGTTCCTGGTCAGGCCCGAGCTCCCGGCTCGCTGGATCTCCCAGGTGACGGTGATCGGCCCGCCGGTCGGGGCGGTGACCGAGGTGACCTCGCCGGCCTGTCCCAGCTCGTCCTGGATGGCCTGGCGGAGCTGCTCGGCGGCCGACAGCGGCTGCCCGGCGCTGGTCGTCGTGCCCCCCGCCGACGGCGCCGTCGTCCCCGGCGACCCGAACGCCCCGGTGGTGACCGTCGGCGCCGGTTCGGACCCCCCACCGGTGACCGCCGGCACGATCACGGCCAGCACGATCACGACGGCCGCCCCGATCAGCAGCATCCCCACCGGATGCCGGTACCACGGCGGCGGCCTCCCCGGCGGCCGCGACCCCTTGCCCGAGGGCGGCGGCCGGTACCCCCACGGCTCCTGAGGCCTCGCCGCCTCCCCCCACGGCCGCTCCGGCACCGGTTCCGCCGGCGGCGTCTGTGGCTGACGCCCCCACGGCTGCCCACCCCACGGTTGCGGCTGCGGTGGCGGTGGCTGCTGCGGCGGCTGGTCCACGCGCTGGGTCTCCCTCCTGGTGCCAGCCGCTCGTGTCGCGGCCAGCGTATGGCAAGCCTATAGACTGCCCGGACGCAACGGCGTCCAAGCTGCGGGAGTTGGCACCATGAGCGATGACCAGGAACCGGCCAGCATTCCAGCGACCGCCAGCGGGGCGAACGCGACGGGGGCGGCGGCCACAGGGGCGTCCAGCACCGGGTTCAGCGCGCTGCTGGCGGTGGCGGGCGGGGCGGTGGCGCTCGGAGCGGTGGCCGTCGGGCGGCTGGTGATCCGGCGGGCCGTGATCCACCACCTCCGGGTCGACG
>Ga0207706_10007580_pt1 | contig 10038 bp, 8 predicted proteins | sample KBSC53metaG_FD_184318 | JGI IMG/M metagenome (GOLD analysis project Ga0207706, IMG submission 184318) | Corn rhizosphere microbial communities from Kellogg Biological Station, Michigan, USA - KBS C5-3 metaG (SPAdes) (version 2) | ecosystem: Host-associated > Plants > Roots > Rhizosphere > Soil ... | reverse complement strand
CACGTCCAGGCCGAGTGGCCTCGCCACCGCGGCCTCGATCGCGGCACGCGCCTTGGCCGCCTCGAGCCGCATCCGCCCGCCGAGGAAGTTGTCTTCCCCGAGATAGCCGAGCACCAGGTTGCAATCGGTGATGGTCGGCGCCGCGCCGCCGCGTCCGTAGCAGGCCGGTCCCGGCACTGCACCCGCGCTGCGCGGCCCGACCTGGAGCACGCCGAAACGGTCGACGGTCGCGATCGTGCCGCCGCCGGCGCTCACGGTGTTGATGTCCAGCATCGGCACGGCGAGATCACGCCCTTCGATCTTTCCGCGGCTCGACAGCAGCGGCTCGCCATCCCTGATCAGCGCGACGTCACAGGAGGTCCCGCCCATGTCGAAGGTGATGATGTTGGCCGATCCGCTCATGCCGCAGGCGAGCACGCCCGCGGTGACGCCGCCGGCCGGCCCCGACAACACGGTGGTGACGGCGCGGCGGGCGGCGGCGGCAAATGTCGCCATGCCGCCATTCGACTGCATGATGTATTTCTGCCGGGTGGCGATGCCGGCGCCGGAAAGACGCTGGTCGAGTTGCGCGATGTAGCGCGCGAGGATCGGCTGCAGGTAGGCGTTGATGACGGTCGTGCTCAGCCGGTAGTACTCGCGAATCTGCGGCAACACTTCGCACGAGAGCGAGACGCTGCAGCCGGGAATTTCCTCGAGCACGATGTCGCGCACCCGCGCCTCGTGCTCGGGGTGCAGGAACGAGAACAGGAGGCATACCGCGATCGATTCGATGTTCTGCGCCTTGAGTTCACGCACGGTATCCCGCAGGGCCGCCTCGTCGAGCGTGCGCAGCACGTCGCCGCGGAAATCGATCCGCTCCTTGACCTCGCCGGTGCGGCGCGCGGGCACCAGCGGCGACGGCTTGTCGTACATGACGTCGAAGATCGCCGTGCCGTAGGGGCGGGCCTGCTCGCCCACGGGATAGATTCCGCGAAATCCCTCTGTCACCAGCAAGCCGGTCCGGACGCCCTTGCCCTCGAGCAGGGCGTTCGTCCCCACCGTGGTGCCGTGGCAGAAATAGCCGATGTCGTCGGCACCGGTGACCCTCGCCAAAAGGGCTTCGATCCCGGCGAGGATCGCGCGCGACGGATCATCTGGTGTCGAGGGAATCTTCGCGATCGATATTTCGCCGGTCTGCTCGTTGAGATGGACGAAATCCGAGAATGTGCCGCCGGTATCGACGGTGACGCGGTAGCGAGCCATGCGATGATCGGATTCCACGCGAGCGAACAGCGGGAGGCTATAAGGACATGGCGCTTTGCCCGCGTCAAAGGACATTATCCGCGGTGAATCGAGTCGGGCACCAGGAGGACACTTTGGACAGCGCTGATTTCGACGCGCTCGAGGAGAAAGCCCGCGCCGGGCTCTCGCCTGCCGCCTACGCCTTTGCGGCGGCGGGGGCCGACGACGAGATTACCGCGGCTGACAACATCGCCGCGTGGCGGCGGCTGCGCTTGCGCCCGCGCATGCTCAACGACGTCACCCAGGTCGATACCAGCGTCAGCATCTTGGGGGTGCGGTGCAATGCTCCGATCATGGTCGCCCCGTTCGGGCGCCATAAGCTGTTTCATCCCGAAGGCGAGCGGGCCACCGCGCGCGGCGCGGCCGCGGCCGGCGCCGTCTTCGTTCTGCCGACCACATCGACGGTCAGCATCGAAGAGGTGGCGAGCGAGCCCGGCAGCGCGCCGCGCTGGTTTCAGCTCTATCTGCCGCCCGAGCGCGCATTGGCGGAGAATTTGATCGACCGCGCGGCGGCAGCGGGATTCCGCGCGATCGTGCTCACGGTCGACCAGCCGGTCTACGGTTCGAGCCCGCGCGCGGCGCGGGCCCCGCTGGCAGCGTCGCCGGACATTCGCAACGCCAATCTGCCGGGCCAGCCCATTGCGCAACATTCCTACAAGGCGGGACACACGGGCGCGGTGACCTTTCCGGCGACCTGGCGCGACCTCGAATGGCTGGCGCGGCGTTCGCCCGTGGACGTCGTGGTGAAGGGCGTCCTGCGCGGCGACGATGCCGTCCGTTGCCTCGACGCTGGGGCGAAGGCCATCATGGTCTCGAACCACGGCGGCCGCCATCTCGACGGCGCCGTTGCGAGCGGTGACGCGCTGCGGGAGGTTGCGGATACGGTTGCGGGCAGGGCGGAGCTTTATGTGGACGGCGGCATCCGTCGCGGCACCGACATCGTCAAGGCGCTCGCGCTCGGTGCCCGCGCCGTCCTGGTCGCACGCCCCGCGATCTGGGGGCTTGCGCTCGAGGGATCCGATGGCGTGCGCGCCGTGCTCGACCATCTGCGCACGGAACTCGCGCGCACCATGGCGCTGTGCGGGACCGCGCGGCTTGACCAGATCAGCAATGATCTCGTCGCCGGGCAATGATCAACGGGCAGTGACGGCGGAGAATGCTGTTGTAATCCGCCTTGGATAGCGATGACATAGCGGCAGGCAGAGCAGTCCGGAGGGGAAATGGCCGAGCAGACCGTCGCACAACAAAAACCAGATGGCAGCGTCGATGTGCCGCGCGTTCACGCGGCCGCGCTGACCGCGTTCATCAAGCGGGCCTTCGAAGCCGCCGGCCTCCCTGGAAGCGATGCGGACATCCTTGCCGGCCTCATGGTCGAAGCCGATTTGCGCGGCAGCGATACCCATGGGGTGATCCGCCTCCCGCTCTATCTACGCCGGCTGAAAGCCGGCGGCGTCAACCCGCGTCCGAATATCCGCATCGTGCAGGAGAAGCCGGCGACTGCGCTGGTCGACGGCGACAATGGCATGGGTCACCTGGTCATGCGCTTTGCAGCCATGACCGCGATCGAGAAGGCCAGGCATGCGGGCGTCGGCTGGGTGGGTGCGCGCATGAGCAACCACGCGGGTCCGGCCGCGCTCTACGCCATGATGCCGCTCGCCCACGACATGATCGGGCTCTATCTCGCGGTCGGCAGCAACAACCACCTGCCGCCCTGGGGCTCGACCGAGAATCTGCTCGGCACCAATCCCATCGCCATTGCGATTCCAGCCGGGGACGAGCCGCCGATCGTGCTCGACATGGCGCCGACGGTGGCGGCCTTCGGCAAGGTCCGCCTCAAGATGCAACGTGGCGAGGAGATGCCGGTCGGCTGGATGATCGACCGTAACGGCAAGCCGCTGACCGACCCCAAGCACGCGGAAGAAGGCTTGTTGCTTCCGATCGGCGATTACAAGGGCTATGGGCTGAGCCTGATCATCGGGCTCCTGGCCGGAACCCTGAATGGAGCGGCGTTCGGACGGGAGGTCATCGATTTCGTCAAGGAGCCTGGCGGCACGACCAATACCGGCCATGCCATCGTTGCGGTGTCGGTCGAAGCCTTCGCGCCGGCGGCGGCGTTCAAGCGCCAGGTCGATGTCGCGATCCGGACGATGCGGACCGCCGAACGGCTGCCCGGCGTCGAGCGCGTCTGGTTGCCTGGCGAGCAGAGCCATCACAAGGCGCAGGATCGCACCGCGAACGGCATTCCCATGCCCAAGCCGCTACGCGCCAGCCTCGATGGTGCGGCGCGCGATCTCGGCATCGCACCGCTCGATTGAGCCGATGCCGCGCGGCCACTGCGGTGACGAGGCGTGCGTGGGGGTAAGTTGGCATGACGAACGGTAGGGCGGTCGGGGTCATCGGCGTCGGCCTGTTGGGGCAGGCGTTTGTGCATCGCCTCCGGAGCACCGGCTTTCAGGTGATGGGCTTTGACGTCGATCCCGCCAAGAATGCCAGGCTTGCGGAGCTTGGCGGCAAGCCCGCGTCGTCCATCGCCGATCTCGCGCAGCGCTGCGATCCGCTGGTGCTGGCGGTGTTCAGCACCGACCAAGTCGAGGCGGTCGTCGAAAGCGAAGTGCTGCCGGCGCTGGGCGAAGGCTCCGGAAGAATCGTCCTGTGTGCCAGCACCTGCGACCCCGAGCGCATCGCGGCTCTGGCTCAGCGCGTTGCCATGCGTGGGCTGCGCCTTCTGGAGACGCCGGTCTCTGGCGCGAGCGGACAGGTGAGCCGCGGCGAAGGCGTCGGGCTGATCGGCGGTGATCCCGACATCATCGCCGAGATGGAGCCGGTTCTGCGCGCGATGTTTCCGACCTACTTCCATATCGGCAAGATCGGTGATGGCGGGCGCGCAAAGCTTGCCGTCAATCTGATCCTCGGGCTCAACCGCCTGGCCGTGGCCGAAGGCCTGGTATTTGCCGAGCGACTGGGCCTCGATCCCGAGGCCTTTCTCAAGGTGGCACGCAGCTCAGCCGCCTATTCGCAGGTCATGGATGTGAAGGGCGCGAAGATGATCCGCGGCGAGTTTGCTGCCGAGGGCCGGATCACCCAGCATCTCAAGGACGTGCATCTCATGCTGGAGCAGGCCGAACGCGTCAGGCAGCAGCTTCCGCTGCTCGAAATCCATGCGGACGTTCTGGAGGCCTGCGTGCGCCACGGGGAGGCGGAACTCGACAACAGTGCCGTGATCAAAGAGATCAGGCGGCGCACGCGGCCCTGACGGGGCCTTGGCCGGCGCGCAAAAAGATGGGTGCGTCCCACACGTGGGAGCGACTTCACTGCGGAGGTGCCATGAGTGACGGAGAGGTGCGCTACAGCCGTGCCGGCGACATCGCCACGGTCATCTTCGACCGGCCGGCGGCGCGCAATGCCATGACCTGGCGAATGTACGAACAGCTCGGCGAGGCATGCGCGCGCATCCGCGGCGAGGACGGGCTGCGCGTTGCCGTGTTTCGCGGCGCCGGCGGCAAGGCCTTCATTGCGGGCACCGATATCGCGCAATTCCAGGCCTTCGACAGCGGTGAGGACGGCATCGCCTATGAGGCGAAAATGGAAGATTACATCGGCGGCGTCGAAACCCTGCCGGTGCCGACCCTCGCGGTGGTCGAAGGGTTCGCCATCGGGGGCGGCCTCGCCATCGCGGCGGCGTGCGATCTTCGCATCGCAACGCCGGGCTCGCGTTTCGGTGTTCCGATCGCGCGCACCTTGGGAAATTGTCTCTCGATTGCGAATTACGCGCGGCTGGTGGCGGGACTGGGCGCCGCGCGCGCGAAGCGGGTGTTGCTGCTGGCGGAGAATCTTTCAGCCGAGGAGGCGCTGGCGGGGGGATTTCTCAGCGAGATCGTCGCGGCGGCAGACCTCGACCGGCGGGTCGCCGAATTGAGCGCGCGCCTCGCCCATCATGCACCGTTGACGATGCGAGTGAGCAAAGAAGCGATCCGCCGCATTCTCCATGCGGGCCTGCCGGACGGCGATGATCTCGTGCGCGCCTGTTACGGCAGCGAGGACTTTCGCATCGGCGTCAAGGCGTTCGTGGAGAAGCGCGAGCCCGCGTGGACAGGGAGTTGACGTATCCGGGCACCGCTGTGAACGGCATTCGAGCGCACGTATCCCAGTTACTCCGTGAGAATCTTGTCAAAGCCCGCGCGGTCGTGATTACTGCACGTCCGATTGTACGCATGATCCAACTGAAAAAAGCAAAGCGGAATTTACGGGTGGGATGGGGAGCAAGGCACATGGTCCCGTTCGACAGGCAGAGCGTCACGGTGGTCCGGCAGAGCAAGGTCGGGGTCGACACCACCTACGAGCCGCCGCTGCGGGTGGGGTTCGGCATCAGCGACAAGACCGTCGATCTCGCCCATGCGGTGATGGGGCGCACGGTGCTGGTGCCCGGCGCGGGGCCGAATCCGACCCATTACCACGCCAACAACGACGTCTGCTGGTACATCATGTCCGGCAGCATCCGGTGTATCCAGGCGCGCAGCGATTGCAGCGAGCGCAAGGAGATCATCCTGGAGGCCGGCGATTTCGTCTATATTCCGAGCGGCGCCATCCACGTCATCGCCAACGCCTCGCAGACCGAGGAGGCCTCGCTGGTCTTCTGCTATATCGGCGTGCCCAATGTGGAAGCGTCCGGAAATGTTTGGTTGACCAAGGAGCACGACGCCTTCGTGGCGGCAGAACCCTGAGCGACGGGCTTCGAGCGACACGCCCGCGTGCGAAGGACATCGGTGGATCGGACATGATCGACGCGCATCATCACTTCTGGTGGACGGGCCGGCACGCCTATAGCTGGCCCGAGCAGGTCGGCGACCGCTTCGCGCGCGACTTCACCCCGGACGATCTGCGCCCGGAACTGGCGCGCGCCGGCGTCAAAGGAACGGTGCTGATCCAGGTCCTGCATCAGGTCGGCGGCGAGACCGAGGAATGTCTCGATCTCAGCAAGGAGGTCGATTTCGTGCGCGGCGTCGTCGGCTGGCTGCCGCTCGCCGATCCCGACGCCACGTCACTCGCGATCGAGCGGTTGAGCGCACGTGGCGGCAAGCTTGTCGGCGTACGCCATCTCATCAGCAACGAACCCGATCCGCGCTGGCTGCTGCAGGACGGCGTGCTGGAATCGCTCAAGCTCCTGGCCGCGGCAAAGCTCGCGTTCGACGCCATCCCGGTCAATACCGCGCAATTCGAATCCGTGCTCGAGGTGGCGGGGCGGCTGCACGAGCTGAAGGTGGTGATCAATCATCTCGGCCGGCCGCCGCTGCCGGAGCAGGGCTGGGAGCCCTGGGCAACGCAGGTCGCGCGCGCCGCCGAGCACCGCAACGTATCGATGAAGCTCTCGATCGGCCTCGACATCATCATGCGCTGGCGCTGGTCGACAGACGCCGTGCGCCGCTATTCCGACCACGTGCTCGACCTGTTCAGTCCCGACCGGGTCATGGCGGCCAGCAACTGGCCGGTGATCCTGCTTGGCGCGAGCTACGCGGAGACCTGGAGCGGCATTACCGAACTGGTCGCGGATCTGTCCGCCGACGAGCGCCGCGCGGTGCTCGGCGGCACCGCGAAGCGCATATACGGCCTGTAAGACATCATGCCGGCACGGCAGAGCAATACACGCATGCCTGCCGTTGCCGGTGACGACTACCGCTGCGCGACGAAGATTGACTTCGGAATCATGCCGTGGATGCCCTTGGTGCCGTCCACGACCTGCGTGACGTGATAATCCACGGCCACGCTCGCGATCATGTAAGCTTCCTCGCGCGTCAGGTGCGGGAAGCGCTTGGTGATGAAGTCGATGGTCTCGCGCACCGCGATCTTCATCGCGTCTTCGAGATTCGGATGAAGTCCCATGACGATCCAGTGCGTGGGGGTTTCGGCGCGCGGCCAGGTCAGCTTCATGTCCTTGCGCACGATGAACTGGAATTTGCCCCGTAGTCCGGTCTCGATCGCGGTCAGGTCGACCTCGCCGTGACCTTGCGCGGCGTGCGCGTCCCCGGCCGAGAACAGCGCGCCCGATGCCTGTACCGGCATGAACAGCGTCGTGCCCGCGACCAGGTCCTTGTTGTCCATGTTGCCGGAATGGACGCCGGGCGGGCCGCTGCTGATGCGGCCCAAGGTCGGGTCCGGCGCCAGACCCATGGTGCCGAAGAACGGCTTGTCGACCGGCACGACCACGCCCTTGGCCACCTCGGCGGTCTTGGCCTGGCGGTCGATCGGAATGACGCGCGACCATATCGCGGTGAATTCGTCGGGTAGCGCGCCGGTATAAGGCCGCTGGCGGTTGAATCCCCAGTCGAGCGCGAGGCCGATATCGAGGATTCTCACTTCGAGCACGTCGCCGGGCTCCGCGCCGCGAATTTCGATCGGCCCGGTCAGGATATGCGGGCCGGGGCCGCGATCCTTCACCTCGCCGTAGATGTCGCGCTGGTATTGCGGGACGGCGCTCGGCGGAACGACGCCGGATTGGTCGACGACGGACGGCACCACCGAGGCGGCGCTCTCGATGGTGACGATGTCGCCGGAATCGATGGTCAGCACCGGCTTCACCGTGGCGAGAAAGTAGCCGATGTGCACCGTTTTCGGGCTGGGCATGAGCGTATGCTCGGCGGCGTCTGCCGCGGACACGCCCACGGCGGTGACGAACGACAGCGCGCATGCGAAAGCGCTTGCCGCGCGTGGGTCGCGGGCACGGCGCAGCGGCGAGGGGGCGAGCATCAAATATCTCCTCGAGGCGGAATGAAGTGGACGCGGAAAGCGTATGGGGAACGATCGGCGATGTAAATGACGAGGAGGATTCAGCGCGCCAGCGCGCGCGGAGCGGGTTGCCAGTCGACGCCCAGCGCGGCGGTGGTGGGAAAGATCAACGATTTGATGACGACCGGAACGGCGCCGGAGTTCGGCAGCATTGCGCCGATATCGATGTAGTCGAATTCCTTGAGCTCGAGTCCGTCGATGGAGACGATGGCGTTTTCGAACTGCATTTCCTCGCGCAGATGAATGCCCATGAGGCCGCCGACGTCGCCATCGCCCGCCAGCACCAGTGGATGACCTTCCGCAAGCACCGACGCGAGGCCGTCGGCCACGCCCTGGCAGAATCCGTCGAGACGATGGAACGTCGCCGAGCCGCGCCAGGGCACGAACACCGCCACCGGGGTATCGCCCTGATCGAGGTCGAGGCGCTTGATCACCAATCTGATCGCCTCGGCCACGGCCGCGGAGTCAATGTCATCGCCGTCGAGCGCGAAGGCCGGCGCGATCACCGGCACATTCCGCAACGGTAGTGCCTCCAGCGGCGACACGTAGATGGTGCTGCCGCTCACCTGCGTGGTGTATTGCGATGCGCCGATGACGGTGGCGCGGATGCCTTCGTTCGCCCGTTCGAGCGTGGGCCCCCAGGCCGCGGCGCGGGTGCGAATTTCCTGTGCGAGCAGCACGCCGAGATCGCCGTAGGTCTGGGCCTCGCGGCCATAGATGTATTCGGAGACGCCGCCGGAGAAGCTGACCTGAGCGATCTCGGCACCCGCCGCCAGCGCGTCGAGACGCAGAAGGCCGGCTCCGCCGGCCGTGGGCGATCCACCGTTCATGGCCTCGAACAGCCGGTCCGCCATCCGTGCAGCCAGCGCGCGCGCCGTCTCGGCTGAAAGCTGGGCACCGAGCTCCAGGGTGACGCCGAGGTCGGCGGCGAAACGGCGGCCGGCTTCCTCGATGCGAACGATGCGTCCCGCCGGGTCGAGGCAGACCAGGCGCGCGCCCACGTCGAGCGCGGTCACATCCGTCACGCGGCCGTCGGTGCAGATTGCGATCTTCGACGTGCCGCCGCCCACGTCCACGTTCATGACCGTGATCCGGTCGCGGATCGAGTGCGCGGCCGCGCCCGAGCCGTGGGCGGCCATGACAGTCTCGAGACTATCGCCGGCCGAGACAGCGACCATCTTGCCGGCCTGGCGTGCGAACAATTCGCCGATCTTGCGCGCATTGCGGCGGCGCACGGCGACGCCGGTCAGGATCAGCGCGCCGGTGTCGATCTCGTCCGGATCGACGTTGGCGGCCTGGTACTGGTGCTCGATGAAGGCGCGGAGTGCCTCGGCGTCGATCTCCTCCTCGGCGGAATAGGGCGTGAGCAGGATGTCGGACTGGTAGAAGGTCTCACGGGTGGTGACGACATAACGGCTGTCGAGCCGTTCCAGCGCGATGCGGGAGAACACCAGATGCGACGTGGATGACCCGATATCGACCCCGACGCTCAAGATGACGATCTCGTCTTCATCGACGAGCGAGCGCCCCGTGCTGGAGAAGAAAACGCGGCCGCCCTCGGCGTCGTCGTCACTCATGGTGCGACGGCACGCTCACGCGCCGGCGAATTTCGGCACGATAGCGCCCTTCTTGTAGAACTCGCGCTCCATCCGGCTCGGCACGCCCTCGGACTTGAGCCTGGCTTCATATTCGGCGCTGAGGAAAGGGTCCTCCATCCAGTACGGGATGGCGCTGCCGCCTTCCGGAATGTCCATGGCGGTGTAGTCGGTGTGCTTTTCCCCGGGCGGGCCGGGCTCGCGGCCGGGATTGTGCGGGCCGAACCATGCGGTCAACCGCAGCGGATCCTTCGACGCGCCGAAGTGCTGGTGATACCAACGTGCGCCACCGGGCGCGGCCGACACCATCCCGACCGGTTCATAGTCGACGCGCTTGACCTTGTCGGCATGGCCGTCTTTCCACGGCGTGACGCCGTAACGC
>Ga0207706_10007569_pt1 | contig 10044 bp, 12 predicted proteins | sample KBSC53metaG_FD_184318 | JGI IMG/M metagenome (GOLD analysis project Ga0207706, IMG submission 184318) | Corn rhizosphere microbial communities from Kellogg Biological Station, Michigan, USA - KBS C5-3 metaG (SPAdes) (version 2) | ecosystem: Host-associated > Plants > Roots > Rhizosphere > Soil ... | reverse complement strand
ACAGCATTATTCCGTACGACCGAAGCCAGAATCGCTAATGAAAACAGGAACTGAGGAAAAAAAGCCGAAGAAACGAATTCCTGGTTTCCTGCGTTCTTTATAAATCGATTGTTCGATGTTGAGCGTTCGGTGTTGAGCGTTCGGCGTTTGCTTCTAGGATTTGTTCATGCCGAAGCATCTCGTCATTAGCACCAGCGGCAATCCTGACAGCAACAGCCGCCGCATGGGACGCGCCGCATTTGCGCATCTGCAAAGGCGAAAAATGGATTGCGATTGGATCGATATCCGCGAAATGGACCTGGCACTCTGCGATGCTGATAAATGTTATGACATGCCAGGTTCGAAAAAATTGAGCGCGGCCATTGAACACGCGGACGGCATCCTAATCGCGGCGCCGGTTTACAATTACGATGTCGCCGCCGCTGCCAAAAACATGATCGAGCTTACCGGCAGCGCGTGGGAAGACAAAATTGTAGGCTTTCTGTGCGCCGCCGGTGGCCACGCCAGTTACATGTCAGTGATGGCGTATGCCAACAGTCTCATGCTCGATTTTCGTTGCGTCATTATTCCGCGATTCGCCTTTGCCACCGCTGAGGCTTTCGACGGCGACAAGATCATCGACAAAAAGTTGGTCCCGCGCGTCGAACGCGTCGCGGACGAATTGGTTCGATTCACCAAGGCGTTACGCAGCTGATCTTCGGAAAAATCTTCCAGGAGGTTTCTATCTTCCCTAGATGTGCTGCACCTGGTGTCTGGCCGGGACGCAAATCGCGCCCGCCGTGGCGGGCGCGATCGTCTAATGATGGGGATGCGAAGCTAAGATTAAGCCTGTGCGTCTTTGTTTTCGCCCTTCTTGCATTCCGCTTTGAACTTCGCGTACTGCTCTGCGGTCAGAATGCCCTCGACCTCCTTCATGTACTTCGCCTCGCTAGCTTCCGTGCAGCCGGCTTTTTGATGCTCCGACATGACTGCTTCCATCTTGGTTTTCTGCTCCGGAGTCAGATTGAGACTCGCAAAAGAGACCGTGCAGGCAGCTTTTGCTTCGTTCCCAACTTTCTTGGTGCAATCGCCGTGTTCACCCGCGAACATTGTTCCCGCTGCGAATACACCCGCCACTACTAATGCGATTAGTTTGGTCATAGTGAAGCTTGAGACCGCGTCCGGGTGATTGCCGTTCAATCTTGGCTCCCGGCAACGTCCAGGAGAAATCTTATTCAGAGGTGCCCCTAGTGATTCCCCACAAGAACGAAGTCGCCGCCGGGCGGCACCACAATGTGGAGCCGACACGACATCAGGAAACGCGCTTTCTGCCTCGGGCATGAGTTCGCTGGCATGTCAAAAAGTGATAATTGAATTATGATGTGACCTATCCAATCTCTTGATATGAGCGGCTTCTTTGAAGAAGTGCGACGGCGAAAAGTTTATCGAGTCGCCGCGGCTTACGTTATCGCCGCTGGATTTATCATTCAGATCAGCTCTGCCGTCTTCCCGGCGTTGGAGTTGCCCAACTGGACATTTCGTTTCGTCGTCGTGCTTTTGCTGATCGGGTTTCCGATCTCGCTGATCCTCGCCTGGGCATACGACATCACACCGCAGGGCATTCGCGCCACGCCCGCTCCACGAATGCACCGGCGTCGTAATCTGATCATGCTGATCGCAATCGGCGTAATCGTCTCGGCCGTCGCCGGATTCTTTCTGTTCCCGCGCGCTTCCGGACGCAACGTCGAGAAATCGATTGCCGTCCTACCCTTTCAAAGCCTGAGCGATGAAAAGGAGAACGCCTACTTCGCCGACGGCATGCAGGACGATATCCTAACCAATCTTGCAAAGATCGGCGATCTGAAGGTGATCTCGCGCGTGTCGGTCATGCCTTATCGTGGCGATGCCGTGCGCAACGCCCGCGAAATAGGCAAAGCGCTGGGCGTAGCCACGCTTCTGGAAGGCAGCGTCCGTCGGGTCGGCAATCGCGTCCGAGTGAGCGTGCAGCTAATCAACGCAAACAGCGACGAGCACATTTGGGCGGAAGATTACGACCGCGATTTGACTGATGTCTTCGCCATCCAAACCGATCTCGCGCAAAAAATTGCCTCTGCTCTTCAGGCAAAGCTTTCGCCAAATGAAAAAGCACGTCTCGATCAGCGGCCAACCCAAAATTCCGACGCCTATCTGCTCTTCGTCCAGGCACACGATTACGCTAATCGCATGGAGATGCTTCCCGACACGTACTTGAAAGCCGTACCGCTTTTCGAACAAGCCGTCAAACTCGATCCGACCTTTGCGCCGGCTTTTGCCGGTCTCTCCATTGTGGAGAGCCGGATCTATCACAGTTTCGATCCAACAGACGGCCGCCGGAAGAAAGCGCGGCTCAACGCGGATGAAGCCCTCCGATTGCAACCGGATCTTCCTGAAGGGCATCTCGCGCTCGGGTTTTCTTATTATTATGGCGACCGCGATTACGAGCGCGCCCTGGCCGAATTCGAAATCGCCAAGCGCGGACTGCCGAACGAGTCCGAAGCCTATTTTGCCATCGGCGCCATCCAGCGGCGTCAGGGCAAGTGGGCGGAATCAAACGCCAATTTGGAAAAAGCCGCCACACTCGATCCGAAAAACACAAACGTCCTGATCAACCTTTGTTTCAGTTACATGGCCCAGCGGGATTTCGAAGCCGCCAGCAAGATTCTTGATCGCATCAGTGCGGCATCGCCGCAATCGTTTGAGACGAACATGTTGAAAGGATTCATGGCGATCCAATGGAAAGGCGATCTTAGCGTGGCCGAAAAAGCACTTTCCTCAAGCCCGCCTGAAACCGATCAGAATGGTTTAATGACAATGGGCCGGACTTGGCTTCTGATACTACGGCGGAAGTTGCCCGAAGCGCTTCAGGTCGTGCAACAATTTCGCGGCGAGACATTGTTCAACACGACCACTGCCCCTTTCCCGAAGGCTTTCCTGGAAGGCGAAATTTACTGGCTTCAGGGCGATGAAGCGAAGGCTCGAACAGCTTTCGAACACGCCCGCGTCGTTTCGGAGCAGTTGTTACGCGAGGCTCCTGATGATCCAGCTCGCCACGGGCAGCACGGCCTCATCCTTGCGGCGTTGGGTCAAAAGCAGGAAGCCATCGCCGAAGGCAAGCGCGCAGTTGAATTGCGACCCGAATCCCAGGATGCCTTTGATGGACCGCAAGCAACCGCTGCGCTCGCCCAGATTTATGCCTGGACCGGGGAATTCGACGAAGCATTTCGCCTGCTCGATCATTTGCTCGCTATCCCCACCCACGGTCTCACCGTCCCGATGCTCAGGCTCGATCCAGCCTGGGACCCGCTCCGCAAAGATCCGCGCTTTCAGGCTTTGATCGACAAATACAGCCGCCCCGTAACCTAATAACCGCCTATTGCTCGTCGCAGCAGGAAAAGTAATTTGAAGTAACTTCCCTTTTCCGCTTGGGCTACGAAGGATAATGCAGCCGAAACAGCTGCGGCTTATCGCCAAGCGTCACGATTAACAACTCCGAATAATCCGCGTCGGGAATATTAATCGGGGCATTGATCCCGAGCGCCTTGATGATGTTCGGAATTGTGTTGCCATGTCCAACAACCAAGGCGTTGCCGTTCAGCTGATGCAACTTCGTGACGAGTGCGGCCGGATCTTTCGCCGGAACCACCGTTGTCGCGATGCCGGCTGATGCCGCGGTTGGCGCCGCGGTTTCCTGGGTGCGCTTGAATTCGCTCGTGAAAATTGCCGTGATACCTGAGTCCTTCAAAATCCGGGCAAGCGCCTCGGCCCGCGCGCGACCGGCTGGAGATAAATCCGGATCGCCTCCGTCACTTACCGCCTTCTCTGCGTGCCGAACTATGACGACAACCGGCTCCGCTGATGCCACTGTTATGGCTACGAAGATCGACAAAAAAAGAACGAGCGCTTTCATCGGGACAACTTAGCAGAGCCTGTGATTCGTTCACGCCCCCTCACTCCGCTCGCTCATTCCGTTCGCTCCATTCCGTTCGCTCCATTCCTGCGTTCCCGGGAGATAAATGCCCCGCTGTGCTATTTACCGATGAGAATTAAGACGCCGGCGGCCAGCGCTACAATGTAGAGCAGAAAGATGGCCGGCCCGAGGTTCAAACCGAATCCTAAAAGGCCATCGATCATCAAGTAAACCGCGAGCAAAAGCATGCCGATGTTTTTGGTGATTTTCATACCGACGATCTTTTTGGAATCCGAACAGAAGACAACAAAGAAAACAAAGAAGAAGTCATTGGATAATCTTCGTTAACTTCGTTTCCTTCTGTTAATGACAGGTCTTCTCATCGACGCACGGGAAGAAATCTGGCCGTTGAAGGAAGTGTTTCGGATTTCGCGCGGTAGCCGAACCGAAGCACGAGTCATTGTTGCAACGATAAGCGATGGCGAACACATCGGACGCGGCGAATGTGTGCCGATCGCGCGCTACTATCAGAGCACCGAGTCGGTGTTGGCGCAGATCGAATCGATTAAGCGCGAGAAAAACTTAGATCGACATCTCCTCCGGAAGCTGCTGCCCGCAAGCGCGGCACGCAATGCGTTGGACTGTGCGTTATGGGACTTGGAAGCGAAGATTTCCGGCAAACGCGTCTGGGAACTGGCAAACATTCCGATTGTTCCTGAAGTCGAAACCTCGTTTACGATCAGTCTCGATGCGCCAGCTGCGATGGCGTCGGCGGCCAAGGAAAACCGGAACGCCCCAATCCTGAAGCTTAAACTCGGAGGCGACGAGCTCGATTTTTCCCGAATTGAAGCTGTCCATGCGGCTTCGCCCGCAGCACGATTGTTCATCGACGCGAACGAATCCTGGCCGCGTGAGCATTACCAAAAATTTGCGCCTGTGTTGAAACAACTAGGCGTAGAGCTAATCGAACAACCTTTCCCCGCCGACGCCGATGAGGTCCTCGAAACTCTCGATCATCCGATTCCGATCTGCGCGGACGAAAGTTGCCACACGACTGCCGATCTTTCTCGCCTGACGAATCGCTACGAAGTGGTCAACGTTAAGCTCGACAAAACCGGAGGACTAACCGAAGCGCTCCTGCTGTGCGAGAACGCGCGTGAAAGGGGCTTCAAATTGTTGATCGGTTGCATGGTTTGCACTTCTTTAGCGATCGCTCCCGCTCGGTTGCTGGCGAGCGCAACGGATTACGTGGACCTCGATGGGCCATTACTTCTCGCCCGCGATCGCGAGCACCCGCTGGTGTACGAGAACGGACGCATCGGTATTCCTCCGCGCCAATTATGGGGATAGCGTTCCTACTTCCGCCCTTTCTTTCGCTTGGCCATTCGGAACTTTTCTCCCTCATCGACTCTGGTTAGAATCGCGCTATGAGCTCTCCCAATCCGCTTGTAGCCGACTCCCGCAGCAACGAGCGGTGGAAGTTTTTCCGCGACGTTCTCGTCTTCGAGCTCAAAATGTTGCTCGACAACATACGCGATTTTGCTCTTATGCCGGTCTCCCTGGTCGCGGCGCTGATCGATCTCATCTTCAAGGGCAGGCGACAGGGCTCGCTCTTCTATCAAGTGCTCAGGTGGGGCGCACACAGCGAAGAAGTGATCAACGTCTATAGCGCGATCCAGGCGCACGAAAGATCTGAAGTTAATCCCAACTACACCGTTGACGCGGTGATTGCGCGGCTGGAGGGCGTCCTGGTGCGGGAATGTGAGAAAGGTGGAACGGCCGCGAGTATCAAAGCCGCGATGGATCGGGCTATCGATCAAATCCAGATCGAAGCGAGCGGGTCGCATGAGCGAGCGAGGGACGCAGTGGTGCGAGTGGCGGAGAAATTCCGCACCAAGCTCGACCCCTTGCCGCCCGATCGCGATTCCGAGAGCTAGTCCAACAACTCCACGGCTGGCTCCATTCTACTTTTTTATTCGTCATTCTTACTTCTAATTTTGTTTGGTCTCTCTGTTAATCTGTCGAGATGCCGAAGCCTCGGGAAAAGACCGGCTCGACCGCGCCGCGACAGATCGCGCCGCCGCCGCTCTCACAGCATCTGCGCGAGTTCGCGTCGCGACCCGACGCATGGGCCGTGCTCGCGCGCAATCTGATTCCGGTCGTCGGCATCTACGGCTTCGGCTGGTCCGCTGCGCTCGCCGTGTTCAACTACTGGTTCGACGGGCTGACCGCGCTGGCTGCCATCGTCGCAGCGCTGATTCCGCGCGCGCTGCGCGAGACGCAGAAGAAATCGGATGGCGCGACGTGGGTGGGGAACATTGTGCGCGGCGTGGTCATCTGGATTTTCCTCGTCGGCATTATCGGTCTGCCGTACTGGATCGTGCTGATTCCGCTCCACGATCTGCTGCTCGGCGACGAACTGCGCCGCGAGCTCACGCATTCTCCGGCGCTTTGGTTCGCTTTCGGCGCGCTCGCGGCCGGACATTTCTGGAAAGCGTTCCAGTCAGGCTATGACGCAATGCCCGACAACCAACTGAAGCAGCGGGTGCGCTGGGATGTTTATCTCCTGATCTTACGCGCGATGGCGATGTTCATGATGGCCGCGCACGGTCTCGCTTTCATTCTAGTGCCGCTGATGGCTCTGGTGCTGAGCTATTTCGAGATCTGGCCCGAGCGCGCGCTCGGCGCGGTCTTCGGCGATCCGTCGCGCCTGTACGAATACGATCCGGACGATCCTGCGTCGAGCCGGCGCCGACCCTGACGCGGCTGCGTTACTGTGCGGTGAATCCGCCGTCGACAATCAAACTGTGCCCGGTCACAAAGGACGCCTTGCCCGAGCACAGCCACAAAACGGCTTCGGCCACTTCCTCGACCCGGCCGAGGCGCCCGATGGGATGAAAAGCGGTAAGATCATCCTTTTTCATATTCATGCCATCGGCAAGGCGATCGACCATCTCGGTGTCGATCACGGCTGGATTGACCGCGTTAATGCGAATCCCTTTCGCGGAATATTCCAATGCAGCCGTTTTCGTGAGTCCGATGACCGCGTGCTTCGACGCAACATAGATCCCAATTCCCGGGAATCCGATTACGCCTGCGACCGACGCGCAGTTCACGATGGCGCCGCCGCCTTGCTCCAACATCCGGGGGATCTCGTACTTCATCGAGAGCCACACGCCTTTGACATTAACATCCATCACCGCGTCGAAGTTGGCTTCAGTCTGATCGACGAGCGTGGGCTGCGTGTCGCCTTCGGTGCCGGCGTTGTTGAAAGCGATATCGAGCCGGCCATACGTCGCCACCGCGTGGTCGACCAACGCCTTGACATCAGCTGCAACCGAAACATCCGTTTGCCGAAAACTCGCTTTCCCGCCGGCGTCACGGATCATCGAGACCGTTTCCTCACCGCGCTCAACGTTGCGATTACCGATCACGACCTGCGCCCCATCGCGGGCGAACGCCAGCGCCGTCGCGCGGCCGATTCCTGATCCTCCACCAGTCACCAGTGCAACCTTTCCGTCAAATTCTTTCATGATGTCGATCTTGAAGATTGCCTGCTCAGCTGACAATCAAGGAGTTGGGACGACGAGATCCAAGAAATAGCAGCAAGGGTAGCGGAGAGCGGCTCGGGAAAGTGGTCGCCGCATTTCACGCGGCGCTCAAATATATCGGCCGAGAATGACGTCCTTCTTTGTCCAGGTATGAACGCTGCCGCAATGCGCACAGGTCATCTTTTGTGCTTTCACTTTAGCCGTCGGCCAGCGGTTTTCCTCTATTGTTCGTCCGGTATCTGTCAGTCTTGACGTGGAAGGACAGCGCACGAGCAAGCTTTTGATGTTGGGACCCGGCTTTGTTTTGGGCCGTCGCGGCGGATCGAAAAGGAATCGCGTTGCCATATCAGAGTCGATAAACGATGCGAGCTTTGGCAGTGTCGTAGGGCGACATTTCCATTTTCACTCGGTCCCCAATTGTAAGTCGAATGAAACGCTTGCGCATCTTCCCGGAAATGTGCGCGAGAACCAGGTGATCGTTCGCCAGCGCAACGCGAAACATGGTTCCTGGCAGGACGCTCATGATAGTGCCTTCCAAATCGATGGCTTTTTCAGAATTCATGCTGAGTTATTCGGGACGCAGGCTGCGTCCCTACAGCGCACCGATCTACCGGCGATTGCCCGCGAACGAACGCTTCCCGCCCCCGTCGCCATAAGGCCGTGGACGCTCTTCGCGCGGACGCGCTTCATTAACGTTGAGGGCGCGGCCGTTGAGTTCGTGGCCGTTAAGCGCGCTCATCGCGGCGCTGGCTTGTGCGCCATCGTTCATAGTGACGAACGCAAATCCGCGCGATTTGCCCGTGAACCGGTCCATCATTAGACGGACTTCGTTGACGGTGCCGTGTTGTTCGAACAGATCCTGGAGATCGTTCTCGGTGGTCTCAAAAGAGAGATTACCTACGTACATTTTCATTGTGTTTGAATTTTGGAAAAACTACCGAGCTACAGAGCCGTTCCCGGGAATCGGGTTTCAAACCACCAATGAGCGACGCTCACGTGACGATCTACCGTGCAGTGAAGTTAAACAGCGTGATCCAATAAGGGCGCAGTATCGTCCGGATTGAGCGAAACACAACCTATCATTTCCGCGCCTCCTCAATTCACTAGGACGACTTGGTGTCACCGCCCTTCGAGTAGGCTCGGGCGGCGCGGAGTTGCACCAGGCCGGGTCGATCTTGGTCCGTGGTGTTTGGTTCATCGTGCCAGATCCACCACTCGTACGTCGGAGTCTGCGGGTAGCCTTCCGGCGAGTCTTCCCACTCCTCCTGGCGCCCAAACGCAGTGATGTCGAGGTAGTTCCAAGTGTTTCCCATCTGCTCGTCGCCGCGGTTGTCGATAAAGTAGGTGCGGAACACGTTATCGCCGTCGCGGATGAACGCGTTCGTGCCGTGCCACTCGTCCACTCCGAAGTCCTTGTCGAAGTCGTCCGTGATGGTATACCAGGGCATCTCCCAGCCCATCCGCGCTTTCACGCGCTCGATGTCCGTCTGCGGCGCGCGCGAGGCGAACGCGAGAGTGGTGTCGCGCGTGTTGAGATGGGCGACGTGGGCGACCTGGTCGGCCACCATGGAGCAGCCGACGCAGGCATGCTCGGGCCACCCCTTCACGCCGGGCTCGAAGAAGGCGCGGTAGAGAATCAGCTGACGACGGCCCTCGAACAGGTCGAGCAGGCTCGCTTTGCCCTTGGGTCCGTTAAACTCGTACTTTTTCTTAACGGGCAGCCACGGCATCCGCCGACGCTCGGCCGCCAACGCGTCACGGGCGCGGGTCAACTTCTTTTCCTTCACGAGCAGTTGCTGACGCGCAGCCTCCCACTCCTTCGCTGACACGATCGGCGGTGTTTTCAGTGTTTTTTTCCTTTTTGCTTTAGCCATATGACTCTCCCTTAGGTTTGGGTTGTTACTTTCAATCTTCGTCGATTACCGACAGAATGTTTCCCGCCGGGTCCTTGAACCAGGAAATCGTCGGACCGTTTCCGCGCATGATCCCCTTCTCGTCCGTTTTGAGATCGGGGAGATCATAGTTCTCGAAGCGCACACCTCGCTTCGTCAGCTCGTCGACCGCAAGATCGACATCCTGTACGGGAAAATTCAGAACCGTAAACGTGGCCGGCACGTGATTACTTTTAGGATAAATGAGAACGTTATTGCCGCCGGCAAGTCGCAACGTGAGCAGGTCATGAGATTCGGTAACGTCCAAGCCGAGCGTCTCGGAATAGAACTTTTCCGCCATTTGAATGTCTCCCGCCGAAAAACCGCTGAATGCTTTGCTGTCTTTTAACATATTGCTCTCCTAATTTTACGTTCGCTCTTCAATAATACGACGAACGAGCACACAGTGTTCGGACATTTATTTCGCCGCTGCGGAATAGCGCTCAAGACTTCAAACGCTCGAGCTTTGCTAGCTCTTGGATCGGGGTTTTCTCGGGAAGCGCAACGCCTGGCCCGCGACATACACGATCAGAATCAGGGTCCACGCGATGATCAGAGCCACGTCGCCTAACGAGAGTCCTCGCAGCGAACCCAGGCCAAGCGACATCAAATTGAGAGCAATCGCATTTACATGGTT
>Ga0207706_10007567_pt1 | contig 10047 bp, 9 predicted proteins | sample KBSC53metaG_FD_184318 | JGI IMG/M metagenome (GOLD analysis project Ga0207706, IMG submission 184318) | Corn rhizosphere microbial communities from Kellogg Biological Station, Michigan, USA - KBS C5-3 metaG (SPAdes) (version 2) | ecosystem: Host-associated > Plants > Roots > Rhizosphere > Soil ... | reverse complement strand
AGGCGGCGGGTTCGAAGACGTATTTGTCCACCCACTTGAGCTGTTCGGTAGCGTCGGAGATGTCCGCGCTGCCGAAGCCGCTCGCGAGCGACTTCTTGAGTTCGGCCGTCAGAGCGGGCAAGACCCGATCCCAGAAAGTCAGTGCTCGGTCCGGGTCGTCCTCGACCAGGTGAAGTGCGCTATGGAACTCCATGAGCACGTCACGGTGGCGAGGCAAGAGGTCCTGCTCGTCGGAAGGTGACACATCGAGCTTGCCTGGCTTCTTCCGGTGCTGCACCAAGAAGTTGATGCCGTTCACTAGCGCGACATAGTTGTTGTAGGTTTCCTTGGGAGTCTTGGCGGCGCGATCGTGCGCTTTCGCGTGGCGCGATCGGTCATGGCTGGCGGTCGATGCCGTCGCCGTCGCCGTCACCGGCTGATCGCGGCCTCCGCCGTGCTTGGAGTCGGCAGCGTGCTCAATTCGCGCGCCAGTCCCCTCTCCCGGGTTGGCGGCTCCGCTGGCACCGCCTGAAGCGGCATCGCGTATGCGATCAAGTATTCCGCGGACGTCGACGCCGAACTGTGCGAGCCAGGCATCATGTTCATCGCTCATGCGCGCCACTCCGGCTGTGCAGTCGTCGGAAGCGATATTTTTCGCGGCGGCTACCCAACCGCCATCAGCAATTGGTATGAATTGACTGGAGTTGGGCCGCTTGCGCGGCTTGGGATTTGCGCCAGGCTCCGGCGGAGCACGTCATACATGTCCCGACCGGCGGTGGACTTCCCCACGAGCGTCTGCTTCTCGGCATCCGCCGTGAACGGTGCGAACGGCCGGTTCGGGTCGGAAGCGGCCAGTGACCTAGCGCCGGTTCACGGCTAGTTGCGGTCGCCGAATCGGCCAGGTCGAGGCGGCGTCACTCGACAACGATGTTGCCTTCCTTGACGATCTTGGCGAACTTGGTGGTCTCGCTCGCAATCAGCGCGGCCATCTCCGGGGGCGTGCTGCCGAGCGGCTCGCAGCCGGCCGCCGCCATCGCCGTCGCGAACTGCGGCGACTTGATGACCTTGAGCATCTCCGCGTTGAGCCGGTCGAGCACCGGCTTCGGCGTCTCGGCGGGCGCGAGCACGCCATACCAGGTCTGGATGTCGAAGCCCTTGAGGCCGGCCTCCTCGAGCGTCGGCACCTGCGGCAGGAACGACGATCGCACGTGCGAGGTCACGGCCAGCGGCAGCAGCTTGCCGTTCTTCAGGAACGCCCATTCGGCGGTGATGCTGTCGAACGACATGTTCACCTGGCCGGCGAGCAGGTCGGCCACCAGGGGGGCGCTCCCCTTGTACGGCACGTGCAGCAGCGTCGTCCCGGTCTGCTGCTGGAACAGCGTGCCGATCAGGTGCTGCGCGGTGCCGTTGCCGTTCGAGCCGTAGCTGAGCGGCTTCGCCGACGAGGCCTTGGCGAGCGCGATCAGCTCCGCGATCGTCTTGACCGGCGTGACGGTGGGGTTGACGGCGACGATGTTGGGCACAGAGGCGACCGTCGTGATCGGCACCAGGTCCTTCTGGAAGTCGTACGAAAGCTTCTTGTAGACGCTCGGCGCGATCGTGTGGTGCACGGCGCCCATGAGCAGCGTGTAGCCGTCGGGCCGCGCCTTGGCGACGAGGTCGGCGCCGACCGTCGTGCCGGCGCCGGGCCGGTTCTCGACCAGGACCGGCTGGCCGAGACTTTTCGTCAGGCCTTCGCCGAGCGTGCGCGCCACGAGGTCGGTGGTGCCGCCCGGCGGGAACGGGACGACGATCGTGACCGGCTTGGTCGGGAACTCCTGGGCTTGGGCCAGGGCGCCCGCGCCGGCGGCCGCCGCGACAAGCACGATGCGCAGCACAGCCAGGGCGCCGCATGAGAAAGGAATCATGTTTTCGTCTCGCAGTGAAAGTCAGCGCAGCATGCGCGCGATATCGTAAATCCGGGCGCCGCTCATCTGACGGACCCTCGGGGTATCGCACGGATCAACGGCTGCCCGTGGATCGGGTGACCGGACCGGAATAAGATGACTTTCGAAGCGCTGGCGAAGCCTCGAACATCCTGGCGTCGATCGCGCCTGCCCGATTCGGCGCCTCAATGGCGAGGTCCGCAGTCCAACCAGGAGGATCATCATGACAACGAGACGTGATGTTGTGTTCGGCGCGATCGCCGCCAGTGCCCTGTCCCGCGCGGGATCGACATTCGCCGAGCCTTCGCAGCCAGCCACGGCGGTCAACTTCGCCATTCCGGCCGGCGCATGCGACTGCCATACGCACATTCACGGCGATCCCGCGCGATTCCCGTGGTTCGAAGGCCGTGTCTACACGCCCGAGCTTGCTTCGCCCGAGGAAATGAAGGCCCTGCACCAGGCGCTTCACATGCAGCGCGTGGTGATCGTTACGCCGAGCGTCTACGGCACCGATAACTCCGCGACCCTTTTCGGCATGAAGGCTCGCGGCGAGGACGCGCGAGGCGTCGCCGTGATCGGCCCCAAGAATTCCGATGCCGAACTCGATGCGATGGAAAAAGCGGGCATCCGCGGTGTGCGCGTGAATCTCGCAACCGGAGGCGTCAACGATCCGGACGAGGCCAAGCGGCGCTTCAACGCCGCGGTCGATCGTGCGAAGGGGCGCGGCTGGCACGTCCAGGTCTACACCAACGCATCGATGATCCCCCTCATCCGAGATACGTTTGCCGCGTCGTCCGTCACCGTCGTGTTCGACCATTTCGGCGGCGCTCAGGCAGCGGCGGGCCTGCAGCAGCCCGGTTTCCCGGAACTGGTCGAACTCGTGAAGTCGGGCAAGGCCTACGTGAAGATTTCGGGCGCGTATCGGTCGTCCACCCTCGGCCCCGAGTACAGCGACGTCGTTCCTTTCGCGAAGGCGCTGATCGCCGCCAACCCCGACCGTGTCATTTGGGGAACTGACTGGCCGCATCCGGATTCGGTCACCCCGCCAGGGAGGAAGCCGACCGACGTTACGCCGCTGCTGCGGATCGACGATGGCAAATTGCTGAACCAGCTCGCGGTCTGGGAACCCGATGCGGCCGTCCGAAGGCGGATCTTGGTCGACAATCCCGCGCGGCTCTACAAGTTTTAGGGCTGGAGCAGGGATCGAGGAGGCGCCGCACCGGGCAATGTTCAACCCTTGCTGCTGCGAATCACGCAAGGAAGTCCTTGATGCCCGCTGCGAGCTGCGAGCTAGAACTTGACCTGCACGCTTGCTGAGGTCCGCTTCTGGCCGAGAGCGCCAGTTGATGAAGCTGCCCGAAAGTTGCCGCTCGCCGTCGACCAACGTCTAACCGACTGCGTAGAGAAGCGTGACTCACACCGAGACGGTCTCGCCCGCCATTCAACACCGACAGGAGAAGCTCGACGCTTGACAAACGCGCCCGATCAGAGAAGCAGTAGCTCAGGGGTGACCGCTTTCGGGCGGGCTGAGTCGACTACAGCAATGCCACGCTCCAGCTGGCCGACCGTGCTCTGACGAGCCTGCGCCTGAAGGTGCGGCCATGGGGTTCGCGCGGCACCACAAGATGCTCTGCGCGCGACTGAACCCTGCCGCGCTGGATCAGCGGCTCATGGTCCGCCATGGGCCAGAGCCGCTCGCAGCCGCGGCTGCCGAAGCATTGGAGCGTGCCGTTCGGCCAGCGAGACGATCGGCTCGAAACGTCGCTTCTTTTTCTGGTCGTGGTTCTGGGCGATGTCGGCAAGCCGATGGACCAGGAAAGGATTCTGAAATCGTCCTCGCAGCGAGACGAGATACTCATCGGCAGCATCGCGCTTGCCGAGGGCCGCGAACACCGGGACGATCTCCTCGGTCCACAGCGCCTCGAGCTCGCGGCGCAACGCGGCGTCGCTCATCGCCTGTGCCACGGTGAGCTCGGCAGCGAGGCCGTCGCGCACCCAGCGCTCGGCGAGGAAGGTGTGGCCGCCGTTCAGCAGGAACAGCTTCAGCCGCTCGTAGTGATCCAGCTCATCGGTGAGCACGATGGCCGGGTGGGCGCACGGCAATACGAGCCCCGGTTGGCGCTCGATCGCCCACAACGCGTACGGTTCGGCGATCGCCCCCACCGGCTCGATCGGCTCCGAGACGATGCGGTCGACCAGCGTGTTGGCCCACACGCAGCGGGCGCTGAGCCAATGGACGAATTCCGCTGCCAGCTGCCATTCGCGCGCCAGCGAGCAGACGACGCCGCGCAGCGTGTCGCCGTTGCGTTCGAGCAGCTCGCAAGGGAAGATCGACAGCGGTGCCTGGGGCGCCTGCAGCCAGCGCCGATGCAGTAGCGCCAACAGCTTCGCCGGAAAGCTGCGCGGCGCGCGCGCGCCGTCCCGCAGGAGCGCGGCGCTGTCTTCGGGGTCGAGGAGGTAACCCCGGTCTGCCGTGTTCGACACGATGACCTGGATGGGTGAGACGATCGCCTCGCAAACGCGAGCCCAGTCGCTGTCGGCGTGCACGGCGTCGACCACGGCACGGCAATGCACCGTACGGTCGACCGGCTGGCCGCCTTCGACGCCGCGGATGCGAACCGGATATCCCGCGCCGGTGGTCAGGGCCGCCGTCCGCGCCGCACTGGCCGGGCTGCTTGTGGTCTGCACCACCAGGATGCCGCCCAGCGCCTGGCCGGCGGCCAGCGCCTCGCTGACGAACAGGTCCACGTGCGCCAGCAGGAAGCGGCCGGTGCCGAACTGCAGGACCGCGGGTTTCAGCATTCGACGATCGCCTTCACCACGCCCGCAGCCGGATCGAGCAGCGTCGGGAACTTCTCGGGCACATCGGCCAGCGCCATTCGGTGAGTGTTCAGCGCCGCCGGCACGCGGCCTTCGCGCATTGTCGCCACGACGGTCTCGAAGTCCTCTGCCGTCGCGTTACGGCTGCCGAGCAGCGTTGTCTCGCGCTTGTGGAACTCGGGATCGCTGAACGTGATGTCCGCCGACACCACCGAGATCAGCACGTACGTACCGGCGTGCGCGACGAAGCGAAAGCCGCGCTCCATCGCCGCGGGGTTGCCGGTGGCGTCGAACACGACGTCGTAGAAGTCGTTCTCCGAAAGGTCGGCGAGCTGGTCGACGTCGCCGGCGCCGACCGTCACGCTCGCGCGCGTGCCGAGCACCCGGCTGGCGAATGCGAGCCGGTCCGGGCGCGAATCGAGCGCGACCACCGCCGCGCCGCGCAACTTCGCGAAGAGGATCGCCCCCATCCCGATCGGCCCGGCGCCGACCACGAGCACGCGCTGGCCTTCACGCACCTGCGCCCGCCGGACCGCGTGCGCGCCGATGGACAGGAACTCGATCATCGCGGCCTGGTCGAGCGTCAGGCCCTCGGCCCGGTGCACGAAGGGCTCCGGCACGCTCAGGTATTCGGTGAAGGCGCCGTCGCGGTGAACGCCGAGCACCTGCAGCTCCACGCAACAGTTTGTCCGCCCGAGTCGGCACGCCACGCAGCGGCCGCACGACAGGTACGGCATGACGTAGACCATGTCGCCTTCGGCGAGCCGGCTGTCGGACGACACACCTGCGACGACCGCGGACAGCTCGTGGCCCATCACCCTCGGGTATTGCAGGTACGGCTGGCGGCCCGCGAAGATGTGCAGGTCGGTGCCGCAGATGCCGACGCGCCGGACGCGCAGCAGCACCTCTCCCGCGGCCGGGCTCGGCATCGGGCGTTCCTCTGCCCTGAGCGTGCCGGGCGTGTCGCAAACGACGGTCAGCATGGCGGTCCTCAGCCGTGGAATTTCTTCTGGATCGCCGCCAGTCGTCCGTTGGTGCTGTTCGTCTGAATCCAGTCGTTGATCCATCCTTGCAGCTTGGGCTCGCCCTTGCGCATGCCGATGCCCAGCGGGAAGCTCTGCATCACGAACTTGACCTCGATGTCGCGCTGCGGAGCGCTCTCGCGGATCGTCTTGATCAACGCCGGCGACGTGGCGGCGATCTCCACCTGGCCGCTGGCGATGGCGGTGATCAGCGTCGCGTCGTCGTCGAAGCGAACGATCTGCGCGCTCTTGGCGCCTTCGGTGGCCAGTTTGTCGTTGGTCGTGCCGCGCGTCGTGGCCAGGCGCTTGCCCGCCAGGTCATCGAAGCCCTTGACCGTCGCCGCCTTCGGGCCGGCGACCACCGACTGGATCTGCGCATACGGCACGGAGAAGCTGATCACCTTCTCGCGCTCGGGCGTGACCGACAGCGACGAGATCACGATGTCGGCCTTGCCGGTTTGCAGGAACGGAATGCGATTCGCGCCGGTCGTCTGCACGATCTCCAGTTCGACTCCGAGGTCCTTGGCAAGGAGGCGTGCGGTCTCGACGTCGGAGCCGGTGGCGTTCATCTGCCCGTCGGTCATGCCGTAAGGCGGCACGCCGAGGTCGATGGCGACGCGGATTTTCTTCGCGGCCTTGATGTCGTCGAGCTGGTCGGCGTGGGCGCTGGCCATGGCAGCGACGGTGGCGAGCGCCAGGGCGCCCTTCAGCAACGTGGAACGGCGAATCATGGGTAGCCTCCTTACGGTGGGTTGACCCGAGCGGCAGCCTCAGAGGCCGTTGCCCAGGAATTGGCGGAGCTCATCGGTCTTTGGAGCATCGAGAACGGCAGCAGGGCCTTCCTCCCAGACCTTGCCGGAGTGCATGAAGATCACGTGGTCGGCGACCTTGCGCGCGAAGCCCATCTCGTGGGTGACGAGGATCATCGACATGCCGTTGCGAGCCAGGCCCTCGATGACCTTCAGCACCTCGCCGGTCAGCTCGGGATCGAGCGCGGACGTGATCTCGTCGAAGAGCATCAGCTTGGGCGTCATCGCCAATGAGCGGGCGATCGCGACGCGCTGCTGCTGGCCGCCCGAGAGCTGTGACGGATAGGACTGCGCCTTCTCGGCCAGGCCCACCTGCGCGAGTACGCGCTCGGCCAGTGCGCGCTGCGCGGCGCGCGGCAGCCTCAGCACCAGGCGCGGCGCCAGCGTCACGTTCTCTTCAGCGGTCAGGTGCGGAAAGAGGTTGTAGCTCTGGAAGACGATGCCGACGTCGCGGTGCAGGCGGTTCACGTCGAGCTGCGGCGATGTCACGTCCTGCCCGCAGACGCGGATGCGGCCCTCGTCGATCGTCTCGAGCCGATTGATGCAACGCAGCGCCGTGCTCTTCCCCGAGCCGCTGCGGCCGATGATCGCCACGACCGAGCCGGCGCGGATCTGGAACGACACGCCTTCGAGCACCACCGCCGTGCCGAAGCGCTTGCGCACCGCCTCCACCTCAACGATGGGCGACATCGAACTTGCCTTCGAGGCGGCGGCTCCAGGCCGAGAGCGGATAGCACAGCGCGAAGTACAGCGCTGCGATCAGCACGAAGACGATGAACGGGCGGAACGTCGCGTTGTTGATCATCTGGCCGGCGCGCACCAGCTCGATGAAGCCGATCGCCGAGGCGAGCGAGGTGTTCTTGACGATCTGCACCATGAAGCCGACGGTCGGCGGCGTGGCGATCTTCACCGCTTGCGGCAGGATCACGTGCACCATCCGCTGCCGCCAGCTCAGCGCCAGGCAGGCCGCGGCCTCCTCCTGGGCGCGCGGCACCGCTTCCAGGCTACCGCGCCAGATCTCACCCAGGTACGCCGACGCGTACGTCGAGAGACCGAGCGCCACTGCGACCAGCGGATCGACGACCAGCCCCATCGCCGGCAGACCGAAGTACGTGAGGAACAGCAGGATCAGGAGCGGCGTGCCCTGGATCAGCTTGATGTAAAGCATCGCCATTGCGCGCACCGGGCGCGGTGCGTAGACGCGCGCCAGCGCGAGCGCGAAGCCCAGCAATCCGCCGCCGGCGAAGGCCAGCAACGACAGCGCGATCGTCCAGCCGAAGCCGCGCAGCATGAACAGCAGCTGCGCGTTCGTCAGGCCGGTCACAGCGGCGTCCCAAGACGGCGGCGACGGCGAAAGGCGCAGCTGCCCGCCACCCAGAGCAGGAACCGCATCATCAACGAAAGCACGAGGTAAGCAGCGGCGACGACCAGATAGGTCTCGACCGAGCGGAAGGTGTCCGACTGGACGCGATTGGCAGCGGCCGTCAGCTCCTCGGCCGAGATCTGCGAGGTGATCGAGGAGGCCAGCATCAGCAGCACATATTGGCTGGTGAGCGCTGGCCAGACGCGTTCGATCGCCGGCGGCAACACGACGTGGCGCAGCACCTGCCAGCGGCCCAGCGCCAGGCACGCGCCCGCTTCCAGCTGGCTGCGCGGGACCGACTCGATTCCGGCACGCACGATCTCCGCCGTGTACGCGCCGACATTGATGACAAGCGCCGCGATCGCCGCCGTGAACGCGCCGAACTTGATGCCAATCGAGGCGAGACCGAAGTAGACGATGAAGATCTGCACCAGCAACGGCGTGTTGCGGATCGCCTCCACGTAGGCGCCGGCGAGGCGGGCCGCCGCGGCCGAACGACCGGTGCGCGCGATCGCGCAGAACAGGCCGAGGGCAAAACCGAAGACGGTCGCGACGACCGAGAGGCCCAGCGTCGTCGCCGCGCCCATCAACAGGCTTGGCCAGTACGCCAGCGGGGCCGCGAAGTCGAGCTCGTAGTGCATCCGGTCAGGCCAGCTTGGAGTCGTTCAGGATCAGAACTGATCCGATGGCTCAGCCCGGTTCAGTCAGCGCGGGGCGCACGCCTGCGAAGCTGCGCGCGGCTCTCGCGGCGCTTGCTCGTCCGGCGTGCGCGTTCAGCGCAAGGCGTCAGTGCCCGTGCCCGTTCGGCACGTGCCGGCGGTAGAACATCAGGGCATTGCGGAACATCACCTTGTCGCGCACGGCGGTACCGAACCGGGCCAGGTACTCCTCCGCGATGGCGATCTGCGCCTCGAACGTCCCGTGCAGCGTGATGACCGGCCAGTTGCTGCCCCAGATCATGCGGTCGTGGCCGAAAGCGCTCATGAGCACGTCGAAGTGCGCCTTGTAGGCGGCGAGCTCGGTGGGCGAGGGAAAGACGACATCGCCGGGAGCGTACATATCGTAGAACGACGAGAACTTCATGTTCAGATTCGGGCAGACGTCGGCGAGGCGGCGAATCTCAAGCTCCCATGTCGGGTCGACCGGCGGCGGACCCTTGGCGCCGCCCAGGTGGTCGATGATGATGCGCAGATCGGGCACCGCCGTGCAAAGCGCCTGCACCTGATCCTTCGGGTTCTTCGTGCCGCGGCTGATGATGTCGAGCGTCATGCCGCGCCGCGCCAAATCGCGCAAGTTGGAGAGCTGTGCCGGGCTGAGCGTGATGCCCTCGGCCGGGCCAGTGAGGTAGCCGCGGATACCCACGAAGCGCGGGTCGCGCGCGAAGCGCGCAAGGTCGTGCGCGAAGGTCGGCGCCCCGATCTCGAGGTTGCCGATGAAGAACGAGAAGAAGCGGTCGTTTCGGACCAGGTCGAGGATCCACTGGTTGTCCTCGACGATGCCGCTCGCTTCCACGATCCCTGCCGTGACGACGCCGTTGGGCCGGGCAACGGCCTTGTACTCGGCGGGAAGCACGTCGCGGAAGATCGGTCCTTCTGCCGGCGTGGGCCACGGCACACCGCCGGGCCGAGTGACCTGCCAAAAATGAATGTGCGTCTCGACGATCGGGCGCGAATGGCCGGCGGTCTTCCACTTCGCCAGCGCGTCGTCCACGGCGACGCCGTGGGCGTCGTCGCCTGCGAATGCTGGCACGCTGGCTTGCAGCACGAACAACGCCATTGCGCCTAGGCAAGAGCGAACAAGACCTTTGCCGATGCTCATCGAATGTCTCCTGGTTGTGGGCCGGACCGGTGGGGTCAGGCAAGAACGGGCCGGCTCTGCGTCCGGCAACATCTCGCGGACAATGGTAAGGCCACCAGACCAATTCTGTAAACTGGCCTTACCAAAAAAACTCGGTTCATACGGAGCGGGTCGGGCGCCACCGCGGGCCCGGCTGCCCGCATCGATAATCACGCCCTCATGGCCACCCAGTTCAAGCCGGTCGAGTCACGCAGGCTCTATCAACAGATCGCCGACCAGATTCGCGAACTGATCGATAAGGGGGGTTTCGAGGCCGGCACGCGGCTGCCGCC
>Ga0207706_10007565_pt1 | contig 10048 bp, 7 predicted proteins | sample KBSC53metaG_FD_184318 | JGI IMG/M metagenome (GOLD analysis project Ga0207706, IMG submission 184318) | Corn rhizosphere microbial communities from Kellogg Biological Station, Michigan, USA - KBS C5-3 metaG (SPAdes) (version 2) | ecosystem: Host-associated > Plants > Roots > Rhizosphere > Soil ... | reverse complement strand
GGCGAGGAGCGGGTCATGGGACACACGGGCCCCGCCGGCACAATGCCAGCGGAGCCCGCCTAGTTTAGAAGCCGCGCTCTGGTGCCGGCGGTGGCGGAGGCGGCGGCGGAGGCGGTGCGGGGCAGGTTGCCGTTGCATCGATCACCGAGCCATCCGGGCAGGTCTGCGTCGCCGGCGGCGGCGGCGGAGGCGGAGGGGGCGGTGGTGGCGGAGGCGGCGGTACTGCCCTCGCGCCAAACTTGTAGGTCGCACCAAGCAGATACCGCCGGCCATAGGTCTGATATTTCAGCCATGTGTTTGGATTATTCTGAACGGCGATCGTTGCCTGCCGCTCATTTGTCAGGTTCTGGCCCTGCAGGTAGATCGACAGGCCTGCCAGTGCCGAATTGGGCTGGAAGTCATAGCCGATCTGCGCGTCGTAGATCGTCTCCGCAAGAACGAATTGGCGATCCAGGCTTCCGCTGAACAGCACGAAATCGCCCTGGAATGCGGACCGATATCGCATGCTGCCGCGGACGTTGAATCCGTTCTTTTCGTAGAAGGCGGTAAGGTTGGCGACCCACTTCGAATAGCCCGGGATGACCGAGATATTGCCGTTGAAGTCGCGGATCTTGGTTTTGGTGTAGCCTACGCCCCCGGTTAGGCCGAAGCCGTCAAGCGATGGCGAGAAGACATCGAACGGCAAGGTACCGGCGAGCTCTGCACCATAAAGATAGCCGCCATGCGTGTTTACGCTCGTGCTGAAGCGGCCAATGTTGGTTGGCGGTTGCACACCACCCGGTTTCGGGAACGGCGTATAGTCGAAGTTCGTGATAACGCCGCTCGCGATGTAAGTGTCGATATGCTTGTAGAAAGTCTGCAGGGCGATGTAGCCCTTGTTCCCGAAATATTTCTCTAGGTTCAAGTCGATTGCCTTCGCCTGGTACGGGCGCAGGTGCGGGTTGCCGCCGCTGCCGCTCCAAATATTGAGCGTCCCATCGCGGCCGAAGCTGATGCTGTTGTTCAGGTCGGTCAGCCGCGCCCTCATATATTCCTTCGAGGCGGCGAAACGCACGACGAAGCCGCTCGGCCAGCGGAGATTGAGATTCAGGCTCGGCAGCCACATCCAGTACCGGTCATTCTGGGTGACGTAGATGCTTCCACTCGACCTAACGTCGGTGTGGACTCCCTGAAGGCCGATGTTGCCCGTCAACGTCGCGTCGCCGAGCTCAGCGTTCAGCGGAGCCATAACGTACGGGGTCCAAACCTTCTCCTCGACCTGATAGCCGCTATTTGGCTGCGTATTGTCGATATAGCGCAGGATGCCCTGGTTACGGACTGCGCGCGGATCCCAGGAGAGAATCGGGCCGAACCCGCGATCGAGCGTGAACGTCGGCTGCAGCACGCTCGAGGGAATGGCGGCCTGCGTCTGCCCGACAGGCGGTGACAGGAAGCCTTCCACCTGGTGCAGGTCCTTCTTGCGATCGGTATAATCGACGCCGAGCTTGATCGACTTGATGAAGCTGCCGATATCGCGCTCGATCTCGCCGCGGGCCTCCCACAGGTCATCCTTGCTGGTGCGAAGCTTGTCGTAGCCGGCCTGGACCTGGCCGGGGCCTGACCAGCCTTCGACGTCGGTCAGCACAAGAGCCGGATTCGCGCCGTTATAGTTGCTGATATATTCGGGCCCATGGTCGGTGTTGGTGAACGACACGGTTGCCGTGGGACCGGTTAGATTGCGACCATAGGTCAGGCCGGCGGTCTCCTCGATATGATGCTCGGTCCGGTCTGTCTTCGACCAGCTGAGGTCCGCCATCGCCTTCCACCCGTTGTGACCGTCCCACAGAGCGTTCCAGCCCAGGGAATATTGGTCGGCCTTGTGGTCATTCGCATAGTTTTCGATCAGCGGCGTGCCGCGGATAGTTCCCGAGGTTACGATGCCGTTTGTCACTGTGGAGGCGGTCCACGTCTCGAAGCCCTGGCCGAAGGCCCACGGCATCTCGAAGCCCTTCTGGTCGATATTGTCGACGAAGTGCGAGTAGAAGCCGTCCACGGTCATCGTCAGATTGTCGCTAAGTCGCCCTTGCAGCGTGGCGGTGCCGCCAAAGCGCTTGAGCTGGTCGGTCTCGTACCAGGTCTTGACGCCATACGGCCCCTGGGCGTTGGGATTGATCGCGTCGTTGCGGTCGCCGCCGCCGGTATAGCCCCAGGCGTTCCAGTCGCGGGTCTGGTACGGCTCGTTCGTGTAGGCCGCCGACAAGGCGATGCCGAACGTGTTGTGCGCGAATTGGTCGACAAAGGTGCCGAATACTCGGCCGCCCTTGTCCTTCGAAGTTGGAAGGAGCTTCTGGTCGACCCAGACTCCGCGAACGCCAACGGCGAGGACGCGCTTGCCGTAATCGAGCGGACGAATGGTCCGCATGTCGATGCTGCCGACGAGTCCGCCGGCGGTGTGGTCGGCTTCGGCCGTCTTGTAGATGTCGACGCCCGCCAGAACTTCGGACGGATATTGGTCGAATTCGACCGCGCGGCTGTCGTTCGTGGTGGTCTGCTGCCGACCATTGAGGGTGGTGGTCGAGAAGTCAGGACCGAAGCCACGGATGGAGATGATCTGCGCGCGGCCTGCATTGCGCTGCGCGGCCAGGCCGGGAAGGCGGCCGATCGATTCCGCGATGCTGTTGTCGGGAAGCTTACCGATGTCTTCGGCGTTGACCGATTCGACGACTGTTTCAGAATTCTTCTTTTTCGCGGTCGAGCTGCGCAGCGAGGCGCGGAAGCCGGTAATGACGATCGCCGAACCCTGGTTGGCGCTTGTGTCCTGCGCGTTGGCGCTTGCGGGCTGCGCCGCTGCCGCTTCGCTCGCCGTTGCCGCGCTCTCGCTGCCGGTCACCGCCGGGTTCGGATCAGCTGCCATCGCCGGGCTGGTCGCGATCACCAGCGCAAGCGGGCTCACCGCCGCTGCGAACCGCCAGCGTGAAGACGTCTTGATCATTGATTGTCCCCCTCGATCCGGACCGCGCGATCCGGGCGTCAAACTTCAGAGGGCGTAAACCCTCTCCCGACGCTAGGGATATCAGAGCCGGTTGAAAGCGGAACCGGGAGAACAGCTATACATACGTATTCAAGGCGCTAAGAATTCACTTTGATGACGCAGAGGCGGCCGACCTCATTCGACATCGCGGCGCTGGCGGGGGTTTCGCAGCCGACGGTTTCACGCGCCCTGTCGGGTAATCCGGCGGTCAGCGAGGAAACGCGCAAGCGCGTGCTCGAGGCCGCCGAGCAGCTCCATTACACCGTCGACAAGAACGCCTCTGGGCTGCGCCGGCAGCGCGCCAAGACGCTCGCCTTGCTGTTTTTCGAGGAGGGGCCTGACACGGCCCTCCTCAATCCTTTCTATCTGTCGCTGGTCGGGCCGATGGTGCGGCGCTGCGCCGCGCTCGGTTACGACCTCCTGATCTCGATCCAGCAGCTCTCGTCCGACTGGCATGTCGATTATGAGGACAGCCGCAAGGCCGACGGAATCATCCTGCTCGGCTACGGTGACTACCTCGAATATCGCCCGAAGCTCGAGCAGCTCGTCGATCGCGGCGCGCATTTCGTGCGCTGGGGAACCGGCGGAGACGGGAAGCTCGGCACCACCATTTCATCGGACAACGAACGCGGCGGGTTCGAGGCTGCGACCCATCTGCTGCAGCGGGGGCGCAGGCGAATCGCGTTCATCGGCACCGCAGGGCCCGGCTTTCCGGAAGTGCAGGAACGGTTTCGCGGCTATCGCCGGGCGCTCCACGCGGCGGGGATCGAGCCCGACGAACGGCTCCAGGTCGATGCCGCGCCGGACGAGGCCGATGGCCGCGCCGCGGCCGAGCAGCTGCTTGCGCGCGGCGTCGAGTTCGATGCGATCTTCGCGGCCAGCGACGTCGCCGCGATCGGCGCGATGCACGCCCTCCAGCAAGCGGGGCGGGCAGTTCCCGAGATTGCGGTGGTGGGTTTCGATGACATCCCGGCGGCATCGCTCGCGAGTCCGCCGCTGACGACGGTCACCCAGGACGCGCGCGCCGCCGCCGAGGCGCTGGTCGACGCCTTGATCGAGGCGATCGAGACCGGCCGGACCGCCGATCGGCTGCTCCCTGTGCGCCTGACGGTGCGCGGGTCGAGCTAGGCGGTCACCGGCGGCATCACCGGCCCTTCCGCCGGCCGCCGTGCGTAGATCCCGAAGGCAGCGATGATCGCGTAGCAGATCGCCGGCAGCACCAGCGCGAAATGCAGGCTTCCCGACTGGTCCGCAAGGAAGCCGGTCAGCAGCGGCACGACAGCTCCGCCGAAGATCGCGATGTTGATGATGCCCGACCCGTCGGCGGCCCTCGGTCCAAGCTTCTCGCATGCGAGGCTGAAGATCGTCGGGAACATGATCGAGTTCATGAGCCCGATGGCGAGGAGGCTGTAGGCTGAAAGCGTCCCCGTCGCGTTGGCGGAGATTGCGATCAGAAGGATCGACCCTGTCGCTACCATCGCCAGGATCTTGCCCGGGCTCATGATGCGCAGGAAGTAAGACCCGATGAAGCGTCCGACCATCGCGCCGCCCCAATAGTACATGATCATCTTGCCAGCGGCGGAATCGGGTATCCCGAGCACGTCCTTCTGCATGAGATAGTTCACGATGAGCGAGCCGATCGAGACCTCGGCGCCGACATAAAGGAAGATGCACAAGGCGCCGAACCCGAAGCGGGTTCGCTTGAGCAGCGAGAAGCCCGCGAGCGGCGAGCTGTGATCGTGCTTCTCGCCAGGCAGCTTGTTGCGAAACGCCCAGACGACCGCGGCGATTACGGCGAGCGCGACGGCGAGGCCGATGTAGGTCGAGACGATCGCTCGCGTTTCGTCGGTGCGGTACTGGTCGAGCGCCGCTCCACTAAGCTGGGCTGCGGACACGCCGGCGAGACCGCCGAGGATCAGCCATGAACCGACGCGCGGGAAGATGGTCGTGCCGAGGCTGTTAAAGGCTTGGGCGAAGGTCAGGCGGCTATGCACGGTGCGCGCCGGTCCGAGCAGGCTGATCAAAGGATTGGATACGACCTGCACCACGACGACGCCGCTCGCGAGCACAAACAAAGCGAGGAGGAACAGGCCGTAAGTGGCTGTCGCGGAGGCGGGGATGAAGAGCAGGCAACCGGCCATCATCGTCAGCAGCCCGGCGGCCGCGCCGCGCATGTAGCCGATCTTCTTGACCAGCTGCGCGCCGGGAATGCCGATCACCAGATAAGCGGTGAAGAAGCAGAACTGGACGAGCATCGCCTGCGTGTAATTGAGCGTGAACAGCTCCTTGAGCTTGGGGATGATCACGTCGTTGAGGCTGGTGATGCCGCCGAAGATGAAGAACAGCGCCATGACGAAATAGCGCAGGTTGGGGGCATCGACGCCGCCATCGGGGAGCTCCAGCGGCGTCGCATTGGCTTCGCCCTCGGTCGCCGCGGTCGGTAGAACACCCATCACTCGTCTCCCCTCGAAATCACGCAGTGGCTATCGCCTCGAACGCGCGGCGTCACTCCCCCTTGCATACGAATGCACAGCCGTTGTCTTCGTTGCCTGGCTCTGTCAGCCTCGTCGGCGGAGCATTATCTGCTCGCGGGGAGAGAATAATGGCCGCAGCCGAAAAGCCGCGTCAAAGCCTTGCCGGGCTGTGGAACATCTCGTTCGGCTTCTTCGGGATCCAGATCGGCTTCGCGCTTCAGAATTCGAACATGAGCCGGATCTTCCAGACGCTCGGCTCGAGCCTCGACGACCTGCCGGCCTTGTGGGTCGCGGCTCCGCTCACCGGCCTGCTCGTCCAGCCGATCATCGGCCACATGAGCGATCGCACCTGGCTAGGTCGGCTGGGTCGGAGGAGGCCGTACTTCCTGACGGGCGCCGTCCTTGCAGCAATCGCCCTGCTGCTGATGCCCGAATCCAACGTGCTGCTGATGGCCGCGCTTCTGCTGTGGATGCTCGACGCCAGCCTCAACATCTCGATGGAGCCGTTCCGCGCGTTCGTCGGCGACATGCTTCCGCGCAACCAGCACACGGCAGGCTATGCCGTGCAGACCGCCTTCATCGGTGCAGGCGCGGTGATCGGTTCGATCTTTCCCTATCTCCTCGACCATTTCGGCGTTTCCAACGATGCGCCTGCGGGCATGATTCCGGAGACGGTCCGCTACAGCTTCTGGGCGGGCGGGATCGCCCTGTTCGCGGCGGTAATGTGGACGGTGCTGTCGACGCGCGAATATGCGCCTGAGGAAATGGCCGCGTTCGGCCCGGCCGAGCAGATTCCGGCCGAAGGCGACCCGACGCTGCGGGCGCTCGCCGCGCGGACCTTCGGCTCCAGCCTCGCCTGGCTCGCGGCCGGAACCGTTGTCGTGCTGGCGACGTGGAAGTTCGGCCTGGAAAAGGAGGTCTATCTGCTGGGCGGTCTGCTGATAGCCTATGGACTGGCTTCGATCGTGGGGATCCGGCTGGCGCGGGCCGGCCGATCGGCGAACATGCTCGCCAATATCGTCGGCGATTTTTCCGGCATGCCGACGATCATGAAGCGGCTCGCGTTGGTCCAGTTCTTCAGCTGGTCGGCCTTGTTCATCATGTGGATCAACACCACGCCGGTCGTCGCGCGCAACTTCTACCATTCGCCGGATCCGGCGAGCGCGGGCTTCCAGGACGCGGGCAACTGGGTCGGCGTCCTGTTCGCCATCTACAACGGCGTCGCTGCGATTGCCGCACTCGCCTTGTTGCCGCTGCTGGCCAGAGCCGTGGGCAAGTCGCGAACGCACATGATCTGCCTGCTCTGCGGGGCAGCGGGTTACCTAAGCTTCCTTCTGATCCGAGATCCCAAGCTCCTCATCATCTCCGAAATCGGCATCGGCATCGCCTGGGCGTCGATCCTCGCCATGCCCTATGCGATCCTCGCGAGCTCGCTGCCGCAGAAGAAGCTCGGCATCTACATGGGCCTGTTCAACGTGTTCATCGTCATTCCGCAGCTGCTCGTCGCCACCGTAATGGGCTCGATCATGAAGACCTTTTTCCCCGACCAGCCGATCTGGACGATGTTGGCGGCGGCGATCGTCCTGTCTATCGCCGCGCTGGCCATGTTGCGTGTGACGCCCGACGAGGAGACCGCGACGCTTGCGTAGCGCTTCGACGCTTGCCGACCGGCGCGGGCTTTGGGCCTTCATTCTCGGCGTCATCCTGGTCACCGGCGGAGTGCTGCTTCACGCACCGATGTTCCTCATGGGACGCGGCAACCATTTCATTCTCGCCGGCATGCCGATCGGCTGGGATATGGTCCTGGGCATGGCGGCCATCGTCGGCGGCTGCGCGGTTGCGGCCTATGGATTGCTTCCCCGCGACATCGGCCGCCAGCTCGCGGCGAGCCAGGACATTGTCGTCTCGCCGCCCGAGGACGCTCCGCTGAGCCCGGCTCACTGGGGGCTGATGTCCGTCCTCGTCATCGCCCTCATCATCGACATCATGAAGCCCGCGACCCTCGGCTTCACCCTGCCAGGCATGATGTCCGAATATCATGTCACCAAGTCGACGGTCTCGGCCTTCCCCTTCTCCGCACTGTCGGGGACCGTCCTCGGGTCGATCATCTGGGGATGGCTTGCCGATGTCTACGGCCGCAAGGCGACCATTCTGCTGTCGGCCGTGATGTTCGTCGGCACGTCGATCTGCGGCGCCATGCCCTCGCTCGCCTGGAACATCGGCATGTGCTTCATGATGGGCGTCGCGGCGGGCGGGATGCTGCCCGTCACCTACGCGCTTCTCGCCGAGATGATGCCGAGCAAGCATCGGGGCTGGGCGCTGGTCCTGGTCGGCGGCCTTGGCGCGGTGGGAGGCTATTTCGCCGCGAGCATTTTCTCCGCAGTGCTGCAGCCCTTTTTCGGCTGGCGGATCCTGTGGGTCCTCAACCTTCCGACCGGCCTGTCGCTGGTGCTGCTCGGCGCCTTCATTCCGGAATCCGCCAAGTTCCTGCTGTCGCGCGGGCGGCGCGAGGAAGCGCGGCTGGTGATGGAGCGATTCGGCTCGAAAGCGCGCAAGACCAGCGCCATCGAGCATGTCGAGCTCCAGCAAGGGCAGGCGGTGGCGCTCACCGGTCATGCCTTTTTCGGAAAGCTGTTTGCGCTCAGCCTCGCCGCGATCTGCTTCAGCCTGATCAACTTCGGGCTGCTGCTGTGGCTTCCGGCCGACCTGGTCGCCAGGGGTTACAGCGTCGGCGTCTCGAGCAAGCTGCTGGCGGAATCGGCGCTGATCGCTTTTCCGACCGTGTTCATCGTCGCTTACCTTTACAGCGGCTGGAGCACCAAATGGTCGCTGATCGCGTCGCTTGCGGTCACGCTTGCCGGTCTTGCCGGCGTTCTGTGGCTGGAGGTCGGCGGCGATGTCAGCCCGGTATTCCCGGTTGCCCTGCTGATCATCGGCACCAACGCGCTGATCGCCATGCTCCTGCCTTATGCCGCCGAGAGCTTCCCGCTGCGCATCCGCGGCCGGACGACGGGCACCGTCGCCGCCTGCACCAAGGCCGGCGGGATGGTCGCGCAGCTGCTGGCGATGTTCACCTTGGTCCCGCCGCTGTCTGCGGTCTCGATCGGAATCATGGTGCCGACCGTCGCGGCGCTCATCCTCGTCGCCTGGTTCGGCAAGGAGACTCGCGGCCGCGACCTGCGCGACCTCGATCCCGACGGCCACACGTTCGCGGCGACGGGAATGTAGGCGCCGCCGCGGCGCCTAATGCTGCATCTGGAGGTTCATCACCTCGGGCGTCGGACCCATGTTCGCGTTCATATGCGACATGATCCAGATGGTCCCGACCATCACCAGGAAAACGATCAGCACGCCGAACGCCAACGCCAGCACGTTGTTGGTGTTGTCGGGCCCGCTGGTGATGTGGAGGAAGAAGACCAGATGGACGCCCATCTGGGCAATGGCGAGGACGACCAGGCCGGTCGCGACTCCGGGTCCCCACAGGGTGCTCGTCGAGGCGACCCAGAATGAAATGCCGGTCAGCACCAGCGCGAGGCCGAGGCCGACGACGTAGCTCACAGTCTCCGTCAGCATGCTGTCGTGGGGCTCGCCCGGTGCAACGTTGCGCAATTCGGGGTCGTGCTCGGTCATGGCAATGTCCCGATCAGGTAGACGATGGTGAAGATGGCGACCCAAATGATGTCGAGCGCGTGCCAGAAGACGCTGAAGCACAGCAGTCGCCTGATGATGTCCTGGCGGAAACCCTTGGCCCAGATCTGCGCCATCATCGTGCCGAGCCACAGCAGGCCGGCGGTGACGTGCGCGCCGTGGCAGCCGACCAGGGTGAAGAAGGAAGACAGGAAGGCGCTGCGCTGAGGGCCTGCGCCTTCGCCGATCATCTTGCCGAACTCGAACATTTCAATCGACAGGAAAACGACGCCCAGCAGGCCGGTCAGCAGCAGCCAGCCCTGCGTCCACAGCATGTTCTTCCGCTTGGCGGTGATCATCGCCAGCCCGCACACGAAGCTGGACAGCAGCAGGGCCATTGTTTCGATCGCAACGAGCTTCCGGTCGAACAGCTGGTTGGTAATCGGGCCGCCGTCGGTCGCGTGGACCAGGCTCGCGTAGGTCGCGAACAGCGCCGAGAACAGCACCATGTCCGACAGGACGAACAGCCAGAAGCCGTAGGGGACGACGATGCTCTTCGACGCCGGGCCGCGCTGGCCGAGGCCGGTGTCTTCGGAACCCTGGTGGGTGAGGCCGACGGCCGGGGCTTCGCTCGCGGTCGTCATACCGATTGGCTCAGCTCGTGGAGATGCTCCATGCGGATGCGCCGCCGCTCGCGGGCGTTGGCGCGGACTTCCTCGATGGGAATGATGTGCTCATGCTCGTCGCGCCAGGCGTACCATACCAGCGCCGCGAAGGCGCCGATCAGGCCGAGGATCGCAAGCCACCAGATGTACCAGATGACGGCGAAGCCGCAGACCGAGGCGAAGAAGGCGCAGATCACGCCGACCGGCGTGTTCAGCGGCATTTCGATCGGCTGGTAGTGGGGCTCGTCGATCAGCCGGTCTTCCTTGATCGC
>Ga0207706_10007563_pt1 | contig 10051 bp, 11 predicted proteins | sample KBSC53metaG_FD_184318 | JGI IMG/M metagenome (GOLD analysis project Ga0207706, IMG submission 184318) | Corn rhizosphere microbial communities from Kellogg Biological Station, Michigan, USA - KBS C5-3 metaG (SPAdes) (version 2) | ecosystem: Host-associated > Plants > Roots > Rhizosphere > Soil ... | reverse complement strand
CCAGTACGACCTGGTCGACAGCGCCAAGGGCCCCGCGGCCGAAAACGTGGAGCGCGTCGGCGCCTGACGTCCGTGCGGGTCCCGAAGCCGTGAACGCGCTGCCGGACCCGAGAGTCCGACGGCGCGTTCACGGCTTCGGGGGGTGCGGGGGTGCGGGGGTGCGGGGGTGCGGAACTTCACCGGGGGAGGGGTGGATGGCGGTTCGCTGCTTCGAGGACCTGGAGGTCTGGCGCACGGCAAAGGACCTGGCCGTGCGGATCTACAAGGTCACCGAAGATGGGCGGTTCGGACGGGATTTCGGGCTGCGGGACCAGATCCGCAGGGCGGCGGTGTCGGTGATGTCGAACGTGGCGGAGGGGTTCGACCGCTACAGCCGCGCGGAATTCGGGCAATTCCTCTCGATCGCCCGTGGCTCCGCGGCAGAGGTCCGCAGCCAGCTGTACCTCGCGCACGATCTGGGTTACCTGGCCGACGACGATTTCAAGGCCCTGCTCGATCTCTGCGGACAGGTGACACGGATGCTGAGCGCGCTCCGGGCTCGCGCCAACCGGCCTCGCGCGAACACCCCCGCACCTCCGCACCCCCGCACCCCCGCACCCCCGCACCCTAGAACTCTCCGATGAAACCGATCTCCGGCTTCAGCTCGTAGCCCAACTCGCGGTGGACGGTGGTCTGTGCAAGGTCGATCAGCTCGCGAATGTCGCGTGCGGTGGCGCCGCCCAGGTTGACCATGATGTTGGCGTGGCGGTGGAAGATCTGGGCGCGGCCGCCGGGGTGAATGTGGCCCTTCAGGCCGCACTGGTCGATCAGCCGTCCCGCTCCGACGCCCTCCAGCTTCTGGAAGATCGAGCCGGCGCTGGGGTACAGCCACAGGTCGGGGTGGCGGTCGTCGCGCCACTGCAGGTTCTCGCGGATCACTTCGCGCAGCCCGTGCTCGTCCGCGGGGTCCAGGCGGAAGGTGACGTCGAGCACCACGTCCTTCCGGTCGTGCAGCACGCTGTAGTCGTAGCCGAACCGGAAGTAGTCGTGGTCCACGGTCCTGACCGCGCCTTCCTCGGTCAGGATGGTGGCGCTCTCCACCACCTCCTCGATGAACATGGTCCTCTCGCGCTCGGGCGGCGGCGAGAGGAAGTGCAGGTTCTGCCAGATGGCGCCGCCCACCGTGCTGGGGATGCCGACGTAGTGGTGCAGCCCACCCAGGCCACGGCCCACGGTGAACTGGATCAGGTCGGGGTACGTCTTCGCGCCCGACCCGGCGCGGACGCGCACGCCGTCCAGCGCCTCGATCTCTTCCACTTCGTTGCGGATCACCAGGCCACGGAAGCCGCCGTCGCCCACCAGGATGTTGGCGCCCATCCCCAGCAGGAAGAACGGGATCTCCAGCTCGTGCGCGGCGGTCACCGCGTCGGCGAGCTCCTGGGGCGTGCGGGCGCGGTACAGCAGGTCGGCCGGGCCACCGATCTTGAAGGTGGTGTAGGGCGCCAGCGTGACCGAGCGCTCCAGGTGCGCCGGGTCCAGCCGCGCCGTCAGCTCGCGTACGGGAAGGTCGAGGGTGTTGGCCGGGGGCATTCGTGCTCGCCAGAACGGGTTCGGGGCCGGTGCGCGGCCCCACGTTAGTCGCCGGGCGGCGGTTCGCAAGGCCGGTGCCCGGGGCGTTGGCTCTCGCGGCGCGCGGCGGTAGATTCATCGCTCTACGACCGACCCTGCCGGCTGACCGGTCCACCGGACCCGCGGGCGCGCTCGTACCCGCTTCGCTTTAGACCCACTCCCCACGCCGCCGCCGTGAATATCCTGGCCGAAACGCCGCGCGTGTCGCGCACCGGGCCGCTGGCCGTGGTGCTGCTGGCGCAGGCCGCCGCCCTGGTCTCGCTGGTTCCCTGGGTGCTGGTGGCCGGCTTCTCGTTCCTGTCGTTCAGCGCCGGCGCGGCCGAGCCGCCGCTGCTGCCGGCGCCGCTCCTGTTCGCCTTCTGGGCGTATCCGCTGCTGGCCATCGCCTGCGCGGCGCTCACCCGGCGCGCCTGGCGCCGCGGCGACGCGCGCGCGGCGGTGCGCTGGAGCGGCGTGGAGCTGCTGGCGGCGGCGGTGGTGCTGGGCTTCGTGGGCTTCGTGATCTCGCCGGTGGGATGATCATCACCGGCAGGGGTCGGCACGGCGCGGGGCGGGCTTCGGACGGGGGCCCGCCCCGCGCGTTTTCCGGCGGCGCATCCCCGTCCTTCGCGGACGCCGGACGCTGGCGGGTGCTGGCGCTGCTGGCGGTGGCCGAGCTGCTGGGGATGTCGCTCTGGTTCACGGCCAGCGCGGTGAGCCCGCAGCTGCGGGCGCTGTGGGGGCTCACCGAGGCGCAGGCCGGGTGGCTCACCGGCGCCGTGCAGCTCGGCTTCGTGGCGGGGACCACGCTGGCGGCGGTGCTGAACCTGGCCGACGTGCTGCCGGCGCGCGGCTACTTCGCGGTCTCGGCGCTGCTGGCGGCGGGGGCGAACCTGGCGCTGGTGCGCGCCGGCGGATACGGGCCGGCGCTGGCGGCGCGCTTCGCGACGGGCTTCTTCCTGGCCGGCGTCTATCCGCCCGCGATGAAGATGGTGGCCACCTGGTTCCGCAGCGGCCGCGGCGTGGCGATCGGCACGGTGGTCGGCGCGCTCACCGTGGGCAAGGCCACGCCCTACCTGCTGCGCGCCTTCCCGTCGCTGGGGTGGACCACCGTGGTCGCCGCCGCGTCGGCCGGCGCCCTCCTCTCCGCGCTGATCGTGGGCGTGGGCTACCGCGACGGCCCCTTCCCCTTCGCGCGGCGCCCGTTCGCCTGGGCGCGCGCGGGCGAGGTGGTGCGGCACCGCGCCACGCGGCTGGCCGTGGGCGGGTACCTGGGCCACATGTGGGAGCTGTACGCCATGTGGACCTACGTCTCGCTCTTCTTCCACGATGTGTTCGCCCGCCACGGAGCGGGCGCGGTCCGGTCCACGGCGCGCGCGGGCGTGGTCGGGTTCGCGGTGATCGCGGCGGGCGGCGTGGGCTCCGTCCTGGCCGGGCGCTGGGCCGACCGGCTGGGGCGGGAGCGGGTGACCATCTGGGCGATGGCGGTGAGCGGCGCCTGCGCGCTGGCCATCGGCTGGCTGACGGCCGCGCCCACGGCGCTCGTCATCGCGATCGGGGTGGTGTGGGGGTTCGCGGTGGTGGCCGATTCGGCGCAGTTCAGCGCGGTGGTGACCGAGGTGGCGCCGGAGCACGCGGTGGGCACGGCGCTCACGCTGCAGACGGCGATCGGCTTCCTCCTCACCTCCGCCACCATCTCGGCCGTGCCGCCGCTGCGCGACGCGGGAGGGTGGCCGCTGGCGTTCGGCGTGCTGGCGCTGGGCCCCGCCCTGGGGATCCTGGCCATGCTCCGCCTCCGCCGCGTGCGCTCCGCATCACTCGCATGAGGTGATTCCTCAAACGGCAAACTGCGGGTCTCTCACGGAGGAACGGAGGGACGGAAACAGCAGAAGAAAAAAGCAGTTCTCCGTTGTTTCTTCCGTTCCTCCGTCCCTCCGTGAGACCATTGCAGTTTCGATCCATCCAGATGCGACGAAGCCCGGCGGGGAGCGCCGGGCTTCGCGTGTTTCTTCCGCGGGATAACGATCAGCCGAGCGCCTTCAGCAGCTTGTCGTGGATCCCGCCGAAGCCGCCGTTCGACATCACCAGCACCACCTCGCCGTGCGTGAGCCGCGGGGCCAGGTGCGCCACGATGGCGTCGGGCGCGGGGATGAACCACGCTTCCTTTCCCTGCGCCCGCAGCTGATCGACCATCTCGTGCGGGTCCATCGCCGTCTCGGCGGTGTAGCGCTCGGGGTGGAAGAGCCCGGCCAGCACCACCTGGTCGGCCGCGGCGAAGGCGCGCGTGTACGGCTCCTGGAATTCCCTGCGCTGCGCCGTGTAGCTGCGCGGCTCGAAGACGGCCACCAGGGGGCGGCCGCCGTAGCGCTGCCGCACCGCCTCGATCGTCTCGCGCACGGCGGTGGGGTGGTGCGCGAAGTCGTCGATCACCGTCACCCCGCGCACCTCGCCGCGCACCTCCATCCGCCGCTTCACGCTGGCGAAGGTGCGCAGCCCCTCGCGAACCCCGTCGCGGTCGGCGCCGATGAACTCGGCGCAGGCGATCACCGCCAGGCAGTTGCGCACGTTGAAGGCGCCGGTGAGCGGCGTCACCACCTCGCCCCAGCGCTCGCCCGCCCGCTCCACGCCGAAGCGCGTTCCCCCGGGCCCGAACGACACGCCGGTCGCCGTCCACACCGGGTGCCCGTCGCCGGCGCCGGACGAGTCGCCGTAGCCGAAGCTCTCCACCGGCGCGAACGATTTCGGCGCCAGCTCGCGCGCGATCGGCGAGTCCCACCCGGCCACCAGCGCGCCGTTGCGCGGGACCAGGTTGATGAAGCGCGAGAAGGCGAAGCGGTACGCCTCCTCGTCGCGGTAGATGTCGGCGTGGTCGAACTCGATGTTGTTGACGACGCCCACGTACGGCAGGTAGTGCCACATCTTGGGGCCCTTGTCGAAGTACGCCGTGTCGTACTCGTCGGCCTCGATCACGAACCACTCGCTGTCGGTGAGCCGGTGGTTGGTGCCGAAGTTCTCGGCCACCCCGCCGATCAGGAAGCTGGGGTTGAGCCCGGCCGATTCCAGCGCCCACGCCAGGAGCGACGTCGTCGTGGTCTTCCCGTGCGTGCCGGCCACCGCCAGCGGCTTGCGGGTGCGCAGGAACTCCTCCTTCACCGTGTTGGCCGCGCTGGTGTAGGGGATGCGCCGGTCCAGCAGCGCCTCGAGCTCGGGGTTCCCGCGCGAGATGGCGTTCCCCACGATCACCCGGTCGGGCGCGGGGTCCAGGTTCTCGGGGCGGTACCCCACCGCGTAGTCGATCCCCATCTCGCGCAGCTGGTCGCTCATGGGGGGATACACGTTCTCGTCCGAGCCGGTCACGCGGTGGCCGGCGGCGCGCAGCAGTCCCGCCAGCGAGGCCATGGCCGTTCCCGCGATCCCGATCAGGTGGAAGTGGATGGGCGCGGCGGTGCGAACGGAGGGGCGCGGATCGGTCATGTACGGCTTATGGGCTTGCGGAACGTTGTAGTGGGGACCGGAACGGACGGCCCGCGGGCGGGCGTGCCGCCCTGCGAAGTGCGTGCCCGGCCTCGGGTTCAGCCGCGGCGCGCGCGGTGGTATATTACGCGCGGCATCCGTCCACAGACACCCATCACCCTGATCCAGGGGACCACCACCTTGAAGCTGAAGACCCTGTTCGCGGTCGCCTCCGCCGTGCTGCTGGCGGGCTGCCTGGGCGACACCACCGGCTCCACCGAGCTCAACATCCCGCCGCTCACCCCGCTCCCGGCGGGGATCGAGACGGTGACCACGGCCAGCGGCCTCCAGTACGCCGACATCACCGTGGGCACCGGCAACACCGCCGACGTCGGCAAGGCGGTGCAGGTGCACTACACCGGCTGGCTCTCCACCGGCACCGGCTTCGACACCACGCAGGGGCTCTCCCCCGCGTCGTTCGTGGTGGGCGACACGCGGCTGATCGCGGGGTTCAACGAGGGGCTGGTGGGGATGAAGGTGGGCGGCAAGCGCCGGCTGATCATCCCGCCCGCGCTGGCCTACGGGAACAACGCCGTGACCGACGACCGCGGCAACGTGGTGATCCCGGCCAACAGCACGCTGATCTTCGACCTCACCCTCGTGGCCGTGGCCAACTGACGGATGAGCGACGACGGCGTTCTGGAGGTGAACGACTCGCTCTGGATCCCCCGGGCCGAGCTGGCGTACCGTGCCAGCCGCTCGGGGGGGCCGGGCGGGCAGCACGTGAACACCTCCAGCACGCGGGTGGAGGTGGCGTGGGACGTGGGCGCCAGCCCCAGCCTGAGCGACGAGCAGCGCGCGCGGCTGCGGGAAAAGCTGTCCAACCGCATCAACGCCGAGGGGGTGCTGCTGCTGGCGGCCAGCGACCACCGCAGCCAGCACCAGAACAAGGAAGCCGCCACCGAGCGTCTGGTGGAGCTGGTGCGCCAGGCGCTGGTGGTCCCCAAGCCGCGCAAGAAGACCCGCCCCAGCCGCGCCCAGCGCGAGGCCCGCCTCCACGCCAAGAAGCGCCAGTCCGAAAAGAAGCGCCTGCGCCGTTCGGTCGACGACTGAACCGCGGTGCGGAGGTGCGGGGGTGCGGGGGTGCGAAACAGCGGGGTCCGGCGCGTCTGAGCCGGACCCCGCTGACTTTCCGCCGTTGAAGCGGCCAGTTTACTCGCATGTTCGCGGATCTCTCCGCCTCGCCCTGTTTGCCCTTCGCCCATCTCTCCGCCGTCGCGCCACGAAACCCCCGCACCTCCGCACCCCCGCACCTCCGCACCTCCGCACCAGATAAGACCGAGCCCCCGCCGGCATCCCGGCGGGGGCTCGTTCACAGGTCGTGCAGCCGGAGGTGGTTAGACCGTGCTGCGGCGGCCGATGACCAGGCGGTACAGGCCCAGCAGGATCAGCGCGCCCACGATCGAGCCGATGATACCCACCCGGTTGTCGCTGCCGCCGAACAGGAAGCCACCCACCAGCGAGCCCGCGATACCCAGCAGGATGGTCACGATGATCCCACCCGGGTCGCGCCCCGGCATGATCAGCTTGGCGATGGCGCCGGCGATCAGGCCGATGATGATCATCCCGATGATACCCATGCTTGCCTCCGAGCGATTGTTTGGTTTCCGCCCCGGCAGGGCCTCATCCCCCACCGTCGCCGCGGAGCTAACGCAAATGGGGTGCCGAACTTATCCCATCTCGCTCCATACACGTGAGGACCGCGGTACGGGGTACGCGGTACGGGGTACGGACGGACGAGCTACGAGACGCATCCTCGGACCTCGACGCTCGCACTCCCCTCCATCCCACTCACGCACCTCCGCACCCCCGCACCTCCGCACCTCCGCACCCCCGCACCCCGTACCCCGTACCTCGCACTGAGCATGGTCCGAAGCTTGCTCCCCCGGCGGGGCATGGAACCCTCGACCAAGAGTGAACGGCGCAGCGGCGGCGACCGCAGGCGCGGCGGATTCGGCGGGCGGCCCGGGATGGGGCTGGGCCCCCTGATGTTCGCCTTCCTGGCCCTGATCGCGCTCACCATGCTGTGGAGCGGGAGCCAGCGCAGCAACCGCATCGAGTACAGCGAGCTCAAGAACCGCATCGCCGCCGGACAGGTGGAGCGGGTGCGCATCGGCCCCACCGCCATCACCGCCGTGCCGCGCGCGGGGATCCAGGACAGCGCGGGGGTCAAGGAGTGGAGCACCATCCGCCCCGGGATCGAGGACAACACCCTGATCCCCCTGCTGGAATCGCACCGCGTGCGCTACGAGGGCGCCGAGGAGGGGAGCCGGCTGGTGACCATGCTGGCCTGGTTCCTCCCCGTCCTGATGGTGCTGGGCGTGTGGAGCTTCATGATGCGGCGGATGAACCCCACCCAGGGCGTGCTGACCGTGGGGAAGAGCCGCGCCCGCATCGTGGGCGAGGAGGGCACCGGCGTCACCTTCCAGGACGTGGCCGGCGTGGACGAGGCGCGCCAGGAGACGCAGGAGGTGGTGGAGTTCCTGCGCAGCCCCGAGAAGTTCGCCAAGCTGGGCGCCAAGATCCCCAAGGGCGTCCTGCTCGTGGGCCCTCCGGGAACGGGAAAGACGCTGCTGGCGCGCGCCGTGGCCGGCGAGGCGGGGGTCACCTTCTTCCAGCTCTCGGGCGCCGAGTTCGTGGAGATGTTCGTGGGCGTGGGCGCCGCCCGCGTGCGCGACCTGTTCGCGCAGGCCAAGGCCCAGGCGCCGTGCATCATCTTCATCGACGAGCTCGACGCGCTGGGCAAGGCGCGCACCCCCGGCGGCGTGCTGGGCGGCAACGACGAGCGCGAGCAGACGCTCAACCAGCTCCTGGTGGAGATGGACGGCTTCGACCCGCGCATGGCCGTGATCATCATGGCCGCCACCAACCGCCCCGAGATCCTGGACCCCGCGCTGCTGCGCCCCGGCCGCTTCGATCGCCAGATCCTGGTGGACCGGCCCGACGTGAAGGGGCGCCTCGACATCCTGCGCATCCACTCGCGCGGCGTGTCGCTGGACCAGAGCGTAGATCTCGAGCGGATCGCCCGGCGCACTCCCGGCTTCGTGGGCGCCGACCTGGCCAACCTGCTCAACGAGGCGGCGCTGCTGGCCGCGCGGCGCGACAAGCCGCAGGTCACCATGCTCGAGATCGACGACGCGGTGGACCGCATCGTGGCCGGGCTGGAGAAGAAGAACCGGCTGATCAACGACAAGGAACGCACCATCGTGGCCTATCACGAGGCCGGCCACGCCATCGTGGCCGAGCGCGTGCCCACGGCCGACCCGGTGCACAAGATCAGCATCATCCCGCGCGGCGTGGCGGCGCTGGGGTACACCCAGCAGCTCCCCACCGAGGACCGCTACCTGTTGCAGAAGCAGGAGCTGATGGACCGCATCGCCGTCCTTCTGGGCGGGCGCGTGGCCGAGGAGATCGTGTTCAACGAGATCAGCACCGGCGCGGGGAACGACCTGGAGCGCGTGACCGAGCTGGCCCGCAGCATGGTGATGGAATACGGGATGAGCCGCGAGCTGGGCCCCGTCAACCTCGCCGGCCCGCGGCGGATGCAGTTCCTGCAGGCCGACGGCGACCACACCGGCGGGCGGCAGTACAGCGAAGAGACGGCGCGCGAGATCGACAGCGAGATCCGCGGGCTGATCGACGGCACCTACGAGCGCGTCCGCCGCATATTGACCGACGACCGCGGCGTGCTGGAGGTGCTGGCCCAGCGGCTGCTGGAAAAGGAGGTGGTGGACGAGGCCGAGCTGCGCGAGATCATGCAGCTCCCGCCGCGCACCCGCGAGCCGAGCGAAGACCGCGTGGTCACTCCGCCCCCCGTCGCGCCCATGGCCGCCGAGCCGCAGCCCCGCGCCGCCAGCTCGCCCACCGGGAGCGCGGCGGATTGACGAGGTGCGGAGGTGCGGAGGTGCGGAGGTGCGGAGGTGCGCTGAGTGGATCGACAGCCCCGGCCCGGCGGCCGGGGCTTCGGCTGGATGGGAGGATCGTCAACGGAGGGGACCGGGAGGACGGATGAGCGAGCACGGCCAGGGCGGCAAGGACCCGCGCTACAGCGACAAGAGCCCGCACTCCAGCGGCGAGCAGGACCAGCCCGAGCCCGAGCGCCCCGTCTCGGGCGAGCAGCTGGGCGGCGAGCCTGCCCCGCAGGACAAGCCCTCGCAGGCCGAGGGCGAGCGCTGAAGCTGGGTGGCCCAGGGTAAGGATCTCGCCCCGCGCCGCGGCATCGGCGCGGGGCGAGGTGTTTCGGCGGCGGACGCGATATCCGCTGAGGGGATGTAAATAGCGATCCTATGGTGCGCTGCGATGTGCCGTGGCATCGTGTATGCGCGATCCGGTACCGCCGGGCGGCGGCCATCTCGTCGCCGCCGGCGCAACCCCTTACCCGGGAGGGTGCCATGTCTCGTGCGGCGAAGTACATCCGCTACGGCGCGTTCGTGTGGACGATCGCGATGGGTCTGGCCTTCGAGGCGACGCAGGCGACGGCGGCACCGCGGTCCGCGCGCGCCTGCGTGGACGAGAGCTGCGACGCCGCCTGTGTCGCGCGCGGCTTCAGCGGCGGGGTCTGCAACCCGGGGTGCCACTGCTTCTGAGCCCACGGGCCGCAGCCTCACCGAGGATTCGCCCCGCGCCGGACCTCCGGCGCGGGGCGTTTCGCTCGGTCAGATCCGCAGCCCGTCCGCACGCCTGCGTCCTCGTCGAAGCGGCCATGGGTCGCCACCACGATGGACGTCCGGGGCGTCAGGGCCACGGACGCCAGGTCGCCGACCACGCGGACGGCCGCGAGGACCGCCGGCGCTGGCGACTCGGGCTCCACGACGGTCACCGCGAAGTGCGCGGCGGCCGCCAGACCGGCGAGCGTCTCCACCACCGGCCCGCTGCCCACGAGGACGAGCGCGGGCTTCGGCAGCATCGGCTCCACGAAGATCTCGAGGGTCCCGCCGCTGTGACAGGTCAT
>Ga0207706_10007560_pt1 | contig 10053 bp, 7 predicted proteins | sample KBSC53metaG_FD_184318 | JGI IMG/M metagenome (GOLD analysis project Ga0207706, IMG submission 184318) | Corn rhizosphere microbial communities from Kellogg Biological Station, Michigan, USA - KBS C5-3 metaG (SPAdes) (version 2) | ecosystem: Host-associated > Plants > Roots > Rhizosphere > Soil ... | reverse complement strand
TCATCCCGTCGTCGGCCCGGGCCTCCGCGCTGGCGCCGCGGGCGAGCAGCGCGTTGATCAGCTCCACGTCGCCGTCGAACGCGGCGATGTGCAGCGGCGTGTAGCCACCGCCGGCCCGCGCGTTGACGTCAGCGCCGCGCGCCAGCAGCGCCGCCACGACGCGCACGCTCTTGCGTCCGGCCAGCGAGGCGTGCAGCGCGGTGTTGGCCTCGTGATTCTCGGAGAGCGCTCGCACATTGGCGCCCGCCGCCAGCAGCGCATCGACCGCATCGCCGTGGCCGAAGTGCGCGGCCAGGTGCAACGCCGGCCATCCGTCCGGGCTCCGGTCGGCGAGGGCAGCCGGATCAAGTTCGGCATCGTGGGCGAGTTCGATCTGAGCGGCTACAAGGCCAAGGACGCACCAATCCTCGCAGGCATGGCTGAGCGCAAGGGCGGGTTCTGGGCCGGCGCCAAGGCGGAGTGGGAGAATGACTTCGTCAATATCAGCGCGGAGTGGACCGCCGACGCGTCGCGCCACAGCAGGGGCCGGAAGTTCAGCCTGGGCCTCGAAAAGGAGTTGCACGTGGGACAGCACACCATGGTCATCCCCTATGTGACGGCGCACCGGCTGGACCAGAAGTACGTGGACTACTACTACGGTGTCCGTGCCGCTGAAGCCACTGCGGGCCGGGCTGCCTACGTGGGCAAGGGCGGGGTGAACGTGGACATCGGCTTGCGAACCATGTATCGGTTCGACGAGCATCACTCGATGCTGCTCGATGTGAACACCACCCGCCTGGCCAAACAGATCAAGGCGAGTCCGCTCGTGGATCGCTCAAGCACCCATCGGGTGATGCTGGGTTACATGTACAGCTTCTGATGAACCGGATCCTGCTGGTCGAGGACCATGAGCGGCTCGCTCAATTGGTGAGCAACGGTCTCGGCGCCGCGGGCATCGCCGTCGACGCCGTGCCGCGCATCGACGCCGCCTGGTCCGCGCTCCAGCAGATGTCCTACGGCGCCCTGGTCCTGGATCGCGGTCTTCCGGACGGCGACGGGCTGGCGCTCCTGAAGCGGCTGCGCGACTCCGAGCTCAGTGTTCCCTGCCTGGTGCTGTCGGCACGAGACGCGCTCCATGATCGTGTCGAAGGCCTGGACGCCGGTGCGGACGACTACCTGCCCAAACCCTTTGCCATGGACGAGCTGGTGGCGCGTGTTCGAGCGCTGCTGCGCCGGCCTGCCGAGAGCCTGCCGCTGGAGCCGGGACACGGCGATCTGCAACTTCGCCCCGCCCAAGGCATGCTCCACTGCGGCGAGGAGTGCGTGTCGCTGGCTGCGTCGGAGATGCAGATCATGCTGCTGTTGGCACGAAAAGGGGGCGACACGGTGCCCCGCTCGAAACTGGAAGGCGCGGCCTGGGGCCTGAGCGAGGCGGTGACCCCCAACGCCCTGGACGTGGCTTTGCACCGCATTCGCCGAAAGCTGCGCGCGATCGGATCGCGCCAGAGGATCGTCAACGTGAGAAGTCTGGGCTATGCGCTTCGTGAAGATGACGTGGCTGAATAGCCTCAGCGTCAAGATCCTGCTCGCCTATGTCGGCGGCGCGGCGCTGAGCATCCTCCTCATCGTGACGACCGCCGTCGCGATCCTCTATTCCCAAGGCGATGTGGTGTACGGGTTCGACGTGGCGGACACCACCCGGGAACTCGCCGGCGAGCTCAGGTTCGACAAGGACGGCGTACCCGTCGGCATCGGCGACGACACACTGGGCAGCGACTCCGATTTCGCTTTCGACGATGAAGCCAAGCAGCTCTTCCAGAGCCTGAAGCAGGAGGCTGCCTATCGCGTGCTGGACGCATCGGGCAAGGTGTTGTTCTCTTCCGCACCGGGTGTGAGCTTCTGGCCCGAGTCCGGCGCTGAGTACATGCTGAAGCCCGGCCGCTTCGAGTTTGAACATGAAGGTGTCGCGATGCGCGGCGCCACCGAGACCGTGCAGCGCGGCGGGGGCGTCTGGTACGTGCAGTTTGCGATCAGCAGACGGTTCCTGCGGCTGATGTACCAGGAGTTCGCCTTGCCGTTCACCGGGGCCGGGCTGGCCCTGTTCACCCTGGTGCTGCTCCTGGTCTTCGGGCCTTGCGTCTATTTCACGTTGAGGTATGCCCTCAAGCCGGTGCACCAGGTGTCGGATGCCGCCGCCGAGATCTCGCCGCGGTCACTGCACGTGCGGCTGAGCAGCCGTGCCGTGCCCAACGAGCTTGCTCCATTTGTGGACAGCTTCAATCGGGTTCTCGAGCGACTGGAGCACGGGTACCGCATTCAGCAGGAGTTCCTCGCGACCGCCGCCCACGAGCTGAAGACACCGCTCGCGCTCATCCGGGCGCAGGTCGAACTGAGTCCCCCTTCGGTCGAACGTGGCATGTTGCTCCAGGATGTCGAACACATGAGTCGCCAGGTGCAGCAGCTGCTGCACCTGGCCGAGGCAAGCGAAGTGCAGAACTATCGGCCTGCCGCCGTGGACATGCACGAGGTGATGCGCGAAGTCATCGGCTACCTGCAGCGCATGGCCGAGGCGGCCGATGTACGTTTGGAACCGCCTCGGCGCACCGCGGGCGTCCGCTGGCTGGCCGACCGTGGTGCGCTGTTCACCTTGTTGAAGAACCTGCTCGAGAACGCCATTCAGCACACGCCGGCCGGCACCCTCGTGAGCGTCGAAGTCGATGCCACCTCCGTGACCATTCGCGACTGGGGCCCCGGCGTACCTCAGGACCAGATGTCGAGCATCTTCGACCGCTTCTGGCGCGGAGCCCATCGCCGCGACCAGGGCGCAGGGCTGGGTATGACGATCTGCCGGGAGATAGCGCAGGTGCACGGATGGAAGCTGACCGCAAGCCAGGCGCAACCGGGCCTTCGCGTCGTGCTAGAACGACCTGCCGCTGAGGCCGAGGAAGCGCCCGCCTGAACGACAGTGGACGCACCCCTCACGCCACGCCGCTGCCCGTGCCACTGACCAGCACCGGCGCCCGATACCCGGCCGGCTTGTCGCCCACCGTCGCGCCGCCGTACATCATCCCCTGCATTGCATCGGTGAAGAAGTAGTACGGGAAGGTCGAGGCCGGCCGGCTCGCGTCGTCGAGCCGCGCGTGCAGCTCGGGCGGGATCTCGAAGTCGAGCGCGCCGAGGTTGATCGCAAGCTGCTCGGGCCGGCTCGCGCCGACGATCACGCTCGCGACGCCGGGGCGGTTGGCGACCCAGTTCAGCGCCACCTGGGCCATCGGCCGATCGAGCTCGGCGGCCACCTTCTCGAGCTCGGCGACGATCGCGAAGTTGCGCTCGGTCAGGTGCTGGAAGGCCGGGTTGCCGTTGCCCTGCATCGCGGCCAGCCGCCCGTCGGCCTGCATGCCGGCGCGGTAGCGGCCCGACAGCACGCCGCTGGCGAGCGGGCTCCATACCGTCACGCCCATGCCGAGCTCGGTGGCCAGGCGCAGGTGTTCGTTCTCGATGTTGCGTTCCACCAGCGAGTACTGCAGCTGCAGCGCCGACACCGGCTCGTAGCCGCGCCAGTCGGCCAGCGTCTGCGCCCGCGCGGCGTACCAGGCCGGCACGTCCGACAGGCCGATGTGGCGCACCTTGCCGGCGCGCACCAGGTCGTCGAGCGTGCGCATCACCTCTTCGGCCGGCGTGATCTGGTCCCACGCATGCACGTAGTAGAGGTCGAGGTAGTCGGTCCCCAGCCGCTTCAGCGAGCCCTCCACCGCGCGCAGCAGGTTCTTGCGCCCGTTGCCGCCGCCGTTGGGGTTGCGGTCGCCGAGGTTGAAGGTGTACTTGCTCGCGATCACCATCCGGTCGCGCGCCTGGCGCGCCCGCACGAATTCGCCCAGCCAGGTTTCGCTGGTGCCGTTGGTGTAGACGTCGGCCGTGTCGACGAAGTTGCCGCCGGCATCGAGGTAGGTGTCGAAGAGGCGCTGCGAGGCCGACTTGTCGGCGCCCCAGCCCCATTCGGTGCCGAAGGTCATGACGCCGAGCGACAGGCGGCTCACGCGCAGGCCGCTGCGGCCGAGGGTGTAGTAGGGGGCGTTGCTCATCGAAAGGCTCCGTGTGGTTGATCGATGGCGCAAGGTTAGGCAGCGGCGCTCAAAAGATAAACGACCATAATCTTCCTGAAGTGATAAGCAACTCTTCACAATCACCGGAGCCCGCGCAATGAAGCTGAGCCAGCTCGACGGCATGGTCGCGTTCGTCGAGGTCGCGCGGCGCCGCAGCTTCACCGCGGCGGCCGCCGCGCTCGAGGTGACGCCGCCGGCGGTCAGCCAGTCGGTGCGGCTGCTCGAGGAGCGGCTGGGTGTGCGGCTGCTTCACCGCACGACGCGCAGCGTCGGCCTGACCGAGGCGGGGGCCGAGTTCTTCGCCCGCGCCGCACCGGCCGTTGCGGAGCTGGCCGATGCCGCGCTCGCGCTGGATGCGCACCGCGGCGGCCCGACCGGCCTGCTGCGCATCAATGCGCCGTTCATCGTGTACGAGATGCTGCTGCGGCCGGTGCTGCCGACGTTCCTGGCCAAGCATCCGAAGCTGTCGGTCGAGATGGCGCTGGACGACGCGTTCGTCGACATCGCGGCCAGGGGCTTCGATGCCGGCCTGCGGCTGGGCGAATCGGTGCAGCGCGACATGGTCGCCGCCCGGCTCACCGACCGCGAGCGCTGCTGCCTCGTGGCCTCACCCGCCTATGCCAAGCGGCATGGCCTGCCGCAGCGCCTGGAGGCGCTGTCGGAGCACGCCTGCATCCGCCACCGCTTCGCCGGCAGCGGCGCGATCTATCGCTGGGAGCTGATGCGGCGCGGCCGCCGCATCGAGCTGGAGGTCGACGGCCCGCTGACCGTGTCCGACAGCCTGAGCCCGGCGCGCGCCGCGCTCGACGGGCTGGGTATCGCCTACACCTTCGAGCGCCAGGTGGCGCGCGACATCGCTGCGGGCCGCCTGCTGCCGGTGCTCGAATCGAACTGGCCGAGCTTCGACGGCTTCCACTTCTACTACCCGAGCCGGCGTCAGGTGCCGCCCAAGCTGCATGCCTTCATCGAGCACTGCCGCGCCGCGGTGCGGTGAGGCGCTGCGGGGCGCGGCGTCGCGTTCAGTTCGCCGCCACCAGCTGCACATCGGGCGGCATCAGCCCGTACTGCAGCAGCGCATCGTCGAAGCGGCGCACGTTCTCGCTCATCGGGTGCTGCTTCCATTCGTCGCCGAAGCTCTTGATCGCGCTGGCCATCTCGTCGGCCTGTTTCGGCGTCAGCATGTTCAGCCAGCTCACCATCTTCTGCTGCGGCAGCTTGTTGTGCGCGAAGTAGGCGCTGAGGAAGGGGCCGGCGGTGGGCGCCTCGCCGTCGAAGCTGGTGGCGTGCTTGGCCATCTGCTCGGCGATCTCGGGCTTCACGCCGATGGATTCCAGCCACTGCCGGCTGGCGCCGTCGTACTGGTGCGAATGGCTGTACGCGGTGGCGCCGGTGTAGAGCGCCGAGCCCGCCAGCACCAGCGCGGCGCCGATGCCCGTCCACGCGGTGGCGCCCATGCCCATCAGCGTGGCATCGCCGATGAACACCGCCTCGTCGATGCCGGCGCCGGTGAGCATGAAGCCGTAGCCCACCGCGTTGAGCGTCTGGCCCACGCCTTCGAGCGGCTTGCCTTCGCTGAACGCGATGCCTGCGCTGATCACGCCCAGCACCGCCGAGGCGAGGTCGGAGGTGTCCTGCAGCACCAGGCGCACGCCCTGCTTCATCGTCAGCTTGGCGCCATCGGACACGGCGAGCTGGTCGATCTTGTCGACCCAGTTGGCGTAGCTGTTGGCCAGCGGCGTGGCGCCCGAACCGGGGCGGATGCCGGCGAGCCGGTCGGCCGGGATGCCGGCCGACAGCGCATACGACACGCCGGCCAGCTCCTGCCGCAGCCCTGATGCCCCGCTGACCAGGCCGTTGACGAGCGCGCCGCTGCGCGCCTTCTCGCCGAACTCGCCGAGCTCGTAGGCCGCGTTCTGGAAGTACAGCATCGCGCCCAGCGTCTTGTTGCCGCGCTTCCACAGGTTCTGCACCACCGCCTCGCCCTTGGGCGAGAGCAGCGGCTCCCCGCCCTTGCCGAGCTGAGAGATGTAGCCCTTGCCGGCGATCTCCACCACCTTGCGCAGCGAGCGCTGGAACCACAGCGTGTTGGTCGGCGTGCCGTTGTCGGCCGTCATCGTCTGCGGCTTGGGGATGCCCCCGAAGCTCTCGGTCACGCCCTTGTTGTCCAGGCCCGACCAAAGGTAGCCGTCCCGGCTCTGGTAGCCGCTGATCTGCGTGTCGAAGCCTTCCATGCCCTTCAGGTCGGGCGTGTAGGCCTCGATGCCGGCGTGGGCGCTTTCGAGGCGCTCCTTCATCTCCAGCAGTTCCTGGCCGTCTTCGGCGAGCTTCTTCGCCTTGTCGGGGTTCTGCGCCAGCAGCTTCTGCACGGCGGCCGATTGTTCGGCCGGCGAGCTCGCCGCGCCCCATTCGCTGGCCGGCACCGCGACGAAGGCGGCGTCCTCGCTGGTCTCTTCGTTGAGGGCCTTCACATGGTCGGCCAGCGTGTGGAAGCCGGTGCGCACACCGTCGAGCGCCACGCTGCCCATGCCCGGCACGCCCTGTGCGCGGGCCTGCGCGGCGTAGGCGAGGGCCAGCGCATCGTTGCCTTGCGCCGCCGCGTCGCCGAACACCTGGCGCAGTCTGAAGGCCGACTGCATCAGCGAGCTGCCGCGCTCGGCGCCGGGGCCGGCGCTGAGGCGGGCCATCTCGGTGGCGATCTGGTCGACCGCCTGCTTGCCGAGGCCGGGTGTGCTGCCGTCGCTGTACACCGCGTGCTGGCAGGCGGTGGCGAGGTCCTGCATCAGCTGGCCGGGGCCGCCGCGCGCGTCGTGCCATTCGTGCACATCGTGCAGCGTCTGCTTCACGACCGACTGGAGGCGCGCATCCGACATGATCTGCCCGACCTGCCCCGGCGTGGCCGTCTTCGGATCGGTCACTTCGGCCAGGCGCTTCATCGCGGCGTTGGCGCCGCCGTCGCGGTAGGCTTTTTCCACCTCGGCGACCGGGCGGTTCACCAGCACCTCGTGCTCGGCGTCCTTGATGCCTTGCTTCACCGCATCGGCCAGGCGCGGGTCGCCGCCGGCGTAGGTCATGTAGACGCTGCCGCGGCCGGTGAGCCGGCCCAGCGCATCGCTGCCCTGGCTGTTGCCGCACAGCCTCACGAGTTGGTCGCGCGTGGCGTCGCGCACGCCGTCGAAGTCCTGCGCCGCGGCCTTTTGTTCGATCACGCCGAACTGGTCGGCGGTGCGGCCCTGGCCCGCGAGTGTGTTCTTGTAGAGCGCCACCGCATCGTCGACGGCGCCGGTGAAGGCGGCATCGGCCGGCGCGCGCTCGCGGATCGTCGCGGCCAGTTGCTGCGGATCGGGCACGCCCTGCTGCGTTCCGGCGTAGTCGAGCTCCTGGTAGATCGAGGTGACGAGGTCGTTGCGCAGGTCTTGCTGGTGCGTGATCTGCGAGTCGGTGCTGGCCGAGGGCATGTCTTCCAGCGCCTTCAGCTCCCAGCGCTGCTGCTCCAGCAGCTTCAGGCGCGGGGCGTCGAGCACGGTGACCTGCTGGCCCGGCTGCAGGTGGCGCGGCGCATCGGCCGGCTGCGCGGGCCGGGTGCCGAAGGCGCGCGGGTCGAGCGCGGGCGTGCCGGAGAGGTGGGCGTTCACCAGGCGGTCGGCGGCGCTGGCGTAGGCGTCTTTCAGCACACCGGCGTCGTGCACCAGCTTCCATGGCGTGTCGCCCTCGTGCACCGTGTAGCGCTTGGCGCCCAGCTCCGGCATCCCGGGCTTGAACACGCCGCCGAACGGGTTGGTCTCGTGCTGCGCATCCGGCGCCTTCGCCGGCGCGACGGCCGGCTTGGGGTCGGCCGCCGGCTTCACCGGCGGTTGCGGCGGCGGCTTCTTGTCGAGCAGCAGCTCGGCATCGAGCATGGGGCGGTGGAACATGCTGAGGGCGGAAAGAAAGCTCGCGCCGATCGACATTGCAAAGGACTCCATGGCAGGTTTGAACTGCGGTCGAGTCTTGCGAGCGCGTATGACGCTCCTGCGACAGCGCGGCTGCAGCGCGCCACGAGAATCCGTAGTCAGGATGCGGCGCTCACATCGAGCAGCCAGCGACGGAATTCGCGCGACTGGGCTTCCTGCCCGCGCTGCTCGTTGAAGATGGCGCAATAGGTGCGCGACGACAGCTCGAGATCGCCGAACGGCCGGACGAGCTCGCCCGATTCGAGCGCCGGCCCGGCCGAGATGCCGCTCCCCATCGCGAACCCGATGCCGTGGATCGCGCCTTCGATGCACAGATGGTGGTTGTCGAAGGTGAAGAACGGCTGCTCCGCCGGAACGCGCACGCCGACATGGGCGAACCATTCGCGCCAGGCCGGTGCCGCCGACCGCGCCCGCAGCAGGACCCGCCCTGCCAGATCCTGCGGGCCCGAGACCGCGCGCCCTCGTGCGAGCGCCGGCGAACACACGGGGAACTTGCGCTCCGTGGCGAAGGGCACGACGTGTCCGGCGGCCACCCTTTCGCGCCAATGAGCGGCCTCGAGGACGGCATCGTCGATGCAGCGGATCAGGACATCGAAGTTCTGCCCCTCGTGGGACGACGGGCCCGACACGATCTCGAGCCGCACGTCGGTGTCGGGGCAGCTCTGGCTGAAGCTGACCAGGCGAGGCACCAGCCAGCTCGCCGCGAAGGTCATGCCGGCCCGGATCACGAGCGAGCGGCGCACCGGCCGCTGCGCGATCTCGCGCGTGGCGAATGCGATGCGGTCGAGGGCGGCCTCGAGGTCCGGCTGATAGCTGCGCCCCGCCGCGGTCAGCACGACGCCGCGTCCCTGCCGGCGCGTCAACGGCACGCCGACGTGGTCTTCCAGCGCCTTCACATGGCGGCTGACGGCGCTCTGCGTCACGTTCAGCTCGTGTGCGGCCTGCGTGATGCTGCCCAGCCGCGCCACGGCCTCGAAGGCGCGCACATGGTGCAGCGAGGGCAGCCGCCGCTTGCGCTGGCGCGCGTCTGGTCCGGATTCTTGCTCTGCGCTCATGTCAACACTTGAGAACAAGTCGATGGTGGATGCCGCACCGCATCCCTACAGTCTTCGCTTCCACCACGAGGATCCATTGCATGAAGCGCCCTTTGAAAGCCCTGCTGTTCGACATGGACGGCACCATCGTCGACAACATGTCGCACCACCTCGCGTCGTGGGAAGAGCTGCTTTCCAGCCGCGGCTGCCCGATCGATCTCGACGATTTCTTCCTTCGAACCTCTGGCCGGCATTCCAGGGAGATCTTGCGCGACTACCTGGACGCCTCGCTGTCCGACGACGACTGCCGCGCACTCGACGCCGAAAAGACCGCGATCTACCAGCGGCGCTATGCGCCGGCCCTCCGCGCGATCGCGGGTTTCGAGACCTTCGTCGTCGAGGCGCGCTCGCGCGGGTTGTCGATCGGGCTGTGCACCGCGGCACCGGAAGCCAACATCCGCTTCGTGCTCGATGGCCTCGGCATCCGCCGGCACTTCGACACCGTGGTCGGGGCGGCCGACGTGCCCCGGGGCAAGCCGGCGCCCGATGTTTTCCTGGCTGCCGCAGAGCGCTTCGACATCGACCCGGCGCACTGCCTCGTCTTCGAGGATGCGCCGCTGGGCGTGCAGGCGGCCGCCAACGCCGGCATGTCCGCCGTGGCCATCACGACATCGCTGCCGCCGGATGCCTTTTCCTCCTGTGCCAATGTCATCGCCACCGCGCCGGACTATCTCGGCAAGGGGCTGTACGAGTTGACCGGCACTGGGCGACTCTGATCCGTGAGGCGACGCTGCGGCTCAGCACGCCGCGGCCTGCACGACGATCATCGTCAGCGGCCCCTGGCCGCCATTGGCCACGCGGTGCCAGCAGTCGGCCGGGATGTCCACGGCCTGGCCCGCGCCCAGCAGCAGCCGCGTGCCTTCCACCTCGGCATCGGCGCGGCCCTCGACCACGTACCAGTGTTCGCGGTGGGCGCGGTGGCGCGGC
>Ga0207706_10007558_pt1 | contig 10053 bp, 7 predicted proteins | sample KBSC53metaG_FD_184318 | JGI IMG/M metagenome (GOLD analysis project Ga0207706, IMG submission 184318) | Corn rhizosphere microbial communities from Kellogg Biological Station, Michigan, USA - KBS C5-3 metaG (SPAdes) (version 2) | ecosystem: Host-associated > Plants > Roots > Rhizosphere > Soil ... | reverse complement strand
CGGCATGTTCGCGGACCGTGCCGCGGCAGCGATCTCGGCGAGCGTCCTGATCGAGTCGTCGGTGCCTACGCCCTGATTGCGCCGATTGAACGTGTCCGAGGCAACAACGACGAAGTTCACCTCGTCGACACCGCAAGCGAGCGCGCGCTCAAAACCGCGCCCATTCATGACCAGGCCGATATACTTGACGTCTGCGCGACGCGGCACGGCCGCCATGACGGCCTCGGCATCCGCCATCTGCGGCACGCGCTTGGGATTGACGAAGCTCACCGCCTCGATGCGCCGCGCGCCTGCGGCGATCAGTCCGTTGCCAGTAGCACGTTGAGCCTGGGCCGTCTCATCTCGCTCCTCCGCGGACCTCGATCGTTTCTACAAGACGGGAGATACGCATCGGCTCGAGGTGTCGAGAAGTGCTCTCCAGTAACGTTACGCGATGCTCCCTGGCTGTCCAATAGGAAGATCGGCGCCCTCGTTGAGATCAAGTCGAAGCGTGGCAGCCATCAGCTTCCGCGAAGAGGGCTCGGATGACCACCTATGAAGCGTTTCGTCGGGGGCGTAGCTTCGACAGTCCGCGGCTAGCATTGAGGCGATATGATGCCGAGCACCGATGAGTCTCCATTTCAAACCGGCCCTCCCGGCCGTCAACGAGGACGTGACTCATGCCCGATCTCGGCACCATCCTGACGACCGCGCTGGCTCTCTACGCGCTGGTCACCGGCGTGTTCCTCGTGTCCGAGAATCGGCGGCCCCAGTCGACGCTGGCCTGGATGCTGGTGTTGGTCTTCGCTCCGGGGATCGGCCTGCTCGTCTACCTCCTCTTCGGCCGTGACACCAAGGCGTTCAGCCGGCGAAGCAAGCTCCTGATGCAGGATCTCCGGGCGACGGCCCTCCCGTTGCTGTCACCTCTCCTGTCCCGCCAGGATGCCGAGCTGACCGCGCTCGCGACCCGGAGCGTGCTCCACCGGAAGCTGATGATGCTCGTGCGGCACAACTCCTTTTCCGTGCTGACGACTCGCAACCACGTCGAGATCCAGCAGGACGCCGCGCGGTTCTATCCTAGCCTCGTCGTGGACCTGAAGGCCGCTCAGCACTCCATCCATCTCCAGTACTTCGTCTGGGGCGTCGATCCCTTCACCGACGGCCTCAAGCGCATCCTCATGGAGAAGGCGCGGGCGGGCGTCGAGGTCCGGCTCCTCTATGATCCGGTGGGGTCCCAGGCCCACGTCAGCCGCAGGTACGTCCGCGACGTCGAGGCGGCTGGCGTCCGCATGGCGCCCACGTCACCCCTCTACCGACTACATACGATTAGCTATCGAAATCACCGGAAGATCACCGTGATCGACGGCGCCATCGCCTATACCGGCGGCATGAATATTGGCCAGGAACATCTGGACGGCGGCCGGGGATTCGACTCCTGGCGCGATACCCAGGTCCGGCTCGTTGGCGAAGGCGCCGCGATCCTCCAGGCGGTGTTCATGGTGGACTGGTATAACGCGGTCGGAGAGAATCTCTTCGCCGCGACATACTTCCCTCGCGCCGCACCCGACCCAGCCGAGGGCATAGTTCCGGTCCAGATCCTGACGTCGGGCCCCGACTCACAGTGGGCCGGGATCCGGCAACTCTACGCCTCGATGATCGTCGCGGCCCAGCGGCACGTGCGCGTGCAGTCGCCCTTCTTCCTCCCCGACGCGACGCTGGCCGAGGCCCTGACCACGGCGGCCCTGTCGGGCATCGATGTCCGGGTGATGGTGAGCGCACGCCCCTCGGGCAATCGGCTTCCGGACTGGGCGGGGAACACCTTTGTCGCGGATATCGTGGCCGCGGGCGTGCGCGTGTTCCTGTATCAGAAAGGCTACCTGCATGCCAAGACGATCAGCATCGACTCGCAGGTTTGCTCGATCGGCTCGGCCAACATCGACATCCGCAGCTTCAGCATCAACTACGAGATCAATGCGGTGCTCTACAGCGCTCAGCTTGCCGGCGAGCTGGAGGATGCATTCGACCGCGACCTTGCCTACTGCACCGAGTTCGATCCGGCCGCCTATCGAGAGCGGGGTGCCGTGACCCGGTTCCGGGATTCGGTAGCCCGAGTGCTCTCTCCCCTGTTGTGACTCGTGGCCCCCTTTACCGGGGCGCCACGGTTCCGGCTGCATGGCATGCCGTCGGCGGGCGACCCCCCCCACCGGGCCCGAACGAGGTCCCGAACCCGGTCGCAGCTTGACTTTGACCTTGTCGCAGCCGAGACTTCCATCGACATGGCGAACCAACGAGAAGAGCCGCCCGCCGAGGTGCGCGACGGCGAGCCTATGCGTTACCCGGAGGGGCACGTCGTCGGGATCGTCGATACGCCCGAGGCCGCGGGCGCGGCCCTGCGCACCCTGAGCGCCGGAGGCTTTCTTCCGTCGGAGATCACGGTAGTCTGTGGCGTGGAGACGGCCGATCGCGTGCGGCAAAGCAGCGGCCGCACCGGACTCGTGGATGCCGTGCTGCGATTGGCGGAAGGGCTCGGCATCCTGAACGACGAGCTGGAGGAGAAGCGGCGGTACGAGCAAGCGCTGAGGGCCGGCGGCCTCGTTCTCTTGGTTCTTGCGCCGACCGAGGAGCGCAAGCAGCGGGCCGCCGAATTGCTCCGGGCGCAGGGAGCCCACTTCGTGAACTACATGGGACGATTCACGAGCGAGCGCCTCGTCCCGTAGACGCGCCGGGCCTCATAATCACTCCTCGGCTCACTTCGGCCCCCTTCACGGTTGGCTATTGAAGGCGCCGGACCAGCACGCATCTTCTACGACGGAGACCAATGGGGGCACGATCGGGGGAGCGCTTTCTCGAGGGTTTGCGCAGCACCAAGCGGCAGCTCTGGCTCGAGGGGAAGCGCGTGGAGGACGTGACCGCGCATCCCGCGCTCGCGGGCGGAGCGCAGACGCTGGCCGGCATCTTCGACCGGGTCCTCGCGTTCCCCGACGAGTGCCTGACCCCGGACCCCGAGACGGGCGAGCCGCTGAATGTCGGCCACATGATCCCACGCTCGATCGAAGATCTCAAGCGCCGAAACCGGGGCCTCGCGCGCATCGCCGAGGCCACCGTCGGACTCATGGGCCGCACGCCGGACTACATGAACGTGAAGTTCGCCAGCTTCGCCGGCCGCTGGAAGGATTGGCTCGGCGCGGACGGGCGGAACGAGGAGGGGGCGCACAACCTCGTTGCGTTCCAGAAACGCCTGGCGCGAGAGGACATCTCGCTCACCCACACGATCATCCATCCGACCATCGACAAGTCGACGGATGCCCAGATCGTTGGGAACCGGGTGCCCGTGCACAAGATCGCCGAGACATCCCCGGGGATCGTCCTGCGCGGCGCCCGGATCCTGGCGACCCTCGCGCCGTTCGCGGACGAGATCGCGGTCTACCCGGCACACCCGCTCCCGCCCGGGGCCGAGGCCTATGCGCTGGCCTTCTCGATACCGGTGGACACCCCGGGACTCGTCTTCGTGTGCCGCGACAGCGCGGCCACGCCCGGCGCGCACGTGTTCGACCGCCCCCTGTCGACCCGGTTCGACGAGCAGGATGCATTCGTGATCTTCGACGACGTCGAGGTCCCGCGAGAACGCCTGTTCATCAACGGCCAGATCGACCTCTACAACAGCGTCACCACGACCGGCCTCCGCGACAACATGACGAACCAGACCACCGTCCGCGCGCTCACCAAGCTTGAGTTCGCCTACGGGCTAGCCACCCGCATGGCGGAGGCCATCGGCGACACCAGCGCGACGACTCAGGAAATGCTGGGGGAACTGCTCGACTACGTCGAGGTCACTCGCAGCGCGGTCCTACTTTCCGCCGAGCACGGACGGCACGTGGGCGATGGGGTGTGGTTTCCGGACGGACGGCCCCTTGCACCCATGCGGTCACTCCTGGCCACGTGGTTTCCGCGGGTGAACGAGATCATCGCGCTCATCGGCAGCCACAACCTCCTGGCCGCGCCGAGCCGCCGCGAGCTCGACGACGTCACGCTCCGCCCGCTGATCGACGAGTTCCTGCACGGTGCCGGGGTCGTCGGCGCCGAGGACCGGGCTGCGCTGTTCCGCCTGGCTTGGGATTTCGTCGGGTCGAGCCTGGCGGGACGGAACGTCCTCTACGAGAGGTTCTATCTCACCTCGGCCGCTCGCAACCGCATCGGCCACCACCTTCGGAATGTCGATCGCAGCCGCGCCTACGACCTCGTCGACGGCATCCTGGCGGCTGGCCGCAAGGCGAAGACGTCCACCGGGGCTTGACTCAACGTCCGGTCTCTTTCCCTCTTGAACGTCTCGATGCGGCTGAGTTGAACGAGTTCGCCGGCGGTACCACTCGTATCTTCCCGTTGGGCGGGCCTCGCCGATGACAACCTCGCCCTCCCTCCTCGAGCCGTACCGACACTCAGCCGACGAGGTGCTGGCCGCCAGCGGCACCGACGGGGAGCAGGGTCTGAGCGAGGAGGAGGCGCGCCTCCGGCTCGAGCGCCACGGCCGAAACGAGCTGATGGCGGAGAAGGCGGTCCCGGCGTGGCGGAAGTTCCTCGCTCAGTTCCAGGACGCGCTGGTCATCCTGTTGCTCGTCGCAACCGCGGTCTCGGCCGGCCTGTGGCTGATCGAGCGCGATTCGGCCCTACCGTACGAGGCGATCGCGATCCTGTCCGTGGTCCTGCTCAACGCGCTGCTGGGCTACGTCCAGCAGTCGCGGGCCGAGCAGGCCGTGGCCGCTCTTCGCCAGATGTCGGCCGCCCACGCCCGCGTGGTCCGAGACGGCGAGCGCCAGACCATCGCGGCGACTGAAGTGGTGCCGGGCGACCTGATCCTCATCGAGGAAGGCGACACCGTCCCCGCCGACGCGCGCCTCGTCCGATCCACCGCGCTACGAACCGCGGAGGCCGCCCTCACCGGGGAGAGCCTGCCGGTGTCGAAGGAGGTCGAGCCGATTCCCGACGAGGAGGTGTCCATCGGCGACCGCGACAATATGGTCTGGAGCGGGACCGCCGTGACCTACGGCCGGGGCAAGGCAGTCGTCGTCGCGACCGGCATGCTCACCCAGATGGGGCGCATCGCCGGGATGCTGAAGGACACCCCGCTCGAGACGACCCCGCTGCAAAAGGAGCTCACTCGTGTCGGCAAGCTGCTCGGGGCTATCGTCATGGCCATCGCGGTGGTGATGGTCGTCACCATCGTCCTCGTGGAGCGCATCCATCGCTTCTCGGCCCTGTTCGACGTGCTCATTCTGGGAGTGGCGCTCGCGGTCGCCGCGGTGCCAGAGGGTCTGCCCGCGGTCGTGACCGCCGTTCTCGCCATCGGCGTTCAGCGCATGGCCAAGCGGAACGCCATCGTGCGCCATCTTCCCGCGGTCGAGACCCTGGGCTCGGCGACCGTCATCGCCTCCGACAAGACCGGCACCCTGACCAGGAACGAGATGACGGTGCGGATGGTGGTGACGGCGAGCGGCCGGGTCCAGGTGGATGGCACCGGCTACGAGCCCGAGGGGGGCGTGACCCGGGCCTCGGCCCGGCCCGGCGATGGTCCGCCGCGTGCCATTGACGGCCCCCTGCGCATCGAGCTCGAGCGAGCCCTCGCGGTGGGTGACCGCGCCAACAACGCGGTGCTCCAGGAACACGACGGGCGCTGGACCGTTCAGGGCGATCCGACCGAGGGCGCCCTCATTGTGGCCGCGCGCAAGGCGGGTCTCGAGGATGCGGCCCTCGACGCTCGCTTCCGGCGCATCGGCGAGGTGCCCTTCTCATCCGAGCGGAAGATCATGACCACCGTCCACGCCGATTCGGAGCGGCGCGAGCGCCTGTTCGTGTTCAGCAAGGGCGCGCCGGACGTGCTGCTGGCGCGCTGCTCGCACGAGCTCGAGGGCGAGGCCCTCCGACCGCTGACCGACGCCCGGCGCGTGGCGATCCGGCAGGCCAACGAGGCGCTCGCCCGGGACGCCCTGCGCACGCTGGGGGTCGCCTTCCGGAGCTTGCCCGCGGCGACTCTCGACGGTGACGCCGTCGACGAGCGGGTCGAGCACGATCTGGTGTTCGCCGGCCTGATCGGCATGATCGACCCTCCACGTGCGGAGGCGGTCGAGGCGGTCGCCCGAGCGAAGGCGGCGGGGATACGCCCGATGATGATGACCGGCGATCATCCGGTGACCGCCGCGGTCATCGCGGCCGAGCTCGGGATCGGTAGCGGTGAGCGGGCGGTCACCGGGATCGAGCTCGAGAAGATGCCGGACGACGCGCTGAAGCGGACCGTCCGCGACGTCTCGGTCTACGCGCGAGTCAATCCCGAGCACAAGCTACGCATCGTCCGGGCATTGCAGCGCGACGGCGCGATCGTCGCGATGACCGGCGATGGCGTCAACGATGCGCCGGCCCTGAAGACCGCCGACATCGGAGTGGCCATGGGCATCACCGGCACCGACGTCTCGAAGGAAGCGGCGGATATCGTGCTGGCCGATGACAACTTCGCCACCATCGTGGCCGCGGTCGAGGAGGGGCGCACCGTCTTCTCGAACATCCGCTCCTTCCTGCGCTATCTGCTCTCGTCCAACATCGGCGAGGTGCTGACGATGTTCTTCGGCGTCGTCCTGGCCGAGGTGCTCGGACTGCCGGGGGCCGGGGGCGGAGGCGTGGTGCTGCCCCTCCTCGCGACCCAGATCCTGTGGATCAACCTCGTGACCGACGGGGCACCCGCACTCGCTCTCGGGGTAGATCCTCCCGACGAGGGCGCGATGGCGAGGCCCCCCCGCTCCAGCCACGAGAGGGTGATCACGCCGCACATGTGGCGGGGAATCTTCTTCGTCGGCGCGATCACCGCCATCGGCACCCTGCTCGTGCTGGACGCGAGCCTGCCGGGCGGGTTGATCGAAGGCACGCACGACATGCGGTACGCCCACACGATGGCGTTCACGACCCTCGTGTTCTTCTCGCTCTTCACGATCTTCTCCGCACGCTCCGACGAGCGGAGCGCCTTCGTCGGAGTCTTCTCCAACCTCTGGCTGTGGGCCGCGGTGCTGCTGTCCCTCTCGCTGCAGGCCGCGGTGATCTACGTGCCCTTCCTGCAGCAGGCGTTCTCGACGGTGAGCCTCGGCGCGGGCGACTGGCTTCGATGCGCCGCGACGGGCAGCTCGGTGATGTGGTTGCGCGAGATGGTCAAGGCCGTCACGCGGGCACGCCGCCGCGGCTCCCGGGGCAGAGGCAACGAGCCCGAGTAACCCAGTGGCGGACGCTGGAGCGCCCGCACGCGTGCGCTATCTCGGCCGCGTGGCGCTCCTCGACGACCGCATGGCGTTCGCGGCGGAGCACCGGCTCTGCGAGCGGCGCGACTGCGGCATCGCGGGCGGGTGGTCACCAGGAGCGTACGACGTACTCTGTCCGCCTCGGACGCAAAACTCCGCGGCGGCCCGACGAAGCGTGCTAGGCGGTCACGCGACCCTGGCCGTCGGGCTCGCAGAACCCTCGGCCTGCGACGGCTCCACGTCGGGCAGCTCGTGCCCGTGCTCGTGCATCCAGTCGATCAGCCAATCGGGTACGAGCTGGATGTCCTCGGCGCGCTTCTCGTCGCCGTCGGCCGTGTAGGTGATCGTCAGGCTGCGTCCGAACTCCGCTCCTAAGGGGAGGAGACCTTCCGCAACAGCGATCTTGACGCCGTTGCTCAGGACGACATGATCCGGATGACGCTCCATCAGCACGCCGACCATGACCATGATCACCCTCCCGAGGATTCGCCCTATGCAAGAGACGAGCCGTTCTCGCAATCGCCGCAAAGTCCCGCCATATTTTGACTGGCCACGGGTGGGTGAGAGGGGATTGCTCGGTAACCTTAGCCGGTAGGAATCTTTGACAGGCCGGGGGATACCTCCGCTGGTGGGGTGATGCGCTGGACTGCGCTTCAGCCCCGCGGCAGCCCTTTGAAGGGCTGGGCGCGCCCTGTTACCCGCCAGCTCCTGGTCGGAGGCGTTGTCGCTCTCCAGCCAGCGTCCGCCGCCCGGGCCGCTGCCAGGCGTCCCACGGTAGGGTTCCTACGGTGCAGCGCGCCGCCGGGAGGCTTCATCGAGGCCTTCGAGCTAGGGCTGGCTCCGCGACCTGGGCCATATCAGTCCGGGCTCGTGACGAGCCTCTCGCAGGGAGGCGGGAACATCTCCCGCAACAGTCAAATTCCGGCGGATCATGCCGAAACGCCTCGGACTGCTCCGGGAACTCATGCCCCGGCTCTCCCGCCTGTGATCATGCGCAGCCCGAGAGGACTTGCGCCCGCGCTGCGGTCCGCGCGCCGCGCGCAAGCCCTCATCCAGCCGCAGGACGTCCTTTTCACGGCCCACCGGGCGCGACTCGCCGGGCTCGCGCTCAGGACCGGCGGCCGGCGATCTATGGTTTCCAGGAGCTGGTGGACGCGGACTAATGTCCTACGGCGTGAGCTTACCGGCCCTGTATCGCCGCCGGACCAGGTCATCGATGACCGCCGGCCCCCGCTCTGGCCGGGACCTCAGCGCAGAGACGGGGCCCCTACCACTTCGAATCCTTCGCCTGCCTGACCACCGCCGCGCGGTCGAAGCTATTCGCGGCATCGACGAAGTCGTTCGTGTACACGGTGCCGGGATCGAACGAATCCGGCAGCTGCCCGCTCTGCTTGGCGATCGTGGCGATGCCGGCCCACTCCCCGAGCACGTTTTCGCCCCACCGCGCCTGCCCGGGGCGCAGCTTCAATCCGTCGAAGCGCGAGTTGAAGATGCGCAGCGACTCGGCCATCATCTTCGATTCGTCCGTGCCCTGCGGCTTGGTGCCGGGGTACATCTTCCAGTGGTTGCGAATCACCGCCTCCGGGTTCGCGAGACCAAATACGGTCGCCTTCGAGATGCCGCGCAGCACTTTACCCACCGCCTCCGGGTACTGCTTGATGAAGTCCTCGCGACACAGGATCGCGTTCCCGAGCATCTTGTCGAAGTACGCGGGGCGGAGCAGGCTGAACTCCATGCCCCGGTTCTCGGCGCTCGCCACCACCGTGTCCCAGCCCACCCACACCTGCACGTCACCCCGCTGCAGGGCCAGCGCGGCCTGCGCTCCGGTGCCCACGCCCACGAACGTAAAGTCCTTCATCGGATCGAGCCCGATGTCGCTGGCGGCGTGTCGAACGATGAACACGCTGCCGTCGGCCATCGACATCACGCCGATCTTCTTGCCCTTCAGCTGCTCCAGCTTCGTGATCCCGCTCGACTTCAGCGTCACGATACGGGTGATCGGCTCTCGGGCGTAGGTGTATACCGCCTTGGCCGGGACGCCCTTGGCTCTCGCGTGAAGGCTCGAGTCGGCGGTGATGCTCGCGCACGTCACGTTGCCCGCGGTGAGCTGCTGCATCGCGACGGTGCTGTTGGTGATGCCGATGACCTTGACGTCCAGACCTTCCTCGCGCCAGTATCCCATGCCCAGCGGGATCGACGAGATCCCCGCGTGCCCGATCGAGATGTCGATGGTGGTAGGCCCGATCACGATCTGCGGGACATCGGCGGCCCGGCCGGCAGGCGTGCCCGTCACCATGGCCACCGCTACCGCCGCCACGAACAGAGCCATTCGGATCATCAGCGAGACCTCCTTTGACGAGCCGCTACGAGTAGCGATTGATGTCATCGGACTCCGCCCAGAACACCACCTTCCGGTGGACGAACTGGAGCCCGATGAAGACGGTCACCCCGAGGGTGGCGAGAACGATGAGCACCGCGAACACCTGCGAGACGTCCAGGGTGGTGTTCGCGGCGACGATCAGGAAGCCGAGCCCGGCTTCGCCCCCGACGAACTCGCCCACGATCGCCCCCAGGATGCTGAAGATGATGGCGATGTTGAAGCCGGCGAAGATGAACGGCAAGGCGTTGGGAAGTCTCAGATACCAGAAGATCTGCCACTTGGAGGCCGAGAGCGAGCGCAGGAGATCGAGCTTGCTCGCGTCGCAGCTACGGAGCCCGACGACCACGTTCACCAGGATTGGAAAGAACGAGATCATAGCCGCGATGATCACCTTCGACGACGCGCCATACCCGAACCAGA
>Ga0207706_10007556_pt1 | contig 10054 bp, 5 predicted proteins | sample KBSC53metaG_FD_184318 | JGI IMG/M metagenome (GOLD analysis project Ga0207706, IMG submission 184318) | Corn rhizosphere microbial communities from Kellogg Biological Station, Michigan, USA - KBS C5-3 metaG (SPAdes) (version 2) | ecosystem: Host-associated > Plants > Roots > Rhizosphere > Soil ... | reverse complement strand
GCGCAGCGCGATCTCGCGCGTGGCAATCTCGCCGGCCATGGCTGCCGGGGCGGCAGCTGCCGGCGCCGCAGCCGCCGGCGCCGCAGCCGCCGCCGGCCCGGCCACTGGGCGGCATCGCAGCCGGCGCCGCTCTGGTGCTGCTGGCCGTGCTGATCGGCGTCGCGGCACAGCACGCGGCCGAGCCGGCCACACCTGCCGTGACGCAGCAGACGCGCGTGCCGGCGACCGGGCACACGACCACGGTTTCGGTCACCGCCGACGGCATGCGGTTCCACCCCGACCGCATCGCCGTGCCCGCCGGGGACCGGTTGGTCATCGAGGTGACCAACCGCGACAACCGTCGCCACGACCTGGTCCTTGCCACGGGCGCGAGGACCGGCACCATCGGCCGTGACGCCGCCGCCCGCCTCGACGCCGGCGTCATCGGCGGCACGGTCGAGGGCTGGTGCTCCCTGCCCGGCCACCGGCAGGCCGGCATGACGCTGACCATCACCACCACCGGCGGTCCGGCGTCGGCCGCCGACCACGACCACGCCGGCTCGTCGACCGCAACCGCACCGGCCGGCCGGATCGACGCGATGGCCGACCCAGGACCCGCGTTCACCGCCCGCGACGCCACCGCCCCGACCACCGGCGCCGAATCACTCCACCGGATCGAACTCCGCGTGCAGGAGGTCGTCCGCGACGTCGCCCCCGGCGTCAGCCGGAAACTGTGGACCTTCAACGGCACCGCCCCCGGGCCCACGCTGCGCGGCAGAATCGGCGACACCTTCGAGATCACCCTGGTCAACGACGGCAGCATCGACCACGGCGTCGACTTCCACGCCGGGGCCCTCGCCCCCGACATCCCGATGCGACCCATCGATCCGGGCCAGCGGCTGACCTACCGGTTCACCGCCACGAAGGCCGGCATCTGGATGTATCACTGCTCGACCATGCCCATGCTGCTGCATATCGGCAACGGCATGTACGGCGCGGTGATCATCGACCCGCCCGACCTGGCCCCCGTCGACCGTGAGTACGTGCTGGTGCAGTCCGAGCTGTACCCCGGCCCGGACGGGCAACCCGCCGACCTCACCGCAATGCGGGCCGAGCAGCCCGAGGCCGTCGTCTTCAACGGCTACGTCAGCCAGTACGCACACCGGCCGCTGGCCGCCACCGCCGGCCGGCGGGTACGCATCTGGGTCCTCGACGCCGGCCCCAGCCGCCCCACCGCCTTCCACATCGTCGGCGCCCAGTTCGACACCGTCTACCGGGAAGGCCACTACGCCCTGCGCGCCGACGACCCCGGCGGCGCCCAGGTTCTCGACCTCGCCCCGGCCGCCGGTGGATTCGTCGAGACGGTCCTGCCCGAGCCCGGACACTATCCGTTCGTCTCACACGTCATGGTCGACGCCGACCGTGGTGCCCGTGGCATTCTCGACGTCCAGCGGGGCCGGCCATGAACCCGCATCGGATGCTCGTGCTAACCGCCGCCGGGACCGGCTGACACCTGCTTGCTGGCGGTCGGCAAGGCGCTCCGGGGTTGTTGGCCGACGGCGGACCCTGCCGTGTGAATCATGTCGGCGGATGCTGGGCCTCGACGGGTAGTTCCGGATCAGGGGTCGCACAACCATGCACACATTGACGCCGCACAGGATGACCCGGCTGCAACGCACTTTGCCGGCCTGCCCGCCCGCCGGTGCGGTGGTTGTCGCATGCCGACCGGTACTGGCGACACCAACTGACCAACGTGTGATCCGCGACGTCATGGCGGCAGCATTTGCCGGGTCGCAGGTACTTCTCATCGACTCGGTGCGAGCGGCCGCGATCGGCTCGGCTACGGCGGCCGGCGTGCTCCTCATCGCCGACGTCGGTGCGGAACTGACCGAGGTCGCCCTCCTTGTCGACGGCCGGATCGTCGGCGCCCGCCGCGCCGCGGTGGGCACCCACGACCCGACCTCGCGTGGCGGGCCGCGCCCGCTCGCCGGTGTCGTCACCCGCCTGGTCGCCGACATCGTCCAGAACCCGCGTAAGCGGCGCTTGGCTGCGGCGGCGCTCGCCCGTGGCGCCGTCATCGTCGGTGACGGCGCCACCATCCCGGAACTGACGATCCGGCTGGCTGCGAACCTGCGGGCGCACGTTCGACCCGCCTACACACCTCGGCTGGCCGCGCTGCGCGGCGCCGGTCAGGCCGCCCGGGCCGCCGCCGGTCATGCCGCCGTGTCCGCACGATCGCGCTCGTAGCACTGTGGAAGGAATGTGACGTGGCCGCACGGGGCGCGATCCGACGAACTGCTCCGCGACACCACGACCTCGCGCCGACCGCGGCGCGGCCATGACGCCCCGGGACTCGCCGCCGGCGCCTGCCGTGGAACAGGTCAGGGACACAGGGTCCGGCGTGGCTCACCCTTCGCCGGGTCCACAACCGATCGTGACCCGCCCGTGGTCGGTGCGGCGATCGGTCAAGGGTTCCGCGGTCGGGCGGCTGTTGCGCACGACCGACGCGAAGCAGATCGGCATCATGTACCTGGTCACATCGTTCGCGTTCTTCATGGTCGGCGGCCTGATGGCCCTGCTGATGCGTGCCGAACTGGCTCGGCCCGGGCTGCAGTTCCTGTCCACGGAGCAGTACAACCAGCTGTTCACCATCCACGGCACGATCATGCTGTTGCTGTTCGCGACGCCGATCGTGTTCGCGTTCGCCAACTACGTGGTGCCGCTGCAGATCGGCGCGCCCGACGTGGCGTTCCCCCGGCTCAACGCCTTCGCCTACTGGCTCTACCTGTTCGGCGGCGTGCTCGTGATCGCCGGATTCCTCACCCCGGGCGGTGCGGCGAGCTTCGGTTGGTTCGCCTACACCCCGCTCAGCAGCGCCGCCAACTCACCCGGCGTCGGATCCGACATGTGGATCGTCGGCCTGGTCCTGTCGGGTCTCGGCACGATCCTCGCCGCCGTCAACATGATCACCACGATCGTCACCCTGCGCGCGCCCGGCCTGACGATGTTCCGCATGTCGATCTTCACGTGGAACATCCTGGTGACCAGCGCGATGGTCATCATGGTGTTCCCGTTGCTCGCGGCGACGTTGTTGGCGCTGCTCGCGGACCGGAAGCTCGGTGCCCACGTGTTCGATCCGGCGACCGCCGGCCCGATGCTGTACCAGCATCTGTTCTGGTTCTTCGGCCATCCAGAGGTGTACATCGTGGCGTTGCCGTTCTTCGGCATTGTCACCGAGGTCATTCCCGTCTTCAGCCGCAAGCCGGTATTCGGCTACAAGGGCCTGGTCGGCGCGACCATCGCCATCATGGGCCTGTCGATGACGGTCTGGGCGCATCACATGTTCGCCACGGGACAGGTGCTGCTGCCGTTCTTCAGCCTGCTCAGCTATCTCATCGCGGTGCCGACCGGGGTCAAGTTCTTCACCTGGATCGGAACCATGTGGAAGGGGCAGCTGTCGTTCGAAACACCGATGCTGTTCACCCTCGGCTTCCTCGTGACGTTCCTGTTCGGCGGCCTGTCCGGGGTCCTGCTCGCCTCCCCACCGGTCAATTACCACGTCACCGACTCGTACTTCGTGGTGGCCCATTTCCACTACGTGCTGTTCGGCACAATCGTCTTCGCGGTGTTCTCGGGTGTGTACTTCTGGTTTCCCAAGATGGTTGGCCGGATGCTGAACGAACGCCTGGGACGGGTCCACTTCTGGCTGACCTTCATCGGCTTCCACACCACGTTCCTTGTGCAGCACTGGCTGGGCAACCGGGGGATGCCACGCCGGTACGCCGACTACCTGCCCACCGACGGGTTCACCACCCTGAACATGGTGTCGACCGTCGGCTCGTTCATCCTCGGTGCGTCCATGCTTCCCTTCCTGTACAACGTGTGGATCTCCTACCGCGCCGGACGGACCGTCGAGACGGACGACCCGTGGGGTCACGGCAACTCGCTCGAGTGGGTCACCAGTTGCCCACCACCGCTGCGCAATTTCGACCGCCTGCCCCGCATCCGCTCGGAGCGGCCCGCCTTCGACGCGAAGTTCCCGCACCTGGCCGCCGGCGGCCAATCCGCTGCGGGCCCGCCGGAGGGTGGTGCCAAACCGCTGAGCCACGAGTCCGACGGCGGTGCGTCCTATCAGGACAACCCGTCGGGAACTTCAGGGGCGTACACACTCTGACAGCGGTACCCGACCATCCGGCCGGTCGAGAGTAGGAGGCCCGGCGGTGGGAAAGCGCTTACGATCGGCGCAGTCGCGTCACGGGGGCGGGCTCGGCCGGCCGTCGAGCGCCGACATTGATCGGCGCGGCGCCGGCCTTCGGCGGAGGGAGTCGTGTGATGCGGGTGCTGCTGGTGGCCCCACCCGGGGCAGGCAAGGGAACCCAGGGCGCGCTGATCGCGACACACTTCGGCATCCCGCACATCGCCACCGGTGATCTGTTGCGCGACCACGTGGCCCGGGAAACGGAGCTGGGTCGGGCGGTACGCGACCGGCTCAGCCGGGGTGAGCTGGTTCCCGACGAGGTCGTGCTGGACATGGTCGCCGCCGCGATCGCCGAGGCGAAAGCCGGCGGCGTCGGGTACGTGCTCGACGGCATGCCACGCAACATGACGCAGGCGCGTGCACTGTACGAGATCGGCCGTGGCCTGCAGATGACCGCGAACGTGGCGCTGCACCTCAAGGCCGACGACGAGGAGCTGATCCGTCGGCTGCTGGCCAGGGCGGCCCTGGAAGGGCGGTCCGACGACACCGAACCGGTCATCCGTCGACGGCTCGCCATCTATCACGAGGTGACCCATCCGATCGTCGACTGGTACGCCTCACGCGGCATCCTGGTCTCGGTCGACGCCATGCGGCCGGTCGATCGGGTCGCCCGGCAGATTCTCACCGCGCTGGAGTCGATGCGGTCGCTGGTCGAGCACGTGCCCGAGCACGCGCGACGCCCGATCGATCTGACCGGCCTGGGGGCGGCGTTCGGCCGGAATTGACCCACGCGCCTGCGGGACCGTCCGCCATGAGCGTGTCCCACCGGCTTCGACGCCAAGCTTTCGCACCTGGCCGCGAATTTCAGCGGGCACAGCCTGCGGTCCGCGTTTGCCGGGCATCGGCAAATTCCAGGTGTCACTTCTGCCAGACGTGGTGCTGTCCCGCCCTCGAGCGCTGATCGAGTATGGAGAACGGTCAGTGGTGTGCCGCCGTCCGACACCGGCCTCGTATCAGGCGTCGCCGAGGCCCGGCCCTGCATGCCTACGAGTCCTTCCTGCGACGCGTCTGCCTGGAGGTCTCCATGAGTCACCCGACAACCACGGTCTATCGGACCGGTATGACCGTACGGGCCGCGACCGCCGCCCGCCACGCACCGTCGATCCTCAACACCCAGCCCTGGCGATGGCGCCTCCAGCCAGAGCGGATGGAACTGGTTCGCCGAACGCTCCGGTCAACTCACCGCGGCCGACCCGCGGGGGACGGCTGCTGACGGTGAGCTGCGGCGCCGCCCCGCATCACGCCCGGATCGTGCTGGCCGCCGCGGGCCGGTCGGTGCACGTCACGTAAGCCGCGGTTGTCCACTCGGTGCGTCGTCGACATCCCGCAGTAATACACGCCTGATGCGCGGCGTCCCGGCCCCCTGACCGGGAACGGAGCCGGACCTGCCCGCGTCGCCGTCGCGGCCCGGCCCATCGCGTCCAGTCACGGCGACACGCACAGCCGCAAACGTGCGTTCGCCCGTCGTCGGTGCCTACGGGGGATGGCCCGTCGGTGGCGTCCGCAGCCGCGAATGCGTGCCTCGCGATGGTCGCCGGCGGCGACCGGTTGTCGAGGTGCAGGTCCGACTCCTGTCACCAAGGCTGCCCGAGGACGGACGGGCTCGACATGTCGGTGGCCGACAGCAAAGGACCGGTGCTCATTTCCGGACGTCGGCAACCTGGCAGCCGCGGGCCTGCGACAAGGCTGACCACCGCTACCCGGCAGGCAGTGGGTTGGTGGGCCAGTTGAGCGCCTTCGCACCGAGCACCGCCGCGTGCAAGGTGAACCGGTGCTGGGGGTCGGCGGGGTCGTACCCGGTCAGCGTCTTGATCCGCTCCAGGCGGTAGGTCACCGTTCGGGTCGACACGTGCAGCCGCTTGGCGGACTCGGTGGCCACGGCGCCGGTGCTGAAGTAGGCGTCCATGGTGTCCAGCAACGGCTGGGCCCCGCCCCGCGCCTGCCGTAGTGGGGTGAGGACGGCCGAGACCAGGTCGACGATGGCCGGCTGGTCACGCAGCAGCACCCGGTACACGAGCAACTCGTGGGCGTTGACGACCGGACTGCTCAGCCGCAGCCGGGCGGCCATGGTCAGCGCCTCCCGCGCCTCCTCGTAAGAGCGGGCAATGCCGTACAGGCCCGGATGCGCCCGCCCGGCCGCCACCCGCCACGGCCGACCGTGCCGCAGCCGGTTCAGCTCGCCGTGCATCAGCCGGCCCAGGTCGTTGTTCGGGTCGACCGTCGGTGAGATCCGACCAGCCGTCGCAGGATCGGCGGGAGCGACCACGACGAGCAGACCCTCCTTCGTCGCCACCAGCACATCGCGATCGCCGAGCCGGTCGAAGATGACCGCCTCCAACGCGCTTATCGCCGCCGCGGTGTCCGGCAGCCGCCGACCCGGCGCGGCCAGCGCCACCTGGTGCACCCGGGCCAGGTCGAGCCCGAACGGCTCCGACCGCTCCACCAGCGCACCCAGATCCGAATCGCCCCGCAGCAGATCGTCGACCAACTCCCGCCGCAGCGTGTCCTCCCGGCGCACCAGATCCCGCCGCGCCACCGCATACCCCTCGGCGAGGGTGGCCACCGCCTCGTCGATGACATGCAGCACGGCCGCAGCCGCCGCCCGCACCGCCTCCCGGTCCCGGGACCGCACCACCACCGGCAGGTCCTGCCACAACCGCCGCGCCGCCGACAGGTACAACTGCACCACCCGTCCGGCCGAGATGCCCTGCTCCGCGGCCTGCCGGCCCAACCGACCCACCGCATCCAACTCCGAGCGTTTGGGCCGCCGCCCGGTCACCGCGGCATCGGCCAGTAGCGGCAGGTAGTCGCCGAGCAGGCCGACCGGCACACCGCCGGCGTCGCGGCTGGCGCCCTCGGCAACCTCGACGAGCCACGCATCCTGCGCCGGCACCGTCGGCACCGCACCGACACCGCGCCGGCGACCGCTGTTCGCCATGCTGGCTCACCTCCACCATTCCGCCCGACGCGCCGGACCGGTCCCGGTGCCACCACAAGAGCCGGCCGGCGGCGGCTGCCGGCGCAAGTACTCGGGCACCACGATCCGATTTTGCCGGACGCCGGCAGATTAGGCCCGGGGCAGTCGGTGCGCCGCTTTCCTGACGCCGGACGGCCGGCGACGCGGGGTGCGTCGCCGGCCGCTGTCTTCGCGTCCGGGCCCGACTCAGGTAGCCGCTCGCGCCAGCAGCACGTACGCCTGAGCGGCCCGGCCGTCGGCGAGCGCGTGGTCGGCGTCGGCGATCAGGCGGGCCCAGCCCGGCGCGGCGGTGCCCGCGACGGCGTGCGCCTGGGCGATGTCGCGGGCCACCGACATGATCGTGTCGGCGAGGCCGCCGGGGGCGAGGTCCGGGTGGCGGAGCCGGTCGAGCGCGTCGCCGAGGAAGCGCAGGACGGCTGCGGCGTCACGGACCGATCCGTCGGAGTTCCAGTTCCTGGCGGCCAACGCCGTGCGCACGTCGCGGAGGGCGGCCCGTTCCGCTGGCGTGGCGTGGTCCGCCGCGGCTTGGAGCCGGGCTCGGGTCGAGTCGGTGCGCAGGCCCCAGCCGTACGGGAACAACGGGTCGTACGACGGGTCGCCCACGTTGATGGGCACCTGTGTCTCGCTGCGCGGCCACGTCACCGGCAGGCGACCGGTGAACGGCTGGCGGCCGAACAGGACGTCTGCCACGCCGGCGCCCTCGCTGCCGGGCAGCCAGGACGCGACCAGCGCGTCGGCGGCGCCGAGCTGTGCCGGGTCGATCACCTGGGTGCGTCCGGACACCACCAGCACCACGCCCCAACCGGCGGCGAGTTCGATCAGGCGATCACCGAGCGTGCCGCTCATCCATTCGCCGTGACTGGCGCGGGCGACGGCTTGCAGATTTTTCTTCGCATCCTGCTCGCCAAGGATGTCGCCGTGGTACGGGTCGATGAACACATTGAGTTCATGACCCTCATTCTTCACGACAAACTGAGCGCTGCGTTCGGCGTTGGCCGGCGGCAGGTACTGGGTGATCTGGCCTTGTGGATAAGCGCTTTTCACCCGTTGCAGCAGATCATCGGCCGGCACCATGTGATGCCCGGCGGGGACGTTGAGCAGGCTGCTGTACATCAGCGAATCGAGCTGCGGTTTGAACAGGTAAATGATGCCGGTCAGGGCCAGCATCACCATGAATGGCGCGACGAATAATCCGGCATAGAAATGCCAGCGCCACGCCAGGTTGTAGAAATTCGGTTTGGGCTTTTGCATCACGTTTGCTCCGCTTGGCTTGGATCTTTTCTTTGTTCTGTATGGGGAGTTTCACCACTGCACTCCTGTGGGAGCGGGCTTGCTCGCGAACGCGTCGTGTCAGGCGCCACCCATGCTGGATGTACCGCCGTCTTCGCGAGCAAGCCCGCTCCCACAGGGGCAGGGCGTGCCGCTCGGTTAGAAACTCATATCGACCTTGGTCCAGAGCGTGCGCCCCGGTTCATTGATCGCTTGCGGGTCGTTGGCCGGGTAGCCGAAACCGGCGTTACCCGCCAGGTTCAGGTGCTCGGCGTAAGCCTTGCCGAACAGGTTGTCGACGCCGGTGCTGACCTTCCAGTTTTTGTTGATCCGGTAGGCGCCGTTGAGCGAGAACACGCCAAAGCCGCCGCTCTTGTCGTAGTCCTTGCCGACCACGTTGCCCTTGTTCTGGTCGATGCGGTTTTGCGCCGCGACCACGCGCCACAGCGCCCCGGCGCTCCAGTTGTCTTCGCTGTAGGTCAGGCCGAAGCGCGCATCCAGCGGCGGCATTTGCGGCAGGGCTTTGCCGTCGCTGCTGTTCTTGCCCCAGGCGTAAGCCAGGGTCGCGTCGGCTTTCCAGTTATCGGTGAGTTTGTAGGCGGCACCGAGCTCGCCACCCATGATCCGCGCGTCGATGTTTTCCGCGCGCGAAGTGCTCATGCCCATCATCGTCGGTGTGTAGTCGAACAGGATGTAGTCGCGCACCACACCGATGTAGCCCGAGGCCCAGGCTTCGAGTTCGGCAGTCTTGTAGTTCACGCCGAAGTCGAACTGGGTGGTCTTCTCCGGTTTGATCGAGTCGAACGCATTCAGCGAGCCGGCCGGGCCGGACTTCGGTGAAAACAGCTCCCAGTAATCCGGGAAGCGCTGCGCGTGACCGAGGCCGGCGTACAGCGTGGCCGGGCTGTCAGCGAGGTCATGCTCGTAACGCACGAAGCCGCTTGGCAGGGTGTCGGCGCGGGTCTCGTCGGCGGTCGGATTTGGCCGGCTCATCATTCCCGAACCAATGCGCTGCCGGTAATCCTTGGCCGAAGCACGGTCGACCCGGGCGCCGGTAATCAGCCGATCACGGTCGGCGGCGTACCAGGTCATTTCGCTGAACACGCCGTAGTTATGGAAATCGGCGTCCTTGGTGTACGGCTGATCCTTGTAGGTGTCGATGCCCATGCCACTGCGCTGGCGATGCTCGTTGGTCTGCGCATCGAGACCGGTGATCAGCTGGATGTCGGCCCAGCGCCAGGTTGCCTTGATCCGCGCGCCGAGGGTGCGCCGGTCGACGTTGGAGGCCATGGGCCCCGCCATCATCCCGGTGCCGGATGGGGTGCGCAGGCTGTAGTTGTCCATCACGTGGTCGGCGTAGTTGTAGTAGACCTGCGCTTCGAGTTTCTCCAGTACGTCGGTGATGTTGGATTTTTCGAAGCGCAGGCCGAGGCTTTCGCGCAGGAACTGCGAACCGTCCATGCCGCGCCCGGCGTAGCGCGCTTCGCCGTCGCCCTTGCCGGCGGTGAGTTCGATCAGGGTGTCGGCGTCCGGGGTCCAGCCGAGCGCGATGTCACCGTTCCACGTGTCGT
>Ga0207706_10007546_pt1 | contig 10065 bp, 7 predicted proteins | sample KBSC53metaG_FD_184318 | JGI IMG/M metagenome (GOLD analysis project Ga0207706, IMG submission 184318) | Corn rhizosphere microbial communities from Kellogg Biological Station, Michigan, USA - KBS C5-3 metaG (SPAdes) (version 2) | ecosystem: Host-associated > Plants > Roots > Rhizosphere > Soil ... | reverse complement strand
GGATCGATTTTCGGCTCGGGCGGCGCGACCAATTTCCCTGTGGTCACACAGGCGATTATCGCCAACGGCAACGTGCTTGATCCGACGGTCAGCCAGACGGGCATCAACATATTCACCAACGGCGCCAGCACGCGCACACGCGGCCTCGATATCGTCGCTTCCTATCCCGCTGACTTCGGCGATTTGGGCAAGGTGAACTGGACGGTTTCGGCCAATTTCAACAAGACCAAGCTTACCAAGCTTCACCTCGCGCCGACCCAGCTGACGCCGCCCGGCGGCACTGCGCCGATCGCGCTGTTCGATAAGACGGCGATCAGCAACCTGGAGACCTCGTCGCCGCGTATGAAGATCGTCGGATCGGCCTTCTACTCGCTCGACCGCTTCTCGGCGACTTTGCGCGCGACGCTCTATGGCAAGAGCGCCCAATATCAGAGCCCGGATGGCGGGACCTACTACAAGCAGACGATCAAGAGCGCGGTGATCGGTGATGTCGAGTTGAACTACAAGTTGACCAAGTCGATCGAGCTTTCGGCGGGTGCCAACAACGTGTTCAACAAGCGTCCGCCCACCTGGACGGTGCTCGCCGGCACGTTCCCGCAGACGATCGTCACCGGCGGCAACGTCTATGATGCACCGATGACGTTCAGCCCCTACGGCATCAATGGCGGCTATTATTATGGCCGGATCAATTTCAGCTTCTGAGGCAGCTGCAGGCAAGCAAACGGAGGCGGCGTAACCGGCGCCGCCTCTTCTTCGCGAAAGAGGACGACCATGAAGGGACTTATCGTTGCAGCCGCACTGGCCATCATGGGCTCGACGGCACTGTCTGCCGCCGAGATCACACGGTTGAAAGCCGCGGGCCCGACGCCCGCTTTGATCCTGCAGGGGGTCTTGGTCCCCGCAGGGGCCGATACATTCTATCTATCCGGGCAGCTCGCCTCTCCGACTGATCCGGCTAAGCCGATGTCGGCATCGCTCACGATCGAAGATTTCGGGGATACGAAAACTCAGACGGTCAGCATCCTCACCAAAATCAAGGGGCTGCTTGCCGGCCGCGGCTATGCCATGTCGGACGTCATCAAAATGACGGTGTTCGTTGCGGGTGATCCTAAGCTTGGCGGCAGGATGGATTTTGCGGGCATGAATGAGGGTTATAAGCAGTTCTTCGGCACCGCCGACAATCCCAATGTTGTCGCCCGCTCTACCATCCAGGTGGCCGCACTGGCGGCGCCCTGGGCGCTGGTCGAGATCGAAGTGACTGCCGCTAAGACGCCCAAATAGCGCGGGGCTAGTTCTCGCAGCCGCTTATCCACGTGCGCAGCACGGTCAGATCGTCATCGACGAGCACGAGATCGGCTTTCAGCCCCGCGGCGATTGTGCCGGTCTCGTGCTGCAGGCCGAGGAAGCGCGCAGGAACGGCCGATGCCATCGCGGCCGCACTACGCAAGGGCACGCCGGTCTGCGTCATCATGTTGCGGACCGCGCTCGCCATGTCGAGGGTGGAGCCCGCAAGCACGCCCTGATCATCGCGCAGCAGGCCATCCTGCTCGCGAATGAAGCGGCCCTGTAACACGAAGCTGGACTGCGCCGCGCCGACGTTCGGCATGGCGTCGGTGACCAGCATCAGCCGCTCCGCACCCTTGGCGCGCAACGCTATCCGCACTGTCGCAGGGTGAAGGTGGTGGCCATCGACGATTATACCTGCGATCGTCCGATCGTCCTCCAACGCCGCACCGACTGTACCGGGTGAGCGGTTCATCAGTGGCGACATGGCGTTGAAGATATGCGTGAAGCCCGTCAGCCCACTGTCGATCGCGGTGCGCACCGTCTCATAATCGGCATCGGTATGGCCCGCAGCGACGATCACGCCGCGATCCGCGAGCCGGCGTATATCGCGTGCCTCGACCACCTCAGGCGCGATGGTGGTCAGCACCCGCCCATGCTTGAGCGAGGTCAGCAATGCGAAGGCGCGGTCGTCGAATTTCCGCAACCATGCCGGATTGTGGATGCCGTGGCGCGCCTCGCTCAGAAAAGGCCCTTCGACATGGATGCCGAGCACGCCGGGCACGCCCGCTTCGATCGCGGCGTCGACGGCGATGATGGCGTGCGCGACCACGTCCAGATCATCGCTGATCAGCGTCGGAAGAAAACCCGTCGTGCCGAACCTGCGGTGCGCTGCGCCGATCGTGGCGATCGCTTCGACCGTGGGGCTGTCGTTGAACAGCGCGCCGCCGCCGCCGTTGACCTGGGTGTCGATGAAGCCCGGCAGCAGGATTTTGCCGTTCAGGTCGATATGCTGGGCATCTGCCGTCGGTTCGGAGGATATGGCGCGTATGCGGTCGCCGTCGATCAGTACGCACAAATCCTCGCGCAGCCCGGCGGGCAAAAGCACGCGGCCATTGACGAGCGCCAGCGCCATCAGACCGTTTCCGTGACCTTGGCGAGTGTAGGCGGCCGATCCGGGTCGCGTCCGCGTGCTACGGCCAGCGCGTTCACCATGCGATAGAAGCTTTGGATGAGCAGGACGGGCTGGATCAGCGGATCGGCCGACAGGGCAGGCAGAACGGTGCCAGGCACGTCGGTCAGTCCGGCTATCAGCAGAGGCGCCGAACGGCCGGCAAATTCCACTGCCAGTGCGCGTACACTCGGCTGCGATTCATCATTCTGCGCGGTCAATAGAACGGGAAAAGCGGGTCCGACCAAAGCCATCGGGCCGTGCCGAATTTCGGCGGCGCTGAACGCCTCAGCATGAAAGCCGCACGTCTCCTTGACCTTGAGCGCCATCTCCTGCGCGATACCGAAGCCATGGCCGCGGCCCACAACATAGAGATGATCAGCGTCGCGCAGCACAGGTAACGCGGCAGACCAATCCTGCATCCAGGCATGTTCGAGAAGATTGGGGAGGGCTGCAACTGCCTCGACAACCGACGGATCCTGCGTCCATTCGGCCAGGATGTGCAGCACGGCGGCCAAAGTGGCGATGAAGGATTTCGTCGCGGCGACGCTTTTCTCGGGGCCGGCGCAGAGCGGAAGGGCGGTATCGGCGAGGGCGAACAGCGGCGATTGCTCGTCATTGACAAGACAGACGAGGAAGGCGCCTTGCTCTTTGGCGGCGCGGGCCGCCGCCACCAAATCGGGGCTGCGGCCGGACTGCGAAATGGCAAGCATCACCGCGCCGGCCATTGGGGGTGCGGCATCGTATACCGACGCGATGGAAGGCGAAGCCGAGCTGGTCAGCACACCGGCGCGAGTCTCGATCAGATAGCGGGCAAAGGTCGCCGCATTGTCCGAACTTCCACGCGCCAGCGTCGCCAGCACGCGCGGCGGTCCACTCCGCAAAAAGGTGCCGAGCCGCGCCGCGGCATCTGCATTGCGCGCATGTTGGCGGCGAACCGCTTCGGCGGCTTCGGCGGCTTCCGCGAACATCAACGTGGACTGGGGAGAGATGGTTTTGTTCACGGTAGGCCCATCCCGAATTTGGCGACATAATCATAGCTGTCGCCCCGGTAGAGCGAACGCGTGAACTCAACGGTGCGTCCATCCTGCGCATAGCCGCGTCGCTCGATCTCGAGCGCGGCCGAACCAGCTTCGACGCCTAGCAGCTCGGCTTGTTCGGCGGTGAACAAGATTGCGCGCAACCGTTGCAGCACGCACGCCGGCCGCGCGTCGCCGAGTGCGGCGTAGAGCGATTCCTCGACCGCATCGAGTGCACTCAGACAGCTGGCGGGGACGGTAGAATATTCGAGCGCCATCGATTGTTCATCCGCATAGCGAATGCGCGTGAAACGGAAGACGCGCGTCCCTGGGCCCAGGCCCAGCGCCATGGCCTCCTCCGGCGTAACCAGCCCTGCGGCGCGCGCGAGCCATTCGCTATGGGGGCGGCGGCCGCGTGCGAGCATATCTTCGGTGAAGGAGGTAACCGTCGCGAAATTCTTTTCGACGCGCGTGGCGACGAAAGTGCCCGCGCCGTGGCGGCGGATGAGCAAGCCGGCGTCGACCAGACCGTCGAGCGCTTTGCGTACAGTTACCCGCGACACTTCGAACGCCTCCGCCAGCTCACGCTCGGCGGGCAGGGCCTCGTCAGGCTTCAGCACATCCGACTCGATCGCCCTCCGAAGCAGCTGCTGCAGCTGCAAATAGAGTGGCGCACCGTTTCCCGGCAGCTTGCCGATCCGCTCAACGAACATCCGCTAACCCTTCCAGATACCAATCTCTTGCCTAAGTAATAATACCATTACAATATCAAAAATGACTTTAATTACTTTTTTGGTATTGCAATATTGCTACCAATCCGTCCTAATTGCGCAAATGAAGACGGGGCCGGCGGAGAATCGGTTCCGCAGTTCGCAGGTTGGCTCGCATTGGTCATTGATTGGCCTGGTGCACGAAAGATCGGCAGGGAGTGATGAGCATGGTCAAGCAGCAAAAAGGGGTTTTCGCGTTGGGGGTGAGCCTCATCGCATTGTCGATGACGACATCCGTCCGGGCGCAGGACGCCACGCCGACAACGGCCGCGCCCGCGCCGCAAACGGATGCCGGCGATGAAGTCGTCATCACGGGCATTCGCGCCTCGATCCAAGCTTCGCTCGATCAGAAGCGCCACTCGGATCTGGTGAGCGAGGTGATCACCGCGCAGGATATCGGCAAATTCCCCGATAAGAATGTCGCGGATTCGCTCGGACGCCTGACGGGCGTGAACGTCGTGACCGGATCGGCCAATGCCGGCGGCTTCGGCGAGAACCAGTCAGTCTCGATCCGCGGCACCGATCCTACGCTCAACCTGACCTTGCTCGACGGTCACTCGGTCGCGACGGGCGATTGGTTCGTACTCGATCAGACCTCCGGCGGTCGCAGTTTCGATTTCAGCCTGTTGCCGTCGGAAATCGTCGGCAGCCTGGAAGTCTATAAGTCGAGCGAGGCCGATATTCAGGAAGGTGGAATCGGCGGCACGATCAATCTGCACAGCCGCAAGCCGCTTGATCTGCCGTCCGGCACCGTGTCGCTGACGGCGCAAGCTGCCTATAATGATCGTGCGGACAAGTGGACCCCGCAGGCGTCGGGACTTGTGAGCTGGAAGAATGCCGAGGGTACGTTCGGCGTCCTCGCCGCAGCCTTTTACCAGAAGCGCGATTTCCGCCGCGATGGTCAGGAATTCCTCGGCTACACGCCCTATACCAACTTCGCCGGCACCACGCAGACCGTATCCGCGCCCAATCTGATCGGCGCGGCCTATTTCACGCAGCAGCGCGTGCGCAAAGGTGGATTGGTCGCGCTGCAATATAAGGGCGACAAGTTCGAACTGAACCTCAACGGCATCTACACGCGGCTCGACGCCAACAACGTCAACGTAAACTCGATGGCCTGGATCAGCCGCGTTATCGCCAACAATTCGACGCCGGGGCCGAACAATGCGCTGACGAGCTATAAGGTGACGGACGGATATCTTACCTCAGCCACCTTCAGCCCGACGACGACCGGCGGCGCGCCGATCCAGGGGCGCGTGCAGGACGATATTTTCCGCCGTGCCTTTTCATCGACCTGGGTGGCCAATGCAGATGCGACCTTCCACGCCAGCGACAATCTCACGCTGACGGGCGAGGCCGGCTACACCAAGGGCATGGGCGAAACGAAGGACACGTTCGCCTGGGAAACCTATTGGGATACCGGCGTCAGCTACACGATCGATGGCAAGGGCGCGGATGTGACGTTCCCCGGCCTGCCCACCGATCCGACGAGCCAAGCCTATCTCAACAATTATTACAGCTGGTCGTGGGGCGGTAAGATAAAGTCGCCCGACAGCGAATTGTACGGCCGGGCGGACGTGGAGTGGATTGCTCCTGACAACGGCTTCATCAAATCGATCAAGGTCGGCGGGCGCCTGACACATCACAAGCGTTCGCTCGATTACATGGCTTACGCATGGGCCGGTAACGGCCTCTATTCAGGCACCAAGACGGTTGGCCTCGGAACCGTGTTCGACGGCACGTTGACGCCCAAGGATTTTGGCAGCGGCATCCGGGACTTCCCGCCTTATTCGCTCGCAGACGAGGGTAAGGTGCTTCAGGAACTGTCGACCAATGGCGGGCGGAACTTCGATTTCTATCCGCAGGCCAGCTTCTCGGTTCGGGAGAATACGCAGGCGGTCTACGCGATGGCCAAGCTGGGCAATGACAGCGACTGGCGCGGCAATATCGGCGTGCGGGCGGTGCATACCGAGCAGAATTCGCTGCAATATTCGCCTACTGCGCCGCAGGTGAACGCGAAGTCGATATTCTGCGACACGTGCGGCACGGTCGAAACCAAGAACACCTATTGGGATATCCTGCCGAGCGCGAACCTTACCTATAACGTCCAGCCCGACCTGCTGCTTCGCGCAGGTATCGCCAAGGTGATGACGCGGCCTGGCTATGCCCAACTCGCGGGCGCTGTCACGCTGAGCGACCTCGCTTTGACCGGGACGGCGGGTGGTAACCCGACGCTCAAGCCCACCCGGGCCTGGGATTATAACGTCGGCGCCGAATGGTATTACGGTAAGCAGGCGCTGCTGTCGGTAAACTTGTTCTACCTAGACATTCAGTCCTACGTGACGTCCGCCAGCTTCTCGCGTTTCTACGTCACGCAGCAGCATCCGCAGGGTGCCAACTTCCTGCTGACGGGGCCGGTGAATGGTCCGGGCGGTCACAATGAGGGCTTCGAAATCAACTGGCAGCAGCCGCTGTGGTGGGGCTTCGGAGTTCTCGCCAATTACACCTATGCCGATGCCAAGGCGAAGGGCGGGGGCGTAATCGATGGAAACAGCAAGCACACCTACAATCTGACGGGTTATTTCGAGAATGATCTGCTCAGCGCACGCTTGGCCTATACCTTCCGTTCGAAGTTCCGGTCGGGCATCGATCGTGCGACGCCGATGTGGCAGGACAGTTTCGGCCAGCTCGACGGATCGCTGCTGGTGCACGTAACCAAGCAGATCGCAGTGTCGATCGACGCGCAGAACCTGCTCAATCGCAAGCTCTATTATTTCGTGGGTAATCCTGCGATTCCAAGGGCTTATTACAATAATGGCCGCACTTTCTGGCTTGGCGGCAAGGTTAGCTTCTGAGACAAGGTTTGGCGTACCAGCTGAGGTGGACGTGTCGATGCGCCCGATGTGGCTTGCCGCCCTGGCCCTTCTCCCGGGTGCGGCAGCGGCGGAAGCCGGGAATTCTCTCCCGGCAACCGTCTCCCTGCTGCCCATGCCGGCGTCGATCGCTCCAAAAGCGGGAGCGTTCGCGCTGGCGGGCAGCGCCTTGTCTTTTGATCCGCGCGATGCAGGTGCGGCGGCGGCTGCGGCGCCGCGACTGAACGCGCTGCTCGATCGGCCGCGGCTGCCCGTGCCGTAGGACAAAGGCGCCAAATCCGCTTCCGTTGCGACAAGAAGATGACCAGGGCAGAGGCCTATCGGTGACGCAGAAGACCGTCACGATCAGCGCAGGCAGTGATGCGGGCATTTTTGTGGCGCGACCACGCTTTGGCAGTTGATCCAAGGGCATGGCGCTCGGGTGATTCCTGCTATAACGATTGAGGAGGCGCCAACCTTTGGGTGGCGCGGGGGGATGCTGGATTCCGCACGTCAGTTCGACCCGCTCGGGTTCGTGAAGGCGCTGACCAATCGGGTGCTCGACAGGCTCACACTCGCGGGACGACCCTGAGCTTGTTCAGTAGCCGCCCCGCGCGATCGCTCGCGCCAACACATCCGCCATAGGCTCGAGCACTTCCGCATAGTTGCGCCAGCGGCCCATCGCGCGGTCGTGCAGCGGCTCTCGCACCTGAGCGTAACTGGGAGTTGGCGCATGACGGCGACGTTGATGAAAGTCGATCTGCGCCGGCTCCATTTGCAGACCCAGATAACTCATCAGCCGTTCGGTTTCGCCTGCTTGATCGGCAACGAAGCTTTCGTAGCGGAAGCTATAGGGGGTGATGCCAGCGCCGCGATATTCGGCCATCAAAGCATCGACCGCCACGAGGTGATGCGCGGCATCTTCGAGGCGATAGGTGCAGTGGAAGCCGTGCGTCATATCATGCTGCATCGCCGACACGATCACATCGCGCGGATCGCGCATCACCGCGACAAACCGCGCACGTGGAAAAGCGAGCCGCAACAGCGGCAGGTAGACTTCGTTGAGTGGCATCTTATCGGTGAAGAAATCCGCTCCGCTGGCCAGCAGCCCATAGCTTGCAGCCCCGCGCAAATAGTAATCCCGCAGCTGCTGGGGTACCTTAGGATCGTCAGCGACGTGGTCGAGCGCGGCGGGGAAGGGCATGCCGCTCACCGTTTCGATGAGGGCGGGCAGTTGGCCAGCGAACGGAAGCTCGCCGCCGGGGCGAATATGCGAGTGGCTTGCCAGCACCTGCTCGGTCAAAGTCGTGCCCGATCGCGGGAAGCCGAGGATGAAGATCGGCTGAGGGATATCTTCGGCGCGCGGTGCACCTGCCACGCCCGCCGTACGCGCCGCGAAACGCGTCAGAGCGGCGAAATATCGCTCCACCTCTGCCGCATCATATCGATGACGACGCGCTGCCGCGAGGTTAGCCTTGGCGCGCGCCGCATCTACCCACGCCTCCTCATATCGTCCCGCCCGGTCCCGCAATCGCGCGCGAAGAAGCAGCGGCGTTCCGGAAAGGTCCGGCACCGCATCGAGCAGCGCAAGGCCCTCATGCCAATGCGGCGTGCGGCTGAGCAGCTGCGCGCGCTGAGCTTTCACGTCGAGACCCTGCCGTGCAGCCAGCGGCTCGGCTCGGTCAAGGAACGCCGCGGCGCGGTCGAAATCATCGCGCTGCTCGGCCAATTCCGCCAGGTGCACGATCGGCGCGAGCATTTCGGGTGCGGCGTCGACCGCGGCCTTGAGTAAGGGTTCGGCCTCATCGAGCCTACCCTGGCGCATCAGGTTACGACCGAGATTGGCGAGCAACTGCGGGTGGCGCCCGGCGAGCGCGATCGCGCGCTGAAGGTGCCACGCGCCGGGCACGAGCACCTCGCGCTCGGACAGCAGCGACCCGAGCATTCCATGCGCATCCGCATGGTAGGGATCGGCCGCCACCGCTTCGGCCAAAGCTTGTTCGGCTTCGGCGGCGCGGCCGAGCCCGAGCAGTAGGCGCGCCAGATCGCTGCGCGGCCATTGTTTGTTAGGCGCAAGCGCTATCACCTGGCGGAGCGTGCGTTCCGCGCCCGAGGCATCTCCGAACCGCTGCTGGCAGAGGAACAGGATCTCAAGCGCGTCGACATCGTTCGGATCGTTGGCGAGCAGCCCACGTGCCAGCTCCTCCGCGGTTGCGAAACGTTCTGCACCAATGGCAGCGCGTGCGCGTGCGATCCGATCCTGGCTGTCCCCACCCATGCCCCGGCTTTACCCGCTCCGACGGGCTCGGCATAGAGGCATGGAGGAGCCTTAAGCTTTTCAAAACGTTATACGAATAGTCCACTGGACGTGAGCCGCAATCAGCACTATATACCGCCCGGTATGGAAAGCACTGCCTCCTGTTGCGTACCCAAGGGGCGCCCTCGCGAATTCGACGTCGACGAGGCGCTCACCGCTGCGCTGCGCGTTTTCTGGCGTCGCGGCTATGAAGGTGCCTCGATGGCGGAGCTGACTGCCGAAATGGGGATCGCCAAGCCGAGCCTCTACGCCGCCTTCGGCAACAAAGAAGAGCTCTTCAAAAAGGCGCTCGGCCTTCCGCCTAACGCGCCAGCCACCCTGGCCCAAGAGCTGGTCGGTGAACCCTCCTTCGTGGAGGAGCTCTCAGCGAGCGGCTACAAGTTCGACCCGGCTGCAAAAATATATTTCCGGCAGAGTGAGATGCCGACACAGTTCGTCAGCCCGCAAAAGCTCGTTGCCAATATTCCGGCATCGATGATCGCCGGCGAAGGCTCGGCCGATGTCATTGCAAAGACGCCGGACGGAAAGCTCTACTCCGAGCAGATGATGATCAGCGTTCAGGCGCCGCCCAAACCGCAGTTTCAGTACATCGGTGCAAAACTGGCAGCTCGCGGCAACAACGATTCCGGTTACTTTATGGAGCAGGGCAAGC
>Ga0207706_10007544_pt1 | contig 10069 bp, 7 predicted proteins | sample KBSC53metaG_FD_184318 | JGI IMG/M metagenome (GOLD analysis project Ga0207706, IMG submission 184318) | Corn rhizosphere microbial communities from Kellogg Biological Station, Michigan, USA - KBS C5-3 metaG (SPAdes) (version 2) | ecosystem: Host-associated > Plants > Roots > Rhizosphere > Soil ... | reverse complement strand
GACGATGCGAGCGCCCGGAGCGAGCTGGCCGCGTACGATCAGATTCCGCAGTGAGTCGTACAGCCGGTTTCCACGCTCGGTCGCGCCCGCGGCTCGTCGCCCCCCATCAGGGGACCGCGGCTTCGCACCAGACCGTTTCCGCACACGGCCAATATACAAGCATCGTGGAACGCTGAAGATCAAAGGCAACTGAACGGCCTTTGCCCCTTCCTTGCGCCTCCCGCCCAGTCGCGATATCCTATCCGCAATTGTATACAATTCCGCATCCAAATAGGAGGCTCGATGTCGCTCTTCGTGCGCAAGGACGTCAGGTCGCTGCTGGCCGAGGCCGGCGCCGGCACGCTCAGGCGGGAGCTTGGACCACTCAACCTGGTAACCCTCGGCATCGGCGCGGTTATCGGAGCCGGCATCTTCGTGCTCGCCGGCAACGCCGCCTCCCAGAACGCCGGTCCGGCGATCACCCTTTCAATGGTTCTGGCCGGTGTCGCCTGCGCCTTTGCCGGACTGTGCTACGCCGAGCTGGCGAGCATGATTCCGGTGGCCGGCAGCGCGTATACCTACGCCTACGCGACGATGGGAGAGCTCGTCGCCTGGATTATCGGTTGGGACCTCGTTCTCGAGTACTCACTCAGCTCGTCAACCGTTGCCGTCGGCTGGTCCTCGTACGCCGTTACGCTCCTGGGCGAGCTCGGCATTCACATCCCTCCGCAGTTCACTGGCGCCCCCGGCACCCACGTTTGCCTGCCGGATGGATCTCACGTGATTGGAATCTTCAACGTGCCCGCGCTTCTCATTTGTCTGGCGCTTACAGGATTGCTCGTGCTCGGCATTCGTGAGTCGGCGCGGGCCAATACCACCATCGTCATAATCAAGTTGATCGTGCTCGCGCTCTTTATCGCTGTCGGAGCGCAATACGTAAACACGGCGAACCTGCACCCGTTCATCCCACCCAACACTGGATCGTTCGGCTCCTTTGGCTGGAGCGGGATTCTCCGCGGCGCAGGTATCATCTTCTTCGCTTACATCGGTTTTGATGCCGTCTCCACCGCGTCGCAGGAAGCGAAGAACCCCGGCCGTGATATTCCAATCGGTATCCTCGTCTCCCTGGCGATCTGCACCCTCATCTACATCGCCGTTGGACTCGTCATGACGGGTCTCGTGCCGTATCCGCGCCTCAACGTCGCATCACCGCTCGCTCTTGCCGTGGAGACGACCCAGGTGAGCTGGCTGCCTCCCGTCGTCAACTTTGGCGCGATTTGCGGTCTGTCGAGCGTCATTCTCGTCAACATGCTCGCCCAGTCGCGAATCTTTTATTCGATGAGTCGCGACGGACTGCTGCCGCCACTGTTCTCGAGACTGCATCCGCGTTTCCGCACGCCACACGTCACCACGACTATCACCGGCATTGTCGTCGCAATTGCCTCCGGCCTCTTTCCGATCGGCGTGCTGGGTCAGCTGGTAAGCATGGGGACGCTGCTCGCTTTCGCCATCGTCTGCACCGGAGTTCTCATACTGCGCAGAACCGCGCCCGATGTTGCCCGCCCGTTCCGAACACCAGGCATGCCCTGGGTGCCGGTAGTGGGCACTTTGATCTGCTTCTATCTGATGTCGGGGTTGCCGCTGGCGACCTGGATCAGATTGTTCGTCTGGCTGGCCGTCGGACTGACGATCTACTTCAGTTACGGAAGAGTGCGCGCCGCAGCGACTCGCGCGCAGCCATTCGCCGATGCGGCGTAGATAAACTCAATGCGTAAGACGCGCGGAATAGATATCGTCCCACGCGCGCAACGCTGGTTTGGGCTTCAGGTCCGTGTCGACGAGCCCCAATGTCGCGAACAGCGGCAAGATTGTCGGCACGGGCTTGGGGAAACTCGATAGATCCAGATCCGCAAATGTCAGTTGGAAGACGCCGATCGCACCAGCCTGCTCGAGCAGCTGTGCCTGCCGCCTGAGATAGGCAGCCTGCATCTCGGGAGAAGTCGAGAAAACACCACTCACCGATTTGGACGGCCATCCGCCTTCCACGATCATCACCGGGAGCAAGCGTGTGCCCTTCACTCTGGCGTAGTAATTCAGCGGTATGTCGCCGGGAGCCTTGAATCCGCCAAGGTATGGATAGGACGAGAGTCCAAGAACATTCACGAACGGAAAGTCCCGCAGATCCTGATCGATCCCAACGTACGACGGTTTCTGAGGAAGCCTGCCCCAGGCCGTCTCCACCTGAACGCTGACGTAGAGTGGCAACGCACTCCCGTTTCTGAGACGTCGGATATCACCTGCTGCGTCATTGGTCATTTTGACCACTGCGTTGTAGACCGGCCGCGGCGCAATCGCACGAATCAGGTTTGTCTCCGCCGCGAGGCCGAGGTAGTCAGGGTGTAGTGTTTCGACGACCGCGCGCACGTAGTTGCGATACAGTTGCTGGATGGCGGGCTCGGTGATGCTTCTGTGCGCCGCCACGAGCGCTTCTGCTTCACGGTCTCGAGCCAGACCGTTAGTGACATCAATGGTGAGAACGAGTCGAAGATGCTTCGAGCGATAGAAGTGCTCGAGATCTACGCCGTCTTTCTTCAGCGCTTCGGCAGGAGACGTTCCGGCGAGCATTGATGCCCATGGAACATCCACGTGCATTATCGCCGCATCCGATCTCTTCGTCCAAACCTCGGCCGACTTTATCGCCACCTTCACATCAGGCTTTGGTGGAATGATCGAGAAACCCATGAAATAGGATCTCGATCCGGACGGCTGCGATGGAACGTCGGGCTCGGGTTGCGACTTCGCGCACGAGATGAGCGCCGCGGCCAGTGAGAGCGGAATAAGAAAAGACTTCATGCTGGGCGAGCCTCACCAATTGCTTCCCTTCGGCGGAAGAATCGTCGCTGGTGAGCTGGTGCGACAAGCCGTTCCACTAACGCGAGCGCGCCATCGACTGCCAGTGCCAGGAGTGCTGCAGGTAGTGCTCCGGAAAGAATCATTCGCGTGTCAGCGAGCGCGAGGCCGGCAACGATCGGCTCGCCCAGCCCGCCGGCACCGATGAATGCAGCCAGTGTTGCCGCACCGACGGTAATTACCGCGGCTGTGCGAATGCCCGCCATGATTATTGGAGCCGCCAGCGGGAGCCGAACCCAAAGCAGTCGTTGCGCGGCGGTCGTTCCCAGCGCTTCAGCCGCCGCGACTGCCTCCGGGTCGGCGTTCCTCACTCCTGAATACGTCGCGCGGGCGATCGGATAGAGCGCGTATAGCCACAGCGCAACCAGTGCTGGAATCACTCCCACACCCAGCAAGGGAATCATGAATGCGAGAAGAGCGATGCTCGGGATTGTCTGAAGCACGCCGAGTGCGCCAATGATCGGCTCCGCCGCACCCCGCGCGCGTTCCAGCACCAGTCCGAGTGGAACCGCAACCACCACAGCAGCCAACAGCGCGAGCGCTACCAGCAGAAGATGCCTCAGAGCAAGCGAAAAAATGCTCGAGCGCCGATTGATCAGATATCGCCAGAGGCCATCAGCATTGGAACCGGCGACTCGAGGAGCAACGGTCGCCGCGCCGAGCAGTCCGAGATCAGTGAGCTCGTCCCGAGCCACCCGGGCGACATCCTCACGACCGACTTCGATCCGCTGATTCAGACGTCGCATCGTCTGCTCGTCGAGACGATCGCTGAGCAGCGTCAGCGTTCCGACTGCTGCCGGGAAATCGCGGATCAGCCGCCGTGAGGTAAGCGCGGCGGCCTCGTAGGGTGGGAAAAAGTGCCGATCGTCCGTCAGCGTCATGAGGTTGTACCGGGCGAGCAGGCCATCGGTTGAATAGCCGTCGATGACATCGACCGCGCCTGATACGAGCGCCTGATACTTGATGGCCGGCGCCAATGGTCGCACTGCCCGGGGATGGAGACCGTAGACGCGGGACAGTCCAACGAGCCCATCGTTCCTCCCGATGAAGTCAGGCGTGAAGCCGGCGGTGAGACGCGAGCTTTCGCGCGCCAAATCAGTAAGTGTGCGCAATCCATATTTGCGAGCCGTCTCCCGCGTGACTGCGATCGCGTAGGTGTTTTGAAATCCCAGCGGCGGCAGCCAGTGCACGTCGTACGCGTCCGCGAATCGCCGGACGACGTGATTGAAGACAGCCCGCGCGTCAGCTGTAACAGAATCGGGCGGGCTGTCGTGGAGGATCGCGACAAGTCCGGTGCCGGTGTATTCGGGATAGACATCGATCGATCCGTTGCGCAGCGCTTCGAAGGCAATCTCCGTGGCGCCAAGTCCGGGCCGACGCTCGACGCGAAAACCGCGTGACTCCAGAAGCTGGGCGAACATCTCGGCGAGAAGGTAAGACTCACCGAACGGCTTCGAGGCGACGGTGATCCGTTGGCTGTTCCCGTCAGCGTTTCTCGCTTGCAATCGGGCAGTATCCGTCTGCGAAACCGCATCTCGGCCGCAGAGGAAAGCGAGCGAGGAGACGAGAAAAAGCCGGCGATTGTGCGTCAAGCCAGCAGCGCCTCCAAACCCGTCCGCGCACGATCGATCAGATGCGCGACATACTGAGTCGCTGGTGAGTGAACGAGATCGCGCAACGGGCCACGTTGCTCGACTTTTCCCTTCTTCATCACCACCACCTGATCGGCTAGTCGCCCGGCTTCGGCCAGGTCATGTGTGACCAGCAGTGTAGTCACCGCGACCCTGCGGCGCAGCTCGCTGAGAACCTCCTGGAGCTCGGCGCGTGAGATGGCGTCCAGTGCGCCGAAAGGCTCGTCGAGCAGAATCACTCCCGGTGTGGCTGCAATGCTTCTGGCGAGCGCCACGCGTTGCCTCTGTCCTCCCGACAGCTCGTGGGGAAAACGAGCCCCGAATTGCGCCACAGGCAGTCCGACCAGCTTCAGTGCTTCGCGCGCTGCTACCCGCGCATCGGATCGTTCCTGGAGTATCGGCACCAATGCGACGTTGCGCAGGACTCGCCAGTGGGGAAGCAGTCCACCGTGCTGCTGCACATAACCCATGCTGCGCCGCAGCGCGATTGGATCCTGTGCGCGGACGTCTTTGTCGCCGACGAGTATCTCACCGCGCTCCGGATCAATAAGGCGATTGAAGCAGCGCAGCAGTGTCGTCTTGCCGGAGCCGCTTTCTCCCACGAGAGCTGTTGCCGTGCCCGGCGGGACGTCGACGCTGACGCCATCGAGCGCGACAACGTCGCCGAAACGGTGGGTTACGTTACGCGCAGCGAGAGCACTCGGCATTCCTAACAGTGCTCGCGATAAGGCCTGCGCGCTACACGACGGTGCGAGATGTCGTGTTCGCCACCGGCAGCTGGCGCCCCATTACATCGATGATCGCCATGAATGCCAGAGCCAGCGCCATGAACATCAGCTGCGGAACCAGCAGGAGGCCGTGTACTCCGCGCCAGGAAATGAGACCGCAGATGACGACGAAGCCGATCGTTCGCATCCAGCTCAATCGGACGAACCGACGGAGCACGTAATAGATCAGCCCTGCCGCGAGTCCCGCGACGGTCCCTGCGAAGAGCACTGTCAGAGTACCCGGAATTGTGAACTCCATGACGGGCCGGTGCTCGCGGTGCGCAATGACTCGCATCAACAGTCTTCCGCCAATCCCAAGCACCAGCAGGCCAACGACTCCGCCGCGTATGATCCAGCGCTTCAGCTCCATGGGCTCGCCTCCGCTGCCAGACACTACGGCTGTCTCCGGCCCGCGTTTCGCGTTGTACTAGTTTTCACAGAATCATCAAAACTGGGAATAGAGATGGCCGTCACAAAACCGAAATCCCGCCGGCTTGGAGCTCAGGGATTGCTCACATCAGCGATCGGCCTCGGCTGCATGGGAATGTCAGACTTCTACGGGCCGAGCGACGAGAAGCAATCGATCGCGACTATACATCGGGCTATCGAGCTTGGGGTCAATCTTCTTGATACGGCTGACATTTACGGGCCGTTCACCAACGAGGAGCTGGTCGGACGAGCCATTGAGGGGAAGCGCGATCAGGTCTTAGTCGCTACCAAGTTTGGGAACGTGCGCGATCCCAAAACTCGGGCGTTCCTCGGCGTGAATGGCAAGCCCGACTACGTCCGTCAGGCGTGCGAGGCGTCACTCAAGCGGTTGGGCATCGACACGATCGACCTCTATTACCAGCACCGCGTCGACAGAAGTACTCCCATCGAAGACACCGTCGGCGCAATGGCGGATCTCGTTCGACAGGGAAAGGTGCGCTTCATCGGATTGTCAGAGGCATCCGTGCCGACGATTCGCCGGGCGCACGCCGTACACCCCATAACCGCGGTGCAGACCGAGTACTCGCTGTGGACGCGCGATCCAGAAGATGGTTTGTTGGAGGCTCTGCGCGCACTCGACATCGGATTCGTCGCCTACAGCCCGCTCGGCCGCGGTTTTTTGACCGGACAGATCAAGACCATCGACGACCTGGCCGACGACGACTTCAGGAAGCATCACCCGCGATTCCAGGGCGAGAACTTTCAAAAGAATCTCGATCTCGTCGCCAGGGTCGAGGACATTGCCGCCGAGCACAAATGCACACCGGCGCAACTGGCGTTGGCGTGGGTCCTCGCACAGGGTGATGACATCGTCCCGATTCCAGGAACGCGCCACCCGGAACGTCTCGAGGAAAATCTGGGTGCGCTCGAGATCGTGCTTTCGGAAAACGACCTGCAACGTATTGACCTCGCGGCACCCAAGGGATCGACAGCTGGCGCTCGATACCCTGAAGGTGGAATGAGGACAATCAACGGATAGTTAACCGGACCCGCCTCTAATCACGAAGGCGGGCTAAGAACTACCTGGCCTTACCGCCTGCGACGTCTTCTTCGTGACGACCGGCCAGAAGACGGCGTGGCAGCGGAGCTACCGCGAGAGGCGCCAGCGCCATGACGCCCCGAGTCACCGTTGGTAGAAGCCCGGCTGGCCTTCGCCTTCGAACGCGCTCTCTCTTCGGATTTTCTGGCGCGGATCGCGGCGATTCGTTCGCCGATCGGGATCTCCAGTCGTCCCTCAGGCCGCGCGTTGTAATCGAAATCGGGGATTGTGATCTGCGGCAGTCGCTTCCCGATCGCTTTCTCGATCGCGCGCAGATCGTTCTGCTCGTCAGGCGCGACGAACGTAAAGGCATCGCCGATTTCTCCAGCGCGAGCGGTGCGTCCCACCCGATGGATGTAATCGTCGGGTGCTTCGGGCACGTCGAAGTTCACAACATGCCCGAGAGCCTCGATGTCGATTCCGCGCGCAGCGATGTCCGTCGCCACCAGCACGCGGTACGAGCCGTTCTTGAAGCCGGCCAGCGCGGCGGTTCGCTGTCCCTGTGATCTATTCCCGTGGATCCGCTCCGCCTTGACGCCGCGCTTCACCAGCTGCTCGGCGAGACGATTGGCGCGGTGCTTGGTGCGTGTGAAGACGAGCGCCTGTGACATCTCGTCGCGATCGAGAAGTGCGAGCAGCAGATCTTTTTTCAGATCCTGCTTCACCGGATAGACCGCCTGGGTGATGCCGACGGCCGGTGTCGATCGCCGGCCCAGGTCGATCGTGAGCGGGTTGTGCAGCATCTCACGAGTGAGAGTAGCAATTGGCGGCGGCATCGTCGCACTGAACAGGAGCGTTTGCCGTTTGGCCGGCACCAGTTTGAGAATTCGCTTGATGTCCGGAAGGAAACCCATGTCGAGCATCCGATCGGCTTCATCGAGCACCAGGAATTCGATGTTCCTGAGACTCGCGTACGGCGCCTTGAGGTGATCGAGCAGTCGTCCGGGTGTCGCAACCAGCACATCGACGCCGGCGCGCATCGCGTGCTCCTGCGGCGCCATACCCACGCCACCGTAGATCGCGGCCGCCGTTATCGGCGTATGCACCGCAACGGCGTCGAGTGAGCTGAGAATTTGCGCCGCCAGCTCTCGCGTTGGCGTGATGATCAGCGCGCGCGTCTTTCCGCGCGGCTTGTCGATAAGCTGGTGGAGAATCGGCAGCAGAAAGGCGGCGGTCTTTCCGCTGCCCGTCATGGCGCAGGCGAGAACGTCGCGTCCTTCAAGTGCGCCGGGAATTGCCTCGGCCTGAATCGGGGTCGGTCTTTGGAATCCCAGCTCTTTGAGTCCCTTCTGGAGGCTGGGGTGAAGCTTCAGTGATGAAAACGGCAGATTGTCGCCTGATCTATAGAGTGAATGATTGGAGTAGAAAGGTACCCTATAGTCGGAAGAGGTAGCTGATTTTGGCGAAAAAACCGTCGCTCGTCCGCTGCATGTCCTGGAACCTGAACTCGTGCGGCTCTTCCATCACCGAGCCATAACCAACGTAGACGAGCGTGCCGGGTACTGGCCGGTAGCTGAAAAGCCAGTCGGTGGAAAACTCGTTAGTCGTCGAGCCGGTGTCGACCACTCCATCGACGAGGATTGGATTTCCATCCCTGTCGCGCAGCGCCGATCGCGACCGCGCGGCGTACTGTCCGACCAGTCTCAGAAAAATCGGCCGGCTTACCTGATACTCGATTTTGACCCGCGGAATCGTCTCGGATGAAAAGCGCGACCCATCGGCTATCCTGTCGATGGTGAGACGGGAGAACTGCAGCGAGGTGCGGATCGCCGTCGTCGGCCTTATGTCGAGCGACGCATCGATCCGCGAGTTTCTGCCCGGCGCGGCCTCGCGAAAAATGGGGACTTCACCTCGAGTCATCGCCGCAGTTCCGGTGAAGTGACGGAACGTCGGTGTCGTCAGGCTGAGCGAGCCACCCCACTGATCATCTTCAGGCGGCGGTACCACGAACGCGACGGTGTCGGTGACGCCGCCCGTCGAATTCTCGATCGTGTAGCCCGCATACAGCGACGGATCGAATGCGAAATATCCGCGTGTCACCGCGCCGCCGATCCTCCACCCGCCGCGCAGCGTCGCGCTCGGCGTTATCGACTCGGTGCTTTCGCTGAGGCTATGCCCCGACCCCTTGTTGTTCCAGATGGGATTGAGCCCGAAGAAAGCGCCGTAGGTTTGGACGAATGCATCTGGCGCACCGTAGAAAGTGATCCGATTGAACGCGCGACCTTCGATGATCCCGGTGCGATTTACGAAACCCGCAGCGGCGTTGAAACCCGGATCCACCGAGCGCGCCGTGAAGTGAAATCCCCAGGCTCGGCCGGTGCGGTCCCAATCGCCCTGTAGAATCGATCCCGTTGAATGCTGCTGGAGACTGTCGGTCCACGAATGCGCCGCCTGGAACTGGGCCCAGTACAATTTGGAGTGATAGAACCGGTAGTCGGCGGCCGCCACGCGCGAGTAGTCGCTCCCATCTTCGCGCGCGGTGAGAACCGCGCCCAGCGTATTCGCCGAGCCGAAGTCATAGCGGAGTCGGGCGACGCCGAAGAGCGGCGTGTGATCCCCGCTCCATGAGTACGTGTTGTCGTCGCCCGCCACGATCGACGCGATGTTGAGTCCGCCGATTTTCCCGGTGAGCTTCGCTCCACCATTCGGCGCCACGATGCGGCGTGTGTAGATCAGCTGGTTCGGAGAATCGAACAGCTCGAGCCCGTCGAGAAAGAACGGCCGCTTCTCGGGATAAAAGAGGGCGAATCTCTCGTTGAGCAGTACCTGCCCGACGTCGGCCTCGACCTGCGAGAAATCGGGATTGATCGTGGCATTGAGCGTGAGGTTCTGCCTGATTCCCCAGCGAACGTCGCCGCCGAGCTCTGTGGTGTTCTCGTAGTTGCCGTTGTTGACGGTCGGAGCGCGATCGGCATGACTCGTCATGGTCGGCGTCGCCTCGAGCACCAGCCCGCGTTTCAGATCGTGCAGCCCGTCGAGCGTTCCTGATTGCGCCAGAAAATTGGAATTGGCGCGGATGGCCGGCGCCCAGGTGTCCTGAAAGCCCGAGTGCTGAACTCGACGCAAGATGTGAATGCCCCAGCTCTGCACTCTCGCGTCCTGATAGCGAAGGCTCTTGAACGGAATCCGGATTTCCACCTGGTAGCCGCCCTCGACGAGCTGCCCCTTCGATTCGAAGAAGTAGTCCGGATTCAGATCGACGCTCCCCTCGAGCGGATTGATGGTTCTAAACCCGCCGCCGGTCGCCGACGGAC
>Ga0207706_10007538_pt1 | contig 10070 bp, 5 predicted proteins | sample KBSC53metaG_FD_184318 | JGI IMG/M metagenome (GOLD analysis project Ga0207706, IMG submission 184318) | Corn rhizosphere microbial communities from Kellogg Biological Station, Michigan, USA - KBS C5-3 metaG (SPAdes) (version 2) | ecosystem: Host-associated > Plants > Roots > Rhizosphere > Soil ... | reverse complement strand
CTGTTCGAGCCGCTCTATCGAAAGCTGGCCGCGCGGCTGCGCAACCGGCGCACGCTCGCCGCGCTGGTGACGCTCTCGGTCATCGTCGTCATGGTGATCCTGCCGGTGACGCTGGTGGCGATCTCGCTGGTGCAGGAAGTGACTGCCATGTACCAGCGCGTCAGGACCGGCCAGGTCAACTTCGGCGGCTACTTCGCGCAGATGCTCGCCGCCCTGCCGTCGTGGGCAAGCGGGCTCCTCGAGCGGCTCGGCCTCGACGACCTCGCCGTCCTGCAGGGCAAGCTGACCGCGGCGATCAACCAGCGCGGGCAGGCGTTCGCCGCCCGGGCGGTCGACTTCGGCCAGGACGCCGTCGATCTGGTCGTCGGCTTCTGCATCGCCATGTACCTGCTGTTCTTCCTGCTGCGCGACGGCGCCGCGGTTGCGCGCGAGATCCGCGCCGCGATTCCGCTCGACCCGCCCGTCAAGGCGCGCCTGCTCGAACGCTTCACGACCGTGATCCGGGCGACCGTGAAGGGCAACGTCCTCGTCGCCGCCGCGCAGGGAGCCCTCGGCGGACTCGCCTTCTGGGCGCTCGGCGTGCATGCGCCGATGCTGTGGGCGGTCGTCATGGCGTTCCTGTCGCTGTTGCCTGCCGTCGGCGCAGCGCTGATCTGGGGCCCGGTGGCTCTCTACTTGCTCGCCACCGGCCAGCTCTGGCAGGGGTTCGGTCTGATCGCGTTCGGCGTCCTCGTCATCGGTTTGATCGACAACGTGCTGCGACCGATCCTGGTCGGCAAGGACACCCAGATGCCCGACTACGTGGTGCTGATCTCGACCGTCGGCGGCCTCGCACTGATCGGCATCAACGGCTTCGTGATCGGGCCCCTGATCGCCGCCATGTTCATGTCGGCGTGGCAGATCATCGCCGCCGAGCGTGCCACCGACAGCGAGGCGGCTTAGCATGGGGCCGCAGCCGGATCGCCCGGCTGTCGGAGCGCTCCTACCGCCCGCAGCTTCGTTCTCCGTCGTCCGTGCGCGCGCGGCGACGCTCACGCGCTGTCACCATTTCGACTAGGCTCTGGACCCGATGGAAGACGCCAACGAGAGAATCCGCGAGCTCGAAGCCCGCCTGGTCGCGCATGGCATCGTGCTGAAGGCGATCGCGCGCCTTCTCTCGGAATCGACGCTCGCCGAGCTCAAGGCCGCAGCGCAGGGCATCGACGACGAGGGCATGCAGGAAGCCAACCCCAACCTCCATCTCCGCAGGGTTGCCGAGGAGATGTGGAGCATTTTGGAAATGGTGGGCTGAGCTCGCGCCGATGCGCTGACGGCGCCCGTGCGCCACACGCAGAATCGGGCAGATGGAGTTGGCCAGCGCTTCCAGCCGCCGTTCTTTGGCCACGAGGAAGACCGGACTGCGCGTTGCGCTTGTTGCGCTCGTCGTCGCCATCCTCTGGAGCGCGGCCTGGTTCTACGTGCCGCCGATCGTCGTTGCACAGGCCGAGTCAGCCGCGTCGCAGCTGCTCGGCCGGCAACTCCGCGTCGGTGGCGTCACCTTCAATCCCTGGACGCTCGAGCTGACGATCGCCGACGTCGCGCTCGCCGGCGCTGCCGAGGGCGCGCCGGCGCTGCTCGAGGCGCGGCGCGTCTATGCCGACGTCGCGTTCGTCTCGCTTCTTCGTTTTGCGCCGGTGATCGATCGGCTCGAGGTCGACGCGCCGATGCTGCGCGTGAGCCGCACGGGCGACGGCCGCTACGACATCGACGATGTGCTGGAGCGGCTGGCTGCGCAGCCGCCGCGGACCGAGCCGGTGCGCTTCGCCGTCCACAACATCGTCGTCACCGCAGGCGCTGCCGACTTCATCGACCGGCCGCTCGCAGCGACGCATCGCGTTCGCGGCCTGGAGCTGGCGATCCCCTTCGTCAGCTCGCTGCCATCGCAGCGCGAGGTCAAGGTCGAGCCGCGCCTCGCCTTCGCGCTCGACGGCAGCCACTTCGATTCCGCGGGCGCGGCGACACCGTTCGCCGAGCGCGGCAGCGGCGAGCTGCACGTCAAGCTCGATGGCTTCGCGGTCGCTCCCTACCTCGGCTACCTGCCGCGCGGACTGCCGGCGCAGCTGCGCGCGGCGACGCTGAACGCGGATCTCGTCGTCGCCTTCGAGCAGCGGCCGCGCCTGTCGCTCAACGTCACCGGTGTCGTGGGCGCGACCGGGGTCGAAGTCGTCGACGGCGCAGCCGGCGATTTGCTCAAGGTCGGCAACCTGAAGGTGCAGATCGACGAGCTGCGGCCGCGCGAGCGGCTGGTGCGCCTCAAGCAGATCGACATCGATGCGCCGCATGTCGTCGCCGGGCGCAACGCCGCCGGTCACCTGAATCTGTTGCTTGCCGCCGGGGACAAGGCAGGAACGGCAACTGCGGTCGCGCGGCTGCCGTTGCCGACGACCAAGCCACCCGCGGCGGCAAGCGGCGCAGACGCATCCGGTGGGGCGGCGCCGCCGCCTTGGCGTGTGAGCGTGGCCAGCGTCGCGCTGCGCGCCGGCCGTCTCGACTGGACCGACTTGACGACGAGCCCGGCGGCTGCGCTCGCACTCGCCGACTTTTCGCTGAGCGCGGAGAAGATCGCCTGGCCGCTCGCCGCGCCGGTCGTATTTCGCGGCGACGGCGTGCTCGGCAGCGGCGGCGAACGCGGCAAGCTCGTCTTCTCGGGTCAGGGCGACACGTCGTCGGCGACGGTCAAGCTCGCGCTCGCCGCACTGCCGCTCGCGCCGCTGCGGCCGTACCTGCGCGGCGTTCTGGTGCCGCCGCTCGCCGGCGACCTGAGCGCGGATCTCGTCGCGACCTGGCGTGCCGGCGACGCCCTTCAACTGGAGTTCGCCGCGACGCGCCTCGCGCTCGCGCGCTTCGTTCTCGGCGATCCGGCTTCACCGGAGGCGATGGCCGATGTCGTCGAGGCGCGCGACGCACGTCTCGACACCGGCGCGCGAACGGCATCGATCGGTCGTCTCGCGCTGCGCGCACCGCGCCTTCGCGTCGAACGCGACCGCGAGCGCGACGGCGAACGTCGCTGGGGTTTCGAGCGCTGGCGCGCCGCGACGCAGAAGATGGTCGTCCCTGCGTCGGCGCGCGGCGCCCCCGCCGTCGAGGCGGCGAGCGCCGCGCTTGCTTCGACCGCAGCGGCCTCTCCTGCGGCGTCGACCGTCACGGCCACCTCGTCCGCTCGCGCCGTGTCATCGTGGCGCCTCGGTGTCGGCGAGTTCCGCATCGACCGCGGCCGGATCGCTTTCGTCGACCGCGGCGCGCCGGTGGCGGTCGCGCTCGACGTGCTCGACCTCGACGTCGAACTGCGCGGCTTCGCGATCGACACCGCGACGCCGGCGCCGTTCCAGGTCAAGGCGCGCGTCTCGGTGCCCGCCGGGCCGACCGGCAAGGCGGTCGGCAGCGGCGTCGTCGGCAGCATCGATGCGCGCGGCGAGCTCGCCGGCTTCAACGCCGGCGTGCCGCCGAGCGGTCGCGTTGCGCTGGTGGTCAAGGACCTGCCGCTGCATCTGCTCGATCCCTATCTCGACGACCTGCTCGACATCGACGTCCAGAAGGCTCAGACGAGCTTCAAGGGCGATGTACGCTGGGCGCGCTCCGCTGCGGGTGCGAGCCTTCTGCTGCGCGGCGACGCGACCGTCGACGACTTTCGCGCCAGCAGCGCCGCCACCGATCGTGCCGCCGGGCCGCGCGCGCTCGCGATGGTGCGCGAGGGATCCGGCGGGCGCCAGCTGCTCAACTGGAAGTCGCTCTCGCTGCGCGGCATCGACCTGGCGATCGCGCCCGGAGAAGCGACCCGCGTCGGCATCGCCGAGACCGCGCTCAGCGACTTCTTCGCGCGCGTCGTCCTCGACGAGAACGGCCGGCTCAACCTGCAGGACGTGGCGCGAGCAGCGGCACCGCCAGCGGCCGGCGCATCGGCGCCCGTCGCGGTCACGCCGACCGCAGACGCGGCATCGGCGCCCGTCGCCGTCGCGCGCGCCGGCGTCGCCGCGTCGGCACCGGCGCCGATCGTCAGGATGGGACCGATCGCCGTCGTCGGCGGCCGCGTCAACTACAACGACCGCTTCGTCAAGCCGAGCTACAACGCCAACATCAGCGAGCTGAGCGGTCGCCTCGCGGCGTTCTCCTCGGAGGCGCCTGCGCCGGGCCAGGCACCGCAGCTTGCCGAGCTCATGCTGCGCGGCCGCGTCGAGGGCACGGCCACGCTCGAGATCAACGGCAAGGTCAACCCGCTCGCCAAGCCGCTCGCGCTCGATCTGCAGGCGAAGGTTCGCGACCTCGAGCTGCCGCCGCTCTCGCCGTATGCGATCAAGTACTCGGGCTACGGCATCGAGCGCGGCAAGATGAGCGTCGACCTCGCCTACGTCGTCCAGCCCGGTGGCGAGCTGACCGCAAGCAACAAGGTCGTCCTCAACCAGCTGGTCTTCGGCGACAAGGTCGAGGGCTCGACGGCGAGCCTGCCGGTCAAGCTCGCGGTCGCGCTGCTCGCCGATCGGCACGGCGTGATCGACCTCGACCTGCCGGTCAGCGGCTCGATCAACGACCCCCAGTTCTCGCTCGGCGGCGTGATCTGGAAGGCGATCTCGAACCTGATCGTCAAGGCGGTGACGGCGCCGTTCGCGCTGCTCGCTTCGGCGGTGGGCGGCGGCGGCGCGGAGCTGTCGCGCGTCGAGTTCGCGCCCGGTGTCGCGACGCTGGATGCGGGCGCGCGCGAGAGCCTCGACAAGGTCGCGACTGCGCTCGCCGAGCGGCCGGCGCTGACGCTCACCGTCACCGGCGAAAGCCGCCTCGACCTCGAGCGCGACGCCTGGAAGAAAGAGCGCCTCGCCCAGTTCGTGCGGGCGGAAAAGCGCCGCCAGGCGATCGCCGGCGGGGCCGCCGCGCAGGCCGAAATCACGGTGAACGAGGCAGAGTATCCGGCGCTGCTGAAGGAGGTCTACAAGCGCGCCGACATCGTCAAGCCGAAGAACGTGATCGGCCTGCCCCAGGACCTGCCGCGGGCCGAGATGGAAGCGCTCCTCGTCGCCAGTATCACGGTCGCCGACGATGCGATGCAGCAGCTCGCGGTGCGCCGCGGCGTCGCGGTGCGCGACTACCTCGCGTCGCGATCGATCCCGGTGGAGCGACTCTTCCTCGGCGCACCGAAGACCGCCAGCGACGACGCGGCCTGGACGCCGCGCGCCGACCTCAAGATCACGGCCAGTTGAGCTCGCGCCGAGGTCCTGGCGCCACGGTCGTCGTCTAGCGCGGCTCGCGAGGCGGTGGCGGAGCCGGCGCAGGCGGCGGAGGCGGAGGACGCGTGTCGCGAGTGCCGGTTGCCGCGGGCGTGGACGACGTTGCCGGAGGATCGCCGCGGTCCGAGCCCTTGCTGCGGCTCAGCAGGACCGCCGCCGCAATCGCAGCAGCGAAGCCGATCGCGATCAACGCGGAGCGCGAGACGCCGCTCGGCGGCGGAACCAGCTGTTCGACGCGCTCGACCCAGTCGCGCGTGCGGGCGAGGTCGTCGACATTGGCTGGCATCGGTTGCGGCGCGCGCGGGTGCGCGAGCGCCATCGTTCCGGCGCTCAGCGGCACCGTCGGCCAAGCGCCGGTCGTCGAACCGACGTCGACGATGCCCTCGACGACGACCACCGACGTCGCGCCGCCGGCGTGCGTGCGAACGAGGTACGCCGTGCCGCGCGCGCCGGCCTTGACGAAGGTCGTGTCGACCGAAAAGAACCCCTTGACCTTGACGAACACCTCGCCGACGAAGTCGCTCAGCGAGCCGATCCGACCGCCGCTGTTCGGTCGCAAGACCAGCTCGGTCCCCGAGGTGTAGCGGAGCACCGCGTCGGCGCGCGGGCCGGTGTCGATCCGGTCGCCGAGTTGCAACGTCATTCCCGCATAGGCCTCCTCGCGCACGCCGTTGCGAGTGACGATCGCCAGGCCGGACTCGCGTTCGCCTGCGCGCCGCGTGCCGTCGACGACGATGCCATCGAGGCGGGCCGTGGCCGCGTCGGAATACGGCGTCGGCGCGGTGCACGCGACCAGGGTCGGCAACAGCATGGCCACCGTGACGGTCCAGGCCGTCACCCGGCACAACAGGGAGCTCGCGAGGAATGGGTTCATGTCGGCTTCCGCTTCATCATCCTGCCTGCCAGCCAGGCGCCGAGCGCCAGCGCGAGCAGGTCGTAGGGTACGCCGATGAGGTGCCGCTGGTGGCCGGTTTCGGCGAAGAGGTCGCCTTCGAATCGGTACCAAGCGATCGCGAAGATCAGGAACACGACGGCGATCGACAGCAGGACAACGGCACGCACGACGCGCGGGCGTTCGTGCAGGCGACGCACGGTGAAGGCGCCGAGCAACGCCATTGCGAAGATCAGGGAGAACTCGGCGACCGGGTCGATCTTGTAAATCCCGAACTTGCGGGCCATGGCGTCGATCTGAACGGCGAACAGCTCGACGCCCCAGCGGTCTTCGGCGGGCCAGGGCAGCGGAACGACGTCTAGCCCGGGAAGCAGCGTTCCGACCAGGACGATCTTGTTTTTCAGGAGCGCTAGCGTGGACGGATCGCCGGCGACGACGTCCTCGTAGGCGACGCGCCGCGGCGGTCCTCGCAGCGCCGGCAACGCGAAGGGATCGATCCGCTGGGTGACGACGCGATCGCCTTTGGCGATGACGTCGCACGCCGGCTGCGGGTCGTCGATCGTTTCCCCCGAGAAGTACGGGATCGCTGCCGACTTTCCCTGCCGCCGCAGTTGGACCGTCGTCGTCTGCGCGTCCTCGTCGAGCGGCCCGACGCGGCCGCCGCCGCTGAAGGCGGCCAGGCCGAACGCCGCGATCAACTCGATCGACTCGCGCGCCGAGCCTTCGCTCGCGCTCGCCGCCGGCATGGCGCGGCGCACGGCGAGGGGCATCGATCCGGTCTGGCCGATCGTCAGGCCCGCGCAGTTGATCCCGCGCCGAACGAGCGGTGCGAACTGCGCGAGGATCAGCCCCTCGCCGTTGCCGGCGTTGCGCTGAACGCCGAAGACGACCGGCAGCTTCTCGCGCGTGGCTGCGAGCGCGCGTTCGAGCGAAGCGTTCGCGGCGTCGGGGCCGGCGTCCTCCAGCACCATGTCGAACGCCACGACGCGCGCCGACGCCGACGCCGCATTGCTGATCAGCGTCGCGTGCTCGGCGCGCCAGCTCGGGTCGAACTTCCGGTGCAGCGCCTGCTCGCTCTTTCGGTCGATGCCGACCAGGACGACGTCGCTGCTCGATGGCTCTTTTTCTGGCGCCACGAGGCTGGCGAGCAGCATCGTCGCGTTGGCAACGCGCGTGTCGATGGTGAGGTAGTCCAACAAGTTGACCCAGCTGGCCAGGAACAGCACGAGCGCTCCGCCTGCGGTGCCTGCCAGCGCCCGGAAAAGTTGTCTGCGGACTCGCTCCCTTTCGCGCTGATCACGTTCGCGCCGCTCCGCCTCGAGCTGCAGCCGCCTGGCCTTCTCCTCGAATGTCTCGCCCTGGATCCTCTCGAGCAAGGTGTTGATGCTCGCCGCTTCCGAGCTCTCGTCGAAGGGCATCATGCTGAGGCGGCAGAGCGGCGCGATCTCCGCGGGCACCTGGTCTTCGGCCGGCGGTGTCGCGCCGCCGATCAGGACCGGGATCACGCGCAGGGGCTGTGCTCGGGCCGCGGCGGTCGGCGAAGCGGAGCGCAGGCGAAGCGCCTGCGCGACCTCGTGGCGGACCCAGTCGACTCCGCCCAGGCGTGCCTGCAGCAGCTCGCACCAGCGCGGGCCGATGACGACGAGAACGACGTCGGCGCCGTCCAGCGCTTCGTCGATGACGGCGGCGAAATCATCGCCGTACTCGATCTCGTCGACGTCGCGGAAGACTTTCGCGATGTCGGGCCGGTCGCGCAGCGCCTTCTGCAACACCGCGACGGTCATGCGGTTATCGTTGCGGCGATAACTGATGAAGACCTTCTTCGCGCCGCCCGGCTCGACCCCGGCAGCCGCCGCCGAGCTCACTCGACTCGCACCGGTTCGTCGGCCCGATCGGGGACGCGCATGCTGTTCTCCGCCGTCATTCGCGCCCTCACCTTACGGAACACGAAGGACCGGTGTCAAGCGTCATTCGCTGTCGCATCCATCGCCTGCATGACCCGCAAGGGAGCGCCACGAAAGTCGGCAACAATCCCGATGCCTCATCCGCATCCGCACGCCCGCCGTCACAAGGAGGGGATCGCACCATGATCTTCGAGCAGGTCGCCACCGGCGGATGCCAGTCGTACCTGATCGGCTGCGCCGACACCTGCGCCGGCGCGCTGATCGATCCCGAGACGAGCCAGGTCGACCGCTACCTGGGCCTCGCGGCGCGCGACGGCCTGCGCATCCGCTTCGTCATCGACACCCACACGCACGCCGATCACTTCTCGGCATCGCGCCGCCTTGCCGAGCAGCTCGGCGCGATGACGGTGATGCACCGGGCCAGCCCGGCACCGGGAATCTCGATGCGCGTCGACGACGGCGAGTCGATCGTCCTCGGCCGGCTGCGCCTGCAGGTGCTGCACACGCCCGGCCACACCGCCGACTCGATGTGCCTGGTCGGCGAGGACCGCGTCTTCACCGGCGACACGCTGCTGATCGGCGGCACCGGCCGCACCGACTTGCCGAGCGGCGACCCGGAGGCGCTCTACGACAGCCTGTTCGGCAGGCTGCTCGCGCTCGACCCCGCGCTCCTCGTCTTCCCGGCGCACGACTACAAGGGGCGCAGCCACTCGACGATCGGCGCGGAGATCGAGAGCAATCCGCGCCTGCAGCAGCGCGAGCGCGCCGCCTTCGTGCAGATGATGCGAAGCCTCGACCTGTCGATGCCGACCCACCTGACGGAGGCGCTGCGCACCAACATGAGCGGCGGCAAGACCGTCGGCGAGATGCTCGCCGAGGCGACCGCGCACGTGCCGTTCATGAGCATGGCCGAGCTGCGCTCGCGCGTCGAGCGCGGCGCCGACGAGCTCGTCGTCCTCGACGTGCGCGAGAAGGACGCCTACGAAACCGCGCACATTCCGGGCGCGCGACTCCTGCCGCGCGGACAGCTCGAGCTGCGCGTCGACAAGGAGCTGCCCGACCCGACGGCGCGCATCGTCACCTGCTGCGAGTTCGGCCGCATCTCGACGCTCGCGGCGTCGACGCTGCGGACGATGGGCTTCCAGCGCGCGGTCGCCCTCGACGGCGGCATGAAAGCCTGGCTCGAGGCCGGCTATCCGACCCGCCCCGGCGCGCTGCCCTGACCTCAGGCGTGTGCCGGCACGAGCCGGCCGCGCACGAAGGCGCTGAGCGAATCGACCGCGAACACGAGCACGAACATCGCGATCAGCAGGGTCGACGCCTGCGCCTGCTGGAAGATCGAGAGATGGAAGTAGAGCAGCTGGCCGAGGCCGCCCGCGCCGACGAAGCCGAGCACGGCCGCCATGCGGATGTTCATCTCGAGGCGGTAGAGCGCGTAGGCGACCGCTTGCGCGGTGACGAGCGGCAGCGTCGCGTAGGCGAAGGCCACCACGCGGCCGCTGCCCGCTTCGCGCAGCGCGCGCTCGGGGGCGGGCGGCACGTTCTCGAGGCTTTCCGCATACAGGCGGCCGAGCACCCCGGTCGTGTGCAGCGCGAGCGCCAGCGTGCCGGCGAACGGCCCGAGGCCGGCGGCGATCACCATCAGCGCCGCCCAGACGAGCTCCGGGACGCTGCGCAGGAAGTTGAGCAGCAGCCGCGCCGCCAGACGCGGCGCCAGGCCGAAACGGCCCGCGGCCGGCAGTGCGATCGCCGCGCCGAAGCCGACCGCGAGCAAGGTGCCGATCGCCGCCACGGCGAAGGTCTGCAATGCGCCCCACGCGGCCTTGGCGAGGAACGCGGGCGTGAGGTCGGGCGGGAAGAACTCGGCGACGAACTTCGCCATCAGGCGCATCGACTCGTTGCCGAAGAGCTGTCGATAGTCGATGGCGAGGTAGGCGAAGCTCCAGGCGACGGCCGCGACCACGGCGAGCGCGAGGGCGATGCAGCCCCAGCACGGCGGCAAGCGCGTCGGCGGCGGCG
>Ga0207706_10007536_pt1 | contig 10071 bp, 10 predicted proteins | sample KBSC53metaG_FD_184318 | JGI IMG/M metagenome (GOLD analysis project Ga0207706, IMG submission 184318) | Corn rhizosphere microbial communities from Kellogg Biological Station, Michigan, USA - KBS C5-3 metaG (SPAdes) (version 2) | ecosystem: Host-associated > Plants > Roots > Rhizosphere > Soil ... | reverse complement strand
ACGCGCTGCGGGTCAGCGCAAGGCAAGCGACGGGGCCGAGCAGCAAGGCGCCGTGGAGGTATTTTTTCCCCCGGCGCAATTGGGCGCCCGGGCGATCGATCCCTTTTTCAACATCAACCGGCCTGAGGATCTCGCCGAGGCCAATGCGTTGCTGGCAGCGGAACCCGTCAGGGGTTGATGCGAGTGATCTTCGAGCCTTCCAGCGTCAGGTTATACATCAGGCCCTTCTGATCGAAGATGAATCCGACGATTGGGCTTGTGATGCTGTTGGTGTCGATCGCACCGCCGACCCCGAGGTTGCGCTCGTGCTCGATCAGCTTCACCCGCGAGTCCGTCAGCGAGCGCACGACCTCGACGGTCCCGTCCTGCGAGCGGTCGTCGACGACGTAGACCCGGTCGACGAAGTCGGGGATGCTGCGGATCGTCTCCGCGATCAGCTTCTCCTCGTCGTGCGCGGGCACGACGACTGCGACCCGCTTGCCGTCGAGCACGCTTGAAACCTAGGAGTGGCGGCGGACGACCCGGCGGGCGGGCTCGTACACCAGCGCGGCGATACCGCCCAGGATGAGGCCGATCAGCCCCGCGACGAGCACGGTGTTGCGGCGGCTGCGGGCCGTCGTCTTCGTCGCGGCCGCGCGCGTGATCAGCTGCGGCGCCTCGACGTCCTCGGCCAGGGCCAGCTGCTGCTGGTTCGTGGTGAGCTGGTCGACGGTGGTGAGGCGTTGCTGGACGAGGCCGTTGATCGTGTTCGTCAGGATCAGACGGTCGGTGGTCGAAAGTCCCGAGGCGGTTGCCACAGCGGCCTGCTGGGCCTTGATGTTCTTGTCGAGGGAGCTGAGCGCCTCCTGCTCGCCCTGGACCAGCGTCCGAAGGTTCGAGATTTTGGTCTGCGAGTAACTCGCCAGCGCCGGCGAGGTCACAACCGTGGTCGCAAGTCCGTTGGCTGCGCGGGCTACTTTCCCGCGCAGGCCCCCGGTCACGGTGATCGCGACGAGCGGGTTCTGGCCGAGCCTGGTGATCGCGCCGGTGACGGCCTGCGTCGAGATGTGCCCGCGCAACTGGCCCGGCTGCAGGCCTACCCTGCGTGCGACCGAGTTGATCGTGGCCTCCGAAGTCACGATCTGGCGCACGGTGCTCGGGTTCGTGGCTTGGCTCTGCACCTGGACACCGCTCCCCGAGAGGGGCTGGCCGAGGTAGACCACCGCCTTGGCCCGGTAGACCTGGCTGCCGCCGAGCGAGATCAGGTAGCCGATCACGAGACCAGCGGCGAGCCCGGCGAGCAGCAGCCACCAATGTGCCGCGATGCGGTCCCAGTAGCTGCGCAGGTCGACCTCGCGCTCGGCGTCGAGATCGGGCAGGTCGTCCGTCCTCGTCTTGGTGGCCATGGCCGCGGGCGACTCTACCTAGCCCGGCAGGCGCGGAGCGAGGGCGAAGATGCGCGAGTAGGCGGCGAGATAGAGCCGTCGCCGGTCCGAGACGGGGGCCGCGTAGGCGCCGCGGCGGAAGCCCCAGAGCAGCTTGCCGTTGCGCGGGTTCAGCGCGTACGTGCGCCCCTTCAGGGTCGAGAAGTAGAGGACGTCCCTGATCACGTTCGGCGAGCCGGAGATTGCGCCGTTGGCCTTGAACTTCCAGCGCACGTCGCCGGTGGCGGCGTCGAAGGAGTACATCGTGCCGTCGTAGGAGCCGGCGAAGACGCGCTCCTGCCAGACGGCCGGTGACGAGTAGACGTAGTCGCCGGTCCCGTGCGACCAGCGGAGCTTGCCGCTCGTAGCCCCGAACGAGTAGACCTTGCCGTCGGTCGAGCCGATGTAGACGCGGCCGTATGCGACGGCGGGTGTCGAGTAGAAGGTGCCGCGCGAGCCGAGCCGCTGCTGGGCAGAGGCACGCCAGAAGAGCTTGCCGGTGCGCGCGTTCAGGGCGTAGACGTGGTGGTCGTAGGAGCCGAAGTAGATGCGGCCGCCCGCGAGGGCCATCGCGTCCTTGACCTTCCCGCCGGTGGAGAAGGTCCAGCGGGTCGCCCCGGTGGCAGCGCTGAACGCGTAGACCTTGCCGTTCCAGTCGCCGACGTAGACGAGTCCGTTCGCGACGAGCGGCGAGGACTCGCTCGGGCCGATCGTGACCCGCCAGCGCACCTTGCCGGTGTCCGCGTTCAATGCCACGACCTGGCCGTCGAGCCCCGAACGGCTCGCGTTGCAGGGCGGCTTGTTCAGGAAGGTCATGTAGACGGTGTGGCCGTCCACTGCCGGCGTCGCGGCCGTGCAGCGGCGGGCGCGGTAGGCCCAGTGGGTCCTCACGTGCTGGATGTCGACCGCGAACAACGTCCCGTCGGCGTTGGCGAAGTAGAGGCGCCCGTACGCGATTGCCGGCGGGAACTCGACTAGCGAGCGGGCGCGGAAGAACCAGAGCGGCCGGTAGGGCGGTGTCACGAGCATCTCCGGCGCGTCGCCCTGCCGGGCCGGGTCGAAGCGGTACATCGGCCAGCGGATCTTCCCTGCCGGCGACGGAGCCACGGGCTCCTTCTGGGTGGTGACGAACTCCTCGGTCGAAGAGCCGCGCACGTCTTTGCCCTGGTGCTCGCGGTAGAGACCGACCCCGACGAGGGCTCCGAGGATGAGCAGCACCGCCACGCCGGCCGCGATCAGCGCCTTCTTCATCGAGACTTGTGCTCGACGGCATACAGCCGTGAGAAGCCGTGCAGAAGGAGCCGCCGTGCGTTGCCCGAGACCGGCACGAAGGCCCCGTCGGGGAAGCGGAAGACCTGCCGGCCGGAGCGCGCGTCCAGGCTGTAGATCCGGTGCTGGCGGTTGCTGAAGTAGACGACGCCGTCCACGATCGACGCTGCTCCTGCGATCGCGCCGGCGGTCGAGAAGCGCCAGCCGATCGCGCCGCTCCGGGCCGAGACCGCGTAGAACGAGCCGTTGTAGGAACCGAAGTAGACGCGGCCGTTCCACACTGCGGGCGACGAGTACACGTACGAGCCGGTGCCGAGCGACCAGAGCCGGGCGCCTCCGGTCGAGAACGCCGTCAGGGAGCCGCCGGTCGAGGAGGTCACGAACACCCGGCCGTTCGCCACTGCCGGCGTGCCGTAGATGCGGCCGTTGACCGAGGCCGACCAGCGCAGGCCGCCGGTCCGGGCGGAGAGCGCGAGCAGGCGCCCGCCGTAGTCGCCGATGTAGATCGTCCCGTTCGCGAAGGCCGCGCTCGAGGTGATCTTGTAGCCCGCGGGGTACGTCCAGCGCGCCTTGTGGGTCGCCAGGTCGAGCGCGTACACCGTGCCGTTCCAGGCGCCGAAGTAGTCGACGCCGTCGAGCACGAGCGGCGAGGACTCGATCGGCGCGCCGGTGTCGTAGGTCCAGAGCACCCGGCCGTTGTGGCGGTTGAGGACGTAGACCCGCCCGTCCATCCCGTGCGCGACGAGCACCTCGCCTGCGATCGCGGGGGACGCCGCCATCTTCCCGGCGGTGTCCCGGCGCCAGATCTTCGCGCCGTTTCGCATCGAGTACGCGCGCACGCTGCCGTGGTAGTTCGAGACGAAGGCGACGTCGTCGCTCACGGCCGCCGGGAACTCCATCAGCCCTCCGACGGCGCGACTCCACACGACCCGGAACGGAGGCCGCACACGGATGAACGGATGCGCCTGGGTGCGGCCGGGCGTTGCGCCGTAGCGCAGCCACTGGAGCTTCGACTGGAAGACGCGGACGCCGACCTTGGGCTTCCCGCGGAACTGGAGACGCTGGTCGTACGCGTCGTAGCCGCGTTTCGCGACGGTGACGGGGAGCCGTGCGTGCCGCGCGATTCGGATCTTGGCGACGCCGTCACGCCCGGTGCGACCGGCCCTGGAGCCGACCCGTACGACCGCGCCTCGGACCGGCGTGCTCTTGTCGCCGTCGAGCACGATCACGTGTACGAACGACAGGTGCTTCGCCGGCGCGCGCGTCGGCGGGCGCAGGTCGGCAGGGGCAGAGCCCGCGGTCGGCTGCGCTTCCCGCTGATCGCCTCCGCAACCCGCGAGCAGCACGAGCAGCGCGAGCGCTATGACTCCCAGACGGCCCACGACAGCAGGCTAGAGACCCCTTCGGTTGGACACTCGCTTAGTGACGTCCTTGATACCGATCAGTTGGCGATCAACGGGTCCCTTCGGCTTTTTCCCACATCAGCGGCGCGCCCTCGCGCAGGTAGCGGCCGAGCGCGACAACGGTGGCCCAGGTCATGAGGAGGTAGTAGTACGCGAGACCTGCGCCCGGGACGGGCAGCTTCAGCTTCCCCGCAGCGGCGAGCGCCAGCCACGCGGCCTGAGCAGCCAGCGCCGCGGCATAGGGCCAGCCCTCGCCGACGAGCGCGATGCTGGTCGCGAGCAGCGTCACGTGGAGGAAGCCGCTGCCGTAGCGGAGAACGCGGTGAGAGAGCAGCTCCGCGAGGTAGACCGGCGGGACCCCTCGTAGGCTTTTGGCCTCGAACAGGTGCCGCCACGACCACGGCAGCATCCGCACCTTGCGCCGGTACTCGTCCTCGATGTCGCGCGAGGGCTTCTCGTATGCGACGGCCTCCGGCTCGTAGACCGCACGTCGGCCGCGCTGCACCATCAGGTTCGGGAAGCCGAGGTCGTGGCCAAACGGCCACTCGACGTAGTCCGAGCGGCGGACCGCGTAGATCGCGCCGTTACCGCCGGTGATCGAGCCCAGGGCGGACTCGCTCTGGCGGAGCCACATCTCGTAGCGCCAGTAGACGCCCTCCTTGTTCGTGCCGTCCTGCCGTCCGAAGCGGACCTGCCCGCACACGTAGGCGACGTCGGGGTCGGCGAAGCTGCGCACGAGCTTGCGCAGGGCATCGGGAGCCCAGGTCGCATTTGCGTCCCCGAAGGCGAGCACCTCGCTCTCGGTCTCTCGCACCGCGCGGTTGAGGGCCGGAAGCTTGCCCGCGCGGTCACAGGGGAGCAGCCGCACACGTCCGTGGTCATAGCTCGAGACGATCTCGTCGGTGCGGTCGGTCGAGCCGTCCGAGGCGACGACGACCTGCAGCCTGTCCTCCGGGTAGTCGAGCTCGAGCAGGTTCTCAACACGCGAGCCGATCACGTCCTCCTCGTCGTGGGCGGGCACGATCAGCGTGACGGTGGGCGTGACCTCGTCCTTGGCCACCGCGCGGCTGCGGACACGCGTGAGCGCGGCCGCTGCGAGCGGATAGCCGACGTGGGTCCACGCGAGCCCGCCGAGGCTCGTCCAGAAGAGCGCCTTGAGGACGATCACGCGGTCACGGTACCGCCGGCAACCTCCTGCGTGCAGAACGCACATCGGCTCGCTGCCACCGGGATCTCGCTCAGGCAGTACGGGCACTGTCTGACCGTCTCGTCGAGAGGCGGCTCGGCCTTGTAGCGCTTCATCAGGGCGTTCACCGGCTTGACCACGAGGAAGAAGATCACCGCCGCGATCACCACGAACGCGATCAGGGCGTTGAGAAAGGCGCCGTACAGGAACCGGCTGCCGTTGATGCTGAAGGTCAACCGCGAGAAGTCGGACTGGCCTCCGATCGCGGCGATCAGGGGCGTGATCAGGTCGGCGACGAGCGCGGTGACGACCGCGGCAAACGCCAGGCCGATCACGATGCCGACGGCCGTGTCGACGAGGTTTCCGCGGAGCAAGAACTCCCTGAAGTCCTTCATCGTGGATCCTCCTTCGTCGGGGTCGCGGATCGTTGCACGAACACGCGTATCAGGGCCGCCGGTAGGCGGGGAAGAAGCCGTCCAGACCGGCCTCGGGCCCTGCGAGCCGGCGGTAGGCCTCCGGGTCGTGAATCGCCTTGCCGATCGCGGCCTCGACCTCGCCGCCGGGGTCGAAGCGGAGCTTGAACTCGTGGAGCGAGTCAGGGGCGCCGCCCACGCCGCCGCCGAGGTGGAAACGGGTGTAGCCGAGCTCCTGGGCCCAGCGCGCGGCCTCGAGGAAGAGCAGTGAGCTGGCGCCGAGCTTGCGGCCGGCGTCGCTCGAGGCACCCAGGTGGTAGTGCAGCCACGGGGGCGCGTGCAGGCAGAGGAGTTTGGCGTCGTCCCCGGCCTCGAAGAGGATCACGTGATCGCGGAGGCTCGTCTCGAGCGCACGCCAGTACGGCGGCGGGAAGTAGTAGAAGTCCCCGGCCTCCTGGCGCTCCATCGTCCGCTCGTAGAGGGCGACGAAGCCGGCGAGGCTTTCCGGAGAGAGCTGCGCCGTCGCCTCGATGCCGGCGGCGAGCGCCTTACGGACGACGCGCCGGTGATGCCGGTGCATGCGCTCGAGCAGGTCGCCCTCCTCGTCGAGCCTCCACGCCACGGTGCCGGCGAGCGGCTGGACGTGGACGTCAGGCCCGGCCTCGCGCTGATTCGCGTAGAGCGGATGGAAGCGGACGAAGGTCGTGACCACGCCGTTTGCCCGGCACCAGTCCGTGTACGGCTCCCAGAAGCCGGGGCCCACCGGCCCGCCGTAGCCGTAGGGCGTGATCACGTCGGTCGGGCCCTCGCGCAGGATCGCGGGGAAGACGGCCTGCTCGGTCCGAAGGAAGAGCGGGCGTCCGGGCTCGAGCAGAGTCGAGGCCTCGACGTACTCGCGGGTCAGGTAGACGTCGACGAAGCCGAGCTCCTCGAGCACCTCGTTCCAGGTGTCCGGCGCGACCTCTCTGAGGCTCAGCTCGACTTGGCCTTCTCGCGGGAGCGGGCGCGCTCGATGTTCATCTCGTCCTCGACCGGCCGCTCCTCTTCGCGGCCCAGCTGCGTGAAGGTGCGTAACAGGATCTTCGCGTCGAGCCCGAGCGACCAGTGCTCGATGTACCAGAGGTCCTGCTCGATCCGCTCCGGCCAGGTGATCTCCTCGCGCCCGTTCACCTGCGACCAACCCGTGATGCCGGGCTCGACCGCGAGCCGGCCGCGGTCGCGGTCGGTGTAGTTCGCCGCCTGCTCGACCAGGTCCGGCCGCGGCCCGACGAGGCTCATCTGGCCGACGAGCACGTTCCAGAGCTGCGGGAGCTCGTCGAGGCTCGTCCGCCGCAGCAAGCCCCCGGGCTTCGTGATCCGCGGGTCGTCGGGGACGACGCCGTACGGATCGTCGGTCAACCCGTGGGCGAGCTCGAGCGCGTTCGGGACCATCGTGCGGAACTTCAGCATCGTGAAGCGCCTGCCGTCCTTGCCCACCCGCTCCTGCGCGAGCAGGACCGGCCGCCCGCCGTCGAGGAGGATCCAGACCGCGATCGCCGCGAGCAGCGGCGAGAGCAGCACGAGCAACACGGCCGCCGCGACCCGGTCGGCAACCCGCTTCAGCAGGCGGCTCACCGCCTGACCTCGCGGTAGAGCCGGTCGTGGTCGACGGCGCTCCGCTCCCAGGTGAGCGCCTCGGCTGCGCGGCCTGCGCCCTCGTGGGCGGCGGCGAGCGCGGCGGGCTCGAGCAGGCGCGCGGCCGCCTGCGCGAGCGCCTGCGGGTCGCCGGGCGGGACGACCTCGCCGGCGCCGAACTCACGCACGATCTCACCGAGCGAGCCGACATCGGTCACCACGACCGGCCGACGGTATCCGATCGCGGTCGCGAGCACTCCGGACGAGTCGAGGCGCCGGTAGGGGAGCACAACCGCCGCCGCACGGCCCATCAGCTCGCGCACCTCGTGCTCGGGCCGGAAGCCGAGACGCCATTCCACACGACCATCGAGATCCGCCTGCTCGACGGGGTCGAGGGGGTCTCCGGCGACCACGAGCCGAGCGTCCGGGATCTCCGGCAGCGCCTCCAGCAGGACGTCGAGGCCCTTGTAGTCGCGGATCAGGCCGAAGAAGAGCAGCGTGCGGCCGCTCGGCGGCGGGAGCTCCTCGCCCTCGAAGACCGGATGCGGGATCCGCGCGATCCGCTCCCGCCCGAGCCCCAGCTCGACGAGCTGCTCGACGCCACGATGCGAGTGGACGATCACGCGCTCCGCGGTCTCGAGCACGTCGGGCCAGGCGCGCCGCGCCTTTTCCCGCCGCGGGAGCACGTCGTGGGCGGTGAGCACGACCGGCCGGTCGTCCGCGACTCGGCGCAACCAGCGCAGGTCGAGCTCCGGCCGCGGCAGCCATTGGACGTGGACGACGTCGGGATCGAGCCGCTCGATGCGGCGGACGAGGCGCGCGACGCTCGGCGGGTACTCGACGCCCTTGAGAGCGAGCCGTGCCGGGGCGCGGCGGAAGAGTCGGGTCGAGAGCGGCGCGAAGAGCTCCTCGCGGTCGTAGCCCTCGGGCGCGGGAACCTCGCCGTGCGGGAAGCGGGAGGTCAGCAGCGTCACCGCATGGCCCTCGCGAGCCAGCGCCGAGGCGAGCGCGTGGTCGTAGGGCGGTGTGTACGCCAGCGGGTCGACGAGCGCGATCCGCATCAGACGCGTGAGCGCAGGTAGTTGAGACTCGCGAGCGCCGGGCGCGGGTCGTCTGCCGCAAAGACAGCCCGCACCTTCTTCCCGCCGACGTAATGGCGCAGGAACTCGCGCGGGTGCAGCTCGCGCCGGCGAGCCATTTGCGCGGAGACCCACATGTCCTTCGCCAGGTAGAGCCAGGTGACGCCGTCGCCCAGCGTCCGCTCCGGCTGTGGGTCGGTGCCGCAGAGGTCCTCGTAGGCGATCCCGGCGATGCCGAGCTCGGGGCCCATCGCGATCCCGGCCCAGATCGGCGGGCGCGTATTCACCTCGAGCAGCTTCAGCTTCGCGTCGCGTGGGTCGCGCACGAGCTCGACGTGCGCGAGCCCGGTGTAGCCGGCTGCGCGGAGCAGCCGCTGGCCGAGTTGGTGCACCTCCGGGTCCATCGTGGAGGTGAAGACGGCGCTCGTCCCGAAGCGAAGCGGCCCCTGCCGCACCTTGCGCCCGACGACGCTCGCCCGCGGCTCGCCGTCCCGGGCGATGTAGGTGAAGAGCGACCAGACGTGCTCGTGCGAGTCCGGGACGAGCTCCTGGACGATCGTGTGGAAGCCGTGCTCGCGCGCGCGCTTCCAGCCGGCGACGGCCGCGTCGAGATCCGGCGCGACGAACGCCTTCTCGCCGAAGGTGAGCGCGAACTCCTGGCCCTCGACCGCCTTCAGCAGGAGCGGCGGTCGCAGCCCCGCGGCGCGGATCTGCTCGGGGCTCTCCGCCGGGATCGTCTTCGGCGAGTCGACGCCGGCCTCGGCGGCGACCTGCGGCAGCACGTCCTTGCGGCGCAGGCGCATCGTCGCCTCCGGATCGTCGGGAAGCGGCACGTCGGCGAGCTCTCGAACCTCCTCCCACCGGTGCAGGACGACCTCGACGTTCTCGTCCCGCTCCGGAAAGAGCACGGGCCGCTCGCCTCCCGCTGCCGCTGCCCGGAGCGCCTCGAGCAGACCGTCCTCGCCGGCCACCACGCGCGTGCTCGCGAGGTAGCGGGAGCGCAGCCCGAACTCGTTCGGCCGCAGGGCCACGCCGTGCACGGGGATGCCCTGGCGGCCAAGGCTGCGCACGATCGCGAGGCCCGCGTGCAACAGGCCGAAGACGACGACCGGCCTCATGCCAGCGCCTCCTCGTACGCGGCAAGCGTGGCGTCGGTGACCGCAGGCCACGCAAAGCGCGACCGCACGCGCTCGCGCGCGGCCTCGCCCATTCGCCGCCGAAGCTCGCGGTCGCCGATCAGGCGCTCGAGCGCCTCGCGCAGCGCCGGCACGTCTCGAGGCGGAACGAGCAGCCCCGTTTCCCCGTCGGCGACCAGGTCTAGCAGCCCGCCGACCGCCCCGGCCACGACCGGACGACCGTAGGCCATCGCCTCCGCGCAGACGACGCCGAAGCCCTCGCGGTGCGACGGGACCGCGACCACCGCCGCACGCTCGTACAGCGGGCCGAGCGCATGGTGCGGGACGAACCCGAGCGCGCCGGGAACGCGGTCTCGGAGCGGGCCGTCTCCGGCCACCACGAGCGTCATCCCGTTCGCCGCCTCCACCAGCTCCAGGATCCCTTTCTCCGGCGAGAGGCGCCCAGCGAAGGGCCTGATGCCGAGCGGATCGACCTGGCCGACGTGCTCCAGGGCGTCATCGCCGGTGTGGCGATCATCGTGGCGGCCGTGCTGATCTCGGCGCTGACGCTCGGCGCCTATGGCTGGGG
>Ga0207706_10007533_pt1 | contig 10073 bp, 9 predicted proteins | sample KBSC53metaG_FD_184318 | JGI IMG/M metagenome (GOLD analysis project Ga0207706, IMG submission 184318) | Corn rhizosphere microbial communities from Kellogg Biological Station, Michigan, USA - KBS C5-3 metaG (SPAdes) (version 2) | ecosystem: Host-associated > Plants > Roots > Rhizosphere > Soil ... | reverse complement strand
CACGTCGTTGGTCGTGCCGTTGTCGCCGGCCCCGGTCTTGTCTCCCGCGCGCCATCCTGCGGGCAAGCCTGCGCGCAGGCGCGTATCACCGGTCTTGTTGCCGACCAGCCACTGCACGAGTTGATCCCGCGACTTGGCGGAGAGAGCGTTCGCGAGCGCAAGGGTGTGCAGGTTCGCGAGCATTGCTGCGGGGGTCGTGGTATCGCGTGGATCGCCGGGCAGCGCCTCGTTGAGCTCCGGCTCGATCCGGTCGAGCCGGGTCACCGTGTCGCCGAGCGAGCGGGCGTAGGCCGTCAATCCCGCCGGGCCGCCCAGGTTGGCGAGCAGCAGATTGCCCGCCGTGTTGTCGCTCGCCGTCATCGCCGCTTCGCAAAGCTCCGCGAGCGACATGCCGTCTCCGCCGTGGCGGTCCTTGGTGATGGGCGAGTTGACCACCACGTCGCCGGCCTCGAACCGGATGCGCCGGTCGAGGCGTTCCCGCTCCGCGTCGACGCGCGCGAGGATGGCCGCGGCCGCCAGCAGCTTGAAGGTGCTGCACATGGGGAAGCGTTCGTCGGCGCGATGCCCGGTGCGCTCACCGCTCAGCGTGTCGAGGACGGCGACGCCGAGCCGTCCGCCGCTCTCGGCTTCGATCTTGTCCAGATCGCCGGCGAGCTGACGGGACCAGCCGCGTGTCGCGCGCGCCCTCCTGGGTCCGCCGCTCAAGCCGCACCCGATCAGGGCCGCACCCGCGCCCATTGAAAACCGACGCCTGTTGATCATGCCAATTCTCCGCTTGCGCGATGGACCATGCCCCCAGGCGGTCGCCTCGAGTCGGATCGTGTGACCGCGGCGAGTCGTTGCCACCGCCGAAACGCTGCACACGCGCTGCCGTTTTCCGCGGCACCTCGGCCGCAAGATGAAAAAGAACAGGAATGTGGCAGCCTCTGGATCATCCGTCCTGGCGCGGGGGAACTGCTCGCTGCGGCTGCTCGATACCACCGCTCCGCGCCGATCGTGCGGGGAAATCCACTGGGTTCCAGCGGCTTAGTATTTTTATCGTCGCAACGCATGCCCGCCTGGGGCGTTGACGGGAGAGGTGCTGCAAGCAGAGAAAGGAGGATGTGATGAGGAAACTTCTCATGGCCGCGGCGGCAGCGGGAACGCTCGTTGCGACGGTTCCGGCCTCCGCTCAGATCTATCTTGGCGCGGACCCTGACGGTGCGGGCGTGCAGATTGGCCCATTCGGGTTCGGCGTGGGGCCGCGCTACGGCTGGCGCGGTGACGAATATTACGCCTACGGCGCCGATTGCCCCGTGGTCAGGGAACGCGTCGTCACACCGGACGGGCGTGTGATTTACCGCACGCAACGCGTCTGTCGTTAGCGTCAACAACCAACATGAATAAAGCCTGAATGGCCCCGGTACGCCGGGGCCATTTGTTCGTGCGGCGGTGGTGGACTACGGCCAAACGACGTGATACCTCGGCCCTGTTAACACCGCCAGCGGGCACGCTCGGCACTGGTTCGACCCGTCGTCTGGAAGCGGCTCCGCAGCTTGTAGCCCCGAATGGTTGATGTGAATCATTTCCGTGGATTCCGCGGAGAGACGCGAGGCGGCAAGCCTGTGACGGCTGGCGCGCAGCCCGCAATCCGCGCCGACGAACCCCCGTCGACTGCGCGCGCTGAACATTTCACCAATGCTCAGATCGCCGCGCTGTTTGCGGTGCTGGCCGCCATCGCATCGATACCAATTCTGCTCTATCCGTGGCCGCCGCTGGGCGACTACATCAATCATCTCTCCCGCATGCACGTCATCGCCACCGTCCGGAGCGATCCGGATCTGGCGCGATTCTACCAGATCGACTGGCAGGTCATCCCGAACCTGATGATGGATTTGATCGTCCCGCTCCTGCAGCGGGTCATGAACGTCTATCTCGCGGGTCAGACCTACACCATCATGTGCTTCGTGGTGATCCTTTCCGGCACCATGGCGCTCAACCGCCAACTCTATGGCCGCTGGTCGGTCCTGCCGCTGATCGCTTTTCCGCTGCTCTACAATTCCGTCTTTCTCGTCGGCACGATGAACTACCTGTTCGGCATCGGGCTTTCGCTGTGGGCGCTCACGGCGTGGGCGGCCTTGCGCGAGCGAGCAATTGCGCTGCGTCTCGTGGTATCGATGCTGTTCGTCCTGGCGCTGTTTTTCTGTCATTTGTTCTCGGTCGGGGTCTACGCGCTCGGCCTGTTCGCGTTCGAGTTGGAGCGATTGCGGACATTGCGCGGGCGCAAGCCGTTGTCGTCTCTGTTCCAACGCCGCCAAGACGGACGGCCGTCGCCTCTTCTCGATTTCGTGGCATGCGGACTGCCGTTCCTGCCGGTGATCCCGCTCATGCTGATGAGCCCGACCTGGGGGCTGCGATGGGACTTCAACTGGGAGCTCAACGGCAAGCTGAGTGGCCTCATCTTCGTCATCGAGGTCTATTCGCACGCCGCCACCTTCTTCCTGGCGGCAATCGTCGCGGCTGCAGCCGTCTGGAGCATCCGCCACCGTGCGCTGCAGTTCCACCCTTTCGGCTGGGTGCTGCTCGTGGTCGGCGGCGTGACGTATTTCGTGATGCCCCGCGTGATGTTCGACACCTACATGGCGGATCAGCGTCTGCCGATCGCGCTGGCATTCATGATCATCGCCTGCGCTCACCTCGATCTGCGCGACGATTTCGTGCGCCGAGGCTTCGCGACGGTGCTGGTGTTGATGCTCGCCGTGCGCGCGTTCGAAGTGCAGAGCGTGTGGCACGAGGTTTCGCGCGGGACCTCGGCGTTTCGCGACTCGGTCCGGCAGATCGACCGCGGCGCGAAAGTGCTCGTCGCCTATGCCGATCCCGACAATGGCGATAACGCCCGCGAGCTCTGGCTCATGCACGCCGCCTGTCTCGCGATCATCGAGCGCTCCGCCCTGGTCACGACCGCCTTTACCGTGCTCGGCAAGCAGGTGATGCATGTGCGCCGGAATTATCGCGATCGCGTCGATACCGAGGACGGAACGCCTCCCTCCGTGAAGCAGCTGCTGCAGCCTTCGATCCTCAGCGATGATGACGAGCCGCCCTACTGGGCAAACTGGACTGCCGATTTCGATTACGTCTATGTGCTGTTCACAGGCGCCGAATACCCCAATCCGGACCCGTCACGGCTGGCGCCGGTCTACGCCGGCAGCCGGTTCATGCTTTACAAGATTGCCGTGCCGGTGGCGGACGCCGACGACTTGCAGTCCGAACCGCCTGCGCTGCAACGGTTTGCCCGCTTCCATGTCCGCCGTGTCGCACTCGGATCATTGCAACGCGCGCGCGCCGCTGCGGCGCAGGACGCTTCGTCTGAAAATCCATAATCCGTCGCACTGACGCACCGCACCACCGACCGGTTCGGTACAGCCTTGCCGATCACGATCGTGCGTGCGCGAGCGGCGCTGGTGGAACCCTTTCCGCCGACGACGCATATTATGAGTGCGGGCGAACACGCATGCCGTTCGTTGACGGCATCAAGGAGGCGTCCATGAAAAAGCTATTGCTTATTGGCGCTGCAGCACTGCTGTTGACCGGCTTGGTCCCGGATGACGCTTCCGCCCAACGCGGTGGTGGCCCCGGCTTCGGCGGCGGGCGCGGCGGCGGCATCGGCATGGGCGGAGGTGGCGGTTTCCGCGGCGGCGCGATCGGCGGCGGTGGCTTTCGCGGCGGTATCGGTGGCGCCGGCTTCCGGAGCGGTATCGTTGGCGGCGGCTTTCGCGGCGCTGCGTTCAACCGGGGCGGCTTCGGCTATGCCCGTAGCTTCCGGGGCCCGGTGATCAGCAGCGGCGTTCGCGTCGCAGGATTCCGCGGTGGCGGCTTGGGCTGGCGCAGGGGCTGGGGTTGGCCGATCGCCGCAGGCCTCGGCTTGGGCTTAGGGAGCTGGGGGTATTACAACTATCCCTACGGCGGCTACTCCGCGTCGTCCTATTACGGCGACGCCTGCCTCGCCTGGACCGGGTATAATTGGGTCGACATCTGCTACTAGCCGCGCGCAGGTTGAGCCGGCGCCAGCGGGGCGATCGCCCTGCCCCGCTTCGACATATGGCGCGACGCCCGCGCGGCCACGCACCTTCAATGCGAGGCTCACCGCAACGGGATGGTTTGGCGGCGTTGTCTCTTTGATGGAGGAGTTGGCATGAGGGCAAAGCTTGGCGGCAACGTGATTGCCGAGAGCGACGACATCGTCGAATGCGACGGCTACCAGTATTTCCCGCCTTCGACAGTGCGCACGGAATGGCTGGAAAAAGCGGATAAGACGGACTCGGATCGGGCCTGTCCCCACGGCGTCCAGTTCTACGATGTGGTTATCGACGGCGCGCGTCACGCCCGTGCGGCCTGGTCCTACGAGGCACCCCGCCCCGCGATGAAGCAGGTCGCCAACCGGTTCGGGTTCTGGAAGGACGTCGAGGTCGGTTAGGCCGGTCGGGTGCCCCCTCCCCGAGCCCCTCAGCGAGAAACGCGGCACGGCTCCGGCGTCGGAGCGCTTCCCGTCCAGCGTCTGTAGAAACCCCGCCGCTCCCCGCGGCGGGGCTTGCTCTTGAGAATGTGCCCGCGCCGCCGGAGCTCTGGCCCGGCTATGAAGGCTTTGCTATTGCCGGCGGCGGGGCCGGCCGCGTGTGGGGCGACCAGTCCGGCCGCACGTCAGCGCCGATCATCCCGCATCTGGTGCAGACCATCCGCGGACATAACGACCGCACCGGCGTCTCATCGGGCAGCCAGTCCGCGTTCATGGTCGCGCTGTGATGGCACCATCCGGAAGCACAGTAGACCAGCAAATCCCGGCACCCGTGCCCGCGGATGTGACCCAGCGTCACCGCAGGGGCCGGCCGTCTGGATCGGTTATCGGTCATTTCAGCCCGGCCTTTGAACCAACGGGGTTGTTCGAGCGACTAATCGTTCGGTGCTGGAGGGTGACATGAGTGAGCGACGGATTACTCAACTATTCGGACTGATCTTGGGCGGCCTGTTCACGTTCGGGCTTGTGCTGAACGCCTTCGCCTTTTAGGGCGGGGTCAGACGGCGGGACAAAATCTGTCACCGCCTGCGCCGGTCCGCCGGTGCATTTACCGTACCTGTTCATTGTGCGACGCACGCGCGCGGCCCCGGACGGGACCTGACGGCTGTGCCGATCATCGGCTTGCAAGCCGCATCCCCGGCTCGGATACCCCCACTAAATCTCAAGCGGCCCGCCGGGCGGTGGCACCGCGCGCGGTAGCTTTCCACCATCGGCTGCCTCGACGGCTTGGCCATGCCGCCGGGACGGACAGGCCGCTCTTCCCCGATGCCGACGCCAACGCCAACCCCGACGCGAGCGGCTCCGGCTGCGTGCTGGTGTCTGGAGGGCCATCACGGCATTTGCTATCATTTCGGTGCGCACAAACGGTCGGGGAGCATGCGCAGAACTCCACGGCGTCGGCCCTCCGATAACAACCAATCTTCAACATGCGGGAGGAGACCACCATGAAACGTTGCTCCGCTATCGCTGCGGCACTGTTGCTGCTCGGGCTTACCGCCTTCTGGCACTCGCAGCCGGCGTCGGGCCAGGCCGACGCGGGATGGGTAACGCTTTTCGACGGCTCGAACCTGAATGACTGGAATCAGATTGGCGATGCCAACTGGAAGATCGTCGATGGCGCCGTCCAGGCCGACAAGGGGAACGGCTTTCTGGTGTCGAAGAACTCCTACGGCAATTTCCAGCTCAGAGCCGAGTTCTGGGTCGACACCGCGGCCAACAGCGGCATCTTCATCCGCTGCACGAATCCCGAGAAGGTGGGCACCGACAGCTCCTACGAGGTCAACATCTTCGACACGCGTCCCGACCCCAGCTACGGCACCGGCGCGATCGTGAACATCGCCAAGGTCTCGCCCATGCCCAAGGCCGGCGAAAAATGGAACAACTATGAGGTCACGGCCAACGGTCCGAAGTTGACGGTGACGCTCAATGGTGTTCGCACCGTCGACGGCGTGGAAGACAGCAAATTCGCGAGTGGACGGATCGCGCTTCAGTACGGCGCTGGCGTGGTGAAATTCCGCAAGGTGCAAGTCAAGCCGATCTGACCGCTACGCTCACCACTTTCCACGCGGACCTGCCTGTGGCCGACGCGACGGCCGGCGGCCACAGGCCGGCTCCAGCCGCCACTGGTGCCTGCCGTTGCTCGGAAGGCTTTCCCGACGGTAGATTTCCATCGCCCTCGCCTCTATCTGGAGACGAAATTTTCCAGGACCGCCGGGCGACGCTCACCAGTTTCGCCGGCATTGCGATGCGCCTATATACCAGCATCGCGCTTTCGAATTCGTCCTTGATCCACACAAGAGGCACTCATGGCGCCGTCGCGTCAACTTCGGCTGGGCGCATTCATGCGACCGGCCACCATCCACACCGGCGCCTGGCGCTATCCCGGCGCCTTTCCGGATGCGAACTTCAACTTCTCACACATCAAGCGCTTCGCGCAGACGCTCGAGCGCGGCAAGTTCGACGCCTTCTTCATGGCCGACCACCTGGCCGTGCTGAACATGCCGATCGACGCACTCAAGCGCAGCCACACGGCGACCTCGTTCGAGCCGTTCACACTGCTGTCGGCGCTGGCGGGAGCGACCGAGCATATCGGTCTGGTGGCCACCGGCTCGACCACGTTCGATGCGCCCTATCACGTCGCGCGCCGGTTTGCGTCGCTCGACCACATCAGCGGCGGCCGCGCCGGCTGGAATATCGTCACCACCTCCAATCCGGACGCGGCGTTGAATTTCGGGCTCACCGATCACATGGATCACGGGGAGCGCTATCGCCGCGCGCGCGAGTTCTACGACGTAGTGACGGGACTGTGGGACAGCTGGGCGGATGACGCATTCATCCGCGACGTCGAGCACGGCATCTTTTTCGACCCCGACAAGCTGCATGTGCTCGACCACAAGGGTGAGTTTCTCTCCGTGCACGGTCCGCTCAACATCGCGCGGCCGATCCAGGGCTGGCCGGTCATCGTGCAGGCCGGCGCGTCCGAGGCGGGGCGCCAGCTCGCGGCCGAGACCGCGGAGGCCGTCTTCACCGCGCAGTCCAGCCTCGCGGTGGGGCGCGCGTTCTACGCCGACGTCAAGGGCCGCGCGGAGAAGGCCGGGCGCTCCCGCAACCACCTCAAGATTCTGCCGGCCTGTTTCGTCGTGGTCGGCGACACCGTGGAGGAGGCGCGCGCCAAGCGCGCCAAGCTCGACAGCCTCGTGCATTATGCCAATGCGATCGCCTCGCTGTCGATCGCGCTCGGTCACGATGCCACCAAGTTCGATCCCGACGGACCGTTGCCGGAGATTCCCGAAAGCAACGCCAGCAAGAGCGGCCGCCAGCGCGCCATCGATCTCGCGCGGCAGGAGAACCTCACCGTGCGCCAGCTCGCGCAGCGGCTCGGCGGCTATTCCGGACTGGCGATGGTCGGGACGCCCAAGACCATCGCCGACGAGATGGAGGAATGGCTCGCCACCGAAGGCTCCGACGGCTTCACCGTGATGTTCCCGTACCTTCCCGGCGGGCTCGACCATTTCGTCGACGGCGTGGTGCCGGAATTGCAGCGGCGCGGCCTGTTTCGGCGCGAGTACGAAGGCAAGACGTTGCGCGAGAATCTCGGCCTGCCGCGGCCCGCGAACCGGTTTTTCTGACCGCCGCATTCGCGGGGATTCCGGTCTGCCGCACTGCGTCGGCAGCATCGCAGATGCGGCCTACCGCCGCTGCTGTGCAACGAAGTCAACAGTCGCCGTTGGAGCAGCGGCGGGATCCGGGCTACGCTTCCTCCCAACGATAATGCTTCAGGGAGGAATGACATGACGACGCGCCGCCGATTCCTGCGCCTTGCCGGGTCCGCACTCGCGACGCCCGCACTGCCCACGCTCGCACGGGCGCAGAGCTGGCCGGCCAAGTCCATCCGCGCAATGATTCCGTTCTCGGCCGGCAGCTCGCTGGACATCGTCGGACGCATCGTCCTCGATCCGGTGTCGAGCCAGCTGGGCCAGCCGATCGTGGTCGAGAACCGCGGTGGCGCCGGCGGAACCATCGGCTCCGCCATGGTCGCCAAGGCGGAGCCAGACGGCTACACGCTCCTGATCAACGCATCCGCTCACTCCGCCGCGCCCGCCGCCTATCCGAACGTGAGCTATGATCCGGCGCGCGATTTTTCCGCCGTCATTCCCTTCGGCACGATCCCCAACGTCACAGTGATCTCCCCCGCCAAGGGCATCAAGACCATCGGAGAGCTCGTCACCGCCGCCAAAGCGGGGTCGCTCACCTACGCGTCCGCCGGCGTCGGCAGCGCCACCCACTGGGCGGCGGAGCGGCTGCGCGTGAGCGCAGGATTCAAGGCCGTCCATGTGCCGTTCAGGGGAGGCCCGGAAGCGCTCACGGAGGTGACGACCGGGCGCGTCGACTTCACCTGCATGGGCATGTCCGCGGCGCTTGGGTTCATCCGCGACGGTCAGCTCATCCCGCTCGCGGTGAGCTCGGCCAAACGCTCGTCGGCGCTGCCTGACGTGCCGACCACGCTGGAGGCCGGCCTCGCCGATTCCGACTACAATTATTGGATGGGAATGTTCGTCCCTGCCAACACCCCGCGCGCCATCATCGACCAGCTGTATCGGGAGACGGAGAAGGCGCTGCGCACACCCGGCGTGACGGACAAGTTCAAGCCGCAGGGTATCGAGCCGATGCCGATGACGTCGGCGGAATTCGATGCGCTCATCAAGAAGGAGATCGACACCAACATCGCGCTGGTCAAGGCAGCGAACCTCAAGTTCAATTGAACCCAACGGAAGCCGCCGCGAGAGCTTCCGCCGCCGGCATTCCAGCCTGCGCCGTTGCGCGATACGCTCTGCGGCCTTTCGCTATCACCCCACGAACCCAAGGACCTGGCCGCATCATGAACCGCATCCTCGAGATTCCGCCGGAAAAGCTTTCATCCGAGCAGAGCAAGGTCTTCGATCAGCTCACCGCCGGACGCGGGCGCATCCTCGGGCCTTACAAGATCTGGATCCACAGTCCGACCGTCGCCAGCGGCATGGAGCGGATCGGCACCTTCCTCAACAAGTTCTCGTCGCTGTCGAAGCGCGAGGTGGAGATCGGCATTCTGGTGATCGCGCAGCACTGGCAGGGCGACTACGTCCGGCAAGCGCATATCCGCGAGGGCAAGGACGTCGGCCTGTCGCAGGAGACCATCGACGCGATCCTCGCCGGCAAGGATCCTAAGCTCGCCGATGCACATGAACGCGCCGTCCATCGGTTTGCCGCGGCGCTGGTGAGCGGTGCGAAGCTGTCGGACACCGAATTCGCGGAGATCGAACAGGTGCTCGGCCGCGAGGGCATCGCGGAAGTGCTCGTCCTGCTCGGCTACTACACCTCGGTTGCACTGGCGATGAAGGTGCATGAGGTGCCGATTCCGCAGCAATAGACCCGCCCCCGGCTGCGCCGCGTCGGGAACTGCGGGTGCGGGTGACAACGCACCGCTGCGGAACTCCGACGCGACTCCCCGAACGTCGCCACCGGCGTGCCATCCACGGACGTCCCTCGTCGTCAACCGAAACGAGAGCGTCGCGGGACATGAGCGGTATTTCGTGCTGGCGCGTCAAAAGGGCGCGCACGCACTACGTCATCTTGCCGCAATTTTCCGACTGCTTTGTCCCAGGACTACGGGGGCCCACATGAGCAAATCAATCAGGGGAGCAATCCTCCCTATCGTGGCCGGTGTTGTTGCACTGGCCGCCGCTGCCATTCTCGTCATCGTGTTCATGGTGCACCCGGAGACCAAAGTGGCGCCTCCGTCGCAGGCCATGCAGCCGCGCGCAGAAGATCGCCAGGCCGGGGGCCTCTCGCCGGAAGCGATGGCTTCTCTTCGGGATATCATTCAAGCGCAAGGCCTCAATTGCCCCGCCGTGACGGACGGCACTCTGCAAGGCCAGGATCGCTACGGGCAGGTGATCAAGGTGAGCTGCGACAACGAGCTCAAATTCAAGGTCACCATGGGCGCACGGGGCGGGACCTATCACATAGCGGCCTGGGAATGAGC
>Ga0207706_10007527_pt1 | contig 10076 bp, 7 predicted proteins | sample KBSC53metaG_FD_184318 | JGI IMG/M metagenome (GOLD analysis project Ga0207706, IMG submission 184318) | Corn rhizosphere microbial communities from Kellogg Biological Station, Michigan, USA - KBS C5-3 metaG (SPAdes) (version 2) | ecosystem: Host-associated > Plants > Roots > Rhizosphere > Soil ... | reverse complement strand
CGGCCAAGTAGTGGATCTGCTTGATCGACTCGGAGGCGGACCTGGCAGCCATTACGCGACCTCCCCGTCGCTGATGAGCCCGAACGCCCGGTCGTAGTCGGCCAGATCGCGCGCGAGGTCCTCCGCGGCAGCAACAGCCCGCGGCTCACGCGCCGGCTCACGCAGGTCCTGCGCGGTCTGTCGGTGGACCGGATCGGTGACAGTGGCGCCGCGAGCCCAGACCCGGACGTGGTCGGAAACTAGCCGGCCCTCGACCCGGGCGCGGATCCGGTCCAGGTCGGCGGTGACGTCGACCATCCTGCCGATCGCGCACGGGTCGACGGAGTAGTCGTTGGCGTCGAGGCGGACGTAATAGTCCCGCCCTAGACGGACGCGTTCCTGCCAGCCCAGCTGCGGTGGGACCGGCGGCAACGGCAGCATCTTGGACCGATCGTGGTCGATCAGGTCGACCGGCCGGGCCTTGATCGTCCGCACTACACGCCGGTTCGCGCCGTCCAGCCAGTCGCTGAACTGCGCGTTGAAATCCGTCGGCGAGGCGAACGACCGACCAGGCATGAATGAGGTCTCAAAGAACCCGTTCCGGCGCTCCACGATGCCCTTGGACTCTGGGTCGTTCGGCCGCAACTGCACGATCTTCGTGGCGAGTGTGCCGGTGAACGCCGCGACACCGGCAGCCAACCGACCGCCTCGGCCGATGCCCGGCTCGTTGTCCCAGATCAGCCGCCGCGGGACCCGCTCCAACTGCCCGATCAGCTCCCACGATCCCAACAGCAGGTCCTCGGTCCGACGTGTCGGCAGCATCCGCCCGGTGATGAACCGCGAGTGCGCCGCCACGATGACCAGCACCGGCAACAACGCCCGCGACCCGTCCTCCAACGGGATCCGCATCGGCGGGAACCACAGATCGCACTGCGCGACGTCGCCGACTTCCCAGACCAGCCGGTCCGACGGATCAGGTCGGCGATGCTCCGGCCGCAGCCGCCGCGCATTGTCCCGGAACCACGTGATCGACCCCTGCCACCCGACCCGTTCAGCGATCACAGTCGCCGGCATCTCCGGGTGCTCGGACAAGATCGCCCGCACCCTGGCCTCGAACGGCATGAACGCCGTCGGCCCAGCCCGACGCTCATACTTCGGCGGCCGATCCGAGGCCACCGCACGATCAACCGTCGCCCGCCCGATCCCCAACTGCCTTGCAACCAGCCGCCGCGGAACCCCGTCTGCGACAAGCCGCCTGATCAACGCCCAGTCCTCCACCGAGATCACCCATCCAATCTGTCTGGGTGGCCTCGTTTTCGACCGTCGCTATGGCCTCGTTTTCAAGCGTCGTCGACACGATGACCTTGACCTCCCGAAAGACGCACATTTCACACTTGGTCTGGCATTCGGTGACAGTGCTCACGCCGCGATTACGTCGCTCTTCCAGTCGTTGAGTGTGCCCTTCGCACAGCATCGGGAAAAGTATCTCCAGCAATGGCGTCGCGCCACTCAGGATATCGTCAACCTCAATGATGGTTCAGAAGACGGCGGCCGCCTCTATTGCATTAGCCATAGCCAGCTTCTCGCACATGAAGACAAGACGTTTGTCGGGGCGGTGATAGCCTCGGCGAGCATTCCTTGGGGTGAGGCCAAGGGAGACGAAGACCTCGGCGGCTATCACTTGGTATGGACGCGCGACATGGTTAACAGTGTGACCGCTCTGTTAGCATGCGGCGCCACTGGAACTGCACGCCGGGCACTAGTGTACCTGGCGTGCTCGCAACAGCCGGATGGAGGCTTCGCACAAAATTTCTGGATTGATGGGACTCCCTATTGGTGCAGCATTCAGCTGGATCAGGTTGCATTTCCCATCATGCTCGCGTGGCGCCTGTGTAAGGCGGGTGAACTTGGCGATTTCGAGCCTTATCCAATGGTGAAGGCCGCTGCCGGGTTTCTCATTCGGCATGGACCGGTCACCGAACAAGAGCGCTGGGAGGAAAATAGCGGGTATTCCCCGTCGACGCTTGCCGCCAGCATCGCGGGTCTCATCTGCGCGGCGGACTTCGCCAGGAGTCACGGCGACCACAGTATGGCGGTATTTGTCGAAGAATACGCGGATTTCCTCGAGTCCCACATAGAGCGATGGACGGTTACCACGCAAGGCACGTTGGTGCGGGGTATCGCCAAACACTATATTCGAATCAATCCAGTCGACATCAATAATCTCGAACCGCCCGCAGATCCCAACTGTGGGGTTGTAACAATCCACAACCGGCCACCGGGCGAACGCATCGACTTTCCCGCGAAAGAAGTGGTCGACGCCGGATTTCTGGAACTGGTTCGCTACGGCATACGATCCCCTGGAGACACGTTGGTGGAAGACTCGCTCCGTGTTGTGGACGCCGTCCTCAAGGTTGTTACTCCGTACGGTCCCTGCTGGCATCGCTACAACCACGACGGCTATGGCCTACGTCCTGACGGAGGGCCCTTTCAGGGCTGGGGTAAAGGACGGCTCTGGCCCTTGCTGACAGGCGAGCGGGGCCACTATGAGTTCGCCGCCGGGAGGGATGCAAATCCATTTATCCGAGCAATGGAGGGATTCGCGTCCCGAGGAGGCCTGCTTCCTGAGCAAGTGTGGGACGAACCTGACCGCTCTGGCCATAGTAGGCACTTTGGCCAGTGCGCTGGCGCGGCAATGCCTCTGATGTGGGCCCATGCCGAGTACATCAAACTACTCCGCTCCATCAGGGATGGCCAGATATTCGACCGAATCCCGATTGTGGCTGAGCGCTACCTGAAAAAACTGGGTCGAACGGACCTGGAGGTTTGGAAGCCGACGCATCGTGTGCGGACAATGGTGGCCGGCGAGGTCCTGCGGATTCAGACTCAAGCAGCTTTCCTGCTGCATTGGACCTCCGCTGAATGGGAAGCCTCCCAAGACACCGTTTCGGTCGACACCGGCCTGGGGACCCACTTCGCCGATATCCGTGTGTCTAGCCAGCAAAAGGCGCCCGTACGTTTTACGTTCTTTTGGACTCAGGCGCACCGTTGGGAAGGCCGGGATTACGAAGTGGAGGTTCGAGCATGACCTCTAGTGCCTCGCACGCGCTCGAAACTGCATGAGGAGAAAGACGAGATGCTGAACGTCGCAATCAATGGCTTGGGAAGAATAGGCCGAGCGACTCTGAAGATTGTGTTGGACAATCCCGCGTTGCAGCTGGCCGCCGTTAACGACGTGTTGCCGGCGGATAATCTCGCCTATCTTTTGAAATTCGACACCGTGTACGGAAGATGGGCGAGGGAAGTCCATGCGCAGGACGGCCGCCTACAGATTGACGGCAAGGATTATCCCATTCTGAGAGAAAGAGACCTGGCCAAGCTGCCTTGGCGCGAAATGGGCGTTGATGTGGTGTTCGAGTGTACGGGCGCCTTTAGAGAGCGAGTCGATCTGGTAAAGCACATTGAGGCTGGAGCGCGCTTTGTCATCCTATCCGCTCCTGCGAAAAGTGAAGATGTTCCCACCGTGATCCACGCGGTGAATCAGTTCCCGCAGAGTCCCGCTCAAATTATTTCGTGCGCGAGTTGCACAACCAACTGCATCACGCCCGTAGTGGAGGTCATGGGCCGGCGTATTGGCATCAGGAAGGCCACCATGACGACGATCCATGCCTACACGTCTTCTCAATCAATTGTCGATTCTGGCGACAAGGATTATCGCCGGGGCAGGGCAGCGGCCGCCAACCTCATTCCCGCTTCCACGGGAGCGGCTCTTGCGACGACCCGCGCACTACCGGAATTAATAGGAAAATTCGACGGCGTGGCAGTGCGAGTGCCGGTTGCTGTGGGATCGCTTGCGGACATTGTAGTTGTCACATCCCGCAACACCTCGGTAGAAGAGGTCAATCGAGTCTTTATCGAGGAGGCTGCCAGCGAGCGTTATCGCGGCGTATTAGCCGTAACGAAAGAGCCTATCGTCTCATCCGACGTAATTCAGCAAGCTCACGCTTCCATCGTCGACCTGAGCCTGACCCAGGTTGTCGATCAAGATCTTGTCAAGGTCATGAGCTGGTATGACAATGAGTGGGGCTATGCGAACCAAATGGTTCGCGAGGCTCTCCAATTTTCCGCGCCGGATTCAAAGCCGTGATCACGCGAGCATACTCACGGCGAGTTGTACGCGTGACCACGCGAGTCGAGGTGAGAGCTTGAGCCGCATCACCTTCTCTCTCGATCCAACACCGCCGTTCCGGCTCGATTTGACCGCGTGGGCGCTCCGTCGCCGGCCGCAGAACGAAGTCGATTTCTGGGACGGCGAGACTTACAGGCGCGTTTTGGTGATTCGACGCAAGCCGGTGCTTGTCAGCGTCACGCAAACAGGAGGCGTGGATAGACCACGGCTTCAAGTGACTGCCATCGGCTCACATGGAGACGCGAAAAACGCGCTCGTTCTGGCGCTGGAACGGCTGCTCGGCTTGCGCATCGATCTGACGGCCTTCTACGCGCTTGCCGCAAAACAACGACGGCTGCACGATCTTTCCACTCGGTTCCGCGGCGTGAAGCCGCCTCGGTTTCCAACCGTGTGGGAAGGCATTGTGAACGGCGTCGCTTGCCAGCAACTGAGTCTGACGGTGGGCATTATTTTGCTCAACCGACTTTCGTCCGCGTGCGGATTAGCGTTCACCGGCCGAAATGGTGTCAGTTACGCATTCCCGAGGCCGGAAGATCTTGCGGGGTCGGCCCCGGAGACAGTGCGATCACTAGGGTTCAGCGGCGCCAAGACGCGTACGCTAATCGAACTAAGCCGTGAGATTTCCGAAAGGGGGCTAGATCTGGAATCGTTGGCGGAGCTGAAGAACGACCAGGCGGTGTCCCGGCTGGTGGAACTACGCGGCGTGGGGCGCTGGACCGCCGAATACGCTCTGCTCCGGGGAATGGGCCGGCTCGACCTATTTCCCGGCGACGACATCGGCGCCCGCAACAACCTTGAACAGTGGATGCATTTGCGCAAGCCTCTCGACTATGATCGCGTTGCGCATGTCCTCCGTAGATGGAAGCCATTTGGAGGACTGGTTTACTTTCACCTTCTGCTGGGCCGCCTAGCGGAGGCTGGGTACTTACAACCGAACACCGGCTCTTGCCTGCCACGCACCCGGGTGGTGAACGAAAAACGACAATAACTCATGGCACAGAGGAATCCAGATGATCAAATTAGAACGAGTCTATGACAAGAGGAGCTCCGCTGACGGAAAACATTACCTCGTCGAGCGGCTTTGGCCTCGGGGAATTAAAAAAACCTCTTTACACCTCGATGGCTGGTTCAAAGATGCCGCGCCAAGCACCGAACTGAGAAAGTGGTTCCGTCACGACCCCGAGAAGTGGGAAGAGTTTCGTCGCAGGTATTTCGCCGAACTCGATCGCACACCCGGATCATGGGAGGCCATCCTTCAGGCCGCCCGTAAGAATACGGTGACTCTGCTGTACAGCTCGCACGACACCGAGCACAACAACGCTGTTGCCCTGAAGGAATACCTTGAGCAGAATAAGAGCAGCAGAACCGCTCGACCGGCGCGCGCGTCTGTTGTTCAAGACACTCGGAAGCGGAAGTCCGCCGCAAAGCCACGACGAACCCCTGTCGCTGAAAGGAAACGCAAGTGATCCTCGGATACGGAACAGATCAACACGCTTCTCGACTGGAGCAGAGTAAGACAAACCTGTTCTACCCGAGGAATTGACAATTCTTTACGACGGTGATTTGCGCTTCCCGGCGTTTGACTGTGGGCCCTATGTAATCGGCAACTTCGTCAGCACAATCGACGGAGCGGTCAGTTTCGAGATTCCCGGTCTGGCGGCGGCGATATCAGCGTTTCAATGAAGCGGATCGCTTCACACATTGGACTGCTGCGGGCCTCGGTGGATGCGGTGATCCGCACTTTAACTGGAACCAATTATCGCAGCACTGCATTGGGTTCACCTTCGTTACTCTTACATGCCCGGTCTGGATGGCTTTGATCGCGCCATGTTGTGGCCGTTTAATTTTGGAGATGATAAGTGAGCGTGGGAAACACAACGAATTCGTCTGACTCCAAAATTTGGGATGCCCTGAACGAACTCGCTCTTGACTTGCGGTGGTCCTGGAACCACGCTTCCGACGAGCTGTGGGCGAAACTCAATCCAGAGCTGTGGGAACTTACTCGGAATCCGTGGCTGGTTCTTCAATCGGTATCTCGTGCTCAGCTCGCGATGCTTCTTGCCGACACGGAATACCAGGGCGCTGTGGACCATGTGTTGCGCACGAAGCTCGAACTGGAAACCCGTCCGCTCTGGTTTCAGCAGTGCCATCCAGAAGCGTCTCTGAGCTCCATCGCTTATTTCAGCATGGAGTTCATGTTGAGCGAGGCCCTACCGATCTATTCGGGTGGCCTTGGTAATGTCGCAGGAGATCAACTGAAGTCAGCCAGCGATCTGGGAGTTCCAGTTGTAGGAATTGGACTCCTGTACCAACAAGGATACTTTCGTCAGGAAATCGATTCTACCGGCGCGCAGCGAGAACTCTATCCTTTTAACGAACCTGCCCAGCTGCCAATTCAACCAGTGCGGAAACCAGACGGCGAGTTGCTCCGACTGTTTGTTGAGTTTCCTGGACGCAAAGTCTGGATTCGTCCCTGGAGAGTGAAAGTGGGCCGGGCAAGCCTATACTTATTGGACACCAACGATCCCGCCAATGCGCCAGCCGACCGAAGTATCACTAGCGAACTCTACGGAGGCGGCCAAGAGCTGAGATTGAGGCAGGAAATACTACTTGGAATCGGTGGATGGCGTCTGCTGCGTTCACTGAATCTTGATCCCGATGTCTGCCATCTCAATGAGGGTCATGCGGCTTTTGCGGCTTTGGAACGAGCACGGTACTGGATGGTTAGCCACGATCAGCCTTTCCGAAACGCGCTAGCCGCGACGCGCGCCGGAAATCTCTTCACCACCCACACACCGATCGAAGCGGGATTCGATCGCTATTCTGTAGCGCTCATGAGGCAGTATTTTGTGGGATACGCGGAACAAGCGTTGGGGATATCCTGCGAGGAGTTACTAAACCTTGGGAGAGTTGGCGCGAGCGGCGCGTTTAATATGGCGTACTTAGCCATTCGGAGCAGCGCCGCAGTGAACGGCGTCAGCCGGCGGCATGGCCAAGTGAGCCGTAGGCTGTTTCAGATGCTGTTTCCGCGATGGCCCGAGGCCGAAGTCCCCGTCGGGCATGTGACCAACGGTGTTCACATGCCAACCTGGGACTCGCGGGAGGCCGATGGCCTTTGGACCTGCGCCTGCGGGAAGGGGCGTTGGCTCGGGACGCTGGAAAATCTTGACACAGATCTTCGTCTGACGAGCGTCGAACGGTTGTGGGAGATGCGCACCACGGGGCGCCATTCGCTTGTAGAATTCGCGCGGAAGCACTTGGCTCGCGATTGGGCTGCCAGGGGAGGGCCTCCGGAGGAAGTTGCACAGGCTGCTACAGTGTTGGACCCAAATATTCTAACGCTTGGGTTCGCTCGACGGTTTGCGAAGTACAAGCGCCCAAATCTTCTCCTGCTTGACCAAGAGAGATTGATTCAAATCCTGCTTAACGATCAGAGGCCTGTTCAGATCGTCATCGCCGGCAAGGCACACCCGAAGGACGCGGACGGCCACGCGATGATCAAGGAATGGATGGAGTTCGTCCGCCGCCCCGAAGTGCGCCAACGTGCCGTCTTTCTGAGCAACTACGATATGCTCATGGCCGAGCAACTCGTTCACGGCGTTGATGTCTGGGTCAATACACCCCTGCGCCCCTGGGAAGCCAGTGGCACCAGCGGAATGAAAGTTCTGGTGAACGGCGGTTTGAATCTATCGGTTTTGGATGGATGGTGGGAAGAAGCATACTCCCCGGATATCGGGTGGGCGATCAGCGACGAACATCTGTATGGGAACGGCCAGGATTCCGACGCCGCCGATGCCGGGGCCCTCTACAACACGCTGGAAGAAGAGGTCATTCCACAGTTTTACGAACGGGATTCTGACGGTATCCCGCAGCGCTGGGTCGCACGCATTCGGGAAAGCATGGCTCGTCTCACGCCAGCGTTCTCCTCGAACCGGTCCGTTCGCCAGTATACGGAGGAATACTATCTGAGACTTGGTGCAGCCTATCGTGCCCGGTCCGCCAATGGTGGGGCGTTCGTCGCCGGTCTCCTTGAGTGGAAAGCTAAGACGGCTGGACTCTGGTCGCACCTGCGGTTCGGTCCGCTGCATACGGAGACCCGCGGCGGCAGATATATTCTAGAGATCCCGGTCTATCTAAGCGAACTCCATCCTAGCGAAGTCCGAGTAGAACTCTACGCTGACGCAAAGGGCGGCCATCCAGTCGTGCAGCAGGAGATGACACGAGGGAACGCCCTGTTGGGATCTACCGGGGCTTATCTTTACTTGGCAAGTGTGCTAGCAAATCGTCCCGTAACCGACTACACACCTCGCATCGTGCCGTCGAAGGAGGGGGCGTTCGTCCCACTGGAATCGATTGAGATTCTCTGGCAACGGTGAGGCGGCCTTTGATCCTCGTTTGGATTGAGGCGCGTCAACTGGCTCGGTGCAGTGACATGGCGAGACTCGGTTGGCTTTCTAATAAGGCGACTGCGATTGATATGAGCCTGTGGCGCCGGTTTCGCAAGGGTTGACAAGATTCTTCACTGGGGGGACATTAAGTTCGGGAACCAGTATGCACACCGTCATGAATTGGACGCTTTCTGACGTGTGATGCGATATTTGGCGCTGGCTCTCGATTACGACGGCACGATCGCTACCGACGGACGAATGTCGATCGCTGCGGCCTCGGCGATTGTTCGCCTTCGGACATCCGGTCGCCGGGCGATTCTGGTAACCGGCAGGAGACTCGATGATCTCTTGTCCGTCTGCCCGCACATCGAGTTGTTCGACTATGTTGTGGCGGAAAATGGCGCCGTGGTCTACGCGCCTCGCACACGAGAAGAGACTCTACTCGGCAAAAGGCCGCCGGCAAGGTTTATTGAACGGCTCCGCAGCCTAGGTGTCGATCAAATAGAAGTAGGGCGGGTGATCGTTGCGACCTGGTTGCCGTATCATGCCGCTGTGCTCCGCGCAATCCAGGAGACGGGACTGGAACTGCTTGTGGTATTCAACAAAACCGCCGTTATGGTACTTCCCACGGGGATCAATAAGGCGACCGGTTTAGATTATGCACTTCGAAAGCTTGGCCTTTCGTTCCATGAAGCCGTTGGCATCGGCGATGGCGAGAACGATCACTCTTTTCTCGAACGTTGCGAATGCGCCGTTGCCGTTGCTAATGCCGTTCCCTCCATTCGCGAAATCGCTGCATTTGTGACCAAGGGAGAAGGCGGTCAGGGCGTAGCAGAGTTGATTGACGAGTTGATCGGTGACGACCTATCCCGGCTGCAGGGTGAACTTTCGCAGCATCTCATCGCGATTGGATTGCGTCCGGACGGAACAGAGGTCATGGTCCCTCCGTATGGAGTAAACCTTCTGATCGCCGGCCCTTCTGGAAGCGGAAAATCCACCGTAACCGCGGGGATAGTAGAGCGCCTGATCGAGCAGACATACCAGGTCTGCATCATCGATCCCGAGGGAGACTACGGTGCTTCACAAGGAGTGATCACGTTAGGTGACCGAAATCATGCTGTCGGAATTACCGAAATTCTTGCCATTCTTGAAGATCCCAAGATCAATCTGAATGTCAATTTATTAGGCATTCAGCTCGCAGATCGACCCGCGTTCTTCGGGCAATTCTTTTACTTCAGCGTCGTCGGCTTACCGCCGGCGGCTTTGGACCGCTGGGCGACGTCCATCATCACGAAAATCTCCAAAGTCTCTTCATTCGAAACAGGCGGCTTGCCGGTCTGGAAGAAGTCGATGGTGCGCTTCAAGAGCTCGTAGTAACCCGTCCGCCGCTTGGCGCCGCCGGGCAGCGGCATCTCCGACGTCATGGTGGCGACGTCGTTGGCGCCGAAGATGGTTTGCCCGTAGGTGCTGTACTTGCCGCTGCGCACGCCGCGGACGATGCCTACGCGGCCATCCGCCCA
>Ga0207706_10007526_pt1 | contig 10077 bp, 9 predicted proteins | sample KBSC53metaG_FD_184318 | JGI IMG/M metagenome (GOLD analysis project Ga0207706, IMG submission 184318) | Corn rhizosphere microbial communities from Kellogg Biological Station, Michigan, USA - KBS C5-3 metaG (SPAdes) (version 2) | ecosystem: Host-associated > Plants > Roots > Rhizosphere > Soil ... | reverse complement strand
CGAGCGCGACGCCGCGCCGGCGCAGCTCGTCGGCCGTCTTGGCGAGATCGTCGCAGCGGATCGACAGACAGACGTGATCGACGCCGCCGGCCACGGTCGCCGGGGCGTCGGCGGTGGCCGGGAACAGGTCGATGTAGGCCTCGCCGAAGCGCAGGTGGATGAGCGAGATCCGCTCGTTGACGTGATCGACCGTGCAGCCGAGAACGTCGACGAAGAATCGCTGCGAGGCCGCCTGATCGCGGACCCGGAACACGACGTGGTCGAGGCCGAGCGGTGTGAACATGGGCGTCTCCTATTCGCGACGAAGCACCGGCAACGGTTTGTGGCCGAGCAACCGGAACGTGCTCAGGAATCCTACCGCAAGCGCGAGCGCCACGGTGGCCGCCAGTCCCAGGGCCAGCGGCACGACGTCGAAGCTCCACGGCGCGTCGAGCACCCAGCGCACCAGCGCCCACGCCAGCCCCAGCGCCAGCGCGCCGCCGCCGGCGCCGGCGACGGCCCCCAGCACCCCGTACTCGACGGCGAACGCCCGCGCGACGACGCCGCGGGTGGCCCCGAGCGTGCGGAGCACGACCGATTCGTAGAGGCGCTGCGAGCGCGTCGCGGTCAGCGCCGCCGTCATCACGACCAGGCCGGCGCCGAGCGTGAAGAGCGCCACCAGCCTCACGGCGATGGCGATGTCCCGCAGCACACCGGCCACGCGCTCGAGCACGTCGCGCAGCGGGATGGCGGTCACGTTGGGGAACGTGGCCACGATGGTGTTCTGCAGGGCGGACTCCGCCGCGGCAGGCACCCGCGCGGTGGCCACCCAGGTGACCGGCGCGCCGTCCAGCACCCCCGGCGAGAGGATCACGAAGAAGTTGGTGCTGAGACTTTGCCAGTCCACCCGGCGGATGCTGGTCACCACGGCCGCCACGTCGACGCCCTGGATGTCGAAGGTCAGCCGCGCGCCGAGACCGACGCCGAGGTGGCGGGCGGCGGTCTCTTCGAGGGATGCCTCGGCCTCGCCCCGGGCCCCCGCGATCCACCACCGCCCCTGAGTCACCACGTTGCGCTCGGGAGGCGCATCGCTCCAGGTCAGCACGTATTCCCGGGTGAAGTACCAGCGCCGCTCTTCGCCGTCGCCGCGCGACCGCCGGCGGTCGACGACCGCCCGGGTCAGCCGCTCACCGTCGAGGGCGGCCAGGCGGGCGCGCACCACCGGCGTCAGGGCCGGCGGCGCGCCGGCCGCCTGCTCGACGATCCGCGTGAAGGACTCACGCTGATCCGGCTGGATGTCGAGAAAGAAGAAGGACGGCGTGTCCTGGCGGCGCTCGTGGTCGATCTGCCGGCCCAGCACGCCCTGCAGCAGCGCGACGGTGACCAGCAGCATCACCGCGATGCCGAGCGCCACGATGACCCGCGGCGCGTGGCTGCCGGGTCGGGCCAGCGCCGCCACGCCATGGCGCCAGGCGAGGCCACGGGCGCGCGGAAACCGCCGGGCGCTGGCGATGACGACACGGGCCAGCACCCAGAGTGCGAGCAGCGCCGCCAGTGAGGCGCCCACGAAGATCGCCCCGATCTTGAACGACCCGGCCTGCCAGAGGGCCAGCACCGACAATCCCGCGGCGACCGGGAGCAGCGTGAGCGCGCGTGACACACCGCGCCCCGACGGTGCCACGTCCTGGCGCAGCACCAGCCACGGCGGCACCGACCGCACCGCGGTCAGCGGCGCCCAGGTGCACAGCAGCGTGGTGCCGAGGCCCATCGCCATGGCGCGCACGAGCGTCCACACCTGGGGCCGTGGCTCCAGCGTGAACGGCACCAGACCGGCGATCGCCGCGGCGAGCAGCGGCTGCACCGCGAGGCCGAGGGCGACACCGGCCAGGCTGCCGACGAGCGCCACGACCTGCGTCTGCAGCAGGTAGGTCGCCACGAGCGTCCGGGTATCGGCACCCAGAGCCTTGAGCACGGCGAGCGTCGGGGTCTGACGCGTCACGAACGCCGCCATCGCCGCGGCCACGCCGATGCCGCCCACGAGCAGACTGGCCAGTCCAACCAGCCCGAGATACATCGTGAGCTGGGAGAAGAAGCGCCGCAGCCCCGGCTGGGCCTCGTCGTAGGCGGCCACCCGCACGGACGGGCTCGCGATCTCGCGCGCCAGCGCCGCACGCACCTCGCGGGCGATGGACCCAGCGGGCAAGCCGAGCAGGACCCGGTGGCGCACGCGGCTGCCGAAGCCCACCAGACCGGTGCGCTCGAGCGCCGGCAGCGACAGAAACACGCGCGGACCGAGGCTCACGAGGCCCGCCGAGCGATCGGGCTCGGCCTCGACCACGCCGCGGACCGTGAGCGTGATCGCTCCGATCGCGAGGCGATCACCGACGGCCAGGCCGAGGCGGTCGAGCACCTGGCGCTGGACGACCGCGCCATCGTCGGCCAGCAGCGAGCCGAGCGGCGTCGCCGGCAGCGTGGCCAGTCGGCCGTAGAGCGGATAGCCCTCGCTCACCGCCTTCAGCTCGACCAGCAGGCTGTCGCCGCGGGCTGGCCCACGGACCATGGCGACCAGCTCGCGCACGCGCACCATGCGCGTGCCCGCGTCCAGATGCTCGAGCGCCGTCTCGGCCTCCGCCGGTAGCGGCCGGGCCGCGCGCAGCTCGACGTCGCCCCCCAGCAGCGACTTGGCCTCGCGCGCCAGCGTGGCCTCGAGGCCAGCGCCCAGCGTCCCCACGGCCACCAGCGCGGCGACCCCCAGCGCGACGCACGCGCCGACCACCGCGAGGTGACGGCCGCCACCACGGGCCTGCCGCCAGGCCAGGCGGGCGGCGACCCGGCCCATCATCGTGGGTGGTGGCCGTTGACCAGGCGACCGTCGCGCAGGGCGATGGCGCGGCCCGCGCGCGCAGCCAGCGCCAGGTCGTGGGTGACCAGGACGAGCGTCGAGCCACGCTGGCGATTCAACGCGAGCAGCACGTCGATGATCTGCTCGCCGGTCGAGGAGTCGAGGTTGCCGGTCGGCTCGTCGGCCAGCAGCACCGGTGGGGCCAGCGCCACCGCCCGCGCGATCGCGACCCGCTGCTGCTCGCCACCCGACAGCTGCGCCGGATAGTGGCCGGTGCGACCCGCCAGGCCGAGCTCGTCGAGCAGGCGCCGTGCGGTGGGAAGCGGCTGCGCGCTGCCGGCCAGCTCGAGCGGGACCGCGACGTTCTCGATCGCGGTCAGCGTCGGGATCAGGTGGTAGGACTGGAACACGAAGCCGATCGTGCGGCGGCGGAAGCGCGCGAGCTCCGCCTCGCCCAGACGCGTCACCTCGACGCCGTCCACCGTGATCGAGCCCGCGCTCGGCGTGTCGAGGCCGGCCAGCAGACCGAGCAGCGTGGACTTGCCACTGCCCGACGGTCCGGTGACCGCCACCACCTCGCCCGCCGCGATCTCGAGACTCACGCCATCGAGGATCGTCAGCGACCGACCGCCACTCGGCAGCCGCATCACGAGGTCGCGCACGGTGATCATGGGGCCATACTACAGGGGTGGTGTCCCGGGGACGGTTCGGGTTGCTCGTACTCGCGTGGCTGCTCACGACGCCGGCCGTCGCGAGCGCCGAGCGCGTGATCGTCGCCCTCGGTGACAGCCTCACCGCGGGGCTGGGCGTGACCGCCGACGCCGCCTATCCGGCGCTGCTGCAGGCGCGCCTGCGCCGCGAGGGCTTCGACTACCGCGTGGTGAACGCGGGCGTGAGCGGAGACACGAGCGCCGGCGGCCTGCGCCGCGTCGAGTGGGTGCTGCGCGCGCGGCCCGAGATCGTCATCGTGGCCCTCGGCGCCAACGACGGCCTGCGCGGGCTCTCGGTGGCCGCGCTCCGCGACAACCTCACGGCGATCGTCACGCGCCTGCGGGCCGGTGGCGCGCGCGTCGTGCTGGCCGGCATGCGGATGCCGCCGAACTACGGCGAGGCCTACACGAAAGAGTTCGCCGCCACGTTTCCCTCGGTGGCCCGCGCCACCTCGTCGACCCTCCTGCCGTTCCTCCTCCAGGGCGTGGCCGGGGAGGTGTCGCTGAACCAGCCCGACGGTATCCATCCGAACGCGGCCGGCCACGCGGCGATCGCCGAGATCGTGTGGCGCGCGCTGCGGCCGCTGATGCAGCGCGACGGGGTGGGCGGCCGAATTTAGGGGTCGGCGGGTCGTGCGTGCGACGATTTTCGCGGGGTCAACGGGGTGGCTTTGGGTGTCACCCTGGCGCTGTTCACGCCCGTGAGGTGTCAGCAGTGCTGGAGTGCCGACGCCTTGCAAGGGTTCGCGCCGCCCCTATCCAGCCCTGGCCGCCTCCCTGAGGCAGCGATCAGGCCTACTTCAGGCCGCCCCAACACCTGTATGTTGTTTTGTGGGCCCACCGACCGCCTCGGGGCCCGGTTTGGCGCTCCAGTTGCAACCCGGGTCCAGGCACTTATGGAACGAGGGTTGCCCATGTCGAACCGTCGGTTGAACGAGCAGGGCTTCGGGATGGCCGAGCTCATCGTGGTCGTTGCTGTCATCGGCCTGCTCGCCGCCCTCGCGTTGCCCAGCTTTCTAACGTTCTGGCAGTCGTCCGGGCTCAGTGCCGGCGCCGCCGAGATGTCGTCGATCCTCAATCGGGGACGGCAGCTCGCCGTGTCCCAGAACACGAGCGTCTGCGTCCAGGTGTCCGGCACCAGCATCCGGTTCCGCACGGTGTCGTGCGCGGGCACGATCTGGACGGGCCCCGGAACGAACGGGGCCGGCCTCATCAGCCTCTCCAACGGCTTGCAGATCAGCGGTGGCGCAAGCGCGATCTTCACCAACGCGGGCGGCGCCAATCCCGGCGCAACGTACACCGTGACCGACCCCAGGACCGCACGCACTCGTAGCGTGGTGGTCGCGGCCACGGGGCGGGTGAGCGTGCAATGAAGACGACGACCCGGCAGAACCCGACGAACGAGCGCGGCTTCACGCTGGCCGAGGTGCTGGTTGCGACCTTCATCATCGTGGTCGGGCTGGTGGCCCTGGCCAGTGGATTCCAGTTCGCGACCAGTGGCGTCGCGACGGGACGGGGCGAGACCGTCGCCTCGTTCCTGGCCGAGCAGCGGCTCGAGCAGCTCAAGGCGATCGCGATGACCAACTACTACGGATCGCCGGCGTGGGCCGCGACGTTGACGCTGGCCGGCGGCAGCACCGTGACCGAGTACTGCCAGACAACCAACATCGGCGCCACGGGCACGAATTGCCAGGCGACCGCGATCACCGGGGTGGCCTCCTACGTGCGCACCACGAGGATCACGGACAATCCGGGCGGCACCGGCTGCACCGGGGTGGCGCCGCTGCTTTGCAAGAGAATCCAGGTCAACGTGACCTATCGACCGGTGACGACCCGCGGCGACGTCAGTCAGACCCGTTCCGTTGACGTCTATGCCGTGGTGGCGCCGAGGAACTGACATGCGTAACCCTCTGTCGACGATCACGCGCGACCAGCGCGGCTTCACCCTCACCGAGCTGCTGGTCGCCTGCGCACTCATCGGACTGGTGATGGCCGGACTGTTCGGCGTCCTCCAGTCGGGGCAGCAGACGTACCTGACCGGAACCAACCAGGTCGAGGCCCAGCAGGCCCTCCGCCTGGCCCTGCTCCGGATGAGCAACGAGATCCGCGACGCCGGCTACTGCCCGACGTGCGGCACGGGCTCACCGGCCGTCACCGGCTTCGATGCCATCACCGCCCAGTCGGCGACCAGCTTCACGGTCCAGAACGACTGGAACGGCACGTGGGACGGCGCCACGGGCATCTTCACCGGTGGAACGGTGCCCCACGCCGTCCTCAATACGGACGGCACGACCACCACCACCAACCGGGGTGAGCAGGTGACGTACACGTTCAGTGGCGGGAACCTGACCCGCCGGGAGATTGGTATCGACGCCGCGCCAGTGGTGATCGCCTCCGGCATCTCGTCGCTCACGTTCACGTATCTGGACATCAATGGGGCCGCGACGACCACCGCCGCCAACATCCGGGCCGTCGTCGTCAACGTCGTGGGTCAGCCCCAGAATCAGCCGTCGACGTTTCAGGCCGGTCGCGTGCAGGTGGCGATGACCGACTCGATCCGTCTGCGGAATCGACTCCAGTAGGCTGGAGGACTGTCATGCGAAAGTGGCGTGGACTTCTCAACAACGAACAGGGTGTCGCGATCGTCCTCGCGGTCATGGTGCTGCTGGTCCTGACCGGGATCCTGATGGCGTTCCTCTCGGTCAGCGCGCTCGAACCGCAAATCTCGCGCAACGTGGCGGACACCGCCCGGGCGCGCTATCTGGCCGAAGCCGGGATCGAGGTCGGCTTCAATTTGCTGGTCAACACCGGTGACGCGACCCAGTCGTTCACGCCGGCCCTGGCCGGCGCGACCGCGACCAACCCGTGGGTCACGCTGGTGAACAACGGCACGCTGTCGGGCGTGACCAGCGGCGGCGCGGCGGCCGAAGCCGCCTTCGCCGGCAACTACAACGTGGTGGTCCGCAACGACTATCAGGCGGGCGACTCCGCCCTCACCGGGCAGACCGCCGGCCCTTCGGCGGCCCCGGCCGAGACGCTCACCGCCGACACGAACAAGGTCGTGATCATGCGCTCGACCGGTAGCTTCCGGGGCGCGACCAAGACCATCGAAGTGGTCGTCCGCCGGGCTGCGCTCCCGCCGTTCCCGGGCGCGGTGAACCTGCCGGGCCTGCAGGACGACACGTTCATCAACATGAACTCCTTCGACATCGACGGGCGCGACTACCGGTGCACGTCCAACTGCGACACGGCCGCCAACTGGAGCGTGAATTCCTCGAACGCCAACAAGTGGGGCATCGCCTCGCAGCCGGGGACCCAGACCAACGTGGGCGTCGGCTACGAGTCCAACGCCGAGAGCTCCGTCAGCGGCACGCCTTCGAAGCTAGCCTCGATCAAGGGCCGGGACGAGACGGTGGGCGGGGCGGGCGGGCCTTCCTCGTTCACCACCGGCCTGAATACCATCAACGCCGACTCCCAGCTGAGTCCGACGAACATGCAGGCGTACATCGAATCGATCCGGAACTACGCGGGCACGACCGTGCTCCAGTCGACCCAGGCGTGCCCGATGCAGATGACCGGCAGCGCCACCCCGACGAGCACGGTCACGGTGTCGAACGGCTGCACGGGCGCGGCGGGGGTCAACCAGACGATCGACCTCGGCAGTCGGACCAATCCCAAGCTCGTGTACTTCCGGGGAGACATCGATCCCTCCTCGGCATTCACCGGCCTGCAGCTGAATAGCGGGATCAAGGGCGCGGGCATCCTCGTCGTCGAGGACGGTGATCTGAAGAACCTCGGCGACTTCACCTGGGACGGGGTCGTCCTCGTGACCGGCAATTACGTGGGCGCCGGGTTCATGGCCGGGAGCAATACGACCATCCGCGGGGCGCTCGTCGCGTTCGAGCGGCAGGCGGGCGAGGCCGCGGGGTACTTCGAGTTCTATCTCCACGGCTCGGCCACCAGCTTCAGCACGCGAGCCAGCAAGCAGAACCTCGATATGGTGCAGATGATGCGTGGCAATCACACGATGACCAACTGGCGGGAGCTATAAACTGGTGCGTGCCCTTCTGGCGTTCGCTGCTCTCGTTCTCACGGTCGCGATCACGGGCTGCCAGCGGGCGCCGGCCTCCGGGCCGGCGCCCGCGTCTGTCCCCGCTGGCCCCCTCACCGGGCGGCTGAAGGCGGAGGGAGACGCGCTGATGGCCCAGCAGGCCTACGATCAGGCCGCGGTGAAGTACCAGGCGGCCCTCAACGAGGCGCCCAACGACATCCCGATCCGTTACGCGCTGGCGGTCGTGCTGTCATACCTCCCTCGCCGGGAGGAGACGGTCGAGCAGTTCCGCACCATCCTGTACCGCGGTGACCCAGCCTCGTTCGAAGTGAAGGCTGCGCGGGACTGGCTGGCCAATGCCAAGGAGCTCGAGGGCATCGAGACGGCCGGGACGGGTGCGGCGACCACGGGGACGGGAACCAGCGGCGGGGCCGCCAATGGCGGCGGGGTGCTCGGTCAGATCCGGTGGCAGGACATCACGCCGCAAAAGAAGATGGTGCGGGTCAACGTCAACCTCATCGGTGAAGAGGGCGAGACCCGCGACGTCCGGCTCGGCCGTGAGTTCAAGATCGGTCGAGTGTATGAGTTCCGCGAGGTGCCCCCGGGTGCCTACCGTCTGGTGGCCGAGGTGGGGGGCACTCCGATGTGGGACATGAAGGTCGTCGTGCAGGGGCAGAAGGAAAACACCTTCGACCTCACCGACGGCAACGCCGCCGTCGCCAAGGACTTCACCCCTCCCAGCGACTGATCGACCGCCCCGAGCTTGGGGCGTCCGCGCCGGCGGCCCTGCCCTGCTCGCCTGGCAGCCTGAGCACGGTCGGCCCGCCAAGTCCGCGACTCGTCGGGCATCGGCCATGGCGCCGAGGCTGCACACCAGGACGCCGTGGCCCTCTCATTCGCCCTGCTCGCGCTGGCGCTGCTCACACCGATCATGCTGGCCTTCGCCATGCTGGCCGACACCGAGCTGGCGATCGCCGCCAACCAGCTCCGCGCGAGCCAGGCCCGGGCCCTGGCCGAGAGCGGTTTCGAGTTCGCGCTGCGGGCCCTGTCACGCGCCGCTCTCGGCGAGGACCCCGAGCATCTGCTGTCCGGTCCGGTGGCGCCCGCGCCGCTGGACGGCCGCACGTTCATCACGCTCCGTCGCACCGGCGGCTTCACGGTGCGCGCCGCGTACGCGGCCGGAAACGATCCCCAGGTTCGTGTGATCACATCGGTGGGCTGGACGCCCACCGACAACCCCACCGACACACGGGCCAAGGCCCACCGCCAGATCACCGCCGACGTCGTCGCCATCCCCCACCCAGGCGTGCGCGCACCGTGCGCCCTCTGCGTGAACGGGCCGCTGACGCTCGCCGGCGGTGTCACGATCGACGGCGCCAACGGTGATCGCGCCTGCGGCGACGACCCCAAGTACGGCGCCATCACGCGAGATGAGACAACGATCAGCGGTCCGGTCGCGATCTCGGGAGGCGCGGGCGCCGGGGCCCAGCGCCGGCCGGCGGCCGACTTCGACGCCGTGACGTTGTCCCCGGCGGTGCTCGACGCCCTCAAGACGCTCGCCCGGCGCAACGGATCCTACTTCGGGCCGGGCTTTCCCACCGGCGGACAGAAGTCCGACGGGCGCGCGAGCTGGAGCGGCCGGATCGTGTTCGATGCCTCCAACCCGCTGCCCGATGGCGTCGTGTTCGTCGACACCACCGATGGACGCCACGTCGATCCCCACGCGCCCAGCGGGTCGACGCTGGCCGGGGCCCGGCTCGGTGCGGGCGCCATCGCCCCGCCCGCCGAGGCGTTCCGGGGCTGGCTGATCGTCAATGGCGCAATCGAGATCGCGGCGGGCGCCGCGCTGCGCGGGCTGGTGTACGCGCTCGACAGCCTCACGTACCAGGCCGGCGGCGCGGGCAGCATCGAGGGGCTGGCGGTCGCCTTGAACGTGCAGAACACGTCGGGCACGCGCATCGAGCCAACCGCCGGCGGTAGCATGAAGATCCGGTTCGACTGCGGGCAGGCGGGCGCCGCGGACCTGGTGCCCCACGGCTTCGCGCTGGCGCGCGGCTCCTACCGCGAGGCGGCGGACTGAGACTGCCGCTCAGGAGCCTCCGTAGACGCGCCGATATTCCTCCCACGAGAGCATCACGCGCTTGACGTACTGGCGGGTCTCGTCGAAAGGAATCTGCTCGACCCACGCCTCGACGTCGCTCGTCCGTCGGGCCTGCCACCACCCGCGAACCCGCGCGGGCCCGGCGTTGTACGCGGCCACCGCCAGCCGCGGGTCGGAGAACTCGCGCATCAGGCCCCCCAGGAACGCCGTGCCCATGTCGAGGTTCGCCCGAGGATCGTCGAGCAACTCGCCGCCGGCGAAGGCCAGGCCGCGGTGCTCGGCCATCGGGCGCGCGGTGGCGGGCATCAGCTGCATCAGACCGCGGGCGCCGGCCCGCGACACGGCCCGCGGATAGTACGAGGACTCCTCCCGCACGACCGCCGCCACCAGGTAC
>Ga0207706_10007524_pt1 | contig 10078 bp, 7 predicted proteins | sample KBSC53metaG_FD_184318 | JGI IMG/M metagenome (GOLD analysis project Ga0207706, IMG submission 184318) | Corn rhizosphere microbial communities from Kellogg Biological Station, Michigan, USA - KBS C5-3 metaG (SPAdes) (version 2) | ecosystem: Host-associated > Plants > Roots > Rhizosphere > Soil ... | reverse complement strand
CCTATGACTAACGAAGCGCTTAAAAACAGATATTTGGACATGCTATCTCCCACCGACTACGAACATATCGCTCGTGGCGGGAGGGCCCTGTCAGGCCGTCCTACGCTTGCTTCCGGTACACCCCGCCCGGCGCGGAACGATGTGCACGGGCAGGTTTCCTGGCTCGCCGGATCGTTGCTGTTGCGCCCGCCTTCCCGGCCTCGACGAATCTCGGCCAGTGGCTTCGAGAGCGCAAAGCTCCCCGGCCACAGTTGCGGGGGCAGCTCGGGCCTGGACCCGATTCCCTCGGCGAGCTTTCACTCGCCGGCCCGGCCACCCGGGCGATCCGTGACACGAGCGCGGCGTAGCCTGACTGCGTTTCCGGCGCAATCTCCGGCGCGTTAACCTCTCGCGCGGCCGCGTCCCGCCGCGGGACGCCGGCTTTGCCGCAAGTGCGCCCCCGAGCCCTCCAAGCTACGGGCGAGGAACGCTTTTGCGAAGGATTCGACCATCTCCGGCACTTTGCACCTGTTCGACGAGCCGCGCCCGTTCGACTTTCACGCGCGCCTGACTCGCGAGGGACGAGCCCGGCCGCTCCTGGCCCGCCAGCGCCACTGGCTGCGCCGGCGCTATGCCGTGCTCATGGCGGCCATCCTGATCCCGGCGATCGCCAGCGCCACCGAATGGCCCGCCTCGATCGACGCCACCCGCGCCGTGCCGGCCTCCGGGCACGCCGCGCCGGATACAGCCGGCTATCAGGGGCTTGCCTTGGGCTCACCGATCCACTCGGACACCGACGGTTCGACCCTGGCCGAGAACGACCTCGCCGGACCCGCCGCGCGGCCGTTGTTCTCGACCGGCAGCGACCTCGACCGCGTGCGCGCCGAGCAATGCCTGACGATGGCGATCTACTACGAGGCGGCGACCGAGCCGGACGGCGGCCAGCGCGCGGTGGCGCAAGTCGTGCTCAACCGCGTCGCCCACCCGGCCTATCCGAACACCGTGTGCGGTGTGGTCTTCCAGGGCTCCGAGCGCAGCACGGGGTGTCAGTTCACTTTCACCTGCGATGGCTCGCTCGCGCGCCGCCCGGCGGCCTTCTGGTGGGACCGGGCCCGGCGCGTGGCCCGCGCCGCGCTCGCCGGCGCGGTCTACGCCCCCGTCGGGCTGGCGACGAACTATCACACGACGCAAGTCCATCCTTCGTGGTCCGACAGCCTGATCCCGGTAGCGACGATCGGCGCGCACCGCTTCTTCCGCCTGCCCGGCGCCGCCGGACTGCGCCTGGCCTTTCGGGCTGCCTACCTCGGCGGAGAGCCCGCCGCGGTGCCGCACCCGCATACCTTTACGCCTTCGCCCGCCAGCGACCCCGATCCCGTGGCGCTGGCGCGGGCCTTTGCGGCGAGCGCGCCGCTGCAGCAGGCGGCGGCCCCTCGCGCCCCGGTCTACGCGGCCGAAGTCGAAGCGCGCGGCGGCGACAGGCTGTTCCGTTCGGACAACCTTCCCTCAGGTGGCACGCTGTCGGCCGAACTCGAGCGCAGCGGGCAGTGGCTCCAGCGGCCGTGAACAAGGTTAACGGCGGGCGGCATTCCGGAAACCATTCTGCCCAAGATTCGCTTAGCCGCGCCGCGCTAGAGAGGGGCCAGCGGGCCACGCGCCCACTGGTCGCAACAACATGGTCGCCTTTCCCATGAGCATCCGCTTCGCCGCTCCGCCCCAGGCCAACAACGTCAGGCTGTCGGGGCCGCAGGCGCGTGCGGCGATCGCCTGTGCGGCGAACGACAACAACGCGGCCCATTCGGACGATGCGCTGCTGCGCGCCGCGCTGCGCCATTTCGCCGAGCACGGCATGGCCGCAGCCTCGCACGCCCGCCGCCACGCCGAAGCGGCGTTCTTCGCCGGCGATCGCAACGCCTACCGCTGGTGGCTCGGGGTGTGCCGCACGCTCGACCGGCGCCTCGCCCGCGAGTTGGCGGCGGGAACCAAGGATGCCGGCTGACGCCATGAATTCGCCGGCAACTTGTCCACAGCCGAGCGTAACGTGGCGATTAACCATTGAGTGACCTTATCGCGCTACTCCCGCCCAGGCGAGGAGCAGACCGATCAAGCGCCTGAATTCCATCTTCAAGGATTACCTTGCAGGCGACAGCCGGGACCAGCTTGTCAGGCGCAAGCTGGTGGGTTCGCTTTACGCCCAGCCGACCAGCCTCGCGCTCGGCGCCCTTGGCGGGATCGCCACGGCCGCCACCGCCGCCTTTATTTCGCATAACCCCCTCATCGAGGTCTGCGGCGCGGCCCTGGTGATCGTGGCCGTTTCGCGCGTGCTGGCCGCCATGTGGCTGACGCGCGACGTCCAGGTCGTCCGCGACGAGCGCATCCTCGAGATCGCGTTCGAGATCGGCGCGCTGACCTATTCGTTCCTCGCCGGCCTGATAGGCGCGGTTACGCTCGGCTCGGGCGAAGGCATGCACCTGCCTACGCTGACGATCAGCTATGCGCTGGTCTACGGCGTCGGCATTGCCGCGCGCAACGCCGGGCGGCCGGTCATGGCCGTCGGCCAGCTCCTGCTCTCCAGCGTGCCGATCCTCGTGGTTTGCCTCGCGATCGGCGGGCTCGTGCACTACGTCCTCGCCGGCATCGTGGTGTTCCTGATCTTCGGGATGGTCTCGGTCACGATGAACGTGTTCCACGTACTTCGCGAACAGATCATCGCCGCCGACACCAGCGCCAAGATGGCGGACCAGATGCGCGAGCAGGCCCGCACCGACGTGGTCACCGGCCTGCTCAATCGCGCCGGCCTCAATCACGAGCTGGTCGAGCAGCTCATGCGCCTGCCCAACGGCTGCAAGCTGGCGCTGTTCTGGCTCGACCTCGATCGCTTCAAGGAAGTCAACGACACGCTCGGCCATGCGATCGGTGACGGGGTGCTGGCGGAGGTGGCCCGGCGCATGGCCGACATCGCGCCCGACAGTGCGACCATCGCCCGCTTCGGCGGTGACGAATTCATTGCCGCCTGCATCGTCGAGGATCGCAGCCAGTGCGAGCAGCTCGCCAGCGCGATCATCGGCGACCTCTCGCGCCCGTATCGCATCGACGGCAACCGCATCGGTTGCGGCGCTTCGATGGGCGTCGCGCTGCTGCCCGACGACGGGCCCGATATCGAGACGGTCATGCAAAGCGCCGACCTCGCGCTCTATCACGCCAAGGTCGGCGGCCGGAACCAGCTGCGTTTCTTCGATCCGGCGATGACGCGCGACCTCGTGCGCAAGAAGGAGATCGAAACCGAATTGCGGGCGGCGATCCGCAAGGACGAGCTGTCGATATTCTTCCAGCCGATCGTCGACCTCAAGTCCGGCAAGATCCGTACTTTCGAGGCGCTGGTGCGCTGGTTCCACCCCGAGAAGGGCGAGCTGCGCCCCGACGAGTTCATCCCCGTGGCCGAGGAAACCGGGGTCATCATCACGCTCGGCAACTGGATCACCGCGCAGGCCGCCAAGGCCGCCGCGCAGTGGCCCGACGACGTGACGATCGCGGTCAACCTCTCGCCGATCCAGATCCGCGCGCCGGGCGCCGCGCTCGGCATCCTCAACGCCATCCGCGATGCCGGATTGCCGCCGCACCGGCTCGAGCTCGAAGTGACCGAGAGCCTGTTCATCGAAGACAGCGAGCACACAGCGCGGTTCATGGACGAGCTCGCCGGCCACGGCGTGCGCTTCGCGCTCGACGATTTCGGCACCGGCTATTCCTCGCTCGGCTACATCAACCAGTTCCCGTTCAAGAAGATCAAGGTCGACCGCAGCTTCGTGTCCGGCCCGAACATCGGCAAGAAGAGCGATGCGATCATCCGCGCGGTGGCCGAGATGGGTTCGACGCTGGAGATGGAGATCGTCGCCGAAGGCCTCGAGACGATCGAGCAGGTCGAAGCGGTGCGCAACGCCGGCTGCACGCTCGGCCAGGGCTATTACTTCAGCCGGGCGGTGCCCGACTTCCTCGCCGCGATGCTGCTGGCACAGGAACGCGACGGGCGCGACACGGCCGCGCGCCTCGCCGGCTAGGCCGCTTTCAGGAACTCAACATAGCTGTCGCGCGTCGTGCTTTCGGCGGGTTCATCGTGCCGTGTCCCCGCTTGCGTCTCGCATAATTGCTATTGCGAACTGATTGCAAAGATACTCGGCAATTCGCGCATTTTGCCGGTTGCCTTGCCGGAATCGCGGGCCTAGGGCGGCCCGGCACTCGGGCACGGCCTCCTTCCGCGTGGGCGCGGCGGCGGTGCTCCTGACCGGCCCTTGCCAGCGCCCGCGCAGCGTGAAGGAATATCGCTCTCTCATGGCTCGCAGGAAGATCGCCCTCGTCGGCGCCGGCATGATCGGCGGCACTCTCGCCCACCTCGCCGCGAAGAAGGAACTGGGCGACATCGTCCTGTTCGACATCATGGAGGGCATCCCCCAGGGCAAGGCGCTCGACCTCAGCCAGTGCGGCCCGATCGAGGGCTTCGACGCGAAGATCACCGGCACCAACGATTATGCCGATATCGCCGGGGCCGACGTGGTGATCGTCACCGCCGGCATCCCGCGCAAGCCGGGCATGAGCCGCGACGACCTGCTCGGCATCAACCTCGGCGTGATGAAGGCGGTCGGCGAAGGCATCAGCAAGAACTGCCCTGGCGCGTTCGTGATCTGCATCACCAACCCCTTGGACGCGATGGTCTGGGCGCTGCGCGAATTCTCAGGGCTGCCGCATAACAAGGTCGTCGGCATGGCCGGCGTTCTCGACAGCGCGCGCTTCGCCACTTTCCTCGCCTGGGAGTTCGGGGTCTCGGTGCGCGACGTGAACGCGTTCGTCCTCGGCGGCCACGGCGATTCCATGGTCCCGGTGACCAGCTACACCACCATCAGCGGCATCTCGGTCGACGACCTCGTCAAGATGGGCAAGTCGAGCCAGGCGAAAATCCACGAAATCGTCACGCGCACCCGCGGCGGCGGCGGCGAGATCGTCGGCCTGCTCAAGACGGGCAGCGCCTACTACGCCCCCGCGACCAGCGCGATCGCGATGGCCGAAGCCTACCTCGGCGACCAGAAGCGCATCCTCCCCGTCGCGGCCAATCTCACCGGCCAGTACGGCGTCAACGACCTCTACGTCGGCGTCCCGGCGGTGATCGGAGCGAACGGCGTCGAAGAAGTGATCGAGATCGACCTCGACGACGAGGCCAAGGCCAACTTCCAGACCTCGGTCGACGCGGTCAAGGAACTGCTGGTTGCCTGTAAGGGCATCGATAGCTCGCTGGGCTGATGGACGCTTGGCTCGCCTACACGCTGGCTGGCGTATTCGTGCTGTTTCAAGCGCTGCCGTTGGCTTTTGCCTTTCGCGGCAAGGCCAGCGCTTGGGTCTTTACGCAGTCCAGCTTCGGCGTGGCGATGTTTGCCCTGGCTAGCGTCCAGTACAACGGGCGAGGTACCTGGGCTGTGCTCGCCGCCACAACAGGTACCATGATTGTGATCTCGGTCCTTTCGGCGCTTCTTGCCCTTATCGGCTATCACTGGAGGGCTCATCGCCCTCGAATTGCGAATTTAGAGGTCTTTTAATGTCCATCCTCGTCGACAAGAACACCAAGGTCATCACTCAGGGGATGACCGGCGACACCGGTACTTTCCACACCGAGCAGGCACTCGCCTACGGCACGCAGATGGTCGCGGGCGTGACCCCGGGCAAAGGCGGGCAGACGCACATTGGGCTGCCGGTCTACGACACCGTCGCCGAGGCTCGCCACGCGACCGGCGCGACCGCCAGCGTGATCTACGTGCCGCCGCCGTTCGCCGCGGATTCGATCCTCGAGGCGATCGACGCCGGGATCGAGCTGATCGTGGCGATCACCGAGGGCATTCCGGTGCTCGACATGGTCCGCGTGAAGCGCGCGCTCAGCGGCTCGAAGTCGCGGCTGATCGGGCCGAACTGCCCCGGTGTGCTCACCCCCGGCGAGTGCAAGATCGGCATCATGCCGGGCAACATCTTCCAGAAGGGCTCTGTCGGCGTGGTCAGCCGCTCGGGCACGCTCACGTACGAGGCGGTCCACCAGACGACGCAGGCCGGGCTCGGCCAGACGACCGCCGTCGGCATCGGCGGCGATCCGGTCAACGGCACCAACTTCATCGACGTGCTCGAGCTGTTCCTCAAGGACGACGCCACGCAGTCGATGATCATGATCGGCGAGATCGGCGGCAGCGCCGAGGAAGAGGCGGCGCAGTTCATCAAGGACGAGGCGAAGCGCGGCTGGCACAAGCCGATGGTCGGCTTCATCGCCGGGCGCACCGCCCCTCCGGGCCGGCGGATGGGCCACGCCGGCGCGATCGTCTCGGGCGGCCAGGGCGGCGCCGACGACAAGATCGCGGCGATGGAAGGAGCCGGCATCCGCGTCAGCCCGTCGCCCAGCGAGCTCGGCACGACGCTCGCCGCGCTGCTCAAGGAACTGGCGTGACCGCCGATCGCTTGACGGGGTATTCTCATGGGTAACCAGGCGCAGTCTTTCCTCCCCGAGCTGACCGGACAGGACGGCCCGCAAGCCGGGCCGAGCTGGCAGAACGCGCGCTGGCCGCTCGGCGGCGAGGCCGAAGACGATCTCACCCAGGCGCTCGATCCCACGACGCTGAAGCTCGCCATCAAGGAAGCCGGAGCCAAAGCCGGCAAGGCGCTCGACGCCTCGGCGGTCGAGCAGGCGGCCGGGGATTCGATCCGCGCGATGCTGCTGATCCGCACTTATCGGGTGCGCGGCCACCTCGCGGCCGATCTCGACCCGCTCGGGTTGACCAAGCACGAAATTCCCGCGGACCTGACTCCCGAGTATTACGGCTTTACCGGCGCTGCGCTCGACCGCCCTGTTTACATGGGCGGCACCCTCGGCCTGCAATGGGCGAGCGTGAACGAGCTCGTCGCGATCCTGCGCAAGAACTACTGCGGCCACGTCGGCCTCGAATACATGCACATCTCCGACGTCGAGGAACGGCGCTTCCTGCAGGACCGCATCGAAGGCCCCGACAAGGTCATCACCTTCACGCCGGAGGGCAAGAAGGCGATCCTTTCGGCGGTCATCCGCGGCGAGGAGTACGAGAAGTTCCTCGGTAAGAAATATGTCGGCACCAAGCGCTTCGGCCTCGACGGCGGCGAGGCGATGATCCCGGCGCTTGAGGCGGTGATCAAGTACGGCGGCGCCTTCGGGGTGCGCGAGATCGTCTACGGCATGTCGCACCGCGGCCGCCTCAACGTGCTCGCCAACGTGATGGCCAAGCCCTACCGGGTGATCTTCCATGAATTCTCCGGTGGCAGCGCCAATCCCGAGGATGTCGGCGGCTCGGGCGACGTCAAGTACCACCTCGGCACCAGCACCGACCGCGAGTTCGACGGGATTAAGGTGCACATGAGTCTCGTGCCCAACCCGTCGCACCTCGAAGCCGTCGACCCTGTGGTGCTCGGCAAGGTCCGCGCGCAGCAGGCGATCCGCGAGGACCTCGCCGCCCATGTCGAAGTGCTGCCGGTGCTGATCCACGGCGACGCCGCCTTCGCCGGCCAGGGCATCGTGTGGGAGTGCTTCGGCTTCTCCGGCGTGCGCGGCTACAACACCGGCGGCTGCCTGCACTTCGTGATCAACAACCAGATCGGCTTCACGACGAGTCCGCAGTTCGCGCGTTCCTCGCCCTATCCGTCAGACGTCGCCAAGGGCGTCCAGGCGCCGATCGTCCACGTCAACGGCGACGATCCGGAAGCGGTGACGTTCGCCTGCAAGCTGGCGATCGAGTTCCGCCAGACCTTCAAGCGCGACATCGTCATCGACATGTGGTGCTATCGCCGCTTCGGCCACAACGAGGGCGACGAGCCGAGCTTCACCCAGCCGCTGATGTACCAGGCGATCCGTCAGCACGCGCGTGTCAGCGAGATCTACGCCGCGCGCCTGACCGACGAAGGCGTGATCGACGCCGACGTCGCGGACCACATGCGCGAAGAGTTCAACGCGCTCCTCGAGCAGGAGTTCGACGGCGGGAAGAGTTACAAGCCGAACGAGGCCGACTGGTTCGGCGGGCGCTGGAGCGGGCTGCACAAGCCGGCCGACCCGGAGACCGCGCGGCGCAACATCGCCACCGCGATCGACCGCAAGCTGTTCGACAGCCTGGGCCGCACGCTGACGACGATCCCCGAGGGCTTCAACATCCACAAAACCCTCGCCCGCGTGATCGACGCCAAGCGGCAGATGTTCGAGAGCGGCGAAGGCTTCGACTGGGCGACCGCCGAGGCACTCGCCTTCGGCAGCCTGGTCACCGAAGGCTTCGGCGTGCGCTTGTCGGGTCAGGATTCGGCCCGCGGGACCTTCAGCCAGCGCCACGCCGCGTGGATCGACCAGGTCGACGAGCACAAGTACATCCCCTTGTGCGAGCTGCCGCACGGCAAGTTCGAGGTCTACGACAGCCCGCTTTCCGAATACGGCGTGCTCGGCTTCGAGTACGGCTTCGCCGGCGCCGATCCCAAGACGCTGGTGTGCTGGGAAGCCCAGTTCGGCGATTTCGCCAACGGCGCGCAAATCATCATCGACCAGTTCTTCGCCGCCGGCGAGGTCAAGTGGCTGCGCGCCAACGGCCTGGTCCTGCTGCTGCCGCACGGTTTCGAAGGCCAGGGGCCGGAGCATTCCAGCGCCCGGCTCGAGCGCTTCCTGCAGCTCTGCGCCAACGACAACATCCAGGTGTGCAACATCACTAGCCCGGCGAACTACTTCCACGTGCTGCGCCGGCAGATGCTGCGCCCGTTCCGCAAGCCGCTGGTCATCATGACGCCCAAGAGCCTGCTGCGGCACCCGATGGCCAAGAGCGCCTCGAGCGAATTCATCGAGGAAAGCCACTTCAAGCGCATCCTCTCCGACCGGATGGACATCGCCGACGACAAGGTCCGCCGCTTGGTGCTGTGTAGCGGCAAGGTCGCCTATGATCTGATGGAAGCGCGTGCCGAGGCCGCGTTGGAGGATGTCTCGATCGTCCGGATCGAGCAGCTCTATCCGTTCCCCGGCGAGCCGCTGGCGGTGCGCCTCAAGCGGATGACGGGCCTCGAATCGGTCGTCTGGTGCCAGGAAGAGCCCAAGAACAACGGCGCCTGGTTCTTCGTCGAAAGCCGCATCGAGGAAGCTTTAGGCGACGCCGGGCACCAGGGCATGCGCCCCTGCTACGCCGGGCGCGATGTCGCGGCCTCGCCGGCAACGGGCCTGGCCAGCAAGCATGCCGAGCAGCAGCAGGCGCTGGTCGCCCTGGCGCTGGGGCTCGGCGACAAGGACGCGGCGCGCCGCACGCTCAAGACCTCGAAGAAGGGCTGATACATGGCCACTGAAGTGAAAGTCCCCACGCTCGGCGAATCCGTGACGGAAGCAACGATCGGCGAATGGCTCAAGCAGCCTGGCGACCCGGTGAAGGTCGACGAACCCATCGCCAGCCTCGAAACCGACAAAGTCGCTGTCGAAGTGCCCTCGCCGGTCGCCGGCACGATGGGCGCGCAGGCGGTCAAGGTCGGCGACACGGTCGAGGTCGGCGCGGTGATCGCGACGATCGAGGACGGCGTTGCCGCCGGCGAGACCACCGAGGTCAAGCCGCGCGAGGAGAAAGCCGCCGAGCCCGAGCAAGCCGCCGACATCGACCGCGAGCTCGAGGAATTACCCAAGGGCGGAACCGAAGAGCACGCCGCAACGCTCTCCCCCTCGGTGCGCCGCGCGGTAATCGAGCACGGAATCGACCCGACGCAGATCAGGGGTACCGGCAAGGACGGCCGGCTGACCAAGGAAGACGTGCTTGCCGCCGCGGCCGCCAAGAAAGCGGCGCCCGCGCCGTCGGTTTCTGCGCCCGCCCCGTCAGCCTCGCCCGCTGCGGCGGTCGCCGGTGAGCGCCGGGAAGAGCGGGTGAAAATGACCCGCCTGCGCCAAACGATCGCCAAGCGCTTGAAGGGCGCGCAGAACGATGCCGCGCTCCTGACGACCTTCAACGACGTCGACATGACCGCGGTGATCGAGGCGCGCGAGGCCTACAAGGACCTGTTCGCCAAGAAACACGGCATCAAACTGGGCTTCATGAGCTTCTTCGCC
>Ga0207706_10007521_pt1 | contig 10079 bp, 6 predicted proteins | sample KBSC53metaG_FD_184318 | JGI IMG/M metagenome (GOLD analysis project Ga0207706, IMG submission 184318) | Corn rhizosphere microbial communities from Kellogg Biological Station, Michigan, USA - KBS C5-3 metaG (SPAdes) (version 2) | ecosystem: Host-associated > Plants > Roots > Rhizosphere > Soil ... | reverse complement strand
CGGAACTCGCCGCCAATTTTAAAATTCATATTATCAAATACAGAGAACTTCCATTTGTCAAAATCAACATCGCTGCCCAATAAATTGTTGATGCCTTTATTATATTCTAATTGAAATGTCGGGTATTTTGAACCTATCGGCACTTTGTATTTAGGGAACTGGATGTAACGCTGACCCGGCTGGTAAGTCAATGTAATGCCGGCAACCAATGCCTGGTGTCTGTTGAACGGAATACTATCCAGCTCGTAAGGATGGTTTGGCAAAAAGGTATCCTCTTTTTTGAAAAAAGAATAATCAGTTGTATTCTCTACCGGTATCCTGTTCTCATAAAGCGCATGGATGTTCCATCGTATACCATTTTCAAAAGAATTATTGTATTGAATGCCGGCAAACCAATTTTCATACAGCTTCATGTAATTCTCTTTCACAAACAATGTATATATCTCATTGGTGAGCGGATCAATGGGATCATCGTGATTGAACTGCGAAATTCTTTTTCCGCCCCCAAGTGTCAAATAACGATTTTGGGAAAAATTGTCCTTTTGCGGCTTGATGGTAATATCACCCCATGAATTAAAATGTGTATTGCTAAACCCATAACGGTTGTACCAATCCAAACTGTAAGCATATTTTCCTTTTATTGGCTTTATATCAAACCCCTGCTCAAGATTGACCGATAATCCTTCTACAGTATTGTATTCAAGTTGCTTTAACAATGCCTTGATCCGGTATGTTGAAAAAATTTTTTTATTGAAAAAATTGTATTGATCTCCTGTCCATAAAATTCCTTTTACACTTAGTGGCTTTTCATGTTTACGCAGAGAATCTATATGGCCCTGGGTAAGAAATGAATCTTTTTCAGCTTTCGCCAGACTGTCTTTGACAACAAAATCCCTTTTCTCATCCTTTTCCAATGGTATGGGTCTTACGTTGTTCCAGTAATTTGTGTCTTTGCGGTTAAAAGCAGAATCATATTTCATCAATATCCTGTCAAAGAATTTTTTTCTGAAGCGCGGGTTGATGTCATAGTTTGAATACACATTCACAAAATTCCCGGCAAAATCAAATCCCAGTTTTTTTACAGCGACATACACCACCTGGTCCTTTGTTTTCCATATATCGTTAGCCACCGGGACATGGATCTGGTTAATGCGCAATGTGTCGATCAATTCCAGTTGGTATTGAGAAGTTGTCAATAGATCAAGACTATGGATGCGCCAGTCATCTTCGGTGATTTGTATATAGCCGCTGAACAAGGGTTCATTTTTTCTCTTCGGGATCACTTTGATACGGTTGATCATTTTTCCATCCTCAAAAAAACTTCCCTCAAAATGATAGCGATAAAAATTCAATGCACTATTGGCGATGGGTGAAATAAATCCCCGTGGGTTGAGACTGTTATTGAACACTGCAACATTGTTATCATAGAAGTTGATAAAGAAAGGAAAGCTCAATCCAAATCCTCCCCCACTCTGCCTCGACGAGAGCACTTCAAATTTTATTTTGTCCGGCTTGCTGTAAGAAACCCTGGTAATTGATTCGGAAAGAAAAAGAATTCCTTTACCAGAAGAATCCATTCCGGATTTTTCAAGATCACCCTTTTCGATCTTTTGACCGAAAACCTTTTCAGGCATGCCTCTCATGCGCAGCAACCCTTTTATATATACATCAACAGTGAATGAGTCTACCTGCCCATTATAATAAGGCCTTTTCTTTATTGCATGCCTGATAATTTCATAAGCAGGATCCTCTCCTTTTTTCACGATCACTTCTTTCAGCGTTAGCTCCTGTATGTGCAACTGAAAATTGAGAGTAATATCTTCGTCACCAATAGTTATTGTTTTTTCTTCTCTTGAATAACCCACATGCTGGCAAACGATGGTGTAAGTTCCCTGTTCCAGGTTCAAAAAATATCTCCCTTCATTGTTAGCCGTAGTACCCCGTGTAGTTCCTTTTATAAAAATGGAAGAGAAGGAAAGAATATTTCCTTTATCATCACTAACTGCACCCGAAATTCTTCCTGCAGAAGAAATATAAGCAATAAGAATAAAGCAAAAGAATAGTACAACTCTTCTCATAATACTTTGTAAGACGAATTTAGGTTGGGAATTGTTAGCGAAAAGAGAAAGGTTATTTTGGATTTTGGAATTGGGAAATTGGGGATTTAAAATTCCAAAATTTCCCAATTGCCCTTTTCCCAATTCTTTATCTCCTCCTCAAATAACTCCCACTCAATGCACCCAATCCGCCCACTAATGCACCAATAATCGCAGTAACAAGAATAATAGCAAACGATGAGCCACCCAGGGGAAAGATCTCGGCGATCTTTCTCGAAAGAATATGTTGATTTTTTACATCGATCCACAATGCAAGCAGGAACCATAAGAGAAATACACCCCCGAACCCCGCAAGAAAAGCTTTACCGCTTGCAAGAGGGACCAATAAAACAGCAATAAAAGCAGCAATGGCAATACTCCACCACGGAAGATATAAGCCACCGATAAAAGAAAGCAAAGCGGTTAGTATGATCGCAACAAGAAGTTTCATTGTGATTTTGAAATTTTGGAATTGGGAAATATAGTTTCAATTATTTTGGAATTTTGAAATTGGGAAATTGGGAAATTTGATTTCAATTCCAAAATTGCCCAATCCAACTTCTCCCAACTGTTTTCTCATATTATTTCGCGTTTTTAATGACTTTATTTTGTTTAGCTGTTTTATTTGCAGCCGTGAAAATTGCAGTTAATTCTCTTGCTTCATTAAGTAAAGGGGTAATTAATTCAACTGTAGAATTCTTTGTCTCAGGAATAATATCTAACCAAAACGTTGATTCATCCGCTTCTTCTTCGACAATTCCAATTTTAGAAATAAATTCAGCGTGGGATCTCGCACGACAAGCAGCTCTGTAATTTGAGGCAATTGAAGAAGCAGATCTTCCTAACTGGTTGCCGATAATGTTTGCACTCCTTCTATTTGGCAACTCATCCACCAGATTTAAAATCGCCACGGCAAATTTTTTTGTTCTTATTTTTAATTCTTTCTCGGTCATGTTGAATTTTCAGTTTAGGATGAAGGTTATATTTATTTTCGAATTGGGAAATTTTGGAATTGCAATTTCCCAATTGGCCTTTCCCAATTACTCACAAGTTCTGTATCAGTTGGATGCAAAATTCATCCTCCACTTCACCCTTGCATCTCCTGTCTCCGTTCTTTTCATTATCCATAGGGAATAATATTGTCCTTTTGTCCATGTACCAACAAAATCATCATAATATTTACTGCCGGGGTTTCCGCTTTGTCCACCCGGGTAAACGCCATACGCCTCTGTATTTTCCGTCAGTTGCACGATCATTCGCCAGCTTGGGCCGTGACTCGCTGTAGTTGCATTAATAATATCACCATTACCACCAACAGGTATGCCTTCTGAAAATGCCATCAAACTACTCTTCAGCAAATGATATATTCTCGGGGATTTGTGCTTTGTCCATTCCAGTGTTCCCGCCTTGTCTTCTTTTGCCAATTCAACAGTTGCTTTTTGAAATGCCGCTGTCACATCATCCCATAATGTTTCTTTTTGCGGAGTGTTGATATTATCGACATATTTAAATGCGGAATCTTTTAATAATGCTTCCAGTAAGGTTTGCTGATTAGGAACAACCACAACAGGCTGTACTTTGGATAACTCGTCTGCCCAAACTTCATGCGCCAAGCTGTCCCACCATAATTGATAAATTGTTTGCCCCTTTGAATCGGGTGACGCCCGTAAGTCCCATTTCTTGAAAATATCTAAATACCTCTTCGCGTCTTCATTCAACTCACTTTCTCTCAAATATCTTAATAACAACGGTCTCGCATCTTCTGCTGTTACATTAAAATAATCATTCTGTAATCGCTTCATATCATCAACCGTTATCTGGTTCATGTTTTGCAATTGATGATTGATCGAGATAGCTCTTCCATTAATATAATTCCCGGGAATAAAATATGGATAAGCTGTATCTGCGGGCCGTTGATTAGCACTTACCAAATAACCCTGCGCAGGATTAACTGCATGCGGGTTTTCATATTGCGGAATATAACCCTGCCACATATAACTGCTGTCCTCGCCCGGCATGATCATCAATCCCTGTCCATACCAGCGTGCAGGAAATTTTGCCTGTTGCCAGATAGCAATGTCACCACTCTTGGCTGCAAAAACAAAATTTTGCCCGGGACAGGTAAAATGTTTTATAGCATCCAAATAATCATCATAATTCTTTGCCCGGTTCAGTTTATAGAAGGTCAATCCTTCATTGCTGGCATCGTGTGCTGACCAGCGACATGCGATCGCCTTCCCCGGCGCCAGCGAATCAGCAAAACTTTTATCAAACATTACGGGACCAAACATGGTATATGCCACCGTATCATAAATATCATTTGCGCCACGCACCTTCAATGTGTCAATATGTATCTGCGTCGCCAGCCATTGATTATTAAACCAGTACTGTTGCTTTGTATCGTCCTTGAATTTTATTTCGTAAAAATCTTTTACATCTCGTTGTGAGTTGGTAACTCCCCAGGCGATGTTGTCATTAAAACCAATGATCACATTCGGGCTGCCGGGAAATGTGGCACCATACACATTTACATTCGGGCTGTTCAGTTGCATCTCATACCAGATAGAAGGGAACGTGAGTTCCAGGTGCGGATCGTTACAAAGTATAGGTGCGCCGCTTTTTGTTTTTACTCCTGCTACTGCCCAGTTATTACTTCCATTATTTGGATCCTGTCTAATCACTTCCGCTATGCGGGTCGTATCTTTTTCACCAAAATAAAGTGAATCAGCCGTTGCCGGTTTTACCGGCACTATACCAGGTACATCAAACCTGGTTCCTGCAGGCACGATCGGTATCAGTGAATCCGGCACCTGCGGATATAAAATTTTGAATTCAGAAAATGGGATCACTCCTTTTTCATTGGTCAGTTCAAGATCATCGACCTGGCCTGCCAGTGTACGGCTCATTTGTTTCAGAAAAAGAGCGATCTTCAAATTATTCCACTTCTCTGGTTTAAAATCCAGCAGTTTGTATTCTATTGGCAATTGTGATTCCGGCAGGCTTTCAATGTATGCATTCACCCCGGCAGTATAGGCATCGCATACCAGTTTGCTGGCAGGGTCGGCTTCAAATTCTTTCAATGCATTTTCGGCAGCATACACCATTCCGCTTCGTCTTGTTTCCCTGTCCACTTTTATAATGGTAGGATTGTTTCCAATGATCTCTGTCAATCGTCCCGCTGCATACATGGTTTGCAGATCCATTTGAAAAAGGCGAAACTTTGCATGCAGATATCCCTGCACGAAATAGAGGTCCTCATCATTGTCGGCAAACACATGAGGCACCAGCCTGTCATCAAAGTATACATTCACCCTGCCTTTCAGGTTTGGAAATTTCAGATCATCATCAAAGTCTCCATCGGCAGGTTCTGCATTCTGCCAAAAGCCATGTTGCGGACTTAAAAATTTCCCCAACGGCGGAATAGCTCCCCATTTCTTATTCAGTAAAAAAACAAGAAGGATAGTTGCAACCGCGGAGATGGCAAAAGGAATGATGCGCATAGATGATAAATGTAGATGAAAGATAGAAAAGAACACGCAAATCACCGAATGTGGTCACAAACTCTGAATTATTCATTATTAATTATTCATTACTATGTCGCTTATGTTCCCGGCTGCACTACTACTATTAAGTTTTCCGTTGCGCTGCGCCTTTGCGAAGCTTCAGCGAAGCGAGGTCGCACTCTTATACGTTCGGGAATTCTATTCAGCATTCTTTGATCGCCTCTATTAGCGGTAGTAATAATTACTTAAGATTGTACAAAATAATTTGGAGCGAGTATCGCTTTTGTTACATCTTTAATATTTTCATCTCAATTCCAACTAATGCAAAAACTTTCCTTGCTCGTCACAGTATTGTGCCCTGGTTATTTCATTTTTGGCCCTTACTTCATGTTGGTCGCCTGACCAAAATTCTGCTTTCCTCAATAATTATTTACTACTGATAAAAATAAGTAGAGTTATATGTTGCATTATCCGGCTGAGAATGAGTGGTAGAAGTAGCCGGTAAATTGGATGAATTGTAAGTATAAGTGGAAGTATACGTCTCAGTAGGGTCGCTGGGGTAAGTAGCAGTTTGCTTAGTAAAATTATTTGATGAATAATATCCCCCAAGACCCTGGTAGTCGATAATAAATGCTTCATTACCTAAGATCAAAGGAGAAGTTTTTGCATCGTATTCACTGGTGACGGTAAAGTCTTCTTCATAAGCGCCTGAGTTATAAGAAAACAACTTAGTAGTAGCCATATTATTTCCGGCATATGTGTAATCTGCTTTTCCGCCCGGGTGGTAAGAACCTGTTCCATTGTCAGTGAAATAAGTTAGAGTAACCATTTCCCCATTTGCATCATAGGAGAAAGTGACACTATCCCGCCATATTTCGAAACCATAGTCTATTATGTCTACCCTGCTTGTATACTGCGACAGGCTTTCATCGTAATGAACATTGATTATAAAACTATCGACGCCCGATTGTATTAATTGTTCATCCTTAAAAATTATTTTTTGAATAATGCCCTTGCTGTTTCGTGCAATTGTTTCCTCGTTAAACAAAACATCACCCTGGTCAATGCCGGTAGTTGTCATGTCAATCAGTTTTCCCGATGAATTGTAGCTGTAAATATGAACGGCAGAATCTGTTCCGTTTTTGGTGACCATTTTTACAAGGCGAGTTCCTGTGGCATCGTTACCACTATTCTCTTTACTTGCAAGATCACGTTCTTTTTGGCAGGAAAACAATAAAATAGTAAGGACAGATAGAGTGGCCGGAAGAATTCTCATAAAAACAGGTTTGAATAATTAAAAAATTGGGTGGTTAGGAAGCAAATATAATTTTCTCTTTGTTACAATTGAAATAAGCGACAGGATTTTTGCTTTTGCCAGTACTGCGTGAAGCGCTACTAATAAATTACTCTTAGAGATCAACAACAATTCCATGTCAACCCGGGGTTTTTTTGCATCATGGTTTTCAACTTTCATTAAGCAAAGCAAAAGACCCTGGGCTAACAAAAAAGTGCGGATCACCAAAAAATAAAACCCCGCTTATAAAAGCAGGGTTTATTTAATATAAATAATTTACTAAAAGAAGAAGTTGACCGATACTGGATCTCAGGCTTTTAGCCTGTTGGTTTTTTAAAGGAATTGGCTAGGATTTTTCAGGTGATATTGGATTGTTTGATTGAAATATCAATCAACTTCTGATACAAACATAGGCCAGACGATCATAGTGAACAAGAGGATATATACCCGATCGGTACGCGAAATATACGCATGATAAAAACCGATTTTTCCCAATATAAAATTTGAATCTCCTGCTGCTCAGCAGCCCCCTGTTTATGTTTATCTTAAATTAACGCAGCATAACTGGTTTCAGAACTCACATCCTGTCAGTAATGAGTCTTGCCACTTCTTTGAAATCCGTAACAGACGAGTGACTGGTTACTTTATTGAGCTTTAACCTAAACATCTTTTTATCTTTCCTGACCAGGAAAAAATAAAAATTTGTGCCATCACTATGGTAATAGGCTTCGTCGCCCAAACCTGGTACAATTTCAACCCCTTCATGTTTCCTGTTAGCCTGGTAAATTTCAGCATAAGCGGCTTTCGCAGCGTCCTCCGCGTCGTATACTTCAGACATAAAGTAGAGTTTACCGGTTTTACCGGTTCTGTCATCTTCAGAGAGTGCTGTATAAGTACATTTATATTCGAGCGTGCTGGTCCTTTGTATAAACGTATTGCATGTAAGTGATGCGGGATCACCCATGATCTTCTCCGCATCTGAAAGGGTAAGCTGTTTTGATGCTATGGCTATGCTGTCAGCCTGGATCGTACACGGTTCTGTGTCTTCATTCGAAGAAGATTTCGCGCAATTCGAGGACAAGCCGGTCACAACAATCACATAAACCGGAAAGATTTCGAGTTTCATAGGTTGCTTTGTTTTATTTGGAGAAAATAACCGTCCCGATATTCAACTCAAAATTGAGAAGAAATACTGGAATGGAACAATAAATCTGTAAGAAGATGTCACTAAACGATCAGACCAGTTTCGGGCATCTTATGAATGTTGTTTTTACCTTACTACTTCTTGGCGAAGTTGTGATAATTTATTTTCTTTAAGCCATGAAACCTTATTGCTTCTTACTCCTGCCCTTTCTCTACATTTCTTCTCATGCACAATGGCAATGGTCCAATCCAGCACCCTCTGGTTACATAGACCATAAGATCGTATTCATAAATGATCAGAATGGCTTTATCATAAATTCTAATGGTGATCTTCTTCGTACAAACGATCAGGGGATTTCCTGGCATATACAGCAAAACATGCCCTTTGGCTATACCATGAATTATAAAGATTCAACCATTATCGTTACCGCTTTTGCATCCGTTTACATCAGCAAAGATCTTGGTGTAACATGGGAAAAACATACGATCAACCAACCTGAATACTTCGAAGCTCAGGTCGTGAGTCGTGATACCATTATGATCTCAAGTGTTTTCCCGGATAATCCCACACATGTTTTCATAAGTGTTGACAGGGGAAATACATGGCAGCCGGTAAATCCGCCTTTCATTATTAAATCGTTCTGGATGATCAACTCTCGTGAAGGCTTTGCATCAGGCTATAATTATATTTACAAGACCTCCGACGGAGGATTGACCTGGAATATTCCCGATAGCATGGCTCCCGGGGGAAGTACTTCTCTGAAATTCCGGAATAAAAACAATGGTTTCGTATTTGGCCAGGGCCATTTGTGGAGAACGACTGATGGTTTACATTGGGTAGCCTCTGCATCACAGGTAGCTGCTGAAATAAAATCAATTGAATTTATTGATACAAGTACCTTGCTTGCAGTAGGCGAAGATGGTATAATGTTGCGATCAACGGACAGTGGTGTTACATGGACCGGGGTATCTACAGGGCCAGCTGACGCATATGGTTTTTATTCCGCTTGTTTTGTTGATTCGAACATTGGTTTTGCAGTAGGTTACAGAGGGCGCATATTAAAGACAACCGATGGAGGAATAATATGGAATCAGTATGCCCCTACTTATGTTGATATGAATGCAGTTGATTTTATAACCGATTCCGTTGGCTTTGCAGCAACATGGAGCAATATGTATAAAACCACTGATGCAGGCGCCAGTTGGGTGGATTTGGGCTTTGCAGTACCCGGGCGCTTTCGATTTGTTCACTTTTATAACAAGGACACAGGCATAGCAATGTCGGAAACGCCAATAAAAATTTATAAAACCTACAATGGCGGCACAGATTGGCAGGAGACATTGAATATTTTATATAATGATGATATTCTGGGTGCATCTTTTATTAATCAAACAATTTATTTGAATACCGACGGGGCATATAATCAAATACTGCGGTCTGAAAATGCCGGTGACACGTGGACCGTGCAAAGCACCAACTTTAGTAATTCTTATGCTAATGATCTTTTTTTTACCGATGAAAAAACGGGATATGGTGTTTCCGGATACCATGTTTATAAAACCGCTGATAGTGCAAAGACATGGACGCAGCTTAACATGATACCTGTTCAGATATTGAGATCTATATGGTTTACAAACACAACTACCGGTTATGCAGTAGGTGATCAAAGTTATATTGCAAAAACATCTGACAGTGGTCATACATGGACGCAGATATATATTGATCCTACAAATGGCAATGTTCCCGGCGATCTGAAACAGATCAAATTTTTTAATGAGAAGATCGGGTATGTTATTTCCGGAAGAAATTTATATGTGACCGCGTCTGGCGGAAATAACTGGGTGCTTCATGGCGTTCTTCCCTGGAACCTTTCAGGCATTGAATTTTCCCCCGATTCCAGTGTATTCGTTTATGGTATCTATGGAAGCATTTTAAAAAAGAGTATCAGGTCACACCAGGTAGACAATTTAAGCATTGATTCGAGCACAGGTTGTACAAGCCATTTTTCGGCGACTGTAACAGCTATTTTAAGTTCAGCAGAT
>Ga0207706_10007518_pt1 | contig 10082 bp, 6 predicted proteins | sample KBSC53metaG_FD_184318 | JGI IMG/M metagenome (GOLD analysis project Ga0207706, IMG submission 184318) | Corn rhizosphere microbial communities from Kellogg Biological Station, Michigan, USA - KBS C5-3 metaG (SPAdes) (version 2) | ecosystem: Host-associated > Plants > Roots > Rhizosphere > Soil ... | reverse complement strand
GCGAGGCATCCGGCGGCACCAGGTGATCCTGCTCGGCGAAGATGTTCAGCACCGGCTGGGTGATCATGCCCAGGTCCACCGGCCGGCCGCCGATCTCGAGCGTGCCCTTGACCAGCTTGTTGCCCTGGTAGAAATCCTTGATGAACTGGCGGAACGCCTCGCCGGCCTGGTCCGGCGAATCGAAGATCCAGCGCTCCATGCGCAGGAAATTCTCCAGCTCCGCCGGATTGTCGAGGATGTCGACCATGCCGATGTACTTCTGCTGGTTCAGCCGCAGTGGCTTCAGCGTCAGGTAGACGTAATTCATCAGCCCGGCCGGGATGTTGCCCATGGTGTCGACGAACAGGTCCACGTCCATGCTGCGGCACCAGTGCGACAGCATGTTGTCCGGCGTGTGGAAATCCACCGGGGTGACCATGGTGATCAGGTTCTTCACCTTGTCCGGGTGCAGCGCGGTGTAGCACAGCGAGAACGCGCCGCCCTGGCAGATGCCGAGCAGGTTGATCGCGTCGAGACCGTGGCGTTCGCGTACCACGTCGACGCAGCGGTCGAGGTAGCCGTTGATGTAGTCGTCCAGGGTCAGCCAACGGTCGGCGCCGTCGGGGTAGCCCCAGTCGATCAGGTAGACATCCTCGCCCTGCTCGAGCAGGTTGCGCACCATCGAACGGTCGGCCTGCAGGTCGGTCATCCACACCGTGTTGACCAGCGCGTAGACGATCAGCAGCGGTACCTTTGCGGTCGTCTTGCCGTGGCCGGTGAAGTGCCACACCTTCAACTTGTCCTCGCTGTAGACCAGCTCGCGCGGAGTATTCGCGTACTCGGGCTCGCGCATGTCGCGCAGGTAGCCCATGCCGGCGGCGAGCTTGCGCTGGAACGTGGCGATGGCGGCCAGCACCCTGGCCGGGTCGATGCGCAATGGCGTTTGCATGGCGGGTCTCCTTACTTGCGCTTGCGTGGGCTGGAGCTGGACCTGGATGCGACGGGTTTGCGTGCCGCCTTCGCCGTCGCCTTCTTCTTTGCGACGGCCGAGGGCTTGGCCGGGGCCGCCTTCTTCGCCGCCGGGCCATTGGCCAGCTGGCGTTTCAACGCAGCCAGCTCGCGGCGCAACGCCATGATCTCGTCGGCATGATCGGCGGAGGCGCCGGCCCGGCTGGCACGGAATTCGCGGCGCAGGGCCTGCAGCCGTTCGCCGAGGCTCGATACTTCGCTGCGCGTCGGCACGCCCAACTGCTGGCAAAGCTGTTCGGTCTGCCGTTGCTGCAACTGGCGCACGCGCATCTGCGTGTTGACCATCTCGCCGTAGACTTCACGGAACTCGTCGGACAGCGCGATCTCGGCATAGGCCTCCTCCGAGGCATCCACCCACAGGTCGTACAACCCCTTCAGCGAATCGATCTGGCGGCCCGGTTCGGCATGCTGGGCCAGCTTCTCCTGCAGGCGCTGCATGCCCTGCGCATTGGTGCGCTGGATCAGCTCCTGATAGCGGGTAGTCGCCTGCATCGATTCCAGCAATGCCGTGGCCAGGGCCTGTTGCTGCATCTGCTGCTCGCGGTTCAGGCCGAACGCCGGCGTCGGCCCGTGCGTGCCCGGCAGGTCGCCGAAACCGCTGTGCTGGGCTGCCTGCATCCACGATTGCCATTGCCGCGCGAAGCCTTCCGCACCGGCACTGTCGATCCCGCCAAACGCCTGCGCAAACGGCTGGCTGGCGCCGCCGAACATCTGCTGCAACTGCTGGCGCCAGTCGGCGGCCGGCTGTTGGGCTGCGCCGCCAGCGGCGGCCGCCTGCATCCAGTCGAAGTACCCCTTCAAGCCGGCCAGCGTGCGTTCCAGCGTGTCGTTGCCCGCGGCTGGCGCCGGTGGCGGCGCGAACGGATTCGCCGCGGGTTGCTGCTGGAACTGGCGCGCCCAGGCATCCCACGACTGCTGGGCCAGCGCCTGGTAATCCCTGATGAAATCATTTGCCGGGTCGGCCATCGGTGCATCCTCGTGCAAGGTCCATCCATCCTAGCAAAAGCGTGTTGCACAAAATCACCGGCGCCGGAACGCACAAGGCCCGGCATGGGCCGGGCCTTGTGGAATCGCCTTGTCCGGAAACTCAGACGCCGGCGCGCTCTTCTTCGGTCACTGCCTTCATCGACAGGCGGATACGGCCCTGCTTGTCCACTTCGAGCACCTTGACCTTGACGATGTCGCCTTCCTTCAGCTTGTCGGAGACCTTCTCGACGCGCTCGTCGGAGATCTGCGACACGTGCACCAGACCATCCTTGCCCGGCATGATCGTGACGAACGCGCCGAAGTCCATCAGCTTGGCGACCTTGCCCTCGTAGATGCGGCCCGGCTCGACGTCGGAAACGATCTGTTCGATGCGCTTCTTCGCCGCCTCGCCCGCCTCGCGATTGACCGAGCCGACGATGATGGTGCCGTCGTCGCTGATGTCGATCGTGGTGCCGGTCTCTTCGGTGATCGAGCGGATCGTGGCGCCGCCCTTGCCGATCACTTCGCGGATCTTGTCCGGGTGGATCTTGATGGTGATCAGGCGCGGGGCGTACTCGCTCATTTCCGAGCGGGCCGTGGACAGCGCCTTGTTCATCTCGCCGAGGATGTGCAGGCGGCCACGCTTGGCCTGCTCCAACGCCACCTTCATGATCTCTTCGGTGATGCCGTCGATCTTGATGTCCATCTGCAGCGCGGAGATGCCGTCGGCGCTACCGGCCACCTTGAAATCCATGTCGCCGAGGTGATCCTCGTCGCCCAGGATGTCGGACAGCACGACGAAGTCGCTGCCTTCCTTGACCAGGCCCATCGCGATGCCGGCCACCGGCGCCTTCAGCGGTACGCCGGCATCCATCATCGCCAGCGAGGAACCGCACACCGAAGCCATCGACGAGGAGCCGTTGGACTCGGTGATTTCCGAGACCACGCGCAGCACGTACGGGAATTCCTCGATCGTCGGCTTCACCGCCTGCACGCCGCGCTTGGCGAGGCGGCCGTGGCCGATCTCGCGACGCTTCGGCGCGCCGAAACGGCCGGCCTCGCCCACCGAGAACGGCGGGAAGTTGTAGTGGAACAGGAACGGATCCTTCGACTCGCCCCCGGGCGCGTCGATGATCTGCGCGTCGCGCGTGGTGCCCAGCGTGACGACGACCAGGGCCTGCGTCTCGCCGCGGGTGAACAGCGCCGAGCCGTGGGTACGCGGCAGCACGCCGACGCGGGCGGTGATCGCGCGCACGTCATCCAGCTGCCGGCCGTCGATGCGCACCTTGGTCTTCAGCACGCTGTCGCGCATGGTGTGGTATTCGAGCTCCTCGAATTCCTTGGCCATGGCGGCGGACGACCAGCCGTTCTCTTCGGCCTGCGCCTTGAGCCCGGCCAGCACGTCGGCCTTGATCGCGGAGATCGCGTCGCGACGCTCCAGCTTGTCGCGCACCTGGAACGCGGCTGCCAGCTGATCGCCGACCGCGCCCTTGACGGCAGCGACCAGCGACTCGTTACGGGCCGGCGCCTTCCAGTCCCACGACGGCTTGCCGGCCTCGGTAGCCAGTTCGGCGATCGCGCGGATCGCGGTCTGCATCTGCTGGTGGCCGAACATCACCGCGCCGAGCATCACGTCCTCGGACAGCAGCTGCGCTTCGGATTCCACCATCAGCACCGCGCCGGCGGTACCGGCAACGACCAGGTCCAGCTGGGAGGTCTTCAGTTCGGTGGCCGACGGGTTCAACAGGTACTTGCCGTTGGCGTAACCGACGCGGGCGGCGCCGATCGGACCCTTGAACGGGATACCGGCCAGGCTCAGCGCGGCGGAGGCACCGAGCAGCGCCACGATGTCGCCGTCAACCTCGGGGTTCAGCGAAACGACCTGGGCGATGACCTGCACTTCGTTCTTGAAGTCGTCCGGGAACAGTGGGCGCACCGGGCGATCGATCAGGCGCGAGGTCAGCGTCTCCTTCTCGGTCGGACGGCCTTCGCGCTTGAAGAAGCCACCCGGGATGCGGCCGGCGGAGTAGAACTTCTCGACGTAGTCGACCGTGAGCGGGAAGAAATCCTGGCCTTCCTTCTGCTTGGTCGCGGCGACGGCGGTGACCAGCACCACGGTGCCGCCCATGCTGGCCATGACCGCACCGGATGCCTGGCGGGCAATTTCGCCCGTCTCCAGTGTGACTTCGTGATTACCGTACTGGAATGACTTGGTTACTTTTGCCACGTGCTTAATTCCTGCTCTGATTGAGAAGTGCGCCCACGGATGGGCGCCTCTTGATCTTTGCGTTCATGGACGAACGCACGCGAATTACCGACGCAGGCCGAGGCGTTCGATCAGGGTCTGGTAACGCGCAAGATCGCGATCCTTCAGATAGCTGAGCAGGCGCTTGCGCTGGTTGACCAGCTTCAGCAGGCCACGACGGGAGTGGTGGTCCTGCTTGTGTTCCTTGAAGTGGCCGGTGAGGTGGTCGATGCGGGCGGACAGCAACGCCACCTGGACTTCGGTCGAACCGGTATCGTTCGGCACGCGACCGAAATCAGCGATGATCTTGCCGGTTTGTTCTGCGGTAAGAGACATGAGGTATACGTTTCCTTGAAAGGCGATGCGAAGCTTGCGCTTGCATCATCGTGATGACGCAAGCGCAAGCTTCGCCTAGTTGAGTGAAAGCTTTGAAATAACTTGTCTATTCTACTGATGGGAGTGGTGTTTCAACAAGAGCGGAACGGCGTTCCGGGCAAATCGGTCAGTCCGGCGGCAGGTTGAAGCCACGCAGGATGCGCGCGCGTCCTTCGGCATCCGGTTCCAGCAGCGCCAGCAACGCGCCATCGCTGGCATACGCCGCGCAGCGCCCTGCCTCCCGCAAACCCGGCAAGTCGATCTGCTGGCCGCGCGAAATGGCCCTGCTCTGCGTCTCATCGAGCCGCAATACCGGAAGATCGGACAATCCGGCCGATACCGGCAGCAACCACGCCAGCAGGGCCTCGTCACCCTGCTCCGCCGCCTGCTGCAGCTGTTCCAGAGTCACCATTTGCGGCTCGCGGAACGGCTCCACCCAGATCCGGCGCAGTGCGGTCAGGTGGGCGCCGCAACCGAGATCCTCGCCCAGATCCACCGCCAGCGAACGGACGTAGGTGCCGGAGCCGCACTCCACCAGCAACTGCAGCGTGTCGCCGGCGCGCGCCAGCAGCTCGAACCGATACACCTCCACTTCGCGCGGCGGCACCTCCACGGTTTCGCCGCGGCGCGCCTTGGCATACAACCGTTCGCCGCCCTGCTTCAGCGCGGAATACATCGGCGGCACTTGCAGGATGCGGCCGCGCAACTTGGCCAGAGCCGTCTCGATCGCGGCATCGTCGAGCCTCGGCACCGGGCGTTGCTGAACGAGCACGCCCTCGCTGTCGGCGGTATCGGTGGTGATGCCGAGCCGGCATTCGGCCAGGTAGGCCTTGCGTGCGCCCAGCAGGCTGCCGGCCAGCTTGGTCGCTTCGCCGAAACACAACGGCAGCAGGCCGGTGGCCAGCGGATCGAGCGCCCCGGTATGGCCGCCCTTGGACGCGCGCAGCAACTGGCGCACGGCCTGCAGCGCCTGGTTGGAACTCAGGCCCGGCGGCTTGTCGAGCAACACGATGCCGTGCAGGTCACGGAACTGGATGCGCGGCGGACGATTCATCGGGTCGGTGGCGCCCAAGGCTTGCGGTTCAATCCTGCTTGTCGCCATCCGGCGGCGTCAGGTCGCGCGCCTGCTGGCGCAGCAGCGATTCGATGCGCTCGCCCTTGTCGACCGAGTCGTCGTACTTGAACTTCAGCTCCGGCACCCGGCGCATGCGCATGCCGCTGTGCGCCAGCGCATGGCGGATCTCGTGGCCCATCTCGTTCAACGCCTTCACCGCGGGAAGCCCCTGCTCGGGCATCAGCGCAGTGACCCACACCGTGGCCCAATCCAGGTCACGGGTGATCTCCACGTCCGACACGCTGACCGACGGCAGGCCGTGATCGCGCACCGCCGCATGCACCAGCAAGCCAAGCTCGCGGCGCAGCTCGGCACCGATGCGGTCAGTACGTTTGAAATCACGGGAGGGCATGGAAAAAAAACCTGAGTAGTGAGTGAAGAGGAGTGAGAAAAGAGAGCGCGCGTTTGCGCTTTTCTCATTTCTCACTCCTGCACACTCGTTTCTGCTTTACAGCGTGCGCGCCACTTCGGTGCGTTCGAAGCACTCGATCTGGTCGCCCGGCTTGACGTCGTTGTACTGCTTCACGGCGATGCCGCATTCCATGCCGTTGCGCACTTCGTCGACGAGGTCCTTGAAGCGACGCAGCGACTCCAGCTCGCCTTCGAAGATCACCACGTGGTCGCGCAGCACGCGGATCGGCTTGCTGCGCTTGACCACGCCTTCGGTGACCATGCAACCGGCCACGGCACCGAACTTCGAGCTGCGGAACACGTCGCGCACTTCGGCGGTGCCGATGATGTCCTCGCGCACTTCCATGCCGAGCAGGCCGGTGGCCGCCTGGGTAACCTGATCGATCACGTCGTAGATGATCGAGAAGTAGCGCACGTCCAGGCCATTCGTCTCGATCACCTTGCGCGCCGAGGCATCGGCGCGGACGTTGAAGCCGATGATCAGCGCCTTCGAGGCCGCCGCCAGGGTGGCGTCGGATTCGTTGATGCCGCCGACGCCGGACGAGACCACGTTGACACGGACCCGCTCGTTGCCGATCTGGGTCAGCGACTCGCGTAGCGCCTCGACCGAACCCTGCACGTCGCCCTTGACCAGGATGTTGAGCGTCTGCTGCTCCACGCCCTGACCCATCTTGGCGATGATGTCCTCGAGCCGGTTGCTCTTGCTGACCATGCGCGTTTCGCGGCGCTTGAGTTCACGTTCCTGCGCCACCTCGCGGGCCAGCCGTTCGTCCTCGACGCAGACGAAGTCGTCGCCGGTCTCCGGCACGCCGGACAAGCCGAGCACCTGCACCGGAATCGACGGGCCGGCTTCGGTCACCTGCTTGCCGGTTTCGTCGATCAACGCGCGCATGCGGCCGTATTCGACACCGCAGACCACGAAGTCGCCCTTGCGCAGCGTGCCCTGCTGCACCAGGACGGTGGCCACCGGGCCGCGACCACGATCCAGGCTGGATTCGATCACCACGCCGGAGGCGCGGCCATCGGCCACCGCCTTCAATTCCATGACTTCGGCCTGCACGGAGATCGCATCGAGCAGATCCTCGATGCCCGCGCCGGTCTTGGCCGACACCGGGATGAACTGGACGTCGCCGCCCCAGTCTTCCGGCACCACTTCGTACTGCACCAGACCCTGCTTGACGTTGTCCGGGTTGGCGCCGTCCTTGTCCATCTTGTTGACCGCGACGATCAGCGGCACCTTGGCGGCACGCGCATGCTTCACCGCTTCCACCGTCTGCGGCATCACGCCGTCATCGGCGGCCACCACCAGGATCACGATGTCGGTCGACTGCGCGCCACGGGCACGCATCGAGGTGAATGCCGCGTGGCCGGGCGTATCCAGGAACGTGATCACGCCCTTCGACGTCTGCACGTGGTACGCGCCGATATGCTGGGTGATGCCGCCGGCTTCGCCGGAAGCGACCTTGGTGCGGCGGATGTAGTCGAGCAGCGAGGTCTTGCCGTGATCGACGTGACCCATGATCGTCACCACCGGCGGACGCGTGACCTTCTCGCCCTCCAGTTCGACGTTCTGGGTGTGTGCCGCCAGCGTTTCCTCGGCGTTGTTCTGGTTGTCGGCGATCGGCGTGTGGCCGAGTTCCTCGACCACCAGCACCGCAGTGTCGTGATCGACGGTCTGGTTGATGGTCGCCATCACGCCCATCTTGAACAGCGCCTTGACCACCTCGGAGCCCTTGACCGCCATCTTCTGGGCCAGCTCGGCGACGACGTTGGTGTCGCCCACGACCACTTCGCGCACCACCGGCGCGGTAGGCCGCGAGAAACCATGCGGACCGGTCGGCGCACTGCTGCCGCCGCGCGACAGCTCGCGACCGCCACTGCGGCCCGGCTTGCTGCGCTTGCTGCTGGAGGAGCGACGGGCCCGGTCGGCCTCGCTCAGGTGCATCTGGCCACCGGCGAAACGCTTGCCGGCGCTGTCGCGGTCTTCCTTGCCGCCGACGCTGTCGTTGCGTTCACGGGAATGCTTGGGCTTGCCGCGGCTGGCGTCGCCAGCGGCAGCCGGGGTGGCCGGGGCGCCGGCCACCGCAACACGGGCCGCCGGAGCGGCCGCCGGAGCGGGAGCGGGAGCCGGTGCCGGCTTGACCAGCTTTTCACGTTTGCGCGGCTCATGGATGCGCGGCAGGATCATGCCCAGGTCGCGTTGATCCATGCGCTGTACGGTTCCTGCTGCGTCATCGCTGGCAGCCCCGGATACCGCTTCGTCCGCCGATTCCGGCGTCGCCTCGACGTGCTCGGCCGCGGCTGGCCCGGCGGGACTGGCCACTTCGACCTCATGCTGTTCCTTTTCGGCCTTCTGCTGCTGCTCGTCCAGGGCGCGCTGCTGCGCTTCCGCCTGGCGGCGCTGCTCGGCCTCGACCCGCTCGCGCTCTTCCTGCTCGCGTTGCTGCTGCGATTCCTGCAGCTTGCGCACGGCATCCTCGCGCTCGGGCTCGGCACTGGCTTCCTCGGCGATCACGCTGCGCTTGACGTAGGTGCGCTTGGCGCGCACCTCGACATTGACCGTCTTGGCCGTCCCCGTGGCGCCGCGGCCGCCTGGCGCGGCCACCTTCAGTTCACCGACCGTGCGGCGCTTCAAGGTGATCTGGCGTGGCGCACTGTCCTCTACCTCGGCAGCAGCCTCGCTCTTGCCGTGCGTGCGGCGCAGGAAGCCAAGCAGCTTCACCTTCTCGGTGCTGCTGATGACCTGCTCCTGGTCGGAGAATTTCATGCCCGCTTCGCCAAGCTGCGTCAGCAGCTTGTCGACCGGCAGGCCCAGTACCTGGGCGAGTTGTTTGATTGTGACGTCCGACATCGTGTTCTTTGCTCCGCCGTTCCCGCGCTTATCATCTTGTGCGGCGTTATCTGCGCCGCCACCTCCATCCGTGGTGAAAGGCTTCCCGGAAGCCTTTCTCGGCACACCCTTCCAGGGTGCCGCCGTCCGCGGTTAGCCGCCTTTCTCCAGTCGCGCGATCATCGGTGCACGCGCGGCCATGATCAGTGCTGCGGCACGTTCTTCGTCCATGCCCTCGATATCGATCAGGTCGTCCACTGCCAGGTCGGCCAGGTCGTCGACCGTGGTCACCGCGCGCGCGGCCAGCACATAGGCCGTCGCCTCGTCCATGCCTTCCAGCGCCAGCAGCTCTTCGGAAGGCTGATGGTCGTCGACGCCCTCCTCCACCGCCAGTGCCTCGGTCAGCAGCGCGTCGCGGGCGCGGGCGCGCAGTTCCTCGACGATGTCCTCGTCGAAGCCCTCCACCGCCAGCAGTTCGGCGCTGGGCACATAGGCGATTTCCTCGATGCTGGAGAAGCCTTCCTGCACGAGGATAACGGCAATCTCCTGATCCACCTCCAGCTTGTCCATGAACAGCTGGCGCGCGGCCTCCTGCTCGGACTCGCTCTTGGCGGTGACCTGGTCCTGGGTCATCACGTTGAGCTGCCAGCCGGTCAGCTTGCTGGCAAGGCGCACGTTCTGGCCGCCCCGGCCGATCGCCTGGGACAGCTTGTCCTCGGCCACCGCGATGTCCATCGAGTGCTTTTCCTCGTCCATGATGATGGACTGCACTTCCGCCGGCGCCATCGCGTTGATGACGTACTGCGCCTGGTTCTCATGCCACAGGATGATGTCGACGCGCTCGCCGTTGAGGTCGTTGGAGACCGCCTGCACGCGCGAACCGCGCATGCCGATGCAGGCGCCGATCGGATCGGTGCGGCTGTCATGGGCCAGCACGGCGATCTTGGCACGATCGCCCGGATCACGGGCGCAGCCCTTGATCTCGACCAGGCCCTGGCCGACTTCCGGCACTTCCAGCTTGAACAGTTCGATCATGAATTCCGGCGCGGCGCGCGACACGAACAGCTGCGGGCCGCGAGCCTCGGAACGCACTTCGTACAGGTAGCCGCGCACGCGGTCGCCGACGCGGGCCG
>Ga0207706_10007517_pt1 | contig 10082 bp, 10 predicted proteins | sample KBSC53metaG_FD_184318 | JGI IMG/M metagenome (GOLD analysis project Ga0207706, IMG submission 184318) | Corn rhizosphere microbial communities from Kellogg Biological Station, Michigan, USA - KBS C5-3 metaG (SPAdes) (version 2) | ecosystem: Host-associated > Plants > Roots > Rhizosphere > Soil ... | reverse complement strand
CCTCGACCTGCGCGGGCACGGGCTCTCCGGCGGCCGCCGGGCGCACATCGAGCGGTACGCCGACTTCCTCGCCGACGTCGACGTCTTCCGCCGCACCGTGGTCGCCCGCCACCCCGGCCTGCCCGTGGTGCTGCTGGGCCACAGCATGGGCGGCCAGATCGCGCTGGCCTACGCGCTGGACCACCAGGACGACCTGGCCGGGCTCGTCCTGTCCGCACCGGCGCTGGCCGGGGACGTCGTGCCGAAGCCCGTGGTCCCGCTGCTGCGCGCGCTCGGCCGGGTGGCGCCGCGGCTGCGACCCGCGGGCATCGACGTCACGAAGATCAGCAAGGATCCGGCCGTCGTCGCCGCCTACCAGGCCGACCAGCTGGTGCACCACGGCAAGCCGACGCTCGCGCTCGGCCTCGGCATCGTCGGCCAGTTCGCCGTGCTGCCGGAGCGCGCCCGCACGCTGACGCTGCCGCTGCTGCTGCAGCACGGCTCGGCCGATGCGCTCACCGACCCGGCGGGCACCCGGCTGCTCTCCGACACCGCGGGCTCGGCCGACAAGACCGTCCGCTGGTACGACGGCCTCTGGCACGAGATCTACAACGAGCCGGAGCGCGCCCGACCGCTCGCCGATCTCCGCGAGTGGCTGCGTCGGACATTTCCGTAGCCCGTGCCCGCGGGCTGGGAGCAACTGGCGTGTGACGCGCCCGCTGTGGTCCTATGGCGACATGTCACCCGCCGCCGTCCTCGGAGAGATCTGGGGCACCCGGCGCGGCGACAACTTCGACCAGTCGTGTTGCCCGAGCTGACGTCCGTCCTGTCCGCTCGTCGCACCGCTGGAGTTCCCCCGTGCTGTCGCACGCCCCCACGTCCTACGCGCTCGCCGATCTCACCGACCTCACCCGCGTCGTGGCCGACGAGGTCCGCGCCGGTCACCACCCCGTCCACATCGACCCGTTGCGCCGCTGGTACCAGCTCCTGCGCGGCGACGACTTCGTCGACGTCTGGCTGATCAGCTGGGCCACCTCGCAAGCCGCCGAGCTGCACGATCACGCCGGATCGCTGGGCGCGCTGACGGTCGTGTCCGGCCGCCTCGTCGAGCAGCGCTGGACGGGCACCGCGCTGCGCACCCGCACGCTGCAGGCGGGCCGCAGCGCCGGGTTCCCGCTCGGGCACGTGCACGACGTGGAGAACCGGGCGGTCGAGCCCGCGGTGAGCGTGCACGCCTACTCGCCGCCGCTCACGGCGATGTCGTACTACAACGTCACGCCGGACGGACGGCTGCGGCGCACCCGCAGCGAGCTCGTGACGGCGGGAGGAGCGGCGTGAGGAGCTCACCATCGAACCCAGCGAGCGAGGAGGTGGCGTGAGCGAGCTCACGATCGAGCACAGCAGCGCCGCGAACGCGGCCGACGGGCGTCAGCGAGGAGGTGGCGTGAGCGAGCTTGCGAGTTCACGATCGAGCACAGCAGCGCCGCGAACGCGGCCGACGAGCGTCAGCGAGGAGGTCGTGTGAGCGCGATCGAGCAGGTGCTGACGACGGCCAGGTCTCGGCTCGACCGGCCCGATCCCCGCCGCGCCGCCGAGATGGTCGACGACGGCGCGCTCCTCGTCGACACCCGCCCGGGATGGCAACGCGAGCAGGAAGGCGACCTCCCAGGTGCGCTGTTGATCGAGCGCAACCACCTGGAGTGGCGGCTCGACCCGACGTCGGACGCGCGCATCCCGCAGGCCGTCGACCACGACGTCGTGTGGATCGTCGTCTGCTCGGAGGGCTACGCGTCCAGCCTCGCCGCCGCGTCCCTGCAGGACCTCGGCCTGCGCAACGCCACGGATCTCGACGGCGGCTTCCGCGCCTGGAAGGCCGCGGGCCTACCGGTGGGTGGCCTCTAGCGGAGTTCCCCGGCATGCTGCCGGACATGGGTGATCAGGAGTACGCGGACGGCGTCGTGGCGGACCATCCCGACCCGGCCGGTAGCACCGGGGTGATCGGCAGCATCGCGACCGCCGGGAGCACCGGGGTGATCGGCAGCGTCGCGACGGCAGGCAGCGCAGGTGTGATCGGCAGCGTGGCCACGAGTGGCAGCGCAGGCGTGATCGGCAGCGTCGCCACCTCGGGCAGCGCCGGGATCATCGGCAGCGTGCTCAGCCTGGTCTCGGTCGCGCTGGTGGCCTGTGTGGGCAGCCTGGCGTGCGTCGGGTGCCGCCGTTGCGTGTTCTGCATCGCCTGCGTCGACTGCGAGGGGTGCATCTTCTGCATCGGCTGCGTGGGGCTGCGGAGGGCCGTCAAGCAGGTGCGGGTGGCGGCGTAGGACTCAGACCAGGAGGGTGGTCGTGATCCGAGACGCGTTCGCGCCGAGCCACGCGTCGGTGCGGCGGGCGCGGGCGGCGGCGTCGGGGCCCCAGTAGGCCGCGAAGCCCGGCACGCCGTGCGCCGCGCCGTCGGCCACGACCCCGACCATCCAGTCGTGGCTCGCCCGCACCGCGTCCACCAGCCCGGCCCGTCCCGCCTCGTCCAACCCGTAGGCGTCGACGAGGATGCGGGCGCGGGCGAGGGCGTGGTCGCGCCGCCCGTCGGCGATGTCGGCGGGCGAGCGGAGCGGCGCCCACAGCCGTGCGGTCGCCGCCACGTCCCACAGCGGCGCACCCGGCGCCGCCAGGTCGAAGTCGATCAGTGCGACCGCCCGGCCGTCCCGGAAGACGAAGTTGTCCAGGTTGGGGTCGTTGTGCAGCATCCCGCCCGTGTCGTGCGGCGACGGCGGCCGGTGCGGCCAGCTGTAGGGCGACGGGTCGAACCCGGCCGCGGCGTCGTGGAAGCGCCGCAGCAGCTCCCCGACGCTGCGCAGCGCCGCGTCGGTGAGCCCCCACGCGGGCGCGGGCGCGATCACGGCGTCGCCCGGCACGTAGCTGAGCACCTCCCGCCCCTCCGCGTCGACGCCCAGCACGCGCGGCGCCCCGTCGAACCCGACGTCCTCAAGGTGCCGCAGCAGCGCGTGGACCCCGGGCGCCGAGGGGCGCAGCGGGCGGCGCACCGTGTCCCCGACCCGGTACACCTGCCCGCGGTTGGCGGTGCCGCCGAAGAGGGGGATTTCCGGGGCAGTCACCCGGCTACCGCAGCGTCGATGAGCGCGGTGGCCAACGTCGAGTGCGTGACGAGGCTGTCGACGTAACCGCCCCGCACCGCGGCCGACACCGCGCGTGCCTTCGCCAGCCCGTAGACGATGCCGATCACCTCCGGTACCGCCCGCATCTGCGCCGCGGTGATGCCGATCATCCGCTCGGTGAGCGGCGCGGACACGGGCTCCCCGGTGTCGTCGATGAGCACGCCGGACACCTCGGCGCATACTCCCGCCGCCCGCAACTCATCGCACTCGGCCTCGCCCGTGGCGTCGTACAGCGTCGACTGCTCGGGCTCCCACGCCCCGACCCCCGCAACGGCTTTCGTCACCGAGCCGATCAACCCGAACGCCCGCGCCACCTCGGGCTGCCCGCGCAGCGCCCGCGCCGTGACCGGGTCGGACACGGCCATCGGCGCGTAGAAGAAGTACGCGGGGCCGCCCCCGACACGCGCGACCTCGCGCACCAGTTCGATCGAGCTGTCGTCGGCACCCGGTCGGGCGAGTGCCCCGGTGAGCTGCACCACGGGCACCGGGGCGAGCACGCGCAGCTCGGCTGCCATCGCGCTCACCGATCGCGCCCACGACAGGCCCAGCACGTCGTCCGGGGTGACGATTTCGGTGAGCAGCTCGGCCGCCGCGGCCCCGAGGTGTTCGCGCAGCGTGGCGGGGTGGTCGTCCGGGGTGTCGGTGACGACGCAATGGGTGAGCCCGAGCGCCTCCATCAGACGAGCGGAGAGTTCGACGTCGACGACACCCGGATGACCGATCTCGATGCGCACGAGCCCGCTGCTGCGGGCATCATCCAACAGGCGGGCCACCTTGAAGCGGCTGAGGGCGAACTCCTCGGCGATTTCGACCTTCGAACGCCCGTCCAGGTAGTAGCGTCGCGCGACCGACGCCGTGAGCACGAGCTGCGCCGGGCCTCGCGGGTGCGCTGCGGCCAAGTGTAAACCCTTTCATCAGCCGCTCATCTGAGCGGTAATGAGCACATTATTGCAACAGAGATTGACGCGTGGTGACCCGTGACACAGGCTCTAGCCGCATGATCCGGAGGCCGTCCGACGTCGGACGGCAGGAACTCGAAGCCCGGAGGGCGCGATGAAGCGGTGGGGTCGGCGAGGAGCCGTGCTCGGGTTCGCCATGCTGTTGGCGACGGCGGGCTGCGCGGGCGCAGGCGGCGGTGGCGGCGGCGGAGGCGGGGAAAACTCGGTCTCCGTGCTGATGGTGAACAACCCGCAGATGGTCGATCTGCAGAAGCTGACGGCCGACAACTTCACCAAGCAGACCGGCATCACGGTCAACTACACCGTGTTGCCCGAGAACGACGTCCGCGACAAGATCAGCCAAGAGTTCTCCAGTCAGGCAGGCCAGTACGACGTGGCTTCGCTGTCGAACTTCGAGATCCCGATCTACGCCAAGAACGGCTGGCTCGCGCCGATGGACGACTACGTCGCGAAGGACCCGGCGTTCAACCAGGCCGACATCCTCAAGCCGATGGCGGTGTCGCTGACCGCGGCCGACGGCAAGCTCTATGGGCAGCCGTTCTACGGCGAGTCGTCGTTCCTCATGTATCGCAAGGACGTCCTGCAGGCCAAGGGCATCACGATGCCCGACAAGCCGACCTGGCAGCAGGTGGCCGACATCGCCGCGAAGGCCGACGGCGCGCAGCCCAACATGAAGGGCATCTGCCTCCGCGGCCAGCCCGGCTGGGGGGAGGTCTTCGCTCCGCTGACCACCGTCGTCAACACCTTCGGCGGCACCTGGTTCGAGAAGGACTGGACGGCCAAGGTCAACGCGCCGGAGTTCAAGGAGGCCACCAACTTCTACATCAACCTGATCAAGGCGCACGGCGAGAACGGCGCCCCCCAGGCGGGCTTCACCGAGTGCCTGAACGCCATGCAGCAGGGCAACGTTGCGATGTGGTACGACGCGACGTCGGCTGCCGGTTCGCTCGAGGCCGACAACTCCCCGGTCAAGGGCAAGGTCGGGTACGTCGCCGCCCCCGTCGTCAAGACCCAGGAGTCGGGCTGGCTCTACACCTGGGCCTGGGCCATCCAGAAGGCCAGCAAGAAGCAGGACAACGCGTGGAAGTTCATCTCGTGGGCCTCGAGCCAGGGCTACGAGAACCTCGTGGGTCAGCAGGAGGGCTGGGCCAAGGTGCCCGCGGGCAAGCGCGCCTCGACCTACTCCAACCCTGACTACCTGAAGGTGGCAGGCGCGTTCGCGGAACCGACGAAGAACGCCATCTCGACCGCCGACCCGAACAACCCGGGCGTGCAGCCGCGACCTGCGCCGGGCATCCAGTTCGTCGGCATCCCCGAGTTCCCGGACCTGGGCACGCGGGTCTCACAGGACATCAGCGCCGCCATCGCCGGGCAGGAGACGGTCGACCAGGCGCTGGACAAGGGTCAGCAGGCCGCCGAACAGGTGGCCGCAAAGTACAAGAAGTGAGGCGAGTGCCGACGTGAGCACCGCTCTTGAGCCCCAGGCGGGCGCGGGTACCTCCGCGCCCGCCTCGGGCGGTGGAAGCGCTCTTCGTGTGGCGGGGGACTGGGCGCGGCGCGCCCCGCTCCTCCCCGCGCTGATCTTCATGATCCTCGTGACACAGCTGCCGTTCGTGTTCACGCTGATCATCTCGTTCATGAACTGGAACGCGTACTACCCCGACCAGATCGGCTTCGCCGGGCTCGCCAACTACGGCGCGGTCTTCACCGACCCGGACACGCTGTCGGCGATCTGGACGACGGTCATCTACACCGTCTCGATCGTGCTGCTCAGCCTCGTGATCGGGTTCGGGGTCGCGCTGCTGCTGGACCGGGCGTTCCTCGGCCGTGGCGTCGTGCGCACGCTGATGATCACGCCGTTCCTGATCATGCCGGTCGCGGCCTTCCTGGTGTGGAAGCACGCGCTCTACAACCCGAACTACGGCCTGTTCAACGGGCTGCTGCGGTTGTTCTTCGGGCCGAACGCCGTGCAGCCGGACTGGATCTCCGACTGGCCCAAGACGTCGATCGTGGTCTCCCTGGTGTGGGAGTGGACCCCGTTCATGATGCTGATCCTTTTGGCGGGGCTGCAGAGCAAGCCGTTGGACGTCATCGAGGCGGCCAGGATCGACGGCTGCTCGCCGTGGCAGGTGTTCCGGTACATGACCTTCCCGCACATGCGCCAGTACCTGGAGCTCGCAGGCCTGCTCGGGTCGATCTACGTCGTGCAGACCTTCGACGCCGTCTTCACCATCACCTCCGGCGGCCTGGGCACGGCGAACCTTCCCTACATCATCTACACGATCTTCTACAACGCGCACGACTACGGGAAGGCATCGGCAGCGGGTGTCGTGGTCGTGGTCGCCACGATCGCCATCGCGACCTTCGCGCTGCGCACCGTGTCGAGCTTGTTCCGGGAGGAGTAGCGATGACCACCACTGCGGAACGGCCTGTGGAAACCAAGCAGGGGATGTCGGCGCAGAGTCGCCGCCGGATGTCCTCGCTGATCGTCGGGGTGGCGGCCTGGATCATCGGATTGATCTTCGTCACGCCGGTGCTGTACATGCTGCTGACGTCGCTGCACAGCGAGCCGGACGCGGCGACCAACCCGCCGTCGTTCTTCGCCCCGCTCACGTTCGAGGGCTACGCCAACTTCTTCGGCTCCGGGACCGGCACCAGTCCCTGGCCGTCTCTGATCAACTCGGCGACGGCTTCCATCCTGTCCACGATCCTCGTGCTGGTGCTGTCCATCCCGGCGGCGTACGCGCTGTCGATCCGGCCGGTGCGCAAGTGGACCGACGTGATGTTCTTCTTCCTGTCCACGAAGATGTTGCCCGTGGTGGCAGGCCTGCTGCCGATCTACCTGATCGCGCAGTTCGCGGGCATGCTGGACAACGTCTACACCCTGGTCATCATCTACACGTCGATGAACCTGCCGATCGCGGTGTGGATGATGCGCTCGTTCCTCGCCGAGGTACCGGTCGAGATGCTGGAGGCGGCCTCGCTGGACGGTGCGGGCCTGATCCGCACGTTGCGCTCGGTCGTCGTCCCGGTCGTGCTGCCGGGCATCGCGGCCACGTCGCTGATCTGCTTCATCTTCAGCTGGAACGAGCTGCTGTTCGCCCGGGTGCTCACCGCGACCGTCGCGCAGACCGCACCGGTGTACCTCACCGGCTTCGTGACCAGCCAGGGCCTGTTCCTGGCCAAGGTGTGCGCGGCCGCTGTCGCGGTGTCGCTCCCGGTGATCGTCGCCGGGTTCGCGGCCCAGGACAAGCTGGTGCAGGGCCTCTCGATGGGCGCGGTCAAGTAATGACGCCGCTCACCATGGCGTCGTTGTCCTCGCTCGACCCGGCGGTGGCCGTCCCCGGCTACGACCGGAGCACGGTCCGGGCCGGGATCGTGCACCTGGGGGTCGGCGCGTTCCACCGTGCCCACCAGGCGCTCTACCTCGACCGGCTGATGAACGACGGCAAGGCGCTCGACTGGGGGATCTGCGGGGTCGGGGTGCTGCCGGGCGACGCGCGCATGCGGGACGCCTTGCACACGCAGGACTGCCTCTACACCCTCGTCGAGAAGAGCCCGGACGGCAGCCAGCAGGCCCGGGTGATCGGCTCGATCGTGGAGTACCTGCTCGCGCCGGACGACCCGGAGGCCGTGGTGGAGCGGATGGCCGATCCGGCCATCAAGATCGTCTCGCTCACGGTCACCGAGGGCGGGTACAACTTCCACGCCGTCACCGGCGAGTTCCAGGCCGACGACCCGGGCGTCGTGCACGACCTGGAGCCGGGCGCGGCGCCGAAGACGACGTTCGGCCTGGTCGTCGAGGCGCTCGACCGGCGGCGGCAGCGCGGCGTCCCGCCGTTCACGGTGCTGTCCTGCGACAACATCCAGGGCAACGGCGACGCCGCCCGCCGCAGCTTCACCGCGTACGCGCGGCTGAAGGACCCGAAGCTCGGCGGGTGGGTCGAGCAGGAGGTGCGGTTCCCCAACTGCATGGTCGACCGCATCACCCCGGTCACCACCGACGACGACCGCGCCGCGCTCGCGGAGAAGTTCGGCGTCGAAGACAGGTGGCCGGTGGTGTGCGAGCCGTTCACGCAGTGGGTGCTCGAGGACAGCTTCAGCATCGGGCGGCCGCCGGTGGAGGACGCCGGGGCGCAGGTCGTGGCCGACGTGGAGCCGTACGAGCTGATGAAGCTCCGCCTGCTCAACGCCAGCCACCAGGGGCTGTGCTACCTCGGCTACCTCGCGGGCTACCGGCTGGTGCACGACGTGTGCCAGGACCCGCTGTTCGCCGAGTTCCTGCTCGCGTACATGGACCGGGAGGCCACGCCGACGCTGCACGACGTGCCCGGGATCGATCTGCACGCCTACAAGCGGGAGCTCATCGAGCGGTTCTCCAACCCGCAGGTGCGCGACACCGTCGCCCGGCTGTGCGCGGAGAGCTCCGACCGCATCCCGAAGTGGCTGCTGCCGGTGATCCGGCACAACCTGGAGCACGACGGGGAGATCGACCGGGCGGTGCTGGTCGTGGCGGCCTGGGCGCGCTACGCCGAGGGCGTCGACGAGCAGGGCGAGCCCATCACGATCGTCGACCGGCTGGCCGACACGCTGAAGGCCACCGCGCAGACGCAACGCGACGACCCGCTCGCGTTCGTCCGCAACCGGGAGCTGTTCGGCGACCTGGTCGACGACGAGCGGTTCGCGTCGACCTACCAGCGCTTCCTGGCGTCCCTGCATGAGAAGGGCGCCCGGGCGACGTTGGAGGACCTGGCGGGCCAGTAGCCCACCACGCAAGAGGCGGGCCCGGCCCTCCGCGGACCTCCTGCGGGGGGCCGGTGCCGTTGAGGGAGGACCTATGAAGGCAGCGATCATCGACGTCGACCGGGTGACGGTCGAGTCGATCCCCGACCCGACCCCCGGCCCGCGCGAGGTCGTCGTCGCCGTGGCCGCGTGCGGCATCTGCGGCACGGACCTGCACATCGCCGACGGCGAGTTCGCCCCGACGCTGCCCGTCACCCCGGGGCACGAGTTCGCGGGTGAGGTGGTGGCGGTCGGCACGGCCGTCGACCCGGCCGTGGACGGGGTGCGGGTGGGCGACCAGGTGGCCGTCGACCCGTCGCTCTACTGCGGCGAGTGCTACTTCTGCCAGCGCGGCCGCGGCAACATGTGCGAGCGGTGGCAGGCCATCGGCGTGACGGCCACGGGCGGCGCCGCGGAGTACGTCGCGGCTCCGGTGGCCAACTGCGTGGTGCTGCCCGGGAACATCCGCCCGGTCGACGCGGCGCTCGTCGAGCCGCTGTCGTGCGCGGTGCACGGGTTCGACGTTCTCGCGCCCACGATGGGCGACCACTACCTCATCTACGGGGCCGGGACGATGGGCCTGATGATGATGGAGCTGGCCAAGCGGGCCGGTGCGGCGAGCGTCAGCATGGTCGACCTGAACCCGGCGCGCCTGGAGACGGCCCGGGAGCTGGGCTGCTCGGCCGCCGTGGCGTCGGCCGACGAGCTCGACCGCCCCCGCGGCTGGGACAACGTGATCGACTGCACCGGGGTCGTCGCCGCGATCGAGGACGGCCTCCCGCGGGTGATCAAGGGCGGCACGTTCCAGCAGTTCGGCGTGGCCAACGAGGACGCCACGGCCCGGTTCTCGCCGTTCGTCGTCTACAACCAGGAGATCCGCATCGTCGGCTCGATGGCGGTGCTGCACAGCTTCGACCGCGCGGCCCAGCTGCTCGCCGAGGGCGTGCTCCGCCCCGACGTGATGATCTCCGACCGCAAGCCCCTCGACGACTACCCGGCGGCCCTGGAGCAGTTCCGCGCCGGGGTGGGCCGCAAGATCCAGGTGACGCCCTAGACGTAGCGGCTCGCGGCCACCGCCTTGGCGTAGGCGATGCGCGACGCGTCGGAGGACTGCACCCGCCGGTCGGCCTCCTTGTCGTGGTTGAACCACAGGAACCCGCGCACCTCGGGACGGGCCGCGAGCGGGAGA
>Ga0207706_10007515_pt1 | contig 10083 bp, 7 predicted proteins | sample KBSC53metaG_FD_184318 | JGI IMG/M metagenome (GOLD analysis project Ga0207706, IMG submission 184318) | Corn rhizosphere microbial communities from Kellogg Biological Station, Michigan, USA - KBS C5-3 metaG (SPAdes) (version 2) | ecosystem: Host-associated > Plants > Roots > Rhizosphere > Soil ... | reverse complement strand
AGGCCGTTCCCGGCCCGCTTTTCACCATCGCCGCTTATATGGGCGCGTTGCTGAACGCGCCGCCCAACGGAGCATGGGGCGCGATCCTTGCGCTGGTCGCGATCTTCCTGCCCGGCATGCTGCTGTTGATGGGCGCTCTGCCCTTCTGGGACAGGTTGCGCACCCGTCCGGTCTTCATGAGGATCGGCTTCGTATTGTGCACGGCCGACAGCGTGAACAGGATGATCGGAATGACGCCGTGCAGCACACCGAAGGCCACCTTGGCCGAGAGGCCCAAACCGAACGCAAGCAGCAGGATTGGATAAAGCGTTAGCTTCGGGATCGCATAGAGCGAGACGATCATCGGCTCCAGGGTGTCGCCCGACAGGCGGTCGAAGCCGAGCCAGAACCCGACCAGCAATCCCATCACCACGGACAGCGCGTAGGCGATGCCGAACGCGCGCAGCGTATCGAGGACATGCGACGCGAACGACTCGCTCGCGAAGAGCGTTGCCGTATAGCGCAGCGTCGCGAGTGGCGATGCGAGCGCCACGTCGCCGACCCACCCGTACAGGAGCTGCCAGATGGCAACAAGCGCCACGATCAGCACGAGCGAATGCAGCCCCGTTCGGCGCGCCATCGTCGGCTGTTTCATGGCGACCGCATCCCCCGCCGCAGCAGAAGCTTCCGCTCCCACCGCGACAGCACGCCGTTGATCGCGATCGACGCGAGCAGGATCAGCACAATCAGCGGATACATCGTCGCATTGTCGAAGTTGGCGTACGCGAAGCTGATCTCGTACCCGATGCCGCCGCGGGACATGATGAACTCGGAGCCGATGACACCGATGAAGGCGTACGCCACGGCGAGTTTCACGCCTGTAAGGAGATGAGGGCCGGCCGACGGCAGCGTCATCCGCAGGGCGGTGTCGACCGGCGACAGTTGCATGATCCGGGCGGTCTTGAGGAGCACGGGGGGCACGCGATCGAGGCCGTTCAGCGTGTTCACGATCACTGCCACGACGCCGAGCATGAAGGCGATCAGAATCTGCGGCATGTCGCCCAGCCCGAAGATCACGATGAAGAACGGGTAGAACGCGAATACCGGCACCGCGTAGTACGTCGCGAACAGCGGGTCGAGCGTGTCGCGCAGCGCGCGCACGCGGTGCAGAAGCGCACCGGCGACGATGCCGGCGCCGAGCGCCAACAGGAGCGCGAGCACCGTGTTGGTGAGCGTCTTCGCGATCGCGCCGTTCATCCGGCCGGAGACCAGCATGCGCCACAGGTCGCGCACGATGAGATGCGGCGGCTGCATCGTGATTTTGTCGATCGCGCCGGTCAGGCACAGGACCTCGAGCAGTCCGACGAGACCGCCGACGACCAGCACGCGGTACCAGCCGAGTCGGCTCATCGCGCCGTCCCGTCATGGCACGCGGACCAGGGGTAGTGTCCGCGAGCTTCATACCCCAGGCGCACGGGGACACCGCCCCCGATCCGAATGGGACGGCGGCAACTCCCGGGGATCGCAGGTGGCGCAAGCCTGCGGGCGCCTGGGGTATGAAGCCCGCAGGCTTGTGCCACCTTCGATCCGCTGCCGATCACGAGGGCCCGACCGTGCGGCCGATCGTCTTCATCGACTCGCCGCGCAGCGTGTGCCAAAGCCGCGCCGTGATCGCGCCAAAATCCGCGTGCTCGACGATCCGGCTGTCGCGCTCGCGCGGCCATTGCGTCTCCACCACGTCGACGATGCACCCGGGCCGGGCCGACATGACGCCGATGCGATCGGCGAGCATCGTCGCCTCGTCGAGCGCGTGGGTGATGAGAAAGACCGTCGCACCGGTCTCCCGCCACATTCGCAGCAACTCGTCTCCCATCAGGAGCCGCGTCTGCTGATCGAGCGCCCCGAAGGGCTCGTCCAGCAGAATGAGCCGCGGTTGCATCACCAGCGTGCGGGCGATGCAGACACGCTGGCGCATGCCACCGGAAAGTTGCGCTGGATAGCTCGTCCCGAAATCGGAGAGGCCCACAAGCTTGAGGACGTCGCGCACCCGCTTGTCCTTCTCCTCGCGCGGAAGTCTCGCGCGGCGCAGGCCGAACGCCACGTTCCCCACGACGTCGAGCCACGGCAGCGAGGCGTCTTCCTGGAACACGACCCCCATGCCCTCCGGCGCCTTGCCCTCGATCGGCCGTCCTTCGAACTCGATCGTGCCCTCGGACGGGGATGTGAGGCCAGCGATCAATTCCAGCAGCGTGGACTTGCCGCAACCCGACGGCCCGACGACCGCGAAGAACTCCCCGCGCTCGAGCTCGAGATCGATCGGGCCTGCCGCATGCAACGGCGCGGGCGGCTCACCCGCCATGAACACCTTGCTCACGCCGGCGAGACGGACGTGCGGCTCGGCCACGCGCATATCCGTCGGAGACGATTCAGCGAAGCGTCTTCAAGTCGTCAGGGAGGAAGCGCGTGTCGATGATCTTGCTGTAGTCGACGTCGCCGGTGATCGCGCCGACCGAGCGCTGCGCCTCGATCATCCGCTTCAGGCCGTCCATGTGAATCTCGCCTTCACCCCAGTACGGCACGCCCTTGGTGGTGCTCGTCACGAGGTTGCGGACAGCGCTTTTCGCCACGTCGAGGTCGATGTTGTATTCCTTGGCAACGATCACCGCCGCTTCGTCGGGGTTGGTCTTCATGAAATTCACCGCCTTGCGGCGCGCGCGAATCACTGCGCGCAGGAAGTCGCCCTTCTTCTCCGCCATCTCGACGGTCGTCACGCCGACGACGTTGTCGAGCGGCGGCAGCACATCGCTCGCGACGACGACCGCGCGGTACTTGCCCTTGACCTTCGACCACAACGGCTCGGTGATCGGCGCCACGTCGATCTGTCCGGAATCGAGCGCGGCGATGCCCTCCCCGAAGCCGCCGGTCTTGACGAGCTCGGCATCCGCCTCGGTGTATCCACCCGCCTGCAGCAGCATCCGCGCAAGCGCCTGGCTCGTGGAGCGCGGGTTCGTGTAGCCGATCTTCTTGCCTTTGAAGTCCTTCACCGACCTGATCGACGACTCGGGCTTCACCGCCCAGACGAATTCGGCAACCGTCAGCACGTTGTCGCTGATGATCCGGAGATCGGCGCCGGCGATGATGGCGGAGACCACTACGCCAGGATTCACCTCGCCGTAAGGGACGCCACCACCTGCGAGCATGTTGCGGAGCGACGTGCCGCCGCCGGCCGACGTGATGAGTCCGGTGATGTTGAGACCCTCTTCCTTGAAGTAGCCCTTCTGCAGCGCGACGCCGAACGGCATGCCGTTCGCCGACACGCCGTAGTTGCCGATGGCGAGCTCCTCGGCCGCCGCGTACGTGAACGCGCCGGCAAGCAGCGCACCGATCAACAGCGAGCTCAAACGATGCATGGCGGACTCCTCCTGATTCAAGAAAATTAGCGCCGAAAATTGGGGTCAGAGACGAGTTTCGGGCACTGGTGAAAGTAGGGTCAGAGACGAGTTTCGGGCACTGGTGACGGCGTCGCAGCAGTAACGCAGAAAGTCGTCTCGGACCTACTTTTCGTGCATTATCGCGCAGCCGCGCGGAGCGTCACGTTTACGTTCTTGATCTGCGTGCAGGCGAGAAGCTCCTCGATCGACTCCTCGCGACCGATCCCCGACTGCTTGACACCGCCGAACGGCAGGCCGACGTGATGCGTGCTGGCGCCGTTGATCCAGATATATCCCGCCTCGACGCGCGACGCCAGGCGATGCGCACGATCGAGATCGTGCGTCCAGATCGATGCCGTGAGCCCAACGTCGAGCGCATTGACGCGGGTGAGAAGATCGTCCTCGTCCGACCAGCGAAGAATGCTCACGACGGGACCGAAAATCTCCTCCCGCGCGATGCGCATGTCGTCGGTGACGTCGGCGAAGACGGTCGGCTCCACGAAAAAACCTGTCGCGAGCGTCGGGTCCGCGGGCCGCTTGCCGCCGTAGGCGAGCCGCGCCCCGCCCTCGACGCCGAGCCTGATGTAGCTCATCGTCTTGTCGTACTGCGCCTGGCTCGTGAGACATGACATTTCCGTGTCGCGCTCGGTCGGCAGGCCGACCTTTATTCTCGACACGCGATCGACGATCTCGGGCAGCGTCCGATCGTAAATCGCATCGTGCAGATAGACCCGTGACGTCGAATTGCACGATTGCCCGGTAACGTAGCGGAAGTTCATGCCGCGAACGACACCGTCGGCGACCTCGGCCGGCGCCGCGTCCGCACACGCGATCAGCGCGTTCTTGCCGCCGAGCTCGAGCGTCAGCGCCTTGAGCGTCGCCGCGGCGCCGCCCATCACCGCGCGTCCTGCCGCGACGCTGCCGATGAAGCCGATTTTCGCCACCTTCGGATGGGCAACGAGCGCGGCGCCCGCATCCCGGCCGCCCGTGACCACATTGAATACACCCGGTGGGAAAACGTCGCCCCACAGCTCGGCGATCCGCAGCGACGAAAGCGGCGTCTGGTCGGCGGGCTTCACCACGAGCGTGTTGCCCGTGGCGAGCGGCGCGCCGCACTTGCCGGCCGTGAACAGGAGCGGATGATTGAATGCGCCGATCCGGCCGACCACACCGAGCGGCTCGCGCAGCGTGTAGTTGAGCGTGCCCGGCCCGATGGGGATCGTGTCGCCCTTGATCTCCGTCACCAGGCCCGCGAAATACTCCATGTAACCGACGCTTATTTCGACGTCGTAGCGCATCGCCTGGAACGGGTTGCCGGTATCGAGCGCCTCGAGCCAGGCCAGCTCGTCGGCATTGGCAATCAGGATCGCCGCCGCCGCGCGGATCGCTCGCGCACGCTGCTGCGCCGGAACGTCGCGCCACGCGAGGAACGCGTTGCGCGCTGCCGCGACCGCATGCTCGACGTCGTCAGCCGACGCGTCGATGACGGTCCCGAGCACGTCGCCCGTCGCCGGCGCGATGACGTCGATGGTGCGTTGCGCGGACGAGTTGTGCCAGTCACCTCCGTAGTACAGCGAGCGATGCCGAGGAAGCCGCGGATCCGACAGCACTCCGGTAGTCGCGGGCATGGAGTCGTTCATTTGCTGTTCGGAAGATGGCGCATCAGCGCGGACGACACGCTCCGCGAATACTCCGGCGCGACGCGGGCGTCGATCACGGCGACCGCCCCCGCCTTCACGTCGGCGACGCCTTGCGCGATCGCAGCGTCGAGCGCTTCAACGGTGCGCACCGGTCCGTATCCCTTTGCGCCCTGGTCCCGCGCCAGTCCTGCGAGGTCCATGTCGGGGTTCGAGAGGCGCAAGCCGATCCAGCGATTCTCGACCGGGCGGCCGCGAACGCGCGCCATCCGTTCCTGATGGAGCTCGTCGTTGAAGAACGATTCGTTGTTGGCGATGACGATCAGCACGGGAATCCGGTAGTGGACGCCCGTCCAGAGCGCGGTGAGGCCCATCAGGTAATCGCCGTCGCCCAGTACCGCGACCGGCAGTCGATCGCCACCGCGAAGAGCGAGCGCCGCGCCGATCGCCATTCACGGGCCGGAGCCTATCCCCCCGCCGCCGTCGAATCCCACGTAATCGAGCGGATGCTGGAAATCGCACGTTTCGCCCGGCCACCCGAGCGGCAGGCGAATGTAGGACGGATGATGCGGCGCGAGCGCGGCCATCGTCCGGCGCGCTAAATCGGCGAGTGGCATCCGATCAGCCGCTGGGGCCGGAGCCGCGCCAACTTCCACAGGCGCGGGCTCCGCAGTGCGGGCGAACCACGAGCGAGCGGACCCGGCCCGCCGAGCACCGAGCTTCGCGACCACCGCGGCGACGAGCGCATCGGGCGGCGCGAGCACCGATAGATCCGTTGGCGGCAACGCCTGGTAGTCCATGTTGTAGCCGTTGTGCACGTACGAGTCCATCGAGCACTGGATCACCTTGGCGCGCGGCAGGTCGCCACCGCACGCCTGCCGGAGCGTGCCGCCGAGATCGATCCAGTCGAGGCTCACGATCACGTCGGCCTCGACGATCGTCCGCGCCGCGTCGCCCGTGACGTACAGGCTCGGAGGGAACGGCTGCAACGGATGCTTCGTCGGGAACGCAGCGCCGGTCTTGATGTCGGTCAGCACGACGGCGCCCACGCGCTCGGCGAGCGCGACACGGCGGGCGAAATCCTCCGGATCGTTCGACGTGCGGCCGATCATCAACAGCGGCCGCTTTGCGCCGTCGAGCGCTTGCGCCACTGCGCCGACCACGTCGTCGGAAGGCGCGCCGGGTGCGGCCGCCCGATAGCGGTCGAGGTCAGGCAGCGGCACCGCCGCCGCGAGCGCTTCTTCCTGCAGCGTGACGTCGAGCGCCACATAGGTCGGTCCCTGCGGCAGCGCCATCGCAATGCGATACGCGCGCAGGATCGCTTCGAGCGCCGCGGGCACGGAGCCCGGCAGATCGTCCCACTTCGTGTAGCCGCGCAAGAGCGCGCCCAGGTCGCGCGACGTGTGGATCCAGTCGACCCACGGCCGCCGCTTCATCGCGTCGATCGGCCCGATACCGCCCAGCAGCAGCATCGGGATCCGGTCGCACCACGCGTTGAAGATTGCCATCGTCGCGTGCATAAGGCCGACGTTCGCGTGCAGCGCCACCGCCAGCGGACGACCGGTGACGCGCGCGTAGCCGTGCGCGAGCGCGACCGCCGTTTCCTCATGCACGCACAGCAGCAGCTCGGGCCGCGTATTGCCCAGGTAATTGACGAGGCTGTCGTGCAAGCCGCGAAAGCTCGCGCCCGGTGTGAGCGCGATGTACGGGATGTCGAGCGCGCGCAGCAGATCGGCGACGGCATCGCTGCCCCATTCCGCCTTTGCGTCGACGGTCGACGCGTTGCGCGCGGCGTCGTTCATTTGCATTTCACCTCTCGCATCGGGTGGCGCCTGCTCGCCGTTGAACGCGGCGCGGGCGTCCGCATGTGTGTCCGCGTTATGTCACGGCACCGCCGAACTTTAGCCCACGGTTCTAGTGCGGGCAATGCGACGGCGTGCTCCGTCGGGGAAAGAGCGATGCTTCGCTAAGGGAAAAGGCACATGCTTCCCCAGGGAAAGAAGCACGCGCTCCCGCAGGGAAATTGCCGTAACGATACGGGGAGCGTAAACTGCGCGCCCGAACCGTACTCGCGTCGGGGACACAATCCCTGCCGCGTGCGTCGCATCCCCTACCGGGCGATCGCGCGTTCCCAAGACACGATTTTGTGGAGCAACGTTCATGGCTGCCGCAGCCCCTGCCCTGCGTGAGGTTTCCCTCGACGACAAGTACGCGCTCGAATCCGGGCGCGTTTACCTGACCGGCGCCCAGGCGTTCGTTCGCCTTCTCATCCTGCAGCGGCAGCGCGATGTGCTCGCCGGCCTCAACACGGCGGGCTTCGTGTCCGGCTATCGGGGCTCGCCGCTCGGGGCGCTCGACCAGTCGCTGTGGAAAGCGCAGAAGTTCCTGGAGCGCGCGCACATCACGTTCCAGCCCGGGCTTAACGAGGACCTCGCAGCCACGGCGCTGTGGGGCTCGCAGCAGGTGAACCTCTATGCGAAGGCGAAGTACGACGGCGTCTTCGGCATGTGGTACGGCAAGGGCCCCGGCGTCGACCGTTGCGGCGACGTGTTCAAGCACGCGAACCACGCCGGCACCTCGAAGCACGGCGGCGTGCTGGTACTCGCCGGCGACGATCACGGCGCGAAGTCGTCGACGCTGCCGCACCAGTCCGATCACCAGTTTTCGGCTGCGCTCATTCCGGTGCTGTATCCGTCCTCGGTGCAGGAGATCCTCGATCTCGGCCTGCACGGCTGGGCGATGTCGCGCTATTCCGGCTGCTGGGTCGGATTCAAGTGTGTCGCCGACACGGTGGAGAGCTCGTCGTCGGTCTACATCGATCCGGATCGCACGAAGATCATCGTTCCGGACGATTTCCCGTTCCCGCCGGACGGCGTGTCCATCCGCTGGCCGGACAAATTCCTGGAGACCGAAGCCCGGATGCAGGATTACAAGGTCTACGCGGCGCTCCACTACTGCCGCGTGAACCAGCTCAATCGCATCGTGATCGATTCCCCCGCAGGTGGCAAACCCGCTCGCCTCGGCATCATCACCAGCGGCAAGAGTTATCTCGACGTCAGGCAGGCGCTGGACGACCTTGGAATCACCGAGGCGGACGCCGCGGAGATCGGCCTTCGCGTCTACAAGATCGCGATGACGTGGCCGCTCGAGCCGGAAGGCGTCCGGCAATTCGCCGAAGGCCTGGAAGAGATCCTCGTCGTCGAGGAGAAGCGGCAGATCGTCGAATACCAGCTGAAGGAGCAGCTCTACAACTGGCGCGACGACGTGCGGCCGCGCGTGATCGGCAAGTTCGACGAGAAGGGCGAATGGGTGCGGCCGCACGGCGATTGGCTGCTGCCGGCGCTGTCCGAGCTGACGCCGGCGATGATCGCGCGGGTTATCGCGGGCCGCATCCGGCGGCTCGACCTCCACCCGCGCGCGATGGAGAAGTTGAACGCGCGCGTCGACTGGATCAACGCCAAGGAGAGGGCGCTCGAGAAGCCGAAGATCATGCTCGAGCGGATCCCGTACTTCTGCTCGGGCTGCCCGCACAACACGTCGACCAACGTGCCCGAAGGCAGCCGGGCGACCGCCGGCATCGGCTGCCACGTGATGGCGATCTGGATGGATCGTCGCACGTCGACGTTCACGCACATGGGCGGCGAAGGCGTGCCGTGGATCGGCCAGGCGCCGTTCACCGACGAGAAGCACATCTTCGCGAATCTCGGCGATGGGACGTACTACCACAGCGGCAGCCTGGCGATCCGCGCCGCGGTCGCCGCGAGGGTGAACATCACCTACAAGATCCTCTACAACGACGCGGTCGCGATGACGGGCGGCCAGCCGGTCGATGGACCCATCTCGCCTGGGGACATCGCCAAGCAGGTCGCCGCCGAGGGGGTGTCGAAGATCATCGTCGTCAGCGACGAGCCGGACAAGTATCCGTCGGGCTACTTCGCTAGCGACGTCGAGGTCCACGGCCGCGACGACCTCGACGACGTCCAGCGCAAACTCCGCAATACGCCCGGCTGCACAGTGCTGCTGTACGACCAGACGTGCGCAGCCGAAAAACGGCGCCGGCGCAAGCGGGGCAAGTTTCCGGATCCCGCGAAGCGCGTGGTGATCAACGAGCTCGTGTGCGAGGGCTGCGGCGATTGCGGGATCAAGTCCAATTGCGTGTCCGTCGCGCCGGTCGAGACGGAGTTCGGCCGCAAGCGGACCATCGACCAGAGCTCATGCAACAAGGATTACAGTTGCGTCAACGGGTTCTGCCCGAGCTTTGTCACCGTCGAGGGCGGCAGCCTGAGGAAGCCTAAGAAAGCGGAAGCCGGCGAGTTCCCCGCGCTGCCCGAGCCGGCCCGCGCCTCCACCGCCGAGCCCTACGGGATTCTCGTCACCGGCATCGGCGGCACCGGCGTCGTGACGATCGGCGCGCTGATCGGCATGGCGGCGCACCTCGAAGGCAAGGGTTGCAGCGTCCTCGACATGACGGGCCTTGCGCAAAAGAACGGCGCCGTCGTCTCGCACGTGCGCGTTGCCGATACGCCCGAGCAGATCCACGCCACCCGCATCGCGGCGGGCGAAGCGAAGCTCGTGCTGGGCTGCGACATCCTGACCGGCGTCGGCTACGACGCGCTCGCCAAGATGCAGAAAGGCGTCACCAAGGCGCTCGTCAACAGTGCGCTCGTCATGCCCGCGGGCTTCACGCGCGACCCCGATCTCGCGTTTCCGGTGGGCTCGATGGAGCGCGAGATCGAGGATGCGGTGGGGCCGGGCGACGCCGAATTCCTCGACGCGACGAAGCTTGCGACGGGCCTCATGGGGGATTCGATCGCGACCAACCTGTTCATGGTCGGGTTCGCCTTCCAGCGCGGCCTTCTGCCCGTGGGCGAAGCCGCGATCCTGCGGGCAATCGAATTGAACGGCACTGCCGTCGAGCCGAACAAGCAGAGCTTCCGCTGGGGGCGCCTTGCGGCAGTGGACCCGGCGCGCGTCGCCGCGGCCGCCATACCCATGGCCAAACCCGAGACGCAGCGCCTGTCGGAATCGCTCGACGA
>Ga0207706_10007514_pt1 | contig 10083 bp, 11 predicted proteins | sample KBSC53metaG_FD_184318 | JGI IMG/M metagenome (GOLD analysis project Ga0207706, IMG submission 184318) | Corn rhizosphere microbial communities from Kellogg Biological Station, Michigan, USA - KBS C5-3 metaG (SPAdes) (version 2) | ecosystem: Host-associated > Plants > Roots > Rhizosphere > Soil ... | reverse complement strand
CCGAACAGGTGGATGGGCGAAGTCGCCATGTCCGTGTGCACCGCCACGCCCATCGCGAGGCCGCCCGAGTTCGAGTGCACCATCTCCTCGGCGAGCACGATGTTGCAGTAGTAGTCGCCGCCCTGGCCGCCGTACTCCTCCGGATAGGAGAGCCCCAGGAAGCCGAGCTCTCCCATGCGCCTGAAGACGGAGTCGGGGAAGGTCGTCTCCTCCCACTCCTCGGCGTGCGGAGCGAGCTCCTTGGTGACGAAGGCGCGGATCGACTCGCGCAGCTGGTCGTGCTCGTCGGTGAAGATGAAGTGCTTGCGGCTGGAGCCGTGGTCGGGCTTCAGGACGGCGTCTGCGGTGGCCATGAAGGCAAAGTACCGTGCCGCGCATGAGTGAGCGCGAGTTCGACGTCGTCGTCCTGGGTGCCGGCCCGGCGGGGGAGGTGTGCGCCGGGCGCCTCGGCGAGGCGGGCCTCGAGGTGGCGATCGTCGAGTCGCACCTCGTCGGCGGCGAGTGCTCCTTCTACGCATGCATGCCGTCGAAGGGGCTGCTCCGGCCCGGCGAGCTGCTCGCCGAGGTGCGCCGCATCCCGGGCGTGCGCGAGGCGGTCACGGGCGACCTCGACGCGGGGGCGGTGCTCCGCCGGCGCGATGAGATCGTCCACAACCTCGACGACTCGTCACAGGTGCCCTGGCTCGAGAAGCGCGGCGTCGTCCTCTTCCGCGGCGCCGGGCAGCTCGACGGCGAGCGGCGGGTACGGGTCGGCGACGACACGCTCGTCGCGCGCAAGGCCGTGGTCGTCGCCACGGGAAGCTCGCCGCTGATCCCGCCGATCGACGGCCTCCGCGAGGCCGAGCCATGGACCAACCGCGAGGCCACCACCGCCAAGGCGGTGCCCGGGCGCCTCGCGATCCTGGGCGGCGGCGTCGTGGGAGTGGAGATGGCTCAGGCCTACAGCTCGCTCGGGTCCACCGTGACGCTCATCGAGCGAGGTGACCGGCTCATCGCGCGCGAGGAGCCCTTCGCGAGCGACGACGTCGAGCAGTCGCTCCGCGAGAGCGGCGTCGACGTGCAGCTCGGCGTGGCGGCGACCACGGTGCGTGCGGAGGGTGGCGAGGTCACGCTCGAGCTGGATACCGGCGGCCCCGTGCGCGCCGACGAGCTGCTCGTGGCGATCGGCCGCAAGCTGAACAGCGACGACATCGGGCTCGACAGCGTCGGCCTCGAGCCCGGCAAGCCGGTCGAGGTGGACGATTCGATGAGGAGCCCCGACCACGACTGGCTGTACGCGATCGGCGACGTGAACGGCCGCGCGCTCCTCACCCACATGGGCAAGTACCAGGCGCGCATCGCGGCGGACGTGATACTCGGCTATCCGAGCGGCTGCGTCGCCTCGAACACCGACGGCTCGCGCTCCCCGCGCGTGATCTTCACCGACCCGCACGTGGCGGCCGTCGGATACACGCTCGACGCCGCCGAGCAGGACGGGCTGAACGTGCGCGCGATCGACGTGCCCACCCAGGGGAATGCCGGCGCGAGCTTCTACGGCCGCGACGACACGCGTGGCACGACGAGGCTGGTGGTCGACGACGACCGCAACGTCATCGTCGGCGCCACCTTCACCGGGCCCGAGATGGCCGAGTTCCTCCAGGCCGCGACGATCGCCGTGGTGGGCGAGGTCACGCTCGACCGCCTCTTCCACGCCGTGCCCGCGTTCCCGACGCGGAGCGAGGTGTGGCTCTACCTGCTCGAGGCGCTCGGGATAGCCGGCCCATGCGGCGGGCCGCCGCGGGCGTAGCATCCAGGGCATGGACGTCGTCGTCGCAGGCGGGCACGGCCAGATCGGGCTCAGGTTGCTGCGGCTGCTCGCGGACGGCGGCCACCGAGCGCGTGGCCTGGTGCGGAACCCCGACCACGTCCAAGACCTGGCGGAGGTCGGCGCCGAGGCCGTCGTGTGCGACATGGAGGCCCTCGACGACCTCTCGGGGTGCTGCGAGGGTGCCGATGCCGTCGTGTTCGCGGCGGGCGCGGGGCCGGGCAGCGGCCCGGAGCGCAAACGCACGGTCGACCTCGGAGCGGCCGTGAAGCTGATGGACGCGGGTGTACGCCGCTACGTGATGGTGAGCGCGATCAGCGCCGGCCGTCCGGAGGAGTGGTCCGAGGCGATGCGGCCCTACTACGAGGCAAAGGCCGGGGCCGACGAGCGCCTGATGGACAGCGGGCTCGACTACACCATCGTCCGGCCCGGCGGGCTCACCGACGACCCCGGAACGGGGCGCGTGACCGTCGGCACCGCGCTCGGGTACGGCAACATCCCGCGCGACGACGTGGCCGCCGTGCTGCTCGCGGTGCTCGAGACGCCTGGCTCGATCGGCAAGACGTTCGAGCTCGTCTCAGGCGACACGCCGGTCGACGACGCCGTCGCCAACCTGTGAACGAAGAGCGCGCGGAGGAGGTCCTCCGCCGGGCACGCTCGGTGCCCGAGGGCCGCGTCACGACCTACGGCGACCTGTGCCCGGGCGCTCCGCGCTTCGCGGGCACGGTGCTCTCCCACTGCCACGACCCCGATGTGCCCTGGCAGCGCATCGTGCGCGCCGACGGGTCGCTGTCTCAGGGCGAGCGCCAGCGCCGCCTGCTCGACGCAGAGGGCGTGCCCTTCCGCGGCGAGCGCGTGGACATGCAGGAGGCCTGGGTCCCGGTCTAGTCCCTGTCCGTGCTGACGATCAGGACGTCGCAGTTGCTCTTGTGGGAGACCCGGTTCGGGATGCTGCCGAAGAAGCGCTTCGCGCCGTGCATCCCGACGCTGCCGATCACGATCAGGTCGGCGTCGCTCTCCTCCGCGACCTTCAGGAGGCCGTCGGCGGGGTTGCCCTTCGGGGCGTGCTGCTCGATCTCGACGTTCTCGTCGGCCGCGCGTCCCATGGCTCGTTCCAGGACGGAGTCGGCCTTGAAGCTGGAACCGGCGTACTGATAGGCCTCGGCCATCGGCGCTGCGCCGGCCACGTGCGACGGCGTGGGCGAGTAGGCGCTCACCACGTGAAGCTTGGCTCCCGACAGGCTGGCGATCTGGATCGCCTTCGTGAGCGCGATCTCCGCGGTCTCTGAGCCGTCACTGCCGACGACGATGGACGTGTACATGCGACCTCCTGGGATTGCGAGCCTGGGGACACGGTACCCCGAAGTAGTAGAAATCGCTCGATGGCTCCGGAGACCGTTCGCTACGAGGTGCGCGACGACGGCGTCGCCACGATCTCGCTCGACCAGCCCGAGACGCGCAACGCGCTGTCGAACGAGCTGCTCACAGCGCTGATCGGCAGCTTCGAGCTGGCGCGCGCCGACGACGGCGTGCGCTGTGTCGTGCTGACGTCCACTCACGAGACGGTCTTCTCCTCGGGCGGCAGCCTCGACCAGTTCGCCGCCGACGTGCCGCTGGTGCACAAGCACTTCGGCGTCGAGCGCATACCGACGCTGTTCCAGACGATCCTTCAGCTCGGGAAGCCCACGATCTGCGCGGCCAACGGCCACGTGCTCGCCGGCGCGCTCGGCCTCGCCCTCGCGTGCGACCTGATCGTGGCCAAGGAGAGCGCGACCTTCGGGACTCCCGAGATCAACGTGGGCGTCTTCCCGTTCATGATCATGGCGCTCATCTACCGCAACGTCCCGCGCAAGAAGGCGAACGAGATGCTGCTCCTCGGCGAGCGGATGTCCGCGGAGGAGGCCCGCGAGGCCGGCATCGTGAACCGGGTCGTGCCGGACGCGGAGTTCGACGCCGCGGTCGACGAGTGGGCGGTGAAGCTCGCATCGAAGTCGCCGGTGCTGATGAAGCTCGGCAAGGACGCGATGTACCGCCAGCTCGACATGCCGCTCGACGAGGCGCTCGACTATCTGCGCTCCCAGCTCTCGATCGCGTTCACGACCGACGACATCCAGGAGGGCGTGAAGGCGTTCTTCGAGAAGCGCCAGCCGAACTGGACGGGACGCTGACCGCGTGGGCGTCTCGCTAGTAGCGCTCCGCTGCCGGACGGCCGACCGCTTCGCCGGCGCGCCGCGCGGCGTGGAGGTGCTCGCGCCACTGGTCGCGGGCGCGCTGGGCGTGGAGCCGCGCTTCATCGGCACCCCCGGCGAGATCCGCGAGACGCGCTACGAAGAGGACCTCCGCGAGGCGCGCGGTTGCCTGCTCGAGGCGGGCGGCCAGGTCGACGACGCGTTGTCCGGCGGCAACACGCCCGTGCTGCTCGCCGCCGACTGCTCGATCTCGGCCACGACGATTCCCGCGGCGCTCCGGCACCGTCCCGACGCCCGCGTCCTCTGGCTCGACGCCCACGGCGACTACAACACACCCGAGACCTCCGGCAGCGGCTACCTCGGCGGCATGTGCCTCGCGGCCGCCACGGGCGAGTGGGAGGCCGGCCTCGGTGACACCGTCCCGTCGGAGCGCGTCGTCCTGGCGGGCATCCGCGACCTCGACCCTGGCGAGCGCGAGCTGCTCGAGAGGAGCGCGGCGACGGTGATCGGCGCGAGCCCGGTCGAGACGCTGGTGGCCGCGAAGAACGCGCTGGACGGCGCGCCGATCTTCGTGCACCTCGACCTCGACGTGATCGACCCGGAGCACTTCCCGGCGGCCGTGCCGGCCCCGAACGGCCTGCACCCGGACAAGCTCTACGACCTGGCCGACGCGGTCCTCGACGAGTCGGAGCTGCTCGGCCTCGAGGTCACGAACTTCGCCGTGCCCGATGACGACGAGGAGAGCGCGGTGGCGATCGAGACCGCCATGCACGTGCTCGAGCCCTTCCTCGAGCGCCTCGCGGAGGGGCGGTGACCGCCGAGCGCGCAGCCCCCGACACGCTGGTGGCCAGGCCGCCGCTGCGCTCGCTCGTGGACGACCTGCACGAGCGGCGCGAGCGCGCGCGGCTCGGCGGCGGCGAGGAGCGGATCGCCCGTCAGCACGAGCAGGAGAAGCTCACGGCACGCGAACGTCTGGCGCTGCTGATCGACGAGGGCACGTTCACGGAGCTCGGCATTCACGCCCGGCCGCACTTCTCGCAGCGGGCGATGGAGGGCAAGGATGCGCCGGCGGACGGGGTGGTCACCGGCTACGGGAAGGTCGACGGCCGGATGGTCGCCGTCGCGGCCTACGACTTCACCGTCATGGCCGGCTCGATGGGGATGACCGGCGAGCTCAAGGTCACCCGGCTCCGCGAGCTGGCCCTCACCAAGCGAATCCCGATGATCTGGCTGCTCGACTCCGCGGGTGCGCGCATCCAGGAGGCGGCGGGCTCGCTGTTCGCCGGCTCCGGCCACCTCTTCCGCGAGGAGGTGATCATGAGCGGGGTCGTGCCGCAGGTGGCCGCGCTCATGGGGCCGTGCGCGGCCGGCACCGCGTACATCCCCGGCCTGGCCGACTTCGTGCCGATGGTGAAAGGACGCGGCTCGATGGCGCTCGCTGGGCCGCACCTCACCAAGGCCGTCACCGGCGAGGACGTGACCCAGGAGGAGCTCGGCGGCTCGCGGATCCACACGCGGATCTCGGGCGTCGGCGACCTCGAGGTGGAGTCCGACGAGGCCTGCATCGAGGCGGTCAAGAAGTACCTCTCGTACTTCCCCCAGAACTGCGAACTTGAGCCTCCCCGGCTCAAGGGGTCAGACCCCTTGAGTCGTGCGGACGAGGATTTGCTCGACATCCTGCCCGACTCGCCCCGCAAGCCGTACGACATGTACGACGTGATCGCGCGGATCGTGGACGACGGCGACTGGTTCGACATGAAGCCGCGCTGGGCGCGCACGATCATCACCTGTTTCGCCCGCATGGGCGGCCGGCCGGTCGGCATCGTCGCGAACCAGCCGAAGCACCTCGGCGGCATCCTCGAGAACGACTCGGCTGACAAGGCCGCGCGCTTCGTGAACCTCTGCGACGCCTACGGCATCCCGCTCCTGTTCCTGATGGACGTGCCCGGCTTCATGGTGGGCACGAAGGTCGAGCAGGCCGGGATCATCCGGCACGGCGCGAAGATGCTCTACGCGGTGTCGCGCGCGACCGTCCCGAAGGTGACGGTGGTGATCCGCAAGGCCTACGGCGCCGGCTACTACGTGATGAACGGGCGCGCCTACGAGCCGGACCTGATCGTCGCGTGGCCGAGCGCTGAGATCTCGGTGATGGGCCCGGAGGGCGCCGTGAACATCATCTTCCGCAAGCAGATCGAGGCCTCCGAGGACCCGGACGCCACGCGGGCGCAGATGATCGAGGGGATCCGCAAGACGATCGACCCCTACATCGCCGCGGGCAACGCGCTGGTCGACGACATCATCGACCCGCGCGAGACGCGCCCCACGGTGATCCGAGCGCTCGAGATGGCGGAGACCAAACGCGTCGAGCGGCCGCGGAAGAAGCACGGCGTGATGCCCGTATGAGCGAGCCGCAGCCGATCTTCTTCAACTCGCCGCAGGAGTTCTACGACTGGCTCGAGGAGCATCACGAGACGGCTGGCGAGGTGTATGTCGGCTTCCTCAAGTCGCATACCGGCAAGCGTGCGATGACCTGGTCCGAGTCGGTCGACCAGGCGCTCTGCTTCGGATGGATCGACGGCAAGGTCAACGCAATCGACGCGGACCGCTATATGCAGCGCTTCACTCCGCGCAAGCCAGGAAGCAACTGGAGCAAGATCAACGTGGAGAAGGTCGCGCGACTGACCGAGGCCGGTCTCATGCGGCCTGCCGGCACCGCTGCCTTCGAGCGCCGTTCGGCGCAGAAGACGGGCGTGTACTCGTACGAGGACGCCGCCAAGGGCCTGCCGCCCGAGTACGAGAAGCGGCTGCGCGCGAACCGTGCCGCAGCCGACTACTTCGACTCGCGGCCTCCGTCGTATCGAAGGACGGCGATCCACCTGGTGATGAGCGCGAAGCGCGAGGAGACGCGCGAGCGCAGGCTGAAGCAGCTGATCGACGATTCGGCAGCCGGCCGTGACATCAAGCAGCTTCGACGGGCGGGCGGATGAGGCGCGCGGTCGCAGCGGCGGCGTGCGCCATCGCGCTGGGCGGCTGCGGGGAGGACGAGAGCGGCGGGCCGCTCTCGAAGGCCGAGTACGAGCAGCGCTTCCGGGAGATCGCCCGTGAGACCGAGGAGGCTGCGCCGGACTCGCCGTCGCCAACCACGCCGCAGGAGCAGGCGGAGCAGATGGATGCCGGCTTGGACCGCGTTCGCTCGACAGCGGACGAGCTTGCAGAACTCGAGCCGCCACCCGACATCGCTCGTGCGCATGCGATGTTCGTAGCCGGGCTGCGCGCAACCGCGGACGACGCCGAAAAGCTCGTGCGCGCGCTCAAGGCTGGGGACGAGCGGCGCGCGGAGGCCATGCTGGACAACGGGACGTTCCTCAACTCCACGGCGGCAAGGAAGGTCGCGCGCGCCAGGCATGAGTTCTCCGAACGGGGCTACGGCCTCGGAGAGGTGAGCGAGTTCCCGTGAGCCGGTTCGAGGACCCCTGCATCGTCACCTGCTCGATCTCGGGCGCGGTCGCGAACCGCGACCAGTGCCCGGCCATCCCGTACACGCCCGAGGAGTACGCGGCCGAGGCAAAGCGGGCGGTGGACGAGGGCTGCTCGATGATCCACATCCACGCCCGCACGCCGGACGGGACGCCGAGCTACGAGGTCGAGGACTTCCGCGCGATCACCGAGGCGATCAAGGGGGCTGTCGACGACGTGGTCATCAACTACTCGACCGGCGCCATCGGCATCCCGATCGAGAAGCGGATCCAGTACCTGCGCGAGCTGCGCCCGGACGTGGCCGCGCTGAACATGGGCTCGATGAACTACGCGAAGTACTCCTCGAAGCGGAAGGACTTCGTCTTCAAGACCGTCTTCGAGAACTCGTTCGACACGATCATCGAGTTCGTGACCGCGATGAACGAGCTGGGCATCCGGCCCGAGCACGAGTGCTTCGACTCGGGCCACGTGGCCAACCTCGATCCGCTGCTCGACATGGGTCTGCTCTCCGCGCCGCTCCAGGTCTCCTGCGTGATGGGGGTGACCGGCGGGATTCGGCCTACGCCGAAGAACCTCGCCCACATGGCGGAGCAGGTGCCGGACGGCGACGGCAGCAACTGGGGCGTGATCGGGATCAGCCGCGGCCAGTGGGCCCTGATCGCGGCGGCTGCGGCGCTGGGCGGCAACGTGCGCGCGGGGCTCGAGGACAACTTCTACCTGCCGAACGGCGAGATGGCGCGCTCGAACGGCGACCTGATCGCGAAGGCGCGCGAGATAGTCGAGAACGCGGGTCGGCGCGCGGCCACGGTCGCGGAGGCGCGCGAGCTGCTCGGCGTATGAGCGCGCTGTCGGACATCCGCGTGCTCGACCTGTCGCGGCTCCTGCCGGGCGGCTTCTGCTCGCTGCTGCTGGCCGACTTCGGCGCCGAGGTCCTGAAGGTCGAGGACACCGGGATGGGCGACTACATCCGCTGGTCGCCGCCCTTCTACGAGGGCGCCGACGAGTCCGCGAGGTCCGCTCTCTTCCTCGCCCTCAACCGCGGCAAGCGCTCGATCCGGCTGGACCTGAAGAGCGAGGCGGGCAGGGACGTGCTGCTGCGGCTCGCGCGCGAGTACGACGTGCTGCTCGAGTCGTTCCGGCCCGGAGTGATGGACCGGCTCGGGGTGGGCTACGAGCGGCTGCGTCAGGAGAACCCGCGGCTCGTCTACTGCGCGATCACGGGCTACGGCCAGGACGGGCCGTACACCGGGCGCTCCGGGCACGACATGAACTACCTCGGCCTGAACGGTCTGCTCGGGCTGTCCGGCGACGCCGACGGCCCGCCGGTGCAGCCCGCCGGCCAGATCGCCGATCTTGGCGGCGGCGCGCTGATGGGCGCCTTCGGGATCCTGGCGGCGCTGCGCGAGCGCGAGCGGTCGGGGGAGGGACAGCTCGTGGACGTCTCGATGTTCGACGGCTCGCTCTCGTGGCTGGCGCTCGTGGCCGCGCAGTACCTCGCCGACGGCGCGGTGCCGCGGCGCGGTGCGCTCCCCCTTGCAGGCGGGCTCATCTGCTACCGCCCCTACGCGTGCAAGGACGGCTGGGTCACGCTGGGCGCGCTCGAGCCGAAGTTCTGGCAGGAGTGGTGCCGCGGCGTGAATCGCGAGGACCTGGTCGAGAAGCAGTTCGAGGCGCCGCGCTCGGACGCCCACGCCGAGGTGGAGCGGATCTTCCTGGAGCGCACGCGTGACGAATGGCAGGCATTCGCGTCCGAGCACGACTGCTGCCTCGAGCCGGTGCTGGGCGTCGACGAGGCGCTCGACTCGGAGCTGGTGCGGGCGCGCGAGATGGTGATGGAGCTCGACCAGCCCGGCGCCGACTCCGAGGTGCGCCTCCTGGGCGTGCCGGTGAAGCTCTCGCGCACGCCCGGAGCGCCGGCCGGGCCCGGCCCGGCGCTCGGGGAGCACACGCGCGAGGTGCTGTCGTCGCTCGGCTACTCGGACGACGAGGTCGCCTCACTCCTCGAGGCGGGTGCGGTGGGTGGGCCCGCCGAGGGCACTAAGGGCTCATTCCTGTCCTAGGTGTGGCTACGACCTCGGCGCTCCCGCCATCCGGTTCAGCATGCCCACGGCGTGCTGCACGTGGTCGGTCACCTCGTAGCTCTCCTCGAGCAGGACGAACTGGCGCCGGCTGTTCGGGTCGAACTTGACGGTGACCGTCTCGCCCTCGGCCGGCACGCGGCCGCCGGGCAGCGCCACACGCTGGGTCGCCCTGTAGGCACCCTCGTTGCGCGGCGTTACGCGCAGCGAGAGCTTCGCCGTGCGGGTGCCGTCGGGTGCGAGCGTCACGTCCTCCACCTTCCGGACCGTCGCGTTCGCCGGCCGGCCGTACCGGTACAGCTCGTCCGAGCTGTCGAGCGGCTTGTCCCAGCCGTGTCCCAGCCAGACCATGAACAGGCCAGGGCCGCTGAGGCTCGGCAGCATGACGAGCCCGAAGAGAACCTGGTCCTGGGTTCCGGCGCCGATCAGGAACGCCACGCCGAGCGCGGCAAGGAGCCAGCCAACATACCGAAAGCTCGCCCAGGTCCGGCTCCCACACCACGGGGGCTGGCCGCCAACCTGGCGTCGGTTGGCC
>Ga0207706_10007513_pt1 | contig 10084 bp, 4 predicted proteins | sample KBSC53metaG_FD_184318 | JGI IMG/M metagenome (GOLD analysis project Ga0207706, IMG submission 184318) | Corn rhizosphere microbial communities from Kellogg Biological Station, Michigan, USA - KBS C5-3 metaG (SPAdes) (version 2) | ecosystem: Host-associated > Plants > Roots > Rhizosphere > Soil ... | reverse complement strand
CGCGCGAAGCAGATCCTAAAAAATACGGCGACGTATATCGGCATCGGTATCTCCAATCTTATCATAGGTTTCAGCCCGCAGGCGGTGGTCGTTTCGGGCAGTATAGTAAAGGTTTGGGATCTCATTAAAGATGAGATCTTTGAGCTCGCGCAGCGCAGTATCCGCCACGAGCTTTCGGCGACGGCGATCATGCCGTCCGCGCTGGGCGATCACCCGACGATCCTCGGTTCGATCAGCCTGGTGCTGGCGCGTAAATTTGCCTCAGCAAATTGATATTTGATCTTGCTTATAGAGCGTTCGGTCCTGTGTTTCGGGCCGCCCGGTCTCGCAAATCGCTCCCTCGGTCTCGGCGGTTTTATAACCCGAACGAGCACAGTTATCGCACAACAGAAAATTTGGAAAGGTTGCTTGACATTTCATTTCGCTTGGATTAAAAGTTTGTTTGTTGCAACAACAAACAATAGTTTATACAGGCAATAATCAGGAGTTGTGGTTTACCCATTTTAAAATGCTAATAAGCCGAAAGGCGGTTGAGGTGAGGATATGAAGAAAGGAAATTTTTTTAGATTAAGAGAGACGTTTTTGGCAGCGATCTCGATTTTGGCATTTGCGTTTGCTGCAGCCGCCCAAACCGAGACCGCGAGGATACAGGGAACGGTCGCCGACACGGCCGGGGCCGTAGTTGCAGGTGCGACCGTAACGGTTCGTGACGCGGGGACAGGCCGCGAGACAAAAGCCGTGACCGACGAGAACGGTTCGTACTCGATACTTTCGCTGCAGCCTGGCAAATATCAGGTCGAGGTTGCCGCGGCAAACTTCAGAACGATCAAGCAGGAAGTGACCATTACGGTGGCACAAAGTGCAACGTTAAATTTTGCGTTAGAGGCTGGAGCGGTTACCGAAACCGTCACTGTCACGACCGACATCCCGCAGGTTGAAACTTCGACGTCCGCCATAGGCAACGTGGTTCAGGGCAGACAGATCGTCGAACTTCCCCTTAACGGCCGCAACGTTCTTGAACTTGCGCGGCTCTCACCCGGCGTCACGACGGGTGTGATCGGCGGTGATGCCTCCGGAGCAAACGGAAATGCCGAAACTTATCGCGGACGGAATACTGGCGGAGCCGCTCTTTCGATAAACGGGCAACGGCCCCAGGCAAACAATTTTTTGCTTGACGGCGTCGATAATAACGAATCGCTGGTCAATTCGATCAACATTTTGCCTTCCGCGGATACGGTTCAGGAATTTCGCGTACAGACGAGCGTCGCAACGGCCGAATTTGGACGCGGCGGAGGCGGCATAATCAACTCTGTAACTAAATCGGGCACCAACAACTTTCACGGCTCTTCTTACCTGTTCATTCGCAACAGCGTACTCGATGCCCGTCTGCCATTCGACGATACAAGGCGGTTGTTTCGCCGTGGCCAATTCGGCGGCACGATCGGCGGCCCTGTCATCATTCCCGGTTTCGGCGAGGGCACGCCGATGTTTCATAACCTAAAAGACAAGGTATTTTTCTTTGTCGGTTACGAAGGACTCAGGCAGTTCTTGCCGATCGCTCAGGAAACCGCGACGGTTCCGACGGCCGCATTTCGTAATGGTGATTTTTCACAGTTGCTTACTCCTTCGCTGTCAGGCCTTAGTGCTCCGATCCAGCTGATCGATCCGCTGACGAACACACCGATTCCCGGCAATCGCGTCGATCTGCTTCCGGGAAACCGTATGAATAGTGCGGCTCTCAATTACCTGCGTGCGTATCCTCTTCCAAACAACGGAAGCGGCGTCCTGAATAATTTTAAGACCACGCGAAACGAGACCGATCACCAGAACGATATCTTATTCCGCGTCGATGCGAACCTGAACACCAGGAATCAGATGTATGTAAGAGGCGAATACGGCTGGTATGATCAGACGGTTACGTCCCGATTGCCCACGCTGCCCGCGGGTTTCGGTTCCGGCACGAACCCGACTCGCACAAAGGGCTTGGCGATCGGCCTAAGCACTACGCTGACGACGACCTTGTTTAATGAGCTTCGGGTGCAGGGCAACAAGCTTAGCTACGGGTACGAGCCGCCATTCGGCAACGAACCTCTTTCACAAAGCCTCGGCATCGTGAATGCAAACCGAGACTCGAGTCTTGGCGGCGGAGCTTTGATCGGCGGATACAACGGCCAGTTGGAATACACAGGTGATTACGGCCCGTATCGCGTGCCGCAGGAAACACTTCAACTCGTTGACAGCATTGCCTGGGTAAAAGGCAACCACACATTCAAATTCGGTGGAACGGTACTCCATCGCAATGTGATGCTTTTCCGTCCGATCGCGGGCAAAGGCTATTTCCGTATTTACGGAAACGGTGATTTCACACAGTGTCCGGGAGCGTCGGGAGCGCCGAGCCAGGCGGCGTCGGGTAATACGGGATTTGAACAGGCCAATTTGTTGATCGGCTTTATGTGCAGCTATCAGATAGGTATTCAGAACGGAAACGTCGGTACCATGAACTGGGAAAATGCCGCATTCGCACAGGACGATTGGAGGGTAAACAGCAAGCTGACATTAAATCTCGGCCTGCGATACGATTACCTCACAAACCCGCACGAACAATACGGACGCCAAGCAAACTTTGACCTGACGACGGGGCATCTGCTGTTGCCGTCCGGCAAGAATGACTCTCAAACGCAAACCGATAAAAACAACTTCGGCCCGCGAGTGGGATTTGCATACGATCTTAGAGGAAGCGGCAAATCGGTTATCCGCGGCGGTTATGGTCTTTTCTACTTCCTCGACCGCGGCGGCATAAGCAACCAGTTGGCTCAGAATCCGCCGTTTTCAGGCAGTTCGAGCTTTAGCTTTAACGACGGTTACCGCATCACTTTTACAGGTCAGGGCCCGCTCGGCAACAATGACAACAGACTTGCAACAGCTCCGTTGCCGCTGCCGACGGTAAATACCAGCGCCGCGTTTTTGAACAATCCGCTGAATGCAGACGTTTTGGCGATAATTCCGAACAATAAGGTTTCAAACGTTCATCAATTCAACATTCAGTACCAGCAGCAGCTTACACGCGACACTGCACTAAGCGTCGGGTATGTCGGAACGCGCGGACGCAATCTGATCCTTTATTACAATCTGAACGGAAGGGCGTTCGATACGGCAACTTCGGTTCCCTGCCCGATCTCGGGGCGCACTTTAGGCAGTTGCTATCCGGGGATCAGCTCAGTGAACGTTCGTGATGACATCGGCAGATCGCAGTACGATTCGCTGCAAATTCAGGTCGAGCGACGTTTTGCAAAAGGCCTCCAATATATTGCGGCCTATACCTTCTCAAAGACCAAGGATAATGGCGAAGGGGCGTTCGACAATAAGGCCGGTGGGAACAATTACATCGAGCAGTTCACGACGTCACGGATCGATTTTCCGCATGTCTTTTCGTTCGAAAATATCTACGATCTGCCGTGGGGACGCGGACGATCGTTCGGGTCGGATATGCCGAAGGCCCTTGATATGGTGATCGGCGGCTGGACGCTAAACAGCATCTTTCGAGCACAGAGCGGAAGCCCGTTCGACGTGCGCGACAGCGACGGACGGTTGGTCAATCTGAATGGCGACGCATACACGGGCCGAAAGGATAAAACGCCCTATATCAATCTCGCCTCGTTCTCGAAGGTGTCAACCGGTTTTGGCACGCTTCAGAGAAACTCATTGAGAGGGCCGGCGAATTTTCAGTGGAACATCGGATTATCAAAGGACTTCCGCTTTACGGAAACCGCCAAACTTCAATTCCGCACGCAGGCTTACAACGTGCTTAACAACATTCAGTGGGGAACGCCGAACACGGATCTTAATAATCCGGATCCGACTTTCGGCTTTGGAACGATCAGAGGTGTATCTCCGTTTTCGAATCGGCAGATAGAATTCGGTCTGCGTCTGGAGTTTTAGCAAACAAGGGGGGCGGTGACCAGCCTGCCTTTCTTGTTCTTTCGACGGGCGTGAAACATAATGCTTTCACGCCTTTTTTGTTAGAAGAATCCCAGAGGCAATCTTAATTCTCAGAGCCGTTATGAAATTTCCCAGGGCATCAGGTATTTTGCTGCATCCGACATCGTTGCCGGGTGAGTTTGGCATCGGCGATCTCGGGCCGCAGGCCTTTAAGTTTATCGATTTTCTTGCGGAAACCGGTCAGGCGTATTGGCAGATATTGCCGCTTGGACCGACGGGCTATGGCGATTCGCCGTATCAGTGTTTTTCGGCGTTTGCGGGAAACACGCTGTTGATCTCGCCGGAAAAATTGGTCGAGGACGAATTGCTGACGGCGGATCAGATCGCCGCGAAGCCGGAATTCCCTGACGGCAAGGTCGATTTTGGCGGCGTATATAATTGGAAAAACCAATTACTGCCGCAAGCGTTTGAAAGTTTTCATCACGTGACGAGCGTTGATCTGCGTGGAAAGTTCGAATCGTTCATGCAGGACCACGCATGGTGGCTGGACGATTATGCAATGTACCGTGCGATAAAAAGATCGCGGGGACAACGGGCATGGTACGAGTGGGATCAGCCGCTGAAACTCCGCGATGCGGACGCGTTGACGAAAGCCGCCGAGGGGCTTTTCGGCGATATACAGGCCGAGAAGTTTTACCAATTTTTATTTTTTAAACAATGGGCGGCGGTTAAGCAATATGCCGCGAACAATAATATTAGGATCATCGGCGATATACCGATATTTATCGCTCTGGATTCGGCGGACGTCTGGCGTCACCAGGACCAATTCAAGCTGAACGCGGACGGCTCGGCAAAGGTCGTCGCCGGCGTGCCGCCCGATTATTTTTCGAAAACGGGCCAGCTTTGGGGCAACCCGATCTACGATTGGGATGCGATGGGCCGCGACGGTTTTAAATGGTGGATCGACCGCGTGCGTCACACGCTCGATACCGTCGACATCGTTCGCGTCGATCATTTTCGCGGTTTCGCAGCCGCGTGGGAAGTACCAGGCGGCGACGCGACCGCCGAGAACGGACGTTGGGTCGATGTGCCTGGAAAGGAGCTCTTTACGGCGCTGCAAAGTGCGCTGGGCACGCTGCCCGTTATTGCCGAAGACCTGGGCGTGATAACGCCGGACGTTGAAGAGCTGCGCGACAGCTTTGGCTTTCCGGGAATGAAGATCCTGCAGTTTGCGTTCGGCGGCGATGCGAAGAATCACGACCTGCCGCATAACTATATCAACAATTGCGCCGCCTACACCGGAACTCACGACAACGACACGACGGTCGGTTGGTGGCACTCGCAAGCGGGCGCGGGTTCGACTCGCGACGAAAAAGCTATAAGCCGCGAGCACGATTACTGTTTGAAATATCTAAACTCGGACGGCACGAAAATAAACTGGGATTTCATTCGTGCCGTGTGGGCTTCGGTTGCGGACACGGCAATTGCTCCGATGCAGGATCTGCTCGGACTCGGGACCGAAGGGCGTATGAATCTACCGGCTTCGACACAAGGTAATTGGTACTGGCGGTATTGGGACGGCGCGGTGACTGAAGAGATAAAAGCGAGACTGAAAGAGTTGACTGAGGTTTATGGACGTCACGGTTGATGTCTGCCATTTAATTATTTAATTGCTAATTATTAATTGATTAATTAAGAAGCAGAAATAAAATCTATGAGAAACTTTACCCGCCATTTCATTTTTTTACTGCTTATCGCTTACTGTGCGCTCCTAATTGCTCACGCTCAGGCGCCGACGATTGAAACGATCGACCCGCCGAATTGGTGGAAGGGTATGTCGATTAACCCAGTTCGCGTGTTGCTGCGAGGGACGAATCTGAATGGAGCGACGGTGGTTGTTCCTGCGAGTAGCGGGGGATTGCGTGTCGGAAATCTCAAATACAGCGAGAACGGGCATTATCTTTTTTTTGACCTTACAATTCCGCCAACTTCGAAGGAAGGGCGATTTAAGCTGCGGGTTTCGAAACCAACTGGCTCGGCAGTTTTTAATTTTGACATTCTGCCGCGTGCGCCGCGCCAAGGAAAATATCAGGGCTACACGCCGGACGATGTTATTTATCTGCTTATGCCGGACAGGTTTGCGGATGGTGACCCGACAAATAACGACCCGGCAAAATCGAAAGGGTTGTACGACCGAACGAAAACACGACGGTATCATGGCGGCGATCTGCAGGGCGTGATCGATAAATTGCCGTATCTCAAATCGCTAGGCATCACAGCGATCTGGACGACGCCGCTGTACGATAACAACGACAAGCTCGACTACAAAGAATTTTACGACAACGAACCGTCGACAGGTTATCACGGTTACGGCGCGGTCGATATGTACGCGACGGACGAGCATTTTGGCGATCTGACAAAGCTTCGCGAACTGGTAAACAAAGCTCACGCGATGGGACTGAAAGTGATCCAGGACCAGGTTGCGAACCACACTGGGCCGTTTCACGTCTGGGCGAACGACCCGCCGACTCCGACGTGGTGGAACGGAACCGCCGAACATCATCTGTCGAATAACTGGCAAAAATGGACGACGATGAACCCGCGTGCAACGTACCAGACGCAGGCGCGAAACCAGGACGGATGGTTCATAGACATACTGCCGGATTTTAATCAGCACGATCCGGAAGTCGCGCGCTATTTGATACAGAATTCGATCTGGTGGGTCGAGGCCGCTGGTTTTGACGCGATCAGGATGGACACGCTTCCGCATGTGCCGCGCTCGTTTTGGGCCGTCTGGTCTGCTGCGATCCATCGCGAATATCCGCATTTAAATATTCTGGGCGAGCTGTACGACGGCGATCCGGCGCTGATCGGATATTTTCAAAAAGGGAGAAAAGGCCATGACGGCATCGATACGGGAATAGACACGCTGTTCGATTACGCTATGTTCTTCCCGATCAGAAATGCATTTGGCAAAGGCGGGCAGATACGCGAAGTTTCGCAGATGCTCGGGCATGACTGGCTGTATCCGAACCCGGATGTGCTGACAACGTTTATCGGGCTGCATGATAACCCGAGGTTTATCAGTGAACCCGGGGCGACGATCGCGGGTTTGAAGTTGGCAGATACTTTTATAATGACAACGCGCGGCACGCCGATAATTTATTACGGCGACGAGATAGCGATGCAGGGTGGCGGCGACCCGGACAATCGCAGAGATTTTCCGGGCGGATTTATGGGCGATGCTCGAAACGCGTTTAACGCGGCGGGAAGAACGGCGACAGAAAATGACGTATGGAACCACCTCGCCCTGCTTGGACGTCTGCGGCGCGAATTGGAACCGCTGCGACGCGGAAGATCGCTTGACCTTTTAGAAGAAGAGCAGCAATCAGCGTATGCCCGCGTGACGGCGACACAAGCAGTTGTCGTTGTATTCAATAATGACACAAAACCGGCGGAGGTTTCGTTTGATGTATCGATGATAAAGCCGATACCGGCGAATGGAATTTTACGGGACGCACTTGGCGTTGTACCTGATGTGAAGGTGACAAACGGCGTTGTTAAATTTACGATGCCGGCGAGAACTGCTGGAGTATTCACAAAGTAAGAATATTCCCGCGAAACAAACGAAAGAACGCGAAACATCTGGTTTTGTTTCGCGCTGTTTCGCATATTTCGCGGGCGGATCAAAGTTATGCAAAACAAACCACGGTTGAGCCTATTGCAGATATGGAACATGAATTTCGGGTTTCTCGGGATCCAGTTCGGTTGGGGATTGCAGCTTGCGAACATGAGCGCGATCTATACAAAGCTCGGCGCAAATCCCGATCAGGTGCCGATACTTTGGCTCGCCGGGCCGGTGACCGGTTTGGCGGTTCAGCCGATCATCGGCGCTATGTCCGATAGGACGTGGAACTGGCTGGGTCGGAGGAGGCCGTATTTCACTACGGGCGCGGTCCTTTCCAGCATCGCGCTGTTTTTGATGCCCGATTCGCCCGCTCTGTGGGTGGCCGCAACTTTGCTGTGGATTCTGGACGCGTCGATAAACGTTTCGATGGAACCGTTTCGCGCGTTCGTCGGGGACAAGCTAAATGAAACGCAGCGAACCGCCGGTTTTATCACTCAGTCGTTTTTTATCGGGATAGGAGCAACGCTCGCAAATGCCCTGCCGATACTGTTTCGCAATCTTGGAGTCACGGGCAGTGCGTCGAACGGCATTCCGCTGACGGTTTATTATTCGTTCAAGATCGGCGCCGCGATGTTTTTGCTTTGCGTTCTTTACACCGTGTTCACGTCAAAAGAATATCCGCCGGAGGACATCGAGGAGTTTCGCGCCAAACAGGAAAGGTCGGGAGGCGTTCTCGACGTGATCGCAGAACTGCTTCGTGAAGTTTCGGGCGCTCTAAGCGAAATGCCTGCTACGATGAAGCAGCTCGCCGCCGTGCAGTTCTTTACGTGGCTTGGACTTTTTTGCATGTGGATGTTTTACGGGTTGACGACGGCGTATAAGATCTTTAGCGCTCCGTCAAGCAAGTCGGACGCTTTCGACCATGGCACTGAGTGGGGCGGATGGATGTTCGCCATTTATTCGATCGTCTGTTTTATCGTCGCGTTCGCACTGCCGTGGCTGGCGAAAATGTTGAGCCGCAAAGGCACACACGCGCTGGCTCTGACGCTCGGAGGGCTTGGGCTGCTGTCGATGTACATGGTCGAGACGCCGAACGGGCAATACATGTCCATGATCGGCATAGGCATTGCGTGGGCGTCGATCTTGGCGATGCCGTACGCGATACTTTCAAGCTCGATACCGGCGGCGCGAATGGGCGTTTACATGGGCATTTTTAATTTTTTCATTGTGATACCCGAGATCATCGCTTCATTTACGTTCGGGCCTATCATCAAGGCTGTTTTTGGCGAAAATTCCACATCGGCTCCGCTTTATGTCGTAATGGCGGGCGGCGTTTTTATGCTGATCGCGGCGGTGATCTGCTTGTTCTTTGTTGATGATCCCGGAGATATGACCATGCCGATCCGTGTGGACGAGCCGCTAACGGTTCCGCAAAACGTACAGCCGGTGCCGGATTCGGGGTTGATCACGTAATGACAGATTGTGAGCGATGTCCCGACTCTAAATATAAAACGATTTTATGAACCGAAAACTCCTATCTTTACCTTTTTACTTTTTACTTTTTACTTGCATCTGCCTCGCGCAGACGCTTGCGCCAGGCGGGCCGGGGAAGGATGCTCAGTGGGCGACTGCGGGAAAGCAAGCTATTGGAACCTCGGCAACTCTGAATTCAAAAGTCTGGTTTACATTGGCAGACGGTGTGATGACCGAGGTTTATTATCCGGATGTGACGGTCGCCAATGTGCAGTGCCTGCAGTTTGTGGTCGTGAATCCGAAAACGAAGAAGGTTGAGACGGAGAAGGATGATACAAACCATGAGTTCGAGGTCGCCCACGGTAACTCCCTAACTTTTTACCAAATAAGCAATGCAAAAGACGAGACATGGCGCATTACCAAGACTTATACTGTCGATCCTTCGAGAAACACAATTTTGATCAGCGTTGATTTTTCCACATTGTTTTTGCCAGATAATAAGAATCCTCAAACAGGAGAGCCTCTCCCATCACAACTTGATCTTTATGTTTACTACGATCCATCGCTTGCGAATAGCGGCATGCACGATTCGGGATGGACCCAGGATGGGGCTTTGGTCGCGTCGGATAGCGGAAAGGTATCAGCTCTAATTTCGAAATTCGGATTTGAACAGACCTCGAATGAATTCATGGGTTCAAGTGATGGGCTTATCCAGCTTCGGAGGACTGGAAAACTTGAAGGTAATAATCGAGCCGAGAGTGGAAACATTGTCCAAGTTGCCAGGTTGGCTCCCTCCGTTCCCCCAAGTGCAGACGTTTCTGCAATGTCTACGCACTCCAGATTTCAAATCGCATTGGGCTTTGGCTCAACGCCGGATGATGCAATTCGGACAGCAAAAGAAAGCTTGAAAAAAGGGTTCGAAAAATGCCTCGCCGAATACGAAAAAGGCTGGGCTGACTATGTGAAGACGCTTCCAAAAGTCGACCCGAAATATCAGGCGCAATTCAACATGGCGGCTATGGTTCTGAAGGCGCATGAAGACAA
>Ga0207706_10007510_pt1 | contig 10085 bp, 10 predicted proteins | sample KBSC53metaG_FD_184318 | JGI IMG/M metagenome (GOLD analysis project Ga0207706, IMG submission 184318) | Corn rhizosphere microbial communities from Kellogg Biological Station, Michigan, USA - KBS C5-3 metaG (SPAdes) (version 2) | ecosystem: Host-associated > Plants > Roots > Rhizosphere > Soil ... | reverse complement strand
ACATCTGGCCCGCCTGCAATTCCATGTAGACGGCTTGCGCTTCATCCACTTCGACGGCGACTTCCTGGCCGCGCAACAACATATTGCTCGCGGCGCCTTCCCGATGCGGCACCACCCTGGTGTGGGAACCGGGGATCACTTTCATCACGCCGTTCCCTCGCGTGGCCGGCGAAAGCGCGATCCATGCCGTCAGAATATTCTCCGAGACGTCGAGTCCCCAGTAGGTGACGTCCTGATGCCAGGACACGAAACCGCCGTCGCCCGGATCTTTGATGAAGAACCGGCTCGACCAGCAAAGAATGTCCGGCCCGACGATGGATTCGACCGCATCGAGTACGGCGGGATGGCGAACTACCCGCTCCATCCATGGCAGGTACAAATGCGCTTTGAGCCCTTTGCTCGGAAACTCGCCATGCTGCGCCTCGTAAGCTTCAACCTTGGCGAGCGTCGCGCGCGCAAGTTCTGCGTCGAGCGCCGGAAGCGGTGAAAGATAACCGTGAGTTTGATAACTTGCGACCTGCGCCGCCGTCAGATGATGGGTAGACATCGCAGCTTTCCTCTTCAGTGGCTAATCCGCGCGGACATTGACTCGGGGTGCACTCTGCTGGCTCTTGTGCGGCCTCTCCGTCTGGCGCGGGAGTGCCGGAGTGAAACGCAATGGTTTAGCGCGGCAACTGCATTATGCATGAAAACCGGGTCTCGATTTTTGGGCTCTTTACGCAGAATTTTTGCAGCTGCCCGCGTTTGTTAATATATGGAATCATTTTCTCAATCGGAGCCCCGCATGCAAGTCAAAGCCGCAGTTGCGCACAAAGCCGGCGCGCCGCTCACCATCGAAACAGTCGATCTCGACGGGCCGAAAGCCGGCGAAGTGCTGGTCGAGATCAAGGCGACCGGAATTTGCCACACCGACGAGTTCACGCGCTCGGGCGCCGATCCCGAAGGATTGTTTCCCGCCATCCTCGGCCATGAAGGCGCCGGCATAGTGGTCGACGTGGGCAAAGATGTTACGAGCCTCAAGAAAGGCGACCATGTGATTCCGCTTTACACGCCAGAATGCCGGCAATGCGAATATTGCCTCTCCGGTAAAACGAATCTGTGCCAGGCGATCCGCGTGACGCAGGGGCAGGGCGTGATGCCCGACGGCAGCAGCCGGTTTTCGCTGGGCGGCAAAAAGCTCTTTCACTACATGGGCACGTCGACGTTCGCGAATTACACGGTGGTGCCGGAAATCGCGCTCGCGAAAATTCGCGCAGATGCGCCGTTCGACAAGGTTTGCTACATCGGCTGCGGGGTGACGACAGGCATCGGTGCGGTCATCAACACGGCTAAAGTCGAGCCGGGTGCCAATGTCGTGGTGTTTGGGCTCGGGGGCATCGGGCTCAACGTGATCCAGGGCGCACGGCTCGCGGGCGCGAACATGATCGTCGGCGTCGACCTGAACGCGTCGCGCAAGCCGCTCGCTGAAAAATTCGGCATGACGCATTTCGTGAATCCCAAGGAAGTTGAGGGCGATCTCGTTCCCTACCTCGTGAATTTGACTAAGGGCGGCGCCGATTACAGCTTCGAATGCATAGGCAACGTCGACGTGATGCGCCAGGCGCTCGAGTGCTGCCACAAAGGCTGGGGTGTGTCGGTGATCATCGGCGTCGCCGGCGCCGGCCAGGAAATCAAGACACGGCCGTTCCAGCTCGTGACGGGACGGGTATGGAAGGGCACCGCATTCGGCGGCGCCAAGGGCCGGCGCGACGTGCCGAAAATCGTCGACTGGTACATGGACGGCAAAATCAACATCGACGACCTGATCACGCATAAGCTGAAGCTTGCCGACATCAACGAAGGTTTCGACCTGATGCACGCCGGCAAGTCTATTCGCAGCGTGGTGGTGTTCTGACCGCGCAACGCAGCCGCGACGATCTGGTAAAGTGCAAACCCGCATTGTTGTGTCAGCAACCTGGTTAAATTCCTGCAGGAGCCTCAATGGGTAAAATCTTTCTGGTAGTGCCCGACGCGCCGGTCGAAGAAGTCGCGCAATTGAAGACCAGCCGCAAGCTCACCGGCGGCATCCGCCTCGGCGTGCTCGACAACAGCAAGTCCAACGCCGATCATCTGCTGAAGCTGATCGTCGACGGCGTGAAAAAAGAATACAAAGTCGATTCGGTCGTGATCAAGCGCAAACCCGCTTCGAGCCGGCCGGCGACGGAGGAGATGCTCGACGAACTCGCGAAGGAGGCCGATCTCGTCATCAGCGCCATGGCCGATTGAGGGTCCTGCACGTCGTGGAGTGTCCACGACATGGCGCAGTTGACCAAGCGCGGCCTGATCGCCGCGGTGGTGTGTTCGGATACCTTCATGAAGCTCGGCACGGCGCAGGCCAAGGTGTTCGGTGTGCCCGATCTGCCGCTCTTGAAAATTCAGCATCCGCTAGGTGGGCTCAACATGGACAAGGTGATCGAGCGCGCGGGAGTGGCTTTGCCGCAGCTCATCAAGGTCGTCAAGGACAAACAGACATGAAGAAAAAGCAGTCATGAGTTCGCTTAGCGCGATGCTCAAGGCGCCCGGCGCGATGGTCCAGTGCGACGACGATCCCGAAGCGGTTTACGAATTCCTGTGCGAGAAAGGCTGGAGCGACGGCCTGCCGGTGATTCCGCCGACGCCCGAGCGCGTGGAGCGCATGCTTGCCTACTGCGACCGCGATCTCGATAAGGCGGTAGTCAAGATCCCGCCACGTTTCGGCGCGGCGACGCCGTTGCGCATCGCCGCCAACGCGGTGATGGCGGGCTGCAAGCCCGAATATTTTCCGCTCGTGCTGCTGGCGCTCGAGACGCTCGCCGAAGAGCAATACAACCTCTACGGCACGCAGGCGACCACCCATCCGTGCACGCCCATGCTGATTTTCAACGGCCCGATCGCGAAGGAAGTGGGACTGAATTCCGGCAACAATGTGATGGGCAATTACTTCCGCGCGAACGCGGCGATCGGCCGCGCGGTGCGGTTAGCACTCGTCAACATCGGCGCGGCAATCCCCGGCACCGGCGACATGGCGACGGCAGGCACACCGGCAAAGTTCACGTTTTGCGTCGCAGAGAACGAAGACGCAAGTCCGTGGGAGCCGCTGCACGTCGAGCTTGGGTTGCCGAAAGAGGCCACCACCGTGACCGCAATTGCCGCGGAAGGTCCGCACAACGTGAACGATCACGAAAGCAACACCCCCGAGGGTATTCTCACGATGATCGCGGGCACCATGGCTAATACCGGTTCGAACAATGCCTATTACGACGGCCAGCCGGTGATGGCGTTCGGTCCCGAGCATGCGCAGACGGTGGCCTCGGGCGGGATGAAAAAAGCCGACGTCAAGCAATGGCTGTGGGAGCGGGCGACGATACCGCTGTCGAAATTTTCAAAAGAAGGCATCGAGCGCCGTTTCCGCCGCAAGCTCGCCGACAGATTTGCGCACGCGCCGCTCGACACACCCGTGCACATGTGGGGCAAGCCCGAAGACCTGATCATCATCGTTACCGGAGGCGCGGGCAAGCACTCGCAATGGGTACCGACGTTCGGCAATACGCGCGCTGCGACGCGCGCTTTGAAGCGCGCGGACGGCGAGCTCGTGAAATCAATTCACGAGCTGAAGCGCGGTTAGACTTTTCTCCGTTGGCAGAGTCGGCGGAATCCCGTTCTGCTACGGGATGACGTTGCGCGTCACGATCGTGCAAACGCCGCGTGCGCCGCGGATAGTCGCGGCGAGGCGCGCATTACGCGCCTTAACCGGCGCGATGATGTTCTCAAGGCCGAGTTCCGCCAGAGCGGCGGCCACCTTCGCTGCATCGGGGTGTTCCCCTTCAAGACTGGCGAGCTCATATCCACGGTCTTCGAGATTGTCCGCGGGATGCGTCGCGCAATCCCATTGAATGAGCGCAGGCACGAGACCATCGCAGATGAGCGTCCCGTCATCCGGAATGGTGATGCGCCACTGGTATGCGCCGCGTTCCATCGCGTGAACAGGGCCGAACGCAATCGGACATTGTTTCGCCGCAGCGTCGATGTTCTGCGTGCGCGCTGCCCATGTCAGCAGGCGCGGCCGCTCGCGCAATTGCGCACGGATACTTGCGTAGTCAAGCCCGAACCAGCGCGGCCGCGAGGGTGCTGCTGCCGCGGGGTCGATGGCGATCACTTCGAGATAAGCGCGCGCGCCGAGCTTGAGAACGCGGTTGTGCGTGCCCATCGCGACGTGCCGGCCACCGTGTTGCAGTTGAACGCCCAGCAGTGCTTCGATAAAAGCCGCGCCCTGCTCCAGAGTGTGCGAGCCGATGATCAGATGATCGAATTCGCAGGCCAGCATGTCGCGCTGCGCCCTGTTTACGGTTTCGCGGCGGGTTTGAACGGCGGAATATTCTCCCGGATGTAGACCGGCCGGTAGCTGAACAGATCGGGATCGTCGGTGTCGATGTTGATCAAGGTGGCGTGCACTTCGCTCGAGCCGTGCACCATCAGGCGGGTTACGTTCATGATGCGCTGCCGCCCGGGTCCGATTAACGGCTGGTCGATGATGAGGTAGTGGTGGTCGCCGTGTATCAGCAACACGGGCCTGGCCCACGCGATCGCATTGCGTTTGAGCGCATTGAGCGTGTCGTTGAAGCCGGACCGCAAATCCGTTTCAGGCGGTTCGCGGTCGAACCGCAGATTCGCCTGGAACGCCAGCACGATGCCTTTGGCGCCGGATTCCTGCGCGCGCGCGAACGCGGCGTCTATCCATGCCAGATTGGCGGCATTGCGCTCGATGTATTCGTTGACCGCCGCCTGATTGCGCTGCAGGTTGTTATTGCTGCCGGGGATGTGCACGGTCGCGAATACGACGCCGCCGTGTTCCCACCGCACATTCTCGACGAACTTCGCATAACGCGGGTCGGTGCTTTGCGGGGCGACGCGCAGCGGCGACTTGCCCAGGCTGCGCGTGGGCTCCGGAAAAAACATCTGGCGCACGCGCGCGAGCCGCTCGAGCGGATCGAAGCCGCCGCTGTTCGGGCGGTGGCAATCGGTCCATTCGTTGTCGCCCGGCGTGTAAACGAGCGGGCCGTTGAAAGTCGCGAACATGTCGCGCACGCGCAGAAACAGCGCATCGTCGCAGCGCGTCTGGCCGTTGATGATGTCGCCGACGTGGATGGTGAACGCCGGCTGCAGGGTATTGATGCGCGCAATCACGCGATCGAACGCCGCATAGTCGCCCGGCAGGTTGTACGGCATATCGCCGATAGCGATGAAGCCAAAACGCTCCGCCCGCGCGGCAGGCGGCAGCGCAAGTGATGCGAAAACGAACAGACAATAAATTACGCGGAACGCGGGGCACAAGTTGGGCATGGGATCCGGACGGGAGAATTTACAATTTTGAAGGCGGGGTGTTGAGATTTTATGACGATTCGCTGCCTGGCTGGCGGCGCTTATTTGCTTAAGGCAAAATAACCGCCCTATGTCATTGCGCACCGAACTGCCGTACCGCGCCGACAGCGCCGCGCTGTTTGAGCTCGTCGCCGATCTGCCGTGGGCGGTATTTCTCGATAGCGGCGGCCACCACCTGACGCAGTCGCGCTACGACATCGTTGCCGCCGAGCCGCACACCACGCTCGTGACGCGCGGCAAGCTGACCGAAATCCGCAGCGATGCCATTGAGCTATCGCGCGAAGATCCGCTCGTGCTGCTGCGCCGCCATCTCGACATCGCTCCATCGAGCCCTACCGATCTGCCGTTCAGCGGCGGCGCGCTAGGCTACTTTTCCTACGATCTCGGGCGGCGCTTCGAGCGACTGCCCGCGTTCGCGGCAGACGACGAGAAGATGCCAGAGATGGCGGTGGGTATCTACGACTGGGCGGTGGTGGTCGATCACCTCGAACGCCGCAGTTGGCTCGTTGCACAGGGGCGCTGCGTCGACACGCACGCAAAATGGAGCGAACTGGTGGCGCGATTCAGCGCCGCACCCGCCGAACGCGCGCGCGTGCCTTTCCACATTACCGCGCCGCTGGTATCCAGTCTGTCACGGGAAAAATATGCGGCGGCATTCGGGCGCGTGCGCGACTATATTTATGCCGGCGACTGCTACCAGATCAATCTCGCGCAGCGCTTTGCGGCGCCCGCCGCCGGCGATCCGTGGCTCGCCTACCAGGCGCTGCGCATCATCAATCCGGCACCGTACAGCGCCTATCTCAATACGCCGCACGGACAGGTGCTGTCGGCGTCGCCCGAGCGCTTTCTCAAGCTCCATGGCCGCAACGTGGAAGCCAAGCCCATCAAAGGCACGCGCGCGCGCGCGGGTCACCCGCGTGTCGACGCCGAACGGGCCGCCGAATTGAAGGCGAGCGAAAAGGACCGCGCCGAGAACGTGATGATCGTCGATCTCCTGCGCAATGACTTGTCGAAAAACTGCGAGCCGGGCTCGGTGAGGGTGCCGAAGCTGTTCGAAGTCGAAAGTTTTGCGACCGTGCACCACTTGGTCAGCACCGTAACCGGCACCTTGCGGCAGGGGCGCGATGCGCTCGACCTGCTGCGCGGCTCGTTTCCGGGCGGCTCGATCACCGGCGCCCCCAAGTTGCGCGCGATGCAGATCATCGAGGAGCTCGAGCCGCATCGCCGCGGCGTTTATTGCGGTGCGATCGGCTACATAGGCGCCGACGGCAACATGGATTTGAATATCGCGATCCGCACACTGGTTTACACCGGCGGCGCGATACGCTTCTGGGCAGGCGGCGGCATCATCGCCGATTCCCGGCTCGAAGACGAATATCAGGAAACCTTCGACAAGGCCGCGGCCATGCTCAAGTTGCTGCAGCAAACGGCAGCGAGCCAGCTTGGCGGCTGACGCGCGGGTGGGCACGGCGGCAGCAGCAAGAGTCCACCATATCGTTATCGTGGGCGGCGGCGCGGGCGGGCTCGAGCTCGCCACCCGGCTCGGCGACACGGCCGGACGCAAAGGCCATGCTCGCGTCACGCTGGTCGACCGCACGCGCACGCATTTGTGGAAACCGCTGCTGCACGAAGTCGCGGCCGGCAGCATGGATCCCGATCAGCACCAGCTTGATTATCTGGCGCAGGCGCGCTGGCATCATTTCAACTTCCAGCTCGGCGAAATGGAAGGCCTCGACCGCACGCGCCGCGAAGTGACGGTGGGCCCGTGGCGCGACGAGGACGGCGAGGAAATCATTCCGCGCCGCGCGATTCCCTACGACACGCTCGTGATTGCGGTCGGCAGCCATAGCAACGACTTCGGCACGCCGGGCGCGCGCGAGTTTGCTTTGCCGCTCGACGCGCCGCGCGATGCTGAACGCTTTCACCAGCGCCTGCTCAACGCCTGCCTGCGCGCGAACGCCCAACGCGAGCCGCTGCGCGAGGATCAATTGCGCGTCGTGATCATCGGCGCCGGGGCGACGGGGGTCGAACTCGCGGCGGAGCTGCACAAGACGACGCGCGACCTGCTCGCTTTCGGGCTGGACCGCATCGATCCCGAGCGCGACTTGAAGTTCACCATCATCGAGGCCGCGCCGCGCATATTGCCGGCACTGCCCGAGCGGCTCTCAAAAGCGACGGAAAAGCTGTTGCGCGGTCTCAACGTGCAGGTGTTCACCAACGAGCGCGTGACCGAGATAAATGCGCATGGCGTGCGCACTGCGGGCGGCCGGCAGGTGCCGGGCGAACTCGTGGTGTGGGCCGCGGGTATCAAGGCGGCGGATTTCCTGAAGGACGTGGGCGGCCTCGAAACCAACAAGCTAAATCAACTGGTCGTCAAACAAACGCTGGTCACCACGCGCGACGAGAACATTTTTGCGTTCGGCGACTGCGCGGAATGTCCGTGGCCGGGTCATCCGCGACCTGTCCCGCCGACCGCGCAGGCGGCGCACCAGCAGGCCACGCACCTGCTCGGCACCCTGCGGCGGCGCCTGCGCGGCAAACCGCCGCGGCCGTGGACGTATCGCGACTTCGGCTCGCTGGTTTCGCTCGGCGAATACAGCACGGTCGGCAGCCTGATGGGCAAGCTGATCGGCGGCGCGCTGTTCGTCGAAGGCTACTTCGCGCGCATCATGTACATCTCGCTCTACAAGCTGCATCTGTACGCGCTGCACGGGTTTGCGCGCGTCTTCCTGGATTCTCTCGCGCACACGATCACGCGCCGCACGGAGCCGCGCGTCAAGCTGCACTGACACGAGACGAAGCCGGATAAGCGTAGCGCGTGCTAGAATTTTTCCAGTTCATGATTGGAGCGGCCGATGGCAACCGTCGATGTAACGAAAGAAAATTTCGAAGAAATCGTCACCAAAAACAGCCTGGTGATACTCGATTTCTGGGCCGCCTGGTGCGGGCCCTGCAAGGCATTCGCGCCGGCGTTCGAGGCCGCGTCGGAGAAATATCCGGACGTGGTTTTCGGCAAGATCAACACCGAAGAGCAGCAGGAGCTCGCGGGGCACTTTCAGATACGCTCGATCCCGAACGTCATGCTGTTCCGCGACCAGATCGTGCTGTTTTCGCAGCCGGGCGCGATGCCGCCCGCGGGCATCGACAGCGTAATCGAGCAGGCGAGAGCGCTCGACATGAATAAGGTGCGCGCGGAAATTGCCGAAGCGGAGGCGCAGGGCGGCGGAGACGTCAAGCCTTGAATTGCAGCGGTTCGATCTTCAACGCTATGAAGGGCTGTCCGAGGTGGAGCTCCCGATCGCCAGCTCCCAATAGTCTTGCGGCTGTCGGCGCCTTAGAGCTTCGTGGAGGCGCGGGTCAGTAGCTTCCAGGTTCCGGCCTGCTTCTGCCAGTTCATCAGGATGTGCAGATTGGTCGAGCTCTTCTTGCCATCCGCGACGGTTTCGCTCTCGGCAATCCAGTGAAACCGCACGATCGCGACGTCACCCACCACCCGGATCGTGGGATCCTTGTATTGCAGAGAAATAGACCTTGTCCTTCCGCTGGTCGCGTTTTTGACGAAAGTCGCCCTGTCCTCCACGCGGGCATCCGAGTGGCTGTAGCTGAGTTCCGGGGCAGAGAGCTCTTCCAGCGCCTTCGCGTCCTGTGCGATCTGTGCGTTGCGGAAGGCTTCGACGCGCTTCGCGACGGCCTCCTCGTCGGCCGTCAGGGCAAAGGCCGAAACGGCGGTCAGCAGGCCGAGCGCGAGCGCAGGCAGCATCAGGTAACGACGGTCGATCTTCATGGTTGTTTCCTCCGTTTTCTCGTGGACTCAAACCAGCTTTTTCCCAGCGGCAACTATATCGGCGGCCCGGCAAGCGGTCAATCGCAGTCGTGGCGCGTTATTTCAATTGATGCCGTGCCAGATCGTAATACATCGACTCCACGTATTGGTCGGGCGTGCGCGGCGTGTTGCGGTTCCATTTCGCGTCGAAGTCGCGCGTCGGCTTGGCGTCTACCATCTGCTGCTTTGACTTGCCCGCTTTGAAGAGCTTGTCGGCGCGCTTTGCGATGGTGTCCATCACGTCGCGAAACTCTTTGAGCTCCTTTTTGTTCGACAGCGGTCCGTGGCCGGCGATGACCTGCGTGGCGTCGTCGATGCGCTTTAATGCGAGATCGACTGCGGGCGCGAAGCCCATCAGCGAGCCGCCGCTTTCGGTGTCGATGTTGGGATAGCGCGTCGACGCGTAAACGTCGCCCATATGCAGGACGTTGCCCTTCGCGAAATGCACCATCGAATCGCCGTCCGTGTGCGAGGGCGGCGTGTGGAAGACGGTGACGTCGTCGCCGTTGAAATGGAAAGTCACGGTGTCAGCGAACGTGATGACCGGCAGCGACGATTTCGGGTACGGTGCGACATTGCGCTTGATGTACTCGTTGAACTGGAGCGCCGACATGCGCTTGCGCACGTTGTTGTGGGCGATGATGACCACACCTTCTTTCGCCATGTTCTCGTTGCCGCCGACGTGATCGCCGTGCACGTGCGTATTGAGCAGGAACTTCAACGGCTTGTCCGAGATGGCGCGGATCGCGGCGAGGATTTTCGGAGTCAGCGGCGCAAACTGGTCGTCGATCACCATGATGCCGTCTTCACCGACCGAGACACCGATATTGCCGCCTTCGCCGTCGAGCATGTAGAGGCTGTCGGT
>Ga0207706_10007509_pt1 | contig 10086 bp, 9 predicted proteins | sample KBSC53metaG_FD_184318 | JGI IMG/M metagenome (GOLD analysis project Ga0207706, IMG submission 184318) | Corn rhizosphere microbial communities from Kellogg Biological Station, Michigan, USA - KBS C5-3 metaG (SPAdes) (version 2) | ecosystem: Host-associated > Plants > Roots > Rhizosphere > Soil ... | reverse complement strand
CGCCCGGCCAGCGTCTGATCGAGGCCGAGTTCGATGGCGAGCCGTTGTCATTGCGCCTCAGCCGCACGCGCGGTGGCTGGCGACTGACGACGCGTGGCCGCAGCCACAATTTGCGCGTGCTGCCGCCGCATGTCGCCGCGCTGGCAAAGCACATGATCGAGAAGGTACCGCCCGATCTGTCGCGTTTCCTGCTGTGCCCGATGCCAGGCCTGCTCACCGCACTCCACGTCAAGAAAGGCGACAAGGTCGAGGCCGGTCAGCCGCTGGCGGTGGTCGAGGCGATGAAGATGGAGAATATCCTGCGCGCCGAGAAAGCGGGCAGGGTCAGCAAGGTCGACGCCAAACCCGGCGACAGCCTCGCGGTCGATGCGGTGATCCTGGAGTTCGAGTAGCTTTCAAACACGAGACCGGGCATAGCGGTATCAAATGATACCAATTGAGGATGCGATGACGGCCTTACCCCTCGATTTCGCGCTCGGAGAGATGGCGGACGCCATCCGCGACACCACCGCCCGTTTCGCCGCCGACCGGATCGCGCCGCTGGCGAAGCGCATCGATGAGGAAGATTGGTTCCCGCGCGAATTATGGCCCGAAATGGGCGCGCTCGGCCTCCACGGCATCACCGCCGCCGAGGAATATGGCGGCCTCGGTCTCGGCTATCTCGAACATGTCGTCGCATGCGAGGAAGTGAGCCGCGCTTCGGCCTCGATCGGCCTGTCGTACGGCGCGCACTCCAATCTGTGCGTCAACCAGATCCACCGCTGGGGCAATGCCGAGCAGAAGGCCAAATATCTGCCCAAGCTGGTATCGGGCGAGCATGTCGGCAGCCTCGCCATGTCCGAAGCCGGCGCCGGCTCCGATGTCGTCTCGATGAAGCTGCGCGCCGACAAGGTCGATGGCGGATTCCGCCTTAACGGCACCAAATTCTGGATCACCAACGCGGCTTATGCCGAGGTGCTGGTTGTCTATGCCAAAACGAATCCTGAGGCCGGCTCAAAAGGTATCACTGCCTTCCTGATCGAGAAGGACATGCCCGGCTTCGCGATCGGCCAGAAGATCGACAAGATGGGCATGCGCGGCTCACCGACCGCGGAACTGGTGTTCGACGACTGCTACGTGCCGGCCGAGAATGTGATGGGGCCTTTGGATGGCGGCGCGAAGGTGCTGATGTCGGGGCTCGATTATGAGCGCGTCGTGCTGTCGGGCATCCAACTTGGCATCATGCAGGCCTGTATCGATGTGGTCGTGCCCTACCTCCGGGAGCGCAAGCAGTTCGGTAAGCCGATCGGCGCCTTCCAGCTGATGCAAGCCAAGCTTGCCGACATGTACGTCGCGCTCAATTCGGCGCGGGCCTATTCCTATGCGGTCGCGCGCGCCTGCGATGCGGGCAAGACCACGCGCTTCGACGCGGCGGGCGCGATCCTGCTCGCGAGCGAGAATGCGGTGAAGGTCGCCAACGAGGCGATCCAGGCGCTGGGCGGTGCGGGCTACACCAAGGACTGGCCGGTCGAACGCTATCTGCGCGACGCCAAGTTGCTCGATATCGGCGCCGGAACGAACGAGATCCGCCGTATGCTTATCGGGCGGGAGTTGCTGGGGGTATGATATCCCCAAGCCGTCATGCCGGATCTGTTCCGGCATTCACTCAGCCCCAAGCGCTGCCGCATGTCGCCTGGTGGACACCGGAACAAGTTCAAGGTGACGGGGCAATTCGATGACGACGCTTTCCACGCTGATCGACACCAACGCCGAAAGCTTTCGCGCCAATGCCGCGCATAACCGCGCGCTGGCCGTGGAACTCCGCGCCAGGGTCGCGAAGGCCGCGTTGGGAGGCTCAGAGAGCGCGCGCGAGCGCCACGTCGCCCGCGGCAAATTGCTGCCGCGCGACCGCGTCACGCGCCTGCTCGATCCGGCGTCGCCGTTCCTCGAGATCGGCCAGCTCGCCGCCAATGGTCTTTACCACAACGAGGTGCCTGGCGCGGGCCTGATCGCGGGCATCGGTCGCGTTTCGGGGCGCGAGGTGATGGTCGTCGCCAACGACAGCACCGTCAAAGGCGGCACTTATTATCCGCTCACGGTCAAGAAGCACCTGCGCGCGCAGGAGATCGCGCAGGAGAACAGGCTGCCCTGCATCTATCTGGTCGACAGCGGCGGCGCCAACCTGCCGCACCAGGCTGAAGTCTTCCCCGACCGCGATCATTTCGGGCGGATATTCTTCAACCAGGCCAACATGTCCGCGCAGGGTATCGCCCAGATCGCTGCGGTTATGGGCAGCTGCACCGCGGGCGGCGCTTATGTGCCCGCCATGTCCGACGAAAGCGTGATCGTGCGCGGGCAGGGGACGATCTTCCTTGCCGGGCCGCCGCTCGTGAAGGCAGCGACCGGCGAGGTTATCTCCGCCGAGGAGCTGGGGGGTGCTGAGACGCATGGACGCAAGTCGGGCGTGGTCGATCATATCGCCGAGAATGACGAGCATGCGCTCACCATCGTGCGCGACATTGTCGCCACCCTGGGACGAGCCCCGGATGCGGGCGTCGATTTGGCCGAGCCACGCCCGCCCAGGTATGACGCCGAGGAATTGTACGGCATCGTCCCCACCGATGTGCGCGCGCCTTATGACGTGCATGAGGTTATCGCGCGGATCGTCGACGGGTCCGAGCTGCACGAGTTCAAAGCCAATTACGGCACGACCCTGGTGTGCGGCTTCGCGCGGATCTGGGGCATTCCAGTTGCGATCCTCGCCAACAATGGCGTGCTGTTCAGCGAAAGCGCGCAGAAGGGCGCGCATTTCATCGAGATCGCCTGCCAGCGGCGCGTGCCCTTGCTCTTCCTACAGAACATTTCCGGCTTCATGGTCGGTGGAAAATATGAGGCGGAAGGCATTGCAAAACATGGCGCAAAGCTGGTGACGGCGGTCGCCACCGCCTCCGTGCCCAAGATCACATTGCTGATCGGCGGCAGCTTCGGCGCCGGCAATTACGGCATGTGCGGCCGCGCCTATCAGCCGCGCTTTCTCTTCACCTGGCCGAATGCGCGGATTAGCGTAATGGGGGGCGAACAGGCCGCCTCGGTGCTCGCCACCGTGCACCGCGATGCGGATAGCTGGACGGCCGAGCAGGTCGAAGAATTCAAAGCGCCGATCCGCCAGAAATATGAGGATGAGGGCAATCCCTATTACGCCACGGCGCGGCTGTGGGACGACGGCATCATCGATCCCGTCCAGACCCGCGACGTGCTCGGCCTTGCCTTCGCCGCTACGCTGAACGCGCCGATCCCGGATGGGGCGCGCTTCGGCATCTTCAGGATGTGAGGATGAAGGACCGCTTGTTTCTGCTGGAGAATGAGTTTGCCGACGCGGATCTTCCGGGGCGGCATTTCTATTGCCGTGACTGCATCACGCTGAACGGCATTCTTGCTGCCTTCCCCGAACGAGCTGCCGGGCTAGAGGTCATCCGCGTTCCGCATCCACGTCCGCGCGCGTCGGTGATCGATGCGATCGGCGCCGACAACCAATGGCTGCCGGTTCTGGTCTTCGGTGACCAGGGTGCCCCCGACGATGCAGATGGCGAATATCAGGGACGAAAGTTCGTGCGCGATATGCCCCGGCTGCTGCACGCGCTTCACGTCCGCCACGGTTTTCCGGAGCCCCATCCATGATCCTTGCGCTTCTTCTCGCCGCCGACACCGCCAAATTGCCCAAATGGAACGCTCTCCCGCTCGACGGCAGTGCCGAAGCCGCGGTGATGGCGCCGATCAACGCCATGTTCGCCGGCCTGGAGGCACGCGATCCGGCGAAAATCCTGGCGCAGACCCGACCGGAGGGCGGCGCCACCGTAGTATCGGAAAAGCCGGACGGTACCCGTGCCATACGTCACGAGAGCTGGTCGGAATTTGCGGGCGGGATCAAACCCGGACCGGAACGTTATCGCGAAAAGCTGCTTGATCCGGCGATCGAGATTGATGGCGACATTGCGATGGTTTGGGGTCGTTTCGTTTTCACGGTAGACGACAAGATCCATCATTGTGGCGTCGATCATTTCGATCTGGTCAGACAGAACGGTACCTGGAAGGTGCTTAACGTCACCTGGTCGTCGCGGACGACCGGCTGCGAGCAGTGAGACAAGGCGCGATCCCAACCCTCCTGGCGATTCCGCGGGGAAGGGGACCGTCGGTGAAGCCGGCGCTGGAGCGGCGGCTCCAATGATCCGCTCCCTTCTCATTGCCAATCGCGGCGAGATTGCCCGCCGGATCCTGCGCACTGCGCGCGCCATGGGCATTCGCACGATCGCGGTTCATTCCGACGTAGATGCCGACATGCCGTTCGTGCACGAGGCGGACGAGGCGATCTGCATCGGCCGGGCTCCGGCGCGCGAGAGCTACCTCGATCAGGCGAAAATCCTGGCGGCGGCGAAGCGGACCGGCGCGGAGGCAATCCACCCAGGCTATGGCTTCCTGTCCGAGAATGCCGATTTTGCCGAGGCGGTGATCGCAGCCGGGCTGATCTGGGTCGGCGCTCCGCCCGCCGCGATCCGCGCGATGGGGCTTAAAGATGCCGCCAAGGCACTGATGGCGAAGGCCGGCGTGCCGGTGACGCCTGGTTATCTCGGCGAGGATCAGAGCCCGGAGCGGCTGCAGGCGGAGGCCGATCAGATCGGCTATCCGGTGCTGATCAAGGCGGTGGCCGGCGGCGGCGGCAAAGGCATGCGCCGGGTCGAGCGCGCGCAGGATTTCGCCGACGCGCTCGCCTCCTGCCGGCGCGAAGCCGCTTCAGCCTTCGGCGACGACCGCGTGCTGATCGAGAAATATGTGCTGAACCCGCGCCATATCGAGGTACAGGTGTTCGGCGACACGCACGGCAACGTCGTGCACCTGTTCGAACGCGATTGCTCGCTCCAGCGCCGTCACCAGAAGGTAATCGAGGAAGCACCAGCGCCGGGCATGGACGAAGACACGCGCGCCGCGATCTGCGCGGCCGCGGTCAAGGCCGCGCAGGCGGTCGATTACGTCGGCGCCGGCACGATCGAGTTCATCGCTGATGCCTCCGAAGGGCTTCGTGCCGAGCGCATCTGGTTTATGGAGATGAACACGCGGCTGCAGGTCGAGCATCCCGTGACCGAGGAGATTACCGGCCAGGATCTGGTCGAATGGCAGCTCCGTATCGCGTGCGGAGAACCTCTACCACTCGCCCAGGCTGACCTGCGGATACAAGGCCACGCGATTGAAGCCAGGCTGTATGCCGAGGATCCGGCCCGCGACTTCCTGCCCTCGATCGGCTCAATCGACTATCTCGACCTGTCCGACGAGGTCCGGGTCGAGAGCGGGGTTGAAGAGGGCGGCGAGGTCTCGTCTTACTATGATCCGATGATCGCCAAGCTGATCGCGCATGCACGAACGCGCGGCGAGGCTGCCGACCTGCTCGCGGATGCCTGCCGGGCGGTGAAATGCGAACCGGTCAAGACCAACGCCTGGTTCCTCGCGCGCCTGCTCGACCTCGAACCGTTCCGCGACGGCGCGATGACCACGAACCTCATTGCCGAACAGGCTGAAGGCCTCCTCGATCCGCCCCAAGCGAGCGAGGATCTGCTCCAGGTGGCCGCCGATCAGGCGGTGTTCAACCCGCGCTTCGTGCGCGCCAAGGTCGGCGATGTGGCGTTTGAGCGCATTGCCGGGCTGCTGGGCTTTCGCCTCAATGCTCAACCCGACACACGCGTGCAGCTCGACGTGAACGGCCACCAACAGGAGGTAGACTATTATTTCCTGGGTGAGCGGCCTTATTGGAACGAGCAGGGCGGCTGGACGCAAGCCGGCCTGGAAACAACGCTGTTCGAGGATGGTGCCGCTTTCCTGACCGCGCCGCATGCGGTGCGCGGCCGCGCAGGGGGGGGCGTTTCCGATGGTGCGATCGGGGCCCCCATGCCCGGCCGCGTGGTGTCGGTCGATGTAGCCGAGGGTGATACGGTGAAAGCCGGTCAGAAACTGGTCGTGATCGAGGCGATGAAGATGGAGCAGGGGCTGACCGCACCGTTCGATGGCGTGGTCGCGGAGTTGAAGGCCACACCGGGCGCTCAGGTGAGCGAAGGCGCTTTGCTTGTGCGCATCGAGAAACAGAACGCGTGAGCAAGCTTCGCATTCGCGACGCGGGGCTGATGGACCTTCCCACGATCGTCGCCATGCTGGCCGACGACGACAAGGGATGGGTACGCGAGACGGTGGGTGAAAGGCTCGACGCCGGTTACGGCATGGCTTTCGCCGCGATCGATGCCGATCCCAATCAGCGCCTGCTCGTTGCTGAGCTGGACGGGGCGATCGTCGGCACGTTCCAGCTGAGCTTCCTGCCCGGCTTGTCCTTCCGCGGCGCCTGGCGCGGGCAGATTGAGGCGGTCCGGATCGCCAGTCATTTGCGCGGGCAGGGGCTGGGGCGCGAGATGATCCTGTGGGCGATCGACCGCTGCCGCGAGCGCGGCTGCCGCATGGTCCAGCTCACCACTCATGCCAGCCGCGAGCGCGCGCACGCCTTTTATGAGCGGCTGGGGTTCGAGCGGAGCCATATCGGCATGAAGCTCCACCTCGACCGCGCGGGCGTGTAAGGGAGGAATATGGCTGGCCGGCATTATGACGAATGGCAGGTGGGCGACCGGATCGAGCATCCGATCCGCCGCACCGTGACCGAAACCGACAATCTGCTCTTCTCGACGCTGACGCATAATCCACAGCCGCTGCATATCGATGCGGAAGCGGCGAAGGCGAGTGAGTTCGGCCAGATCCTTGTCAACGGCACCTTCACCTTCAGCCTGATGATCGGCCTGTCGGTAGCGGAGACTACGCTCGGCACGCTGATCGCCAATCTCGGCTATGACAAACTGGTCATGCCCAAGCCCGTCTTTCTCGGCGACACACTGCGCATCGAGACCGAAGTTACGGAATTGAGGCCCAGCAAGTCGCGCCCGGGCGCGGGCGTCGTTACCTTCACCCATAACGCGATCAATCAGCGAGGAGAGATCGTGTGCTCCTGTCTGCGCACGGCTTTGCTCAAGGGCAGCGGAGGCGATTGATGCGGGTGCGATCACTTCTGTTTGTGCCGGGCGATCGGCCGGATCGCATGGTAAAGGCGCTTGGCTCGGGTGCCGACGCACTCATACTTGATCTGGAGGATTCAGTCGCGGCCGTAAACAAGGCGCAGGCACGTTCGGCCGTGGTCGATTTCCTGCGCGGACAACGGCTGATCCCGCTGTTTGTCAGGATCAATCCGCTGGGTGGCTCCTATATCAATGATGACCTCGCGGCACTGCGCGAAGTGCACGCAGATGCGATTGTACTCCCGAAGGCGGAGGGCGCGGCGAGCATCCATGCGCTATCCCACTGGACAGGCCTGCCTATCCTGCCGATCGCGACCGAAACCCCGGCCGCGATCTTCGCACTTGGCAGCTATGCGGAGGTCCGCGATCGGCTGTTCGGCTTGACCTGGGGTGCGGAAGATTTGCCCGCAGCTATCGGTGCGACAGCGGCACGCGAACCGGATGGGCGCTATACTGCACCGTTGGAAACAGTCCGTTCGCTCGCCTTATTCGCCGCTCACGCGGCCGGTGTGGCGGCGATCGAGACGGTCTATCCCGATTTCCGCGATCTTGAGGGATTGGCGGCCTATGCCGCACGCGGTGCACGGGACGGTTTCAGCGGCATGATGGCGATCCATCCCGATCAGGTTCCAGTGATCAACCGCGCCTTCACGCCGAGCGAAGCCGATGTCGAAGCCGCCAGCAGGATCGTCAATGCTTTTGCTGCCAATCCCGGCGCGGGCGTCCTTGCAGTAGAGGGAAGGATGGTCGATGCACCGCACCTCCTCCAGGCGCGGCGAATCCTTGAGCGGGCGGGGCAGAGCGAATGAGTTACCAGACCTTGATCAGCGCAACCGACCTGTCGCGGCTGATTGAGCAGGGCGGCGTGCTGATCTGCGACTGCCGCTTCGATCTAGGCGACCCCGACGCCGGACATCGCGCCTATCTCGAGGGGCATGTTCCTGGTGCAATCTATGTCGACCTGGAGCGGGACCTTTCCGGCAAGCCGAACGGAGCAAATGGCCGCCATCCATTGCCCGAGCGCCAGGCCTTCGCTGCACGCATGGCCGAGCTGGGCGTCGGTCGCGACATGCTGGTGGTCAGCTACGATACGTCAGGCGGTTATTATGCATCGCGCCTCTGGTGGATGCTCCGTTGGCTCGGCCATGGTCAGGCGGCCGTGCTGGACGGCGGCCTTGCGGGATGGACCGCGGCGGGCCTGCCCCTGAGGCAGGGCGAGGAGCGGACGGCGCCAGGGGACCTGGTCGCATCGCCGGGCACAGGAATGCCGGTCGCGGACGTTCAGGCGATCGAAGCCAATCTCGATGGCGGCGAACTGCTTGTCGTTGACGCACGTACCGCCGAACGCTTCCACGGCCAGCCACATCCGCTCGACACCGCTTCCGGCCATATACCTGGCGCCGCCAACCGCTTCTATCAGCTCAATCTATCCGAGGACGGCCGGTTCAAAGCGGCGGATGAACTCGCGCGCGACTTCGCCGCCGTGATCGGCGATACCCCGCCAGAAAAGGTCGTGCATCAATGCGGCTCGGGTGTGACTGCGACCCACAACCTGCTCGCGATGGAGGTGGCGGGGCTGAAGGGCTCGCGCCTCTATCCGGGATCCTGGAGTGAGTGGACGAGCGACTCTTCACGCCCGATCGCCACGGATTGACATGAAGTCGGCCTTTAACGGGCCGGCCTTTTAACCGTCGAGCGCCTGCCGATCGGAAAGGCTCCAGAGCTTGCGGCCATCGGCCCGGGCACGCTCATGATTCTCGTAGAGCCACCACATGGTTTCAACGATCTCGGAGCGGAGAGGCGTCGTATCATCGCCAAACATGACCCGGCCGACGTCGATCGCGAGTGCCTGCTCGCTCAGCGCCACACGTAAACCATCATCCCCGATCACCCGCAAAGCCGCGGCGATATACTCGTCTTCGTTCTTGGCGATCAGCCATTCCGGCATACCGAGGCGCCGCAGCAGCATGGCATCGGTCCGCCCATGCGGCTCAGGACAGTCCATGGCAACCACTGGCACACCCTGGCGCAGCGAATCTATTACGCTGTGCAATCCGCCGAAGGGGAAGGGGCTCAGGTTGAGGTCGCCCGATGAGAGCAGACCGACATAACGTTCATAAGGCATGGAGCCATGCAGCTGTGCGTCGGGCAGGAGTCGCCGCACGGCGATCCGAAGCGCCGCAAGCTCGCTACCGCGTGCGTTTGGCAGCAAGTGAAATTGGGCCCGCCTCCGCGTACCAGCTGCAATCTTGGCGATCGTGGCGAGGAAAGTCGGATTCAGCTTGAGCAGGTTGCTGGGAAGAACCACGCGCAACACATCCGGTGCCGTCCGGATCTCGGGCGGAGGCGGCGCAAAGCCGGGCATCCGCTCGAACACGAGACTCTCGTCCGGAACGGTTATCACCGTCTCCCCGAACAGCGACGGATCGGACACGTAGCCCTCCTCCAGGAGGTAATAGTCAACCGTATCGCAGAAGCTCGATGCCGAATGGCCCAACGCGGTCAATTGGATGGGCGCAAGCCGCAGGTTAGCGAAGAGCGGACCCCAATGGCGCATGCCCACACTGGGATAGAAGAGGATGTCGGGTGCGGTCTCCACCATCATCCGATAGATGTCGTGGAGATAGCGGGGTGCCGCCCGATCGAAGGTAAGCGCCCGATCGAAAAGCTGACGGACGGCGTCATCCACTTCTTTCGCTTCGGTAAGCAGCACCACCTCAAAGCGCGTGCGAAGCTGTCGTAAATATCGGCCGAAGTAGCGATATTGGACATGCTTCGAATGCATGATCTCCGACGCGAACAAAATGGTCGGCCGATCTTTTCGGGGCCGTTCGGCCGGCAGCATCAAATCGGTGAAGCCCCAACGATACGCCATGTCGCGCAGCGTCCGATTGAACAGCCGCTTGATGCCGTGCTTGCCCGGGGTTCCGGAATAGCTGCAGATCATCCAGGCGGATGAGATCAGGACGAGATGGTCCGGGTCGAGCGGGCCGGGCCGGTCGCGCGCCGC